>Ga0209913_1000752_pt1 | contig 23721 bp, 24 predicted proteins | sample PersoiDNA2013203_FD_185805 | JGI IMG/M metagenome (GOLD analysis project Ga0209913, IMG submission 185805) | Permafrost soil microbial communities from the Arctic, to analyse light accelerated degradation of dissolved organic matter (DOM) -... | ecosystem: Environmental > Terrestrial > Soil >... | reverse complement strand
GCCCGGCGCAGGTTCGCCTGGCGACCCGCGCGCATTGGCCTGGTACGACGACTTTGTGGGCATCGTGCTGCACCCGGGCCTGGCCCTGGCCCGGCGCGACTTCACCGACGACGACGGCATCGTCCACCAATGGCAGGAGGAACTGGCCGGCGAGGCCATGCCCGGCGGGCCGGTGATGCTGTCCTGGCCCGACGTGGCCGCTGCGGGCGAGTCAGCGGCCCAGGGCTACAACGTGGTGATCCATGAATTCATCCACAAGATGGACTTGCGCGACGGCGCGGCCGACGCCTGCCCGCCTCTGCCGCCGGGCTTTCTGGGCCAGCAGGGCGCGCGCGCGGCACGCCAGGCCTGGCTGGCCGTGCTGACGCCGGCTTGGGAGGGTTTTTGCGAGCAGGTGATCCGCGCCGAGCGCTTCGGCCAGGCCGAGCCCTGGCTGGATGCCTACGGGGCCCAGTCACTGGACGAGTTCCTGGCCGTGGCCTGCGAGGCCTATTTTGTGAACCGGGCGGAATTCGGGCGGCACTTTCCGACCCTGCTCACCTTGTTCGACGCCTTTTTCAGGCCAACGCGCTGAGCCAGCGCGACAGTTCGTCCAGCTCTTGTCGGCCCAGGGTGTGGCCACCCGGGAAGGCTGCACTGTGCACCTGCAGCGGCAAGGTGGCCGCATGGGCCACGATGCGCTCGCTGTGCAAGGGCGGCAGCACCGCATCCTCGGTGCCATGGCTGACCCACAGGCTGCGGCCCTGCATGGCCTCGGCCGGGGCCTGTTCGGGCAACACCTCGGGCAGCAGGCGGCTGTGCAGCGACAGGGCCGCACGCAGGCTCTGGGGCCGGGTCAGCAACAGGCTCAGGCCCATGATGCCGCCCTGGCTGAAGCCCCCCACCACCACCCGCGAGGCGGGCACCCTCAGCTGGGCCGCGGCCCGGCTGACGGCCTGCTCGACCAGGGCCCGGCTGTGCCGCTCCTGGCGGGTGTCGATCACGCGCGAGCCATCGGCCGCCACCCCGAACTGGAACCAGGCCCAGGCGTTCGGCCCCATCGGGTGGGGCGCCCGCAGGCTCAGCAGGTGGTAGCGCGCCGGCACCCAGGGGGCGATGCCCATCAGGTCTTGCTCGTTGCTGCCCACGCCGTGCATCAGCACCAGCAGCCAGGGCTCGGCCGTGCCCGGCTCGGCAGGGCGAAACTGGGCCTGCAGGCCCAGGTCATGGGGAGGGGTGACTGACGGGTTCAAGGACATGGGGTTCAACGCAGTGTTCTCAGGCATGTTGGGGTTCTTCCAGGGTCAGGGCGTCCATGGCGAGCATGCTGTGCATGACCTCACGGCTCACATAGCGGGGGCGGCTGGCCGCGGAGCCACCGGCGCCCAGGGCAAAGAACAGCGGCAGAAAGTGGTCCTCGGTGGGGTGCGCCCGCTGGGCATGCGGGGCCTGGCGGCGGTAATCCAGCAAGGCCGGCAGGTCGCCACGCTCCAGGGCGGATTCCACCCAGCGCGAAAAGGCACCCACATAGGGGGCGGGCTCGCGCTCGCCACCAAAGAACTCGCTCAGATTGTGCGTCATGCTGCCCGAGCCCAGCAGCAGCACACCCTGATCGCGCAGCGGCGCCAGCGCCTGCCCCAGGGCCAGCACCTCAGCCGGCCCGGCGGTGGCCGGCAGCGACAACTGCACCACCGGCACATCGGCCTGTGGAAACAGGTGCATCAAGGGCACCCAGGCGCCGTGGTCGTAGGGGCGCTGTGCATCGGCCTGGGCCGGCAGGCCGGCGGCCTGCAACAAGCGCAGCACCTCATCGGCCAGGGCCGGGTCACCGGGCGCCGGGTATTGCAAGGCATACAGCGGTCGGGGGAAGCCCCCAAAGTCATGCCAGGTGGCGGGCTGACCGCCCGTCATCACGCGCAGGCCCTGGGACATCCAGTGGGGCGACAGCACCACCACCCCACGCAGGGGCTGGTTGCTGCGCAGTTCAGCGCCCAGCCGGCTCAGCGCCGGGCCGGTGTCGCCCGGCTCCAGGGCAAACAGCGGCGCGCCGTGGGAGACAAACAGGGCCGGCAGACGCGCATGAGCGGCATCGCTGGCTTGGTGGTTGGTATTGGCAAGTTGGGTGATCATGGTGTTAACGCTCCGGGAACTACTGTAGGCGTCGACCCATCACAGACAAATCAGCAGCCCGGCAATTGATTGTTGCGCCTGCATTGACAATCCATACCTTACGCACCCCACAAGCCCACCATGGACCAACTCCGTCAGATCGAAGCCTTCAACGCCGTCGTGCAACATGGCAGTTTCGTCAAAGCCGCCGACCGACTGGAACTGTCCAAGGCCGTGGTCTCGCGCCTGGTGCTGGAGCTCGAAGCCCGCCTGGGCACCCGGCTGCTCAACCGCACCACCCGCAGGCTGTCGCTCACCGACTCGGGGGCGGCCTACCACGAGCGCTGCAAGCAGATCCTGGACGACCTGGCCGAGGCCAATGCAGAGGCCAGCGCCACCGCAGCCCGCCCCACGGGCAAGCTGCGCATCAACGCCCCCTTGAGCTTCGGCAACCTGCACCTGGCGCCGCTGTGGGGCGAGTTCCTGAAGCTGTACCCGGAGGTCGAGTTGGACATCACCCTGAGCGACCGGGTGGTCGACCTGGTGGAGGAAGGCTTTGACCTGGGTGTGCGCATCGGCCGCTTGCAGGTCACCTCGCTGGTGGCCAGGCGCCTGGCCAGCGACCGCATGGTGCTGTGTGCCTCACCGGGCTACCTGGCCACGCACAGCCCGATCCAGACACTGCAAGACCTCAGCGAACACAGCGTGATCGCCTATTCGTACTCCTCGCTGGGGGCCACCTGGACCTTTGACAACGCCGAGGGCAAGCCCGAATCGGTCACCGTGCGCCCTCGCCTGTGGGCCAACAGCGGCGACACCTGCCGCGCCGCTGCGCTGGCCGACCAGGGCGTGATCATGCAGCCCGCCTTCCTGGTGGGCGAGGACGTGCGCCAGGGTCATCTGGTCGAGCTGCTGCCCCACTACCACCGCCCGCTGCTGGACATCCACGCCGTCTACCCCAGCCGCAAGCACCTGTCGGGCAAGGTGCGCGCCATGGTCGATTTTCTGGCCCAGGCCTTCATGCAGCCCGGCTGGGCCTGAAGGCCAGGGAAGACCGCAGAAGCGGTCAGCCCAGCGCGCTCATCAAGGCCGCATGGAAGGCCTCGGGGCGCTCGAACTGCACCCAATGGCCGGCCTCAGGGATCAGGGTCATGCCCCTGAAATCTCGGGCGCTGGCGGCAAAAGCGGCTTCCAGCTGGTGGATCCAGCTTTTGTACAAGGCATCGTGGGCCCCGTAGATGGCGTGCACCGGACAGCTCAAGGCCGGCAGCGAACGCGCCAGGATGTCGGTGTGCGCCAGGCGCCGGCGCGGCAGGCGGTCGCGCATCACGTTGGCCACGTGCACCTGCAGGGCCAAGCCCTCCAGCCCGTCGATCAAGGCCGTGTCGTGCAGCATCAGCGCGGCCAGGTTGTAGCGGTGGATGTCGGCCTGGGCGGCCGCATCGGGCAGGTGGCGCCAGGCCTTGAGTTCGAACTGGCGCTGCGGCACCACGCCCATGGCGGGTGCCCCCACCAGCACCAGACGCGAGGCGGCATCGGGGTGGGCGGCCAGCAGCAGGCCGGCCGTCATGCCGCCAAACGAAAAACCGATCAGCTCGCAGACCCGGTCGCCCAGCAGGCTGCGCAGGCCCTGGTACAGCGGCTCGACCATGCCGTCGGCATCGCCCCCCAACGGTGACACGGCCGAGTCGCCAAAGCCCGGCAGGTCAGGCACCCACAACTCGCGCCCGGCCCGCACCAGGGGCTCGATGTTGCGCACAAAGTGGGTCCAGCTGCCGCTGCCGCCGTGAAACAGCACCAAGGGCGCCACGCCCTCACGGGCCTGCCCCCAGACATGCCAGACCAGATCGCCCTGGCCGCACGGTGTGACGCAGCGGCGCGCCTGCGCCTCCAGCCGCTGCACCCACTCGGGCAAAGGCGGGGCGGGTTGGGTGGCAGCGGGGAACAGTTGGTCCATCATCGGGGGCTCGCAAAAACAGGTTCAGGGGTCGCCGCACACGGCGCCCCCCGTCGGATCACCTATTTTGCCGGGCTTTGCTCCCGGGCCGGTCCCAACCCGGGCAAGCCCCCGAACGGCCCCGCCTCAACGCCAGCCGTGGTGATGGTGGAAGTGCCCCCAGCCGCCGCCATACACCACTGGCGGCATGTAGACCGGGGCGGGACGGTAGTAATTGCTGCCGTAGTAGACCGGCGGCGGAGCGTAGGTCACAGGGGGCGGTGCATAGGCCACGGGCGGGGGGGCGTAGACCACCGGCGGGGCGGCATAGGCGACTGGAGCCGCGTAGACCGGCTGCGCGCCCACATACAACGCCCCGCCGTTGGAGACCCCGACACTCACGCCGGGAACCCCCACGCCGACCGCCCAGTTGACACCATGGGCCTGGGCCGGCGTGGCCATCGACAGGAAAGCCAGGGCCGCCAGGCTGCAGCCCCCGGCCAGAACGCGCGCGCAGCGGCTGAAATGGCGCGTCAGCGAGCGGGCATCCGGTCGGACATTGAGGTGGGTCATGGCAGTCTCTCCTTCAGATCAAACGGCAATTTGGGGCGACCAAAGGCAGCCCTGCACCCACAACGCGGCATGTTCCAGCTTCGTTGTCCGTCGGCCTCCTTTTATTTGTTTCCAGGCGTTAACCAAGGCCTGTGGGCGCGCCCGCCTAAAATGGACGGATGAGTTCGAACACCCCCACCTCCGATTCCCAAGAGTCCGCCAAGCCCAGCAATTTCCTGCGCCAGATCATCGAACACGATCTGGCCCAAAAAACCTATGCCCAGCGTCATTGGGGCGGCACGCCGGGTGACGGGGCACACCACGCCGCCGGCCCGCTGGACCCGTCTCCGGTGCGGCTGCGTTTCCCGCCCGAGCCCAACGGCTACCTGCACGTGGGCCATGCCAAGAGCATCTGCCTGAATTTCGGCCTGGCGCGCGACTACGGCGGCGTGTGCCACATGCGCTTTGACGACACCAACCCCGAGAAGGAAGACCAGGAATACGTCGACTCCATCCTGGACGCCGTGCAGTGGCTGGGTTTCAACTGGAACAGCAGCGCCGATGGCCAGACCACCTCGCACCTGTACCAGGCGAGCGACTACTTCGGCTTCATGTACCGTGCCGCCGAAGCGCTGATCGAAGCAGGCCACGCCTATGTGGATGAGCAAAGCGCCGAAGACATGCGCGCCAACCGGGGCGACTTCAGCAAGCCTGGCGTGGACAGCCCCTTCCGCAGCCGCACCCCGGCCGAGAACCTGGCGCGCTTTCGCGACATGCGTGACGGCAAGCTGCCCGATGGCGCCGCCGTGCTGCGTGCCAAGATCAGCATGGCCTCGCCCAACATCAACCTGCGCGACCCGGCCATCTACCGCATCAAGCACGCTGAGCACCACAACACCGGCAACACCTGGTGCATCTACCCGATGTACACCTTCGCGCACCCGATCGAGGACGCGCTGGAAAACATCACCCACAGCATCTGCACGCTGGAGTTCGAAGACCAGCGCCCCTTCTACGACTGGTTGATGGAGCGCCTGATCGAAAGCGGCCTGCTGGCCTCGCCGCCGCCGCGCCAGTACGAGTTTTCGCGCCTGAACCTGACTTATGTGATCACCAGCAAGCGCAAGCTGGCCCAGTTGGTCAACGAGCACCATGTCAGCGGCTGGGACGACCCGCGCATGCCCACCATCGTGGGCCTGCGCCGCCGTGGCTACACGCCCGAGGCCATCCAGCTGTTCTGCGAGCGCATCGGCGTGACCAAGGACTACAGCTGGATCGACTACAGCACGCTCGAAGGCGCGCTGCGTGACGACCTGGACCACAAGGCCGCCCGCGCCATGGCCGTGCTCGACCCGGTGAAGTTGGTCATCACCAACTGGGACGACCTGATGGGCGCCGGCACGCTGGATGCCTGCAGCGCACCCGTCCACCCCCACCACCCCGAGCTGGGCCGGCGCGAATTCAAGTTCGGCCGCGAGCTCTGGATCGAGCGTGGCGACTACGAAGACACCCCGCCCAAGGGCTACCACCGCCTGTACCCGGGCAACAAGGTGCGCCTGAAGTACGGCCATGTGATCGAGTGCAAGGGGGCGCTGCGCGACGCCGAAGGCCGCATCACCGAGGTACAGGCCGAACTGGTGCCCGACACCAAGAGCGGCACGCCCGGCGCCGACGCGATCAAGGTCAAGGGCGTGATCACCTGGGTGGGGGCTGCCGATGGCGTGGCCGCTGAAATCCGCCTGTACGACCGACTGTTCAGCGAGGCCCAGCCCGATGCCGGCGGCAAGGACTTCCTGGCCAGCCTCAACCCCAACAGCCTGAGCGTGGTGCAGGGCTTTGTGGAGCCTGCCTTGGCCACCTGCGCGGCTGGCACGCAGTTCCAGTTCGAACGCCATGGCTACTTTGTGGCCGACCGCGTGGACCACCAGGCCGGCAAGCCGGTGTTCAACCGCGCCGTAGGCCTGAAAGACAGCTGGGGCAAGTGAGCGCAGACCGGCTTGTCCGTTTTTCCCGACACTCTTGAGTCAGGTCAATGGACAGGTCTGGCCTGGCCCTGGATGATCCGGTTTGTAAATTTTTGTTACACCCTGATCATGACCTCCACTTTCAAATCCATCGCTCTGTCTGCCCTGCTGTTCGCCGGTGTCACCGCCTCGGTCGGCGCCCACGCGGGTGCCGCTGACTTCACCCTGGTCAACCGCACCGGTTACTCGATCTCCGAGGTCTATATCTCGGCTGCCAACAAGGATGCCTGGGGCAAGGACCGCATGGGCGACGGCACGCTGGACAACAGCAAGGCCAAGCTGTTCCGCTTCTCGGATGCCGCCAACTGCGTGCAGGACATCAAGGTGGTGTTCGAGGACGACGGTTCTGAAGTGGTGTGGGAAGACATCGACCTGTGCGAAGTGCACAAGATCACCCTGCGCTACAACCGCAAGACCCGCGTGGTCTCGGCCGAAACCGAATAAGACTGCGCCCACCCGGGCTTGAAGGCGGGGCTAGAACAGCCCCGCCGCGATATTGATCATCATCGCCAGGACGGTGGTGTTGAACAGAAAAGACAGAATGCAGTGCACGGTGCCGATGCGGCGCATGGCGCGGGAGCTGAAGCTCACATCCGCCGTCTGCCCCGAGGTGCCGATGACCGCTGCGAAATAAAAGAAATCGCTGTAGGCCGGGGCCTCATCCCCCGGAAACAACAAGCCCGGCGGATCGCCCCGCCACTGGGCCGCATGGAACTGGTGCGCGTAATGCAGCGCAAACATGGTCTGGGTGAACAGCCAGGTGCTCAGAATCGTCAGCACCGACAGGCCGATGTGCCAGGCCCGGCTCGCGCCCTCCAGCCCCTTGGCCACCGACAGTTCGGCCACGATCGACAACAAGCACACCACCGCTGACAGCACCACCAGGGCCAGGATGGTCATCTCGCCTTCGTCCTGGCGCAGGGCCCGGTGGCGGATCTGCTCCGGCTGGGCCCCTCGCATCATGTGCAGGGCCAGCAGCAGGTACAGAAAGGCGCCCGCGTTCCAGCCGATCACGCAGGCCGTCAGAGTGCGCATGGGCATCGAACAGGCCAGCACCGAAGCCACCACCAGGCCCAGCCCGATCGAACCGAACAGCCTGGGGCGCACCCGCACCATGAGGGCCAGCCGGGCCAGAAGGCGACTGCGCGATGGGGCGGGCGGGGAAAGGTTCATGGCGGGATCGACAACACAGAAAAACAGGCGAGGCGGGCCACGCTTCGGGCCCCGGATGCCCGATCATGCCCCATTTGCCACTGCTGCCCCGGGGCTGATCCGGCTCAAACAACGGCCCATCGGCACCCCCACGGGGCGAATGCCCTCTCGCCATGCCTTACCATGCAGCCTCAGGTGTCACCCCGATGCCTGCCACGGAGGCACCATGGCCAAAGGCGAGCAACGCAGCAACAAGATGCCGAAGAAGCCCAAGAAGGATTCTTCGACCACCAGCAAACCCTCGGTCTCCGACCGGCCCATGCCCCCGGTCACCACCGTGATCCCGCGCGGCAAAGTCAAGGACAAATAAGGCGCTCACTGCGTCCCTCAGACGATGTACCCCGGAGAACGCCTCAACAGCAGCACCCACCTGATCGGCACCTTGCTGGCCGTGGCCGGTCTGGTGGTGCTGGTGGTCATGGCCAGCCTGCAGGCCGACCCCTGGAAAATCGTGAGCTTCAGCCTGTACGGCGCCACCCTGGTGCTGCTGTACGGCGTGTCCACCCTGTACCACAGCGTGCGCGGGCGGGCCAAGGCCTGGCTGCAGAAATGCGACCACTCGGCCATCTACCTGCTGATTGCGGGCAGCTACACACCGTTCTCACTGGTCACGCTGCGCGGGCCCTGGGGCTGGAGCCTGTTTGGCGTCAGCTGGGGTCTGGCGCTGTTCGGCATCGTGCAAGAGCTCACGCTGGGCCGACGCACCCGCGTGCTGTCGATGCTGCTGTACGTGGTGATGGGCTGGCTGGTGCTGGTGGCGGCGCAGCCCCTGGTGGCCGCCCTGCCCCTGGGCGGGCTGATCTGGCTGGGCCTGGGGGGCGTCTGCTACAGCGTGGGCATCTACTGGTTCATCCACGACGAGAAGATCCGGCACGGACACGGCATCTGGCACCTGTTCGTGCTGGCCGGCAGTGTCTGCCAGTTCATCAGTGTGGCCGCCTACGTGGCCTGATTCTTGAAACACCGCCGGGTGCCTGCGGCCCCCTCGCAGCAGGCTGAGCCCTGGACGCCTGCCGTGACCCCGAAAACCCCCTCCCCCCTGAGCCTTCCCGTGCTGCTGCTGATGTCGGTGGCCGCCGGGCTGTGCGCCGGTGGCAACTACTTCAACCAGCCCCTGCTGCATTCAATTGCGATCGGGCTGCAGGTGAGCGAGGCCCAGGCCGCCCTCACCGTGACCCTGGCCCAGGTGTCCTATGCGCTGGGCCTGTTGCTGCTGGTGCCCCTGGGCGACATGCTGGAGCGTCGGCGCCTGGCCGTCACGCTGATGCTGCTGGCGGCGGCAGGCCAGTTCATCAGCGGCTGGGCCCCCAGCCTGGCCTGGCTGGCCGCGGGCACGGTGATGGCCGGTCTGTTTTCGGTGGCAGCCCAGGTGCTGGTGCCCATGGCAGCCACCCTGGCCGCGCCCGGGCGCAGCGGCTGGGCCGTGGGCGTGGTCATGAGCGGCCTGCTCACGGGCATCCTGGGTGCGCGCAGCGCGGCAGGCCTGCTGTCGGCCCTGGGCGGCTGGAGCACGGTCTACAAGGTGGCCGGGGTGCTGATGGTGGGCGTGGCACTGGCCTTGTGGCGGCAGTTGCCGCCTTCACGCAATGAGGGGCAGGTCAGCTACGCCCAGGTGCTGCGCTCGCTGGGCACGCTGCTGGTGCGCCACCCGCGACTGCGCAGCCGCTCGCTGATCGGCGGCCTGGCCTTTGCCTCGGTCAGCGTGTTGTTTTCGACCATGGCGCTGTTGCTGTCGGGCCCCGCCCATGGCCTGAGCGACAGCGCCATCGGCCTGTGCGGCCTGGTGGCCGTGGCCGGCGCCCTGATGGCCAGCGTGGTGGGCAAGCTGTCGGATCGGGGCTGGGCGCAGGCCACCACGGCAGCCGCGGCCGCGCTGTTGCTGCTGGGCTGGGGCTGCCTGTGGCTGGGCGAGGCCAGCCTGCCGTGGTTTCTGGCCGGCCTGCTGTTGGTCGACCTGGCGCTGCAGGGCATGCACATCAGCAACCAGAACGTGGTGTACAGCCTGGAGCCCCCGTCACGCTCGCGCCTGAATGCGGTCTACATGACCAGCTATTTCATCGGGGCGGCGTCGGGCTCGGCCCTGGGCTCGCTGGCCTGGCAGCACGGCGGCTGGCGCAGCACCTGCACCCTGGGCGCCGTGCTGGCCCTGAGCACCTGGGCTGCGCTGGGCCTGGATCAGCGGCTGGCACAGCGCCGCTGAGTCAGCACAGACACCCACGCGCCCGAGGGCGCCCCGGTGCGCTCCAGGGCGCCTCACCAGCGCTGCTGACGGGTCTTGCGCCCAGGCGCCTTGCGGGCCACGTCGAAGGCCTCCTTGCGGGCTGTGCGCTCGGCATCGAGCTGCTTGCCCTCGGCCAGCCAGCGGGCGAATTCCTCGGGGCTTTCGAGGCTGATGCGGCCCAGGATGCCGGTGCGGAAGTCGGTGATCACGATTTCGGCGGCCTTCTGCTCGTTGATGCGCCCGCCCGCCAGCAAGGCGCCGCGCTTGCGCCCGATGGCGGCCAGCAGGTCTTCGTCGGACATCTCGGCCACGCTGCCGGGCGGCAGACCCAGTTGGTAGCGCGCCTCCAGTGCGGGCGCATAGTGCTGCTTGAGGTAGCTCAGCAGCTCCAGGGCCACCTCGGCATCGTCAAAGGCATTGCGCCCCACGGCGCCACTGGCCGCCAGGTTGTAGCCGCTCTGGGCCACGATGATGCGCGGCCACAGCACGCCCGGGGTGTCGTACAGGTAGAAGCCGTCTTCGAGCACGTAGCGCTGCTCGGTCTTGGTGACGCCGGCCTCGTCGGCCGCCTTGGCCGACTTCTTGCCCACCAAGGTGTTGATCAGGGTCGACTTGCCCACGTTGGGGATGCCGCAGATCAGCACCCGCATCGGTTTGGCCAGGCTGATGCCCCGGGTGGGCGCCAGCACGCGGCAGGCCTCGACCAGCGCACGCGCCGGGGCCGAGTTCTGCTTGTCCAGGGCGATGGCGCGGGTGCCGGGCTGGGCGTTGTAGTGGGCCAGCCAGGCCTCGGTGTGCACCGGGTCGGCCAGGTCGCTCTTGTTGAGCACCTTGAGCGCCGGCTTCACCGCCGTCAGCCCGACCAGCATGGGGTTGGCACTGGAGCCCGGCAGGCGCGCGTCCAGCATCTCGATCACCACATCGATTTCCTTGATGCGCTCCCCGATCGCCTTGCGCGTGAGGTGCATGTGACCGGGAAACCACTGGATGGCCATGAGAGGGCTTTCTTGCTGAGCGAACGTGACGGACGGGGGCGCAATTCTACAGAAGCGCCTACCGAAGCATCTACCCCAGCACCGCCGCAGCCGGCAGTTGCAAGCCCAGCCGATCAGGCGACACGTACTGCTCACGGTAGGCCTCGAAGCTCAGCACATCGGCCGCCTCGATGGCACGCTGATCGGCCACCGACTTCTGGCTCAGGGCCATGAAGCGGGCCTGTTGCTCGAACGACCAGGGCTGGGCCAGCAGTGTGTCGCGGGTGGCCTGCGAGCGCTCGCGCACAAAACGCACAAAGCTGTTGTCGCAACCGGCCATGCTCTGCAGCACACGGGCCGATGGGGTCTGCGTGGGATCGGCCAGCAAAGCGTGCGCGGCGGCCACGGCCTGGCTGTAATCGGTGCTGCGGTGCGCGGCGTCCAGGGCGGCGGCAATCGGCTCGCACTGGGCCAGGATCTCACGCCCCCAGTCGGCCAGCGATTGCTCGCCACCGGCGCGGCGCAAGGTCAGCCCGGGCTCGCGGCCACGGGCGGCCGTGTGGTGCTGGTTGTGCTTGAGCTCGGCGATCTCGGCCGGGGTATCCGGCGGGCTGTCGGCCAGCAGGCATTGCAGCAGGAACACGTCCAGGAAGCGCATGGTCTGGGCTGTGATGCCCACTGGCACGAAGGGATCCAGGTCCATCAGGCGCACCTCCACGTATTCCACCCCACGCTCGCGCAGGGCATGCAACGGACGCTCGCCGGGGAAGATCGTGCGCTTGGGTCGGATGGTGCCGTAGAACTCGTTTTCGATCTGCAGCAAGGTGGTGGAGAGTTGGTTGTAGTCGCCGCCCGGGTTGCGGATGCCCACCGTCTCGTAGGCCGGGTAGGGGCGGGTCAGCGCCTCGTGCAGCGAGGCGGCATAGCCCTCCAGGCTGTTGTAGCTCACGGCCAGGGTGGACTGGGCATCGCTCTGATAGCCCAGGCGCCCCATGCGCAGCGAGGTGCCATGCGGCATGTACAGCGCACAGTCGCTGAGCGTCTGCAGCTCGTGCTCGCGCCCGCTCACAAAGGTGGGGCACAGCGCCGGCGAGGCCCCGAACAGGTACAGCAGCAAAAAGGCCTGGCGGCGGAAATTGCGGATCAGGCCGAAATACTGCTCGCTGCTCACGCCGGGCAGTGACCAGTTGTAGTGGATGCCCGAGATGGTCTGCATGCGCCGCCCGTAGCGGTGCCCCAGGCCCATGCGGTACACGCTCTTGGCGCGGCCCACGTTGGACGAGCCGTAGCGCGCCAACGGAATCGTCTCGTCGGTGGGCAGGCCGCAGGGCATGCTCGAGACCCACAGCATCTCGTCGCCCTGCTCGCGCAGCACGCGGTACACGAACTGGTGCACCTGGGTGAGTTCATCAAGGCAGTCTTCCACCCGGGCATGGGCGCTGGTGATCAGCTCGACCTGCGACTCGCTGTAATCGGTGGTGATGGACGGGTGGGTGAGCGCCGAGCCCAGGGCCCGGGGGTGCGGCGTCAGTGCCAGCCCGCCTTCGGGCAAAGCCCGCAGGCTTTCTTTTTCAATGCCACGGCGGATGCCACCCAGTCGTGCGGGGGTCAGGGCGTTGAGGCGGGCCTGCAATGAGCTCATGTCGGGGGACCTTGTCTTTGTGTTGCGGCGGAACTTATCACGGTCTGCTGACAGTTGCAGCCACATGGCGCAAGCCAGCCAGCGCTGCGGGGCAAAAATGGGCCAGCCTGCAGAAAAGTCGATTCTGGGCTGGCACGGGATCGCGCCAAGGGTCATGCATCTTGGTTACCATCGCGACGCGCGACGCGCGACGGGCCAAGAGCCCCGCGCAGCGGCCCGACCGGGCCCCAATGCCCCTATGCCCCCCACCCAACCGGAGATCTGGCCATGGCCATGGACGTCATCGATTACGAAATTCGCGGCTCTGAAATGCAGTTTGTCGAGGTCGAACTCGACCCCGGCGAGGCCGCCATCGGCGAAGCAGGCAGCATGATGTTCATGGATGCCGGCATCTCCATGGACACGGTGTTCGGTGACGGCAGCGCGCAGCAAGGTGGCTTTTTCGGCAAGCTGCTGGGGGCCGGCAAGCGGCTGGTCACGGGCGAATCGCTGTTCACCACCATCTACACCAACCAGGCCACGCAAAAGCTGCGCGTGGCCTTTGCCGCGCCCTACCCTGGCAAGATCCTGCCGATGGACCTGCGCCAGCTGGGCGGCACGCTGATCTGCCAGAAGGACGCCTTTCTGTGTGCAGCTCGAGGCGTGTCGCTGGGCATTGCCGTGCAGCAGAAGCTCAGCACGGGCTTTTTTGGCGGCGAAGGCTTCATCATGCAAAGGCTGGACGGCGACGGCCTGGCCTTTGTGCACGCGGGTGGCACCGTGGTGCGGCGCGAGCTGCAGGCCGGCCAGACCCTGCTGGTCGACACCGGCTGCGTGGTGGCCTACACGCCCAGCGTGGCCTTCGAGATCCAATACGTGGGCAAGATCAAGACGGCGCTGTTCGGCGGCGAGGGCTTGTTCCTGGCCAAGCTGACCGGGCCGGGCACGGTGTGGCTGCAAAGCCTGCCGTTCTCACGCCTGGCCTCGCGGATCTTTGCTGCGGCCCCCCAGCGGGGAGGGTCCAAGGAAGAAGGCTCGGTGCTCGGCGGCCTGGCTGGTGGCAGCCTGCTGGGTGGCCTCCTCGGCGGCAACGACGAGGACTGATCCCCCGTCGCCCCCCCTCCCCTGGCTCAGCGTTGGGCGGCGAGGGCTTTGCCGACCTCGTTGGTACCTTGGGCGGCGCCGCTTTGGGGCACTTGCTCGCCGTGGCGGTCGGTCACTTCGGCCAGTCGGGCGGCCAGGCGTTCGGGGGTGTCTTCGGTCAGGCCCAGGTGCAGGCCTTCGGTCAGGGTGATGTGGGCCGCCTCATAGGTGCCGGCACCGGCGCACAGGATGGTGCGGGTGGGGGCACTCTCGGCGGCCAGCACCAGCATGGCGGGCACCACGGCCTCGGGCTTGAGGGCGGCCAGCACTTCGGCGGGCATCAGGCCTTCGGTCATGCGGGTGGCCGCGGTGGGGGCCAGGCAATTGACGTGGATGTTGTTCTTGGCACCTTCCAGGCTCAGGGTCTGCATCAGCCCCACCAGGGCCAGCTTGGCAGCACCGTAGTTGCTCTGGCCAAAGTTGCCGTACAGGCCGCTGGACGAGGTGGTCATCACGATGCGGCCGTATTTCTGCGCGTTCATGTGGGGCCAGACCGCCTTGGTGCAGTTCACGGCCCCCATCAGGTGCACATCGACCACCAGGCGGAAATCGGCCAGCTCCATCTTGGAGAAGCTCTTGTCGCGCAGGATCCCGGCGTTGTTGACCAGGATGTCCACCCGCCCCCAGGCATCGATGGCCTGTTGAACCATGGCCTCGACCGCAGCGAAATCGGTCACCGACGCGCCATTGGCGATGGCCTCGCCACCCGCAGCACGGATCTCGTCCACCACGGCCTGGGCAGCCGTCACCGAGCCACCGGCGCCATCCACAGCGCCCCCCAGGTCGTTGACCACCACCTTGGCACCGCGCCGGGCCAAGGCCAGGGCGTGCTGTTTGCCCAGGCCGCCACCGGCGCCGGTCACGATGGCCACGCGGCCGGTGAAATCGAGCTTGCTCATGAGATGTCTTCCTTGTCTTGGAGTGGATCGGCAAAAATCTGCAATCAGGCAGTTTAAGAGGCGCCTGGGGCAGCGTCGTGCACGTGGGTGACAAAGCCGGCAACCTGTTCGCCACCGTCAGAATTGGCGCGCACAATGTCGCCCGCCATGTCCAAGAAATCCAAGACCCCTGCCCGCGCCACACCGGCGCCCGCCTCCTCCACGCTGCGTCGCCAGCCAAGCGCCAACAAGCTGCTGCTGCACAAGGGCGTGATGTGTGCCCTGATCGGCCTGGCCGTGCTGATCTCGCCGCATTTCATCCAGTCGCCCGCGCTGCAACAGGCGGTCGGCGGCTCATCCCTGGTCGGTTGGTTCAGCCTGGTGCTGGGCCTGGCCTTCGTGGGCCAGTACCTCTGGCAGCGCCGCAGCCGCCCCCACTGAGCTTGAGCCCCCGTCGCCTGGGGGCCCTAGAATGCACCACTTTGATGCACTCATCCCCCCAAGAAACTTCATCTGAGCCGAGATGACATCACCCCAGGTGCCGCACCCGAGCAATCCTATCAATTTAACCATTTAGATAGGAAAATACGGTAAACTTGATTGATGTGAGAATCTCGCCACTCGGGTGCAGTTTTTGCTCACAGCGCCACCATGGCCTCGTACCCAACATGCGATTTCTGAACCAATCGATCATCGCCTTTCTGATGGTCACGGCCGCCTCCATCGCCGCCGTGCTCCTGTTCACGACCTGGCGGGCCAACCGGCACATGGCCGGGGTGCGGTGGTTTGCAGGCGCAGGTGCCACGGGCGCGGTCGGTTTCTTTCTGGCCACGCTGCCCGTTCCCCATGCCGACGGGTCGGATTGGCCCATGCTGATCAACGGCGGTTTTGTGTTCACCGCCTTGTTGATGGTGCTGGAAGGTTCGCTGCGTTTCATGCACCGGGCCTCCAAGCTGCGCTGGCAGGCCGGGCTGGTGCTGGTGCCCGTGTTCGTGCTGCTGAACTGGTGGTACGAAGACGAAATGCTGGCCCAGCGCATCTTCCATGACGCGGCCTACTCGATGGTGGTGCTGGTCGCGGCCTTCACCATGCTGCGCTCCGTCAAGGGCGACGACCGGATGATCAACAGCCTGGTCGCATTTTTCCTGATGGGCATTGCGGGGGCCATGGCGGCCCGCAGCGTCGTAGCGGGTCAGGTGGACAGCCTGGAGGCCTTGCAACGGCACCCCGTTCACGCGCTGACCCTGGCCGTGGTGGTGCTGTGCATCATGGGCTGGACCTACAGCGTGCACATGGCCTGCTATGTGCGCTCCCAGTCTTCGCTGCGCCTGCTGTTGCAAAAGGACCCGGTGACCGGTTTGAGCGGCCGCCAACGCTTGGTCGATTTCATGCAGCGCGAGATCGCCCGCAGCGAGCGCTCGGGGGTCCGCTTCAGCTACCTGATCATCGATGTCAACGAGTTCCACCGTGCCGGCGGCCACCATGACAAGCTCTTGGGCGACGAGGTTCTGATGGCGTTCGGCAAACGCCTGGATGAATACGCCCGCGACGCAGACTTTGCCTGCCCTCTCGGTGACGACCAGTTCGCGGTGGTCCTGCACCACACCCCCACCCAGGAGCATTTGAGGGGCGCCGTGGCCCGGTTGCGCAACCTGCTGGCCAAGCCCATCGAGGTGCGCAACATGCCCGTTCAGGTCGACATCAGCCTGGGCATGGCCATCTGGCCCACCGACGGTCAGACGATGGAGGATTTGGAGAACATCGCCACCCAACGCATGCAGGCCGAAAAGTTCTCGATGTTCAAGCCCTACGTGCAAAGCGACGGCCTGCGCACCGGCTGAAGCGGCGCGGGCCCAGGCAGGGCGCTCAGCCTTCGCCCGATCCCGCCCCCGTGAAGACCGCTTGCACTTGCTCACCCGCCAAGGCCTGCAGCAAATTGGTGGTGGCCAGCACCGCCATGGCGTGCCGTGTCTCCAGCGTGGCCGAGCCGATGTGAGGCAAGGCGGTGATGCGCGGGTGGCCGCGCAGGGGCGAATCCAGTGGCAGCGGCTCGGTGGCGAACACATCCAGGCCGGCGGCCCACAAGGGGCCGGAGGCCAGGGCCTGCAACAGCGCCGCCTCCTGCACGATGGCGCCACGGGCACCGTTGATGAAGATGGCGCCCGGCTTCATCAGGCCGAACTCGCGCGGCCCCATGAGGCCCCGGGTCTCATCACTCAAGGGCAGCACCACCGCCACCACGTCCGAACTGGCCAGCACCTCATCGAGCGGCGCATGGCGCACCCGACCCTGCAACTCGGGCGCCTGCACCGACAGGTCCACGGTGCGCCGGGCGTGGTAGAGCACCGGCATGCCAAAGCCCAGCGCCGCACGGCGGGCCAAGGCCTGGCCGATGCGGCCAAAACCCAGGATCCCCAGAGTCTTGCCATGTACGTCACGACCGAACAGCTCTTCGCCGATGTTGCGCTGCCAATGCCCCTCCCGCACATGGTTGGCCAGCTCGACCAGGCGCCGGCTGGTGGCCAGGATGAGCGCAAAAATCGTGTCGGCCGTGGTTTCAGTCAGCACCCCCGGGGTGTGGCACAGCAGGATGCCGCGCTGCTCAAGCGCTGCCAAGGGGTAGTTGTCCACGCCCACCGAGATACTGGAGATCACCTTCAGTCGTGGCGCCCGCGCCAGCAAGGCGGGGGTGATGGGGTAGCTCGAGCCAATCAGCCCATCGGCCTGGGCCAGGGCGGCCTCGAAGGCCTGAATCTGCTCCGGCTGGCGCGGGTCGGCCACCGTGACCTCGTGGGCAGCCTGCAGGCGGGCCAGTTGATCGGACGGCAAGGCGCGGAACACCAGCACCCGCTGACGCCCTGAACCCACCTCGTAGCGCGCGCTCACAGCCCGGCCTCGTTCAACTGGGCCCGGGTCGGCAGCCCCTCGGTATCGCCAAGCACCTGCACGGCGCGGGCGCCGATCCAGGCGCCGCGGCGCACCGCCTCGGCCACGCTGCGCCCTTCCAGCAAGGCACTGACCACACCCACCGCAAAGCCATCGCCAGCGCCCACGGTGTCCACCACCTCGGCCACCGGAAAGCCCGCCACACGCCCCTGCACGGATTGGCCGGCATGGCGCCCTTCGTAGTAAGCGCCTTCAGCCCCCAGCTTGACCACCACGAGCTGAGCCCCCTGGTCCAGGTAGAAGCGGGCCATGCCCTCGGGCGTGTCGTGGCCGGTCAACACCCGCCCCTCCTCGATGCCGGGCAGCACCCAGTCGGCCAGGCTGGCGAGCTGATTGACCTCGCGCCGCATCACCTCGGCCGAGGGCCACAGCGTGGGGCGCAGGTTGGTGTCAAAGGAAATGCTGCGGCCGGCAGCCCGCATCTGCAATAAGGTCTCGCGGGTCAGCGCCAAGGTGCTGGGCGAGACGGCGGCAAAAACGCCCGTGGCATGCAGATGTCGGGCGGCGATCAGCCAGGGCCGATCCAGATCGGCCGGGCCCATCTGGCTGGCGGCCGAGCCCTTGCGGTGGTATTCGATCGGCGGGTCGCTGCCATCGTCAACCCGGCCCTTGATCAGAAAGCCCGTGCGTTGGCTGGCATCACACACCACATGCGAGCAGTCGATGCCCTCGCGTTGCATCTCGGCCAACAGGTAGCGACCCATCGAGTCGGTGCCCAGGCGGCTGGCCCAGCCCACCCGCAGGCCCAGGCGGGCCAGCCCGATGGCGGCATTGGTTTCGGCGCCTGCGGTGCGCTTGTGAAAGCCGCTCACAGCCTCCAGGGGGCCAGGGGTGTCGGCCACCAGCATCATCATGGCCTCGCCAAAGGTGATCACGTCCAGCGCTTCAGCGGCTGCAGGGTTCAGGGTATCCGTCATGGTTTGCCAGGGGTTGGGTCTCGTCAAATGGGTTCGGGCAGCCGGTCTGCCTGGGCTTCAAGCCGGCGCCGGGATTCACGGCGCAGCAGGGCCAGTTCGGCCCGCACGGTGGCCGTCAGATCCGCGCCCTGCAAGGGGTATTCGATGGCCCAGGGCACATCGGCCGGCAGGTGGCCCAGCACCGTGCGCCACGGGGCTTGCGACTGCGCCAATGGCACGGCCACCCAGCGGGCCGGCTCGCGCAACACGCCCTTGCAATGCACATAGCCCACCCGCGGGCCCAGCGCCTGGGCGGCGGCCTGCGGGCATTCGCCCACCCAGTGCCAGTTACCCATGTCAAAGGTCATGGCCAGTGGCAGACCCTGGGCCTGGGCGGCAGAAAAAAAGCGCTGTAAGGCGGGCAGGCTGCCGGCCTCGGGGGTCTGGTCGTTCTCGATCAGCAACTCGGGGCCTGAGCGGGTCCGGAACAGCGCCTTGAGCGGCGCCCAGCTGTCTGCCGATGCAGGGCCAAAGCCACCGATGGACATCTTGAGGCGAGCAGCCCCGAGCAGGCGCGCCGCCGCCAGGGCCGAGCGCAACGCCGCCTCATCCAGGGCGCCGTCCTCGCGCCACAGCCCGGTGGGGCAGGAGTAGACCGCCTGCAGCCCCCGGGCGGACAGTTCGGTGGCCAACCGGGGCAGTTCGGTGTCGGCATCACGCAGCAGTTCTTCGCGCACCTCCACGCCATCGGCGCCAGCAGCGGCGGCCACGCGGGTGAAATGCAGCTGGCCCAGGCGCAGCACCTCGCTGGCGCCAAAGGCACCGAGCGAGATCAGCACTGCAAAACCACGGACGGGGCGGGTCAGGTCGGTGCGCATCATGCGCCCTGGTGCGAGGGCAGGATCTGACCCAGGAACTGGCGCGTCTTCTCGTGCTGGGAGTTGCCAAAGAAGCGCTCGGGCGGCGCCTGCTCCAGGATGCGGCCCTCGGCCATGAAGATCACCCGGTCGGCCACGCTGCGGGCAAAGCCCATTTCGTGGGTCACGCACAGCATGGTCATGCCGTCTTCGGCCAGGCCGATCATGGTGTCGAGCACCTCCTTGACCATCTCGGGGTCCAGGGCCGAGGTGGGCTCGTCAAACAGCATCACCTTGGGCGTCATGCACAGGGCGCGCGCAATGGCCACACGCTGCTGCTGGCCACCCGAGAGCTGGCTGGGGTATTTGTGCGCCTGATCCGGGATGCACACCCGGGTCAGGTATTTCATGGCCACCTCTTCGGCCTGCTGCTGGCTCATGCCGCGCGAGCGCATGGGCGCCAGCGTGCAGTTCTGCAGAATCGTGAGGTGCGGGAACAGGTTGAACTGCTGGAACACCATGCCCACTTCTTGCCGCACGGCATCCACCTCGCGCCCGCCGGCGGTCAGCTCATGGCCATCGACCACGATGCGGCCCTGCTGCACCGTCTCCAGGCGGTTGATGCAGCGGATCAGCGTGCTCTTGCCCGAGCCCGAGGGCCCGCAGATCACGATGCGCTCGCCGGGCTGCACCGACAGGTTGATGTCGCTGAGCACCTTGAACTCGCCATACCACTTCTGGACTTGCTCCAGTCGGATGATGGGCGGTGCGTCAGCGCGGGCGTGGGTGGCGTGTTCGGTCATGGCGGCAAGGTGGGGCGACAAAGCAGGGAGGGGTCGGGCGTTCAGGACAGCTTGGGCAGATCGCTTTCCAGCCACTTGCGATAGAGCTTGTTGAGCTCGCCATTGGCGGTGTTGCGGGCCACGAAGTCGTTCACGGCCTTCAGCAGTTCGGCCTGGTTGGGGCGCAGCGCAATGCCCATGGCCTGCTGCAGCAGGTTGAACTTGACCTCGAAGCTGCCCGCCGGGGCGCGCTTGTTGATCTGGGCCGCCACGGTGACCGAGCAGCCGATCGCATCGACCTGACCCGACAGCAGGGCCTGCATGGCCGAGGCGTCGTCGTCGAAGCGGCGGATCTCGGTGCCCTCGGGGGCCGACTTGGTCACCGCCACGTCTTGCGTGCTGGCACGGGCCACGCCCACGCGCAGGCCCTTGAGGTCGGCCGCGCTCTTGATGGCCGACTTGGTGGCGCCGAACAGCACGATGGTCGCGGCCGCATAGGGCTGCGAGAACTGCACCTGCTTGGCGCGCTCGGGCGTGATGGCCAGCGAGGCCACCAGCAGGTCCACCTTGTTGGTCAGCAGAAAGGGAATGCGGTTGGGGCCGGTGACGGGCACCAGGTTGACCTTCAGGCCCAGGTCCTTGCCCAGCAGACGCGCCACGTCGGCGTCGTAGCCGTCGGGCTGGTTTTGCGCGTTGGTGGTGCCATAGGGCGGAAAGTCGACCAGCATGCCGACGGTGAGCTCGCCCTTCTTTTTCAACTCTTCCAGGGTCTGGGCCGATACGCCCGAAGCCATGCCCGAGGCCATCAGGCCCAGGGCCGATGCCACCAGCGCGGTGGTGAAACTGCGGCGGCTGGCGCCTGCGGACAACAAGGGGTGGGTCGGGTCTTGCATGAAGGTCTCCTGGTGGGATGTGACGGGACGGGAAAAAATGGACAGGGGTGACGTCGCCTCAGCGCGCCGTGGCAGCAGCCTGGCGCCGCTCCATGCGGGCCGCCAGCAATGACAGTGGCCAGCACAGCACGAAGTAGATGACGGCCACCGCGCTGAACACCAGCAGGGGCTGGAAGGTGGCGTTGTTGATGATCTGGCCGGCCCGGGTGATCTCGGTGAAGCCGATGATGGCCGCCAGCGAGGTGCCCTTGATGATCTGCACGCCATAGCCCACGGTGGGCGGCACGGCGATGCGCCAGGCCTGCGGCAGCACCACGTCGCGCATGCGGTTCAGATACGACAGGCTCAGCGCCTCGGCCGCCTCCCACTGGCCCCGGGGCACTGCCTGGATGCAGCCGCGCCAGATCTCGCCCAGAAAGGCGCCGCTGTTCAAGATCAGCGCCGCACCGGCCGCCACCCAGGGGTTGATGTCAAAGCCCAGCACCGGGGCGCCAAAAAAGATCAGGAACAGCTGCAGCAGCAGCGGCGTGCCCTGGAACACCTGGATGAACAGGCCGGCGCCCGCCTGGGCCCAGCGCGACTCGCTGGTGCGGGCCAGTGCCACGGCCAGCCCCACCACCGAGCCACCGACAAAGGCCAGCAGCGACAAGGCCAGCGTCCAGCGGGCCGCCTCGAGGATGAACATGAACTCGGCCAAACCGAAACTGCGCATGGGTCAGGTCTCCGTTGCCCGCAGTGGGCAGGTCAGGGTTGCATTACAGGTCAGCATGGAGGGGAACATCACGGCTCAGCGGCGGTCGGGGTAGTTGAGCGCGGCGCGGTAGATCAGCTTGAACAGGGCCGAGAAGGCCATCGACAGCGCCAGGTAGATCAGGGCCACCACGATGTAGATCTCGAAGCTGCGAAAGGTCTGCGACTGCAGGTTGGCGGCCACCGAGGTCAGGTCGTCCGCCGAAATCACCGACACCACCGCCGAGCTCAGCATCAGGAGGATGAACTGGCTGGTCAACGCGGGGTAGATGGCCTTGAGCGCGGGCTTGAGGATCACGAAGCGGAAGATCTCCCAGCGCTTGAGGTTCAGCGCCAGACCGGCCTCGATCTGGCCGCGCGGGATGGATTCGATGCCGGCGCGGATGATCTCGGTGGCATAGGCCCCCAGGTTGATCACCATGGCCGTCAGGGCCGCCGTGTAGGCGCTCCAGCGCAGGCCGATGGCTGGCAGGGCAAAGAAAAAGAAGAACAGCTGCACCAGAAACGGCGTGTTGCGGATCAGCTCGATGTAGGCCTGGATCACCCAGCGCAGCGGGCGCGGGCCGGCGGTCTTGCCCCAGGCGCACACAATCGCCAGCCCCAGGCCCAGTGCCATGGCCAGCATGGACAGCTGCACCGTGATCCAGGTGCCCTTGAGCAGCAAGGGCCAGGCGGCCAGCACATCGGCAAATTGAAAGCTGTAGTTCACGATCGATCCGATTGATGAGAGAAGCGGTGCCTGACGGTCTGACGCCCTGAGCGGGCGACTCAGACACAACCTGAAACCGTTTTCAGCAAGTTTAAGAAACCGGTTTCAGGTTTCCATGGGTGAAAACCCTGGATGCCCATCCGCCCGGAGGCCCGGAAGGCCGGAAGTGCTCAGGTGCCGGCCGAAGGGCCTGCCGTCGAGCCCCGCACCCGCAACTGCCCCGGCAACAGGATCTGGCGCGGCGCAAGGCTCAGGCCACCCAGGCGCTCCAGCAGACAGCTGGCCGCGAGTCGCCCCAGATCGTACGTTGGCTGGGCCAGGGTGCTGATGCCAGGGCCCACGAAGGGGGCCCAATCCGGGTCGTCAAAACCCACCAGCCCCAGCTCGCGCCCGGCCTGCCAGCCCAGGCGGGCCAGGGCGGCACACACGCGCAAGGTGACCACCGAATTGCTGGCCAGTACCGCTGCGGGCTGCCCCCCGGCCTGCTGGCGGCAGGCCTGCAGGGCCTCGGCCAGGGCCTGCAGCTGGGCCTCAGGCGGCTCGTCCTGGCTCTCGAAGGTCTGCCCCTGCAGGGCCGGGCCCTCGTGGCCCGACTGGTGGCAGCCCTCGCGAAAAGCCGCCTCGCGCTCGGTGCGCGAACTCACGCCCCGCACCGGCTCGGTCACATAAAGCAGTTGCCGGTAGCCCTGGGCCTGCAGGTGTGCCAGCACCGTGCGCATGGCCTGGGCGTTGTCCAGCGACACGAAATCGGCCTGCATGCTGCTGTGGCGCCGGTCCACCAGCACCACCGGGCGGCCCTGGCGCAGCGCCTCGGCCGCCACGCCCGGGTCACGCCCCAGGGTGTTGAGGATGAAGCCCTCGACCTGGTATGAGGCCAGGGCGGCCATGGCTTCGCGCTCGCGCCCACTGTCGTTGCCCAGGTTGAACAGCATGACCAGGTAGCCCGCCTCCTGGCAGGCCTGCTCGGCACCACGCAGCACCGCCACGGAATAGGGGTTGGTCACATCGGCCACCACCAGGCCGATGAGCCGGGTGCGGCCGCGCTTGAGGGCTTGCGCCATCGGGCTGGGCGAGTAGCCCAGCGCCGCCACCGCACGCTCGACCCGCATCGCAATATCAGGGCTGAGCAGGGTCTCGCGGTGGTTCAGAAAGCGCGAGACGGTGGCCTTGGACACCCCGGCCTCGCGCGCCACATCGGCAATGGTGGCACGGGTGCCGGCAGCGCTGGATGGGGCCGCC
>Ga0209913_1000751_pt1 | contig 23737 bp, 25 predicted proteins | sample PersoiDNA2013203_FD_185805 | JGI IMG/M metagenome (GOLD analysis project Ga0209913, IMG submission 185805) | Permafrost soil microbial communities from the Arctic, to analyse light accelerated degradation of dissolved organic matter (DOM) -... | ecosystem: Environmental > Terrestrial > Soil >... | reverse complement strand
ATTGCCAGCTAATCATGTGGTGTCCACAGTTGGTTATCATGTCGATAGCGGCGATGTTAGCTTGGTGTTTACTAGCGATACTACGGTTTGCGATGCCTTGTGGGTTGAAGTAAATAAAATTAAAAATCTAAAATATCTCATTATAGAAACCGCCTTCAGTAATAGTGAGCTTGAGCTGGCAAAACTATCTAAGCATCTATGCCCGTCAATGCTGGTTGCTGAGCTAGGTAAGTTAAATCTAGCTAAGCTGAATCTAGGTCAACTAAATTCAGATAAACCAAATCCTAACAAGCTAAGTACGGTTGAAAATAATTCGCCGCTTGAGGTTTATGTAACCCACTTTAAACCTGGTGAAGGTGAGCGGATCATGCAAGAGATTGCGGAGAGTCATTTTACGTTAGCAGTGCAAGCACTGAAAAATCATCAGGTATTTAATTTGTAAAATCCCAGTTTATCTAAATTTAAGGCTTTTATTATGGCAGTACCCGTTTTATCCATATTAGACCAGTTAGAGCCCATTGCTAGGCTCTCTGCTGGGCGCAAAGTAGAGCTTGCGGCCTTATGCTTTGTCGAAAAAGTAAATAAAGGCATAGACCCTCTGCGGATGAACATCGCCAAGGCCTCACAAGCGATTTACTTACTCAATGGAGATTTAGCGCTACGATTCGAAGGTGATCAAAAACTGGTGCTACGTGGCGGCTCCCCTGCGGCTAAACACCCAGTGAATAGTAACAATCAACTTAAAGATGCCATCGCGCTAACTGATATCGATATCCTGCGTATTGATGTTGACCTGCTCGACATTATGATGACGTGGGATCAACTCTCAAGTACTGATCAATCCAGTAATTATAATTCCAGTAATGACAACTTAACACAATCAAGGCAAAACAATACTGCGGTTAAGCTTGCCCGCACTGCGGGTGACTGGATGAACGACACCGGTGTTTTTAGTGCGTTTAATCTGCAAAGCGGCTTATTTAGCCGGCTGCCTGTGGTTAATGTTGATGCAATGTTTAAACGCATGACCAGTATTCCCGTGACAGCCGGGCAGGTAATTATTCAACAGGGCGGAGAGGGTGATTACTACTATTTAATTCAGCGTGGTTCAGCTGTGGTTAGCCGAGTGGTAGATATCAGCCAGCCCGCCATAATCTTGGCGGAATTAAAAGAAGGCGGCGCATTTGGTGAAGAAGCCTTGGTGTCCGATAATAAGCGCAATGCCACCGTCACCATGAAAACCGACGGTGAATTACTCAGGCTCAATAAACAAGACTTTGTCGAACTGTTAAAAGCACCGTTGATTACACAGGTAAGCATGGAGGAAGCACAAGCTAAAGTCGCCGCAGGCGCAGTATGGCTTGATGTTCGGCTACCATCAGAATACAAATATGATCACATTGAAGGTGCAATCAATGTGCCGCTTAATGAAATTCGCAATTTAGCGAGTAGCCTGGATACAAGTAAGGAATATATGTTGTATTGCCAAACCGGCCGCCGTAGCTCCGCTGCGGCTTTTGTGTTGGTGCAAAGTGGTGTAAAAGCGGTAGTGTTGGCGGGCGGTACTCGGGCGAGTTAAATCAGACTTGGCCTCGATGGCGTGAGATAAAATCGAAGGGCAATGCAATAGGCGTAAAAAAACCCATCAAATGATGGGTTTTTTATTATGTAGCCTTGATGAAACGAAGTGGAATCAAGGGGAATAGGTGCATTACCCCTCGATTGCGTTACACTGCATCGAGGCTACGCTTGCTTGCTATATTAACGGCAGTTTGCAGGTAAATATTTAGCGTTTATGCCAACACCTTTACATGTCCATGTTAGTTGACCCGTGCCGACATCAACTGGTGTCAATGTAATAGTACCTAACGCATTTGGTACAGTAGATGTTGCTGTAACTACGCCTGTAGTATCAGTAACCGTCACGCCTGAAACATAAGCAGTAGCCCCAGGGAACGCGTAACCACTCTTTGCTGCAGTTACTAAGTTTAAGGCGCCAAGTGAAGAGGCGGTTTCTGATACGGCTAATTTTGCTGGCTCAGTCATGACAAGAACTTCAGTCATTTTTGAGCGCGCAATGTAATCCTGATAAGCTGGCAACGCAATCGCCGCCAAAATACCAATAATTGCCACCACAATCATTAACTCGATTAATGTAAAACCTTTTTGAATTTGTTTCATTTTTAATTTCCTTTATATGAATTTTAAGTGTTTTCACACTGTTTGTTATATTGCAGTGTTGATTAACTTAATGCAATAGCTGTGCCAACTTTAACTTGCGGTTGTTTAGGCCTATTGATGCGGCTCGATGAAGTATCAATATCCGTTCGGCCTGAGCCTGTCGAAGGCCTTGCATCCATTCACATTTCGACAAGCTCAATGCGAACGGACTCCAATATGATCGGGCAGAATCAGTAAGCAAGCGTAGCCTCGATGCAGTGTAACGAAATCGAGGAATAAGCAGCCGAGATGCCCATGATTGCATTACATTCCATCAAGGCTATGGTGAGATTGCAATAAAAAAGCGGAATATAAAATTCCGCTTTTTAAAAATCAATTAAAACTAATCATTTTTTTGTATTGCAACCGCTAAAAAGTGTCAAAAAAGGTCACGTAAAAATTTCTTAAGTGACCATTTTGTCACTTCTTGGCGGTCTGCTACTTTGAACCTTCGGCTACCTTTTTCAAGTTTGCTAAACCAGAATCAAAAATTCCGGTAATGGCTTTAATCGCCGTTTCATCATCCTGACCCGCTGGAATTGGTGGGTTCAGTTTGTATAGGCGGTAAAAACGGCCGACCCAAGTTACTGTGGTTTCACCAGGTTGCTCACCCTTAGTTACAGTCATGACGGCATTGTAGTCTGTGAGTGGCAATGTACCTGTTACGATTTCATATTTAAGTTTCATAGTAGCATCGTCTGCACTGCGTAATTTTTCATACACATTGCCACCGTCTTTAAACGTTAGCGTTCTGAAAGTGGCCATGTCGCCATTTTCATCTTTTTTCTGTTCTAACTTGGTGCTGGCTACACCTGGGTGCCATTTGTGAATGTTGCCAAAATCTTTGACGATAGCCCACACCTTGGCGGGGTCCGCTTTAATGGTGATAGATTTTTCTACTTTTTGTGGTGATGGGCCGTGTGCGGATGCTGCGAATGGCACTAAATTGATACTTAAACCCAGTGCGATGAACGCTAAAATCTTTTTCATGTAACTTTCTCCAAAACTCTCAATGATGAGAGGCTTTAAAACTCTCAAAAACGAGAGGGAATATTTAAAAACTACAAGGCATTATAAATGAGAACCCCACTTTATAAAATGCATTGTCGCTTGTATTTGACTTAACGATATAGCTAGGGCTTGGTTGACATGGGACACATGTTAGATGTATCGCCATTCGCATTCTGCAACTGGCGGATAGTTGACATATCTATTACCGCCCTAAAATAAACTGCCCAAATGCACGGCTTTTTTCACCGGTTTTAATATTGGTGAGTAATGTATTGCTGGTGGTATCAATGACACTTACATTGTTACTACCCCAATTTGCAATATAGGCACGGTGGTTTGTATCGTCTATGCTAATGCCTTCAGGCGTGCTGCCAACATCAATGGTAGTGAGTATTTTTTGCGTGGCAACATTAATCACCGAAACGCTATCATCCTGCGTATTGGTCACGTACAGCGTTTTTTCATCCAGACTTAATGCCGCGCAGTAAGGGTGATAGCCTACTTTTAAGATTTTTTGTGCGTTGGTTTTTGTATTGATGATGCTCACGGTGTCTTCTTTTACATTCACACTGACTAACCAGCGCTCGCTAGCACTTACAAAAACACCGTAAGGGTGCTTGCCAACCTTAATGCGCTTTTTAATGGAGAGTGTAGTGGTGTCGATGATGGCAATATCGTTACTGTCACGGTTTGCCACATACAGCCACTTGTTATCTGGACCGACCATCAAGCCTGCGGGCGCATCGCCCACATTGAGTTCACGTACATCATTGGTTTGTGCGGTATTGAGGGCTAACACGCGGTTATCGAACCAATCTGCGATATAGAGGGTTTTGCTGTCTGGTGATAAAGCTAAGCCTACTGGCGAGCCTTTAATTTTAATGGTGTCGATTACGGTGTTATTTTGTGTATTGATGACACTGATGTCCTGGCTTTCCACATTTGAAATATATGCGCGCTGTAATGCTGCTGACACCGCAACGCCAACAGGCGCTTTGCCAACTTTAATGGTGTTAATCACTTGATTTAATGCAGTGTCAATCACGGAAACGGTATTTTCACCCTGATTGGTAATATAGGCAAAATTGTGATGGTTTGGCATGGAGGAAGCCTTGCAAGCTACATTCATCATGCATGCAAGCACAAATACAATAATGCGATTGATTTTAGGGGATTTAATTGACATTGTTTTCATAGGCTTGCCTATTATACGCAAATGGTTGCTTTCAATAATGCCAAAAATATGAAAAAATTGCATTAAATAATTAAGGCAGTATAACGCTATGTTAGATCGTGACGGGTTTCGCCCGAATGTTGGCATTATTATATGTAATGCTAACAATCAGGTTTTTTGGGGTAAGCGTATCCGTGAGCATGCTTGGCAGTTTCCGCAAGGTGGTATTAACCATGGCGAAAGCCCAGAGCAGGCTATGTATCGCGAGCTGATGGAAGAGGTTGGCTTAAAGCCGGAGCATGTGCAAATTCTGGGTCGTACCAAGGATTGGCTTAGGTATGAAGTGCCAACCACTTGGGTAAAGCGCGAGTATCGCGGCAGTTATAAAGGCCAAAAGCAAATTTGGTATTTGCTGCGCATGGTAGGCCGTGACTGCGATGTTTCACTTCGTGCCAGCGAGCATCCGGAGTTTGATGCTTGGCGCTGGAGTGACTATTGGGTGCCATTGGAAGACGTGATTGAGTTTAAGCGCAGTGTGTATGAGTCTGCGCTAAATGAACTGGCACCGCATTTACATCATAAAGTTATCAAATAAATGTAATGTATAAGTAAGCTTTAATGAAAATGCCCATGCCGCCAATTCCAAGGCGGAGTTGGGTTGTCATCTGCCCAAAGCCCCAGCCTTTGCTGACGCGCTTTTAAGGCTGCGTTGTAAATGTCAATGTCACTGGAGTATTTTGCATAATGCCAAGCCAGACCTTGTTCAGCCAAGTATAAGCTTGCATCAATATGGTTGCATTGCAGCCGGCCTAGTGAGCGAAGATATTTGTCTTTGGCGACAATCTGTGCGGTAACGAGAATATTGTTGCCTTGGCAAAGCTTGATGAGCGCGCGACGTGATTTAAGGCCATAAGCCTGATTGCGTTCAGGAGCGTCTATATCGGTTAGGCGGAGTTTAAAGTCATTTGCCTGATTCAGAACATTCACCTTGTCATTGGACTCATTTGAATTGATTGGGTGAAGTTTTACGGTGTCGCCATCGTAGACGTAGCTGACTATGTACGCCTCGGCTGCGTAACTTGTGGTGGCGATGATTAGGCTAATGCCTAGGAAAATGCAGCTAGTTATTCGTAAGCCAAAGTCTGCAATAACAGTTCCTATCGGGCGCACAGATGTTAAATCTTAAGCCTGATTATCCAGCAAACTGTAATAATTAGACGGTTTTAGTACGGTGGGGATGGGTTCAAGCTCAGTATTCGGATGATCCTTGCTGTAATGTAGCCCCCGACTTTCTTTGCGTGAAATGGCGCTTTCAACAATCAATTCTGCTACTTGCAATAAATTCCGTAGCTCTATCAAATCGTTACTCACTTTAAAGTTGCTGTAAAACTCGTTCACTTCATCGCGTAGCATGTGGATGCGATGTAGCGCGCGGCTTAGCCGTTTGTCGGTGCGCACAATACCAACGTAGTTCCACATAAAGCGACGTAATTCATCCCAGGTATGTGTAATCAGCACTTCTTCATCTGCATCTGTGACGCGACTTTCATCCCAATAAGGTAACTGCGGCAATGGCTTTGCGGACTGACTTAAAATATCTTCTGCTGCAGCTTGGCCAAATACCAGACATTCAAGTAGCGAATTGCTGGCAAGCCGATTTGCACCGTGTAAGCCTGTGCAGGCAGTTTCGCCAATTGCATATAGGTTTTTAATGTCTGTGCGACCTTTGTCATCGGTCATTACACCGCCGCAAGTATAGTGCGCGGCTGGCACTACGGGAATCGGTGTTTTGCTGATATCAATGCCTAATTCTAAACATCGTTTAAAAATGTTGGGAAAATGCTCTTGGATAAATGCTAATGGTTGATGCGAAATGTCTAAATAAACACAATCCAAGCCACGTTTTTTCATTTCAAAGTCAATGGCACGCGCTACTACATCTCGCGGTGCCAGCTCTACACGCGGGTCGTGTTCCGGCATAAATCTAGTGCCGTCTGGTAGCTTTAATAGACCGCCTTCGCCACGCACTGCTTCACTGATTAAAAATGATTTGGCATGAGGGTGAAACAAGCAGGTTGGATGAAACTGTATGAATTCCATATTTGCCACTCGGCAGCCCGCGCGCCATGCCATGGCGATGCCGTCACCAGTACTCACGTCTGGATTGGTGGTATACAGGTAAACTTTACCTGCGCCGCCAGTGGCTAAAATAGTATGTTGTGCCGCAATTGTGATGACTTTTCCTGTGCTGTTGTCCAGTACGTATGCGCCTAAGCAGGCATTGTTGTCGGTAAGTTCAATTTTTGTGTTAGTGAACTTGCGAGTGGTAATCAAATCAACCGCAATATGATTTTCCATGACGGTAATGTTCGAGTGCTGCTTAACTTTTTCAGATAGCGTGATTTGCACCGCATTGCCGGTAGCATCTGCTGCGTGAATAATACGCCGATGGCTGTGGCCACCTTCACGCGTTAGATGATAGCCGCTATCATCTTGCTCACGCGTGAAACCTACGCCTTGTTCAATCAGCCACTCCACGGCTCTTTTGCCTTGTTCCGCTACCAGTTTTGTGACAGCAGCATCACATAAACCAGCACCTGCGGTCAAGGTGTCTTGAATGTGGGCTTCTATAGAGTCTTCATCATTCAATACCGCTGCAATGCCGCCCTGTGCCCAGTTGCTGGCGGTATCGTTAATGGTACGTTTGCTGACTAAACACACTTTTTTGTGTGCGGCAGTGCGTAATGCGAGCGATAAGCCAGCTAATCCGCTACCAATGATCAAAACATCAAATTGCTGCATAATTTTATTGAATGTAAGTGTATGAGGGGAGTATTTGCAAGGAACTTATAAGAGTGTATCGCTGTCTTGATAAAAGGCAATAGAAACAAGGTAACAACTGCAATAAAAGTATCAAACGGGACAATGATAAAGACAATGATAAATTTGTAATGACGGTTAGGAAAACGTGATGATATATACCAGTAAAATTCAACAGCTTGCACAATTAAGCTTTATGCAACCCGCTACGCAAGGTTATACTTCTGTTAATGAAAAAAATACCACTGAAACAACTTATGCGAATCTTAAGCCTACAGGGAGCTTGAGCGCCGTGGCCGTGACTCCAGCAACTGGCAATCGTGAGATTGACCATGAACTTGTACTGCGCGCGCAACGTGGAGATAAGCATGCCTTTGGCATGTTGGTGGATAAATACCAACGTAAACTCGCGCGTTTGTTGTCTCGTATGATACGCGATCAATCTGAAATTGAAGATGTGGTTCAAGAGTCATTCATCAAAGCATACCGGGCTTTGCCTAACTTTCGCGGTGATAGCGCTTTTTATACCTGGTTGTATCGTATTGGCATCAACACCGCAAAAAATCACTTGGTTTCTTTAGGTCGCAGACCTACCGTGAGTACCGACATTGAAATAGAAGATGCTGAAAATTTCGATAGTGGTGACGAATTGCGCACTATGGAAACGCCAGAAACGGCGCTGATGACCAAAGAGATTGCACAAACAGTTAATGATACGGTTGCAAGCCTGCCTGAAGAGTTACGTACCGCCATTACTCTGCGCGAAATTGAAGGTCTTAGTTATGAAGAGATTGCTACGATAATGAGTTGTCCGATTGGTACAGTGCGTTCACGTATTTTTAGAGCGCGTGAAACAATTTCACTTAAATTAAAACCATTGCTGGATATCCATGACAATAAACGTTGGTAGTTCTTTAAAGAAGCAAATAGAAAGAATGTATCAGATTTAGGAGTTGAAAATGAACGAACAAATATCCGCCTTGCTTGATGATGAAATTGCAGTTGAAGATGCCGCGCATATCATTACGGCCGTGCTATCGAGTAAGCCTGCCGCAGAGGCTTGGAGTCAGTATCATTTAATTGGCGATGCCATGCGTGGTGATGGTGTTTTAAGTCGTCAGTTTAAGCAAAATTTAATGCAGAAAATTGATATGGAAGCGACGGTATTGTCGCCTAATGCTGCTTTAATAAATCAAGTTGAAGAAGTTAAACGTAAAAGTGCAATTCCAGTAACATGGTCAATAGCGGCTTCTTTTGCCGCGGCAATGATGGTTGGTTGGTTTGTGCTGCACCAGCAAACGCAAAGTGGTCATGAGCTGGCGCCAATTGAAGTCGCGCAAGCAGTAAGCACAAATGAGTCTGCCATAGATCAAGGAATCCCTGCCGAATATCTCTCTGCACATCAAGCGTCGGCGCCGTCAGCAAGTTCGTATTATATTCAAACCGTTAATTTTAAAGAGTAATGTTGATGAAGCGTTTGGTTATGGTCCGTTTATTTGCCATCGCAACTTTAGGCGTAACCCTGTTTACAAGCCTGAGCGTGCAGGCCAGTACAGATGATGACGTGTGGCAAGTGTTGCAAAAAGCGGCTGTAGCCGCACATGCGTTGAGCTACCAAGGTATATTTTATTATCAAGCCGGATCGCAATCCAAGCCGGTTCAAATTACCCATTTATTTAATGGTAAAGGTGAGTTTGCGCGAAATGTAGTGCTAGATAACTCTCCGAGAGAAGTATTTAGTCAAGGCAACGATTTGGTGATATTTAATCCGAGAAATGAAAAAGTGGTCATTGAGAAGCGTCATGGTCAAAATATGTTTCCTGCTATTTTGCCGACTAATTTGGATTCAGTGAAAGAGAGTTATTCACTGCGTGCTGGTGAGCGTGAGCGTGTGGCTGGTCGTCCGGCGCAAATTTTGTTTTTAGAGCCGAAAGATACCTTACGGTACGGTTATCGGTTTTGGATAGATACAGAATACGGTTTGTTGTTAAAGTCTGAGATGCTTAATGGCCACAATGAAGTTATAGAGAGTATTGCATTTAATCAATTGGGATTGATGGAGATACTTGATCTAGATTGGTTTCAACCCAAGATCGATAGCAAGAAAAGTTATGTAATGGAAAATGAAATAGCCACGATTGCCTACAATAGTGTTTCAACCGACTGGAAGCTTAAAGATTTACCATCAGGCTTTAGAAAAGTGGACCAAATGATACGCATGGTACATGGTAAAACATTGCCTGTAACGCACGTGGTATTGTCTGATGGCTTAGCTTCGGTTTCTTTATTTATCGAACCAATCACCAACAACATTAAACCAAGAGTCTGTCATAAATTAGTAGGCGGCACTAGTTTTTTTGCCAGTGTGAGCGATGGTTATCAGCTGACGGTGGTGGGTGAGGTGCCAGAAGTGACCGTTGCTCAAATTGCAAACGCAGTTGTATTTAAGAAGTAATTAATTAAAATAATCATTTTTGAAAAGTAAGTTATTTGTATGATTGAAGAATATGCCATCGTTACAAGCTGTGTGAACAGCCGCGCTACCTTAGAAATCGAAAGGAGAACCGCTTGCGGTCTTTGTGGTCAAAAACGCGGTTGCGGGAACGCAACCTGGGGTAAGTTGCTAGGCCATAAAAGCCATGCGTTTGAAGCCGAAAATCTTATCAATGCTAATGTGGGTGACAGTGTCGTGGTCGGTATTAATGAACACGCCATGCTTAATTCTGTATTCTTACTTTATATTGTGCCATTACTTGGGTTGATAATTGGCACGATATTGGCCGATACGTTTCTTAAAAATGAATTTTTTGTGATTTTAAGTGCAGCATCAGGTTTGATATTGGGTTTTTTATGGGTAAAAGGGCACGTGGCTGGCCATGATGGTGCTGGCAAAGCATTTAATACCAAATATCAAGCGGTAATTTTGCGTCATGCAGATGACATAGTCGACGATGAAAATAACACGCTTATCGCTAGTGCAAATGCCTTAGATGCAAATGCATTGGATATAAATGCATTAGATATTAGTGTCGAAAAATTTCAAACTAAACGAGGTGAATAGATGATCAAAAATTGGATTGCCGCTATTGCTTTTAGCTTAATTTCTGCTGTTCATTTAAATGTAAATGCGCAAAGCTTGCCAGACTTTACTGAGCTCGCTGAAAAGCATGGGGCTGAGGTTGTTAATATTAGTGTGACGCAAAACGTACACGTTGATGCAGGCGCGATGCAATTTCCTGGCATGCAGGATGACGAACAGATGCAGGAGTTTTTTAAGCGTTTTGGTATTCCAGGCATTCCAGGAAGCCCTGGGCAAAACGGCGCACCGCCGTCTGATTACAAATCTCAATCATTAGGCTCCGGCTTCATTATTAGTAGCGACGGATACATTTTAACCAATGCACACGTTGTCAATGAAGCGGACGAAGTGATTGTTAAGTTATTTGATAAACGTGAGTTTAAGGCCAAAATCATTGGTGCTGATAAGCGCACGGATGTAGCGCTGGTTAAAATTGAAGCTACTGGCTTGCCAAAAGTGACTATTGGCGAATCGAGTAAGCTTAAAGTCGGTGAGTGGGTGGCTGCTATCGGTTCGCCATTTGGTTTAGAGAACACCATGACGGCTGGTATTGTTAGCGCTAAGGGGCGTGCTTTGCCACAAGAGAATTTTGTGCCGTTTATTCAAACTGATGTGGCGATTAACCCGGGTAATTCAGGCGGTCCTTTGTATAATCTGACTGGTGAAGTGGTGGGTATTAACTCGCAAATTTACAGTCGTAGCGGCGGGTCAATGGGCTTGTCATTTGCGATTCCGATTGATGTTGCCATTGATATTTCCAATCAACTGAAATCCTCAGGAAAAATCACGCGCGGCTGGTTGGGCATTGCTATTCAGGAGCTTACCAAGGACTTGGCTGAATCATTTGGTATGAAAAATACTAACGGCACATTGGTCGCGGGTGTAGAGAAAAATGGCCCTGCGGACAAAGGCGGTTTAGAAGCGGGCGATGTGATTACAAAGTTTGATGGCAAGTCAATTATGACTTCTGCGGATTTACCGCGCGCAGTCGCCGCGACCAAACCAGGCAGAATTGCATCTGTAGAGATTCTGCGTAAAGGTAGTGCAAAGACACTCAGCATCGGCGTGGGTGAAATGCCGTCCGAGTCAGCTGAGGTAGCGCAAAGCAGTAAACCAGTGCCTAAGGCTGAAGCTAATAAAATTGGTTTAACGCTTAAAGAGCTAACGCCACAACAAAAGAGAAAGTTAAGCGGTAAAAATGGCTTGTTAGTGATAGATAGTGCTGGTGCGGCAGCGCTGGCCGGCATACGTCGTGGTGACGTGATACTGGGTTTGAATAACAGTGAAATACAAAGTGTTGAGCAGTTTAATAAGCAAATTAACAGTATGGTCGCGGGTAAAACTGTTGCTGTTCTAGTACAACGTGCTGAGAACACATTATATGTACCGATTAAAGTCGGTAAGTAGTTAAATTTAGGCATAAAAAACCCGCTAAGCAGCGGGTTTTTTATGTAAAGCAGTATAAGAAAAAAGCACGTGCAATATTTATTGTTCGTTTGACTGTCCAATTAAACCCAAAAACCATCGCACTAATCCATACGCAAGCCATGATGAAAGTCGCTTAACGATACTACCTTGTGCCCATTCTTTGGACGAGATTCGATACGCTCCTTCTTGAATCGTAGCGATAATATCAGTGCGTAACTCTGTTGCAAATGCGCTATCTTTCACCAGCACATTGGCTTCTCTTGCTAAAAACAAGCTAAATGGATCAATGTTGGATGACCCTACCGTTGCCCAATGACTGTCAATCACCGCAACCTTGCTGTGCATAAAGCTCTTACGATATTCGTAAATTTCGATGCCGTTTTTTAAAAAGTCGTTATAAAAAGCATGGGTGGCGAACATTAAGAAATATTCCATACGCCCTTGTAGCAGTAGCTTAACATTCACGCCACGTTTGGCCGCCTCCAATAATGCCTGTCTAAATCTTCGGCCAGGCACAAAGTAGGCATTAGCGATAATGATTTCTGATTTCGCATTCGCTATCGCAGTTAAATAGGCCTCCTCAATATCGCGTCTATGTAACATATTGTCTCGTAACACTAATGCCGCCTTGGTCTTTTGATTCGCCGTGTGTTGCTTGCTTTCGTCAAGCGGAATATTGTGCGGTGAAATATGTTGTACTGCAGCGGCATCACCAACATTTTCCGTTCGTAAATGCGCCCACGAGATCCTGCGCCACAGCTTGTGAACGATCGCAGACATTACCGGCAGTAAGCCTCCTTCTATACGCACTGCATAATCAATCCGTGGCGGTACATTATTGGGAGTATGGTTAGGCATATCATAGTCATCTATGATATTAATGCCGCCAATAAAACCAATTATGCCATCTATGACCACGATTTTATGATGTAAGCGCCGTAGCCGCCTTTTCTGAAGGCTCCAAGGCGAAATTTTGGGGCGATAAAACATAACCCGCACATTGGCTCGCTCTAAATCATTTGTAAAATGTTTTGGCAAATCTTTGCAGCCAAATCCATCCAGTAACACGTTTACTGTTACCCCGCGAAGCACGGCTTGTTTAAGCATATTTGCTATATGAACACCAACTACATCCGCTTCATATATATAGGTTTGTAGGTAAATATCATGCTCGGCAGACGCAATAGCCGCCTCAAGTGCAGGGAAATACTCAGCACCATTCCTCAATAGCTGGATTTGATTGCCACCTACAAAGTGCGTCATATTTTATTCAAGGTTGCCGTGAGTATTGCATGATCAGACACTTTGATGAATTGTGGCCCGGAATGCACTTCAACATGCTTCACTTGAAAGCCGCGCACGTAGATACGGTCTAGTCTCAGTACTGGCAGCCAGGAAGGGAAACTTCGTGCCGGCTTGCCAGTATGATGTTCGAAAACTTCATGCATATTTAAACGCTCGGCAAAAACGCGCCCTGTGCGCATGCCCCAATCGTTGAAATCTCCAGCAATAATCAAAGGTGCGCCTGCTGGCACGTGTTGCTCAATATACTCAGAAACACTTACTAATTGCTGCCGACGCCACTGCGCAAATAAGCCTAAATGCACACAAACAGCATGTAATGGCGTATCCCAGTTGGCTACCTTGATTTCACAATGCAACATACCGCGCTGCTCGGAGGTGTGTGCAGAAATATCCTGATTGGTGGTGTTGATAATCGGAAATTTTGAAAGCAATGCATTGCCATGATGACCTGCGGGATACACTGAGTTTTTACCGTAGGCATAGTCTGGCCAAACAGCATTTGCTAAGAACTCAGCCTGACCAAGCTCAGGCCATGCTTCAAAGCGCTGGCTATGCAGAGCGTGCTCGTCACGTACTTCTTGCAGAAAAACGACATCTGCCTGTAATTTTCGCAGCATATCGCGTTGATGATGCAAGGCAAAGCGCGCGTTAAAGTGCGTAACGCCTTTATGGATATTGAATGTAGCGATGCGTAAGGTGTTATGCAAAATTTACTTACCTGATTGAATTAAACATAGCATTGATAATACAACAATACGCTTTTTAAGCAATTAATTACAAAATAATCAAGCATTTGTTGTAAAATCACGGCTATTGTGAAATAGGCGCTTATGGCGCCTTATCTTTTTTATCAAGCAGATTTAAAACGTCGTAAAAAAGCTTAAAGACTAAATGAAAAATATTCGTAACTTCTCCATTATTGCCCACATTGACCATGGTAAATCAACCCTGGCAGATCGTATCATTCATCTATGCGGTGGTTTGGCTGACCGGGAAATGGAAGCGCAAGTGCTTGACTCAATGGATATTGAGCGCGAACGCGGTATCACTATTAAAGCGCAAACAGCGGCTTTGGAATACAAAGCAGACGATGGTCAAATCTACCACCTTAATTTAATTGATACCCCAGGCCATGTGGATTTTAGTTATGAAGTGTCGCGCTCACTTTCTGCCTGTGAAGGCGCATTGTTGGTGGTGGATGCCAGCCAAGGTGTAGAGGCGCAGAGCGTGGCTAACTGCTATACCGCGTTGGATCTAGGCGTAGAAGTGACTGCGGTGCTCAATAAAATTGATTTGCCTTCAGCTGATCCTGATCGCGTGATGCAGGAAATTGAAGATGTAATTGGTATTGATGCCAGTGACGCAGTACGTTGCTCTGCCAAAACAGGTTTGGGTGTGCGAGATGTATTAGAAGCGGTAGTTGCGAAAGTACCGCCACCTAAAGGCAATATAGATGGGCCTCTAAAGGCACTTGTGATTGACGCCTGGTTTGATAACTATGTCGGCGTGGTAATGCTGGTGCGCGTGATAGATGGCGTGCTAAAACCTAAAGATAAAATTCGCTTAATGGCGACACGTGCTGAATTTTTATGCGAACAGGTAGGGGTATTTACGCCAAAATCTTTGCAAAAAACTTCACTTTCAGCCGGTGAGGTAGGTTTTGTTATTGCCGGCATTAAAGAATTAGCTAGCGCTAAAGTAGGAGATACCGTTACTTTAGTGAATAAGCCGGCCACAGAGGCATTGGCCGGCTTTAAAGAAGTGAAGCCGCAGGTGTTCGCTGGGTTATACCCGGTAGAATCAAACCAGTTTGAAGCGCTACGTACCGCGCTGGAAAAATTAAGCTTGAATGATGCGAGTTTGTTGTTTGAGCCTGAAAACTCAACGGCATTAGGCTTTGGTTTTAGATGCGGATTTTTAGGCTTGCTGCACATGGAAATCGTACAGGAACGCTTAGAGCGTGAGTATGACATGGACTTGATTACTACTGCACCAACGGTAGTATATGAGCTGTTACTTAAAGATGGCACCGTTGTGCAGATAGAAAATCCATCAAGACTGCCTGAGCCTTCTCGCGTTGAAGAAACCCGTGAACCCGTGATTAACGTAAATCTCTTGATGCCGCAAGATTACGTAGGTCCAGTGATGACCTTGTGTAATAACAAGCGCGGTATACAAAAGAATATGCAGTATATGGGTAGGCAAGTAATGTTGAGTTACGAGATGCCGCTCAATGAAGTGGTGCTGGATTTTTTTGATAAACTAAAATCAGTGTCGCGTGGTTATGCTTCAATGGATTATGAGTTTTTAGAATTTCGTGCGGCAGATTTAGTAAAGCTTGATATTATGGTGAATGGCGAGAAGGTGGACGCGCTAAGCATGATAGTGCACAGGGCGAATAGTGTGCATCGTGGTCGTGAAGTCGCCGCCAAAATGCGCGAATTGATTCCGCGTCAAATGTTTGATGTAGCAATTCAGGCATCTATAGGCGCTAATATTATTGCGCGTGAAACGGTTAAAGCGATGCGTAAAAACGTGATTGCCAAGTGTTATGGCGGTGATGTTTCACGTAAGCGTAAGTTATTAGATAAGCAAAAAGAAGGCAAAAAACGCATGAAACAAGTGGGTAATGTTGAAATCCCACAAGAAGCATTTTTGGCCATTTTACGTGTTGAAGATAAATAGCTTTTAAACGTTACTTTTAAAAAGTTATAAATACAATCAATAGTTAGGATACTAAACAATGATGTTTGCATTATTCATGATCGTGATACTGGTTGTTACAGGGCTAATTTGGCTTTTTGATATTCTGGTATTACGTAAAAAACGTGCTATCGGTGAAAATGAACCCATCTTAGTGGAGTATGCTAAAAGCTTTTTCCCGGTAATTCTGGTGGTGTTTTTTGTACGTTCATTCATCGTTGAGCCATTCAAAATTCCATCAGGCTCTATGATGCCAACGTTGTTAGCGGGTGACTATATATTAGTGAACAAATTCACTTATGGCTTACGTGTGCCGATCTTGAACAATACCTTCATCAATATCAACAAGCCTAGCCGTGGCGATGTATTTGTCTTTCATTACCCGCCAGAGCCTTCGATTGATTACATTAAGCGTGTGGTTGGTTTGCCTGGGGACAAAATTAGCTATCAAGATAAGCGATTAACTATTAACGGTAAACTGCTTGATGTACAGGACATAGGGAGCTACGAATATGTGATGTCTGGGCTAAATATTATGACAGCCAAGCAATACAAAGAACAGCTTGGCACAGTGCAGCATAGTATTTTAATTCACGATATAGTCGGCAACTATGATGCCGATGCCATTGGCGCAAAGTTTGCTAATAACGAGGAAATTGTTGTCCCTGCTGGACACTATCTAGCAATGGGAGATAATCGTGATAACAGTTCAGATAGTCGCGTATGGGGTTTTGTGCCTGAACGAAACTTGGTAGGAAAAGCCTTTTTTATCTGGATGAATTTTGATCAGGGCTCTAGAATAGGCAATGCAATACATTAGTTGATGGATATTAATAGCTATTTAACCGCCGGGGATAATCATGAATCAGAATGCAAACCAACAAAATAATTGCTTAAAAAAACAAAGTGGCGCAACTTTTATTGGAATGATATTTGTGGCGGCAGCAGTTGTGTTCATAGCATTGATTGCTATGAAGGTCTTCCCAGCCTATCAAGAGTATTTTTCGGTTAAAACCGTGATTCGTGCCATGAATAAAGAGTCTTTAAATAGTATGAGTAAAAAAGAAATCATGGATTCATTCAATAGACGAGCGGATGTGGGCTACGTTACGGTCATTCATGGTTCTGATTTAACCATAGGCAAAAATGACGCTGGTGAAACGGTTGTGTCTGCTCAGTATCAAGTGGTTAAACCGCTATTTGGCAATGTCAGTGTATTACTTGATTTTGCAATTTCAAGTGACGGCAAATAAACCATACCATGACTCAGCAGGTTTTATCAAAACGCTTAGCTTATAGTTTTGTTAACGCCAGCCTGCTAACGCAAGCATTAACGCACCGTAGTTATAGCGCTCAAAATAATGAGCGCCTGGAGTTTCTGGGAGATGGCGCTCTTAATTTTATGATTGCTCATCAGTTATATCAGCGTTTTCCAACTATTGCTGAAGGTGATTTAAGCCGCTTGCGCGCACAATTGGTCAAAGAATCCACCTTAAGTGAAATTGCAATTTCACTCGAGTTAGGTGATGAGCTTAGCTTAGGTGAAGGCGAACTTAAAAGTGCGGGTTGGCGCAGGCCTTCAATATTAGCTGATGCCGTTGAAGCAATAATCGGTGCAGTGTATCTTGATGGTGGTTTTGCGGCGGCTGAAGCACTAGTCGCGCATCTTTTTGCAAGAAAACTTGATACCATTGATCCCAAAGTCATCGACAAAGATCCCAAATCCCTCTTGCAGGAACTATTACAAGGGAAGAAAATTGCAGTACCGGAATATAGCGTGACGCATTTGGACGGTGAGGCGCATGCCCAAGTGTTTATTGTGGAATGTTGGATAGAAAAATTAAATATACGTACGGTTGGTGAAGGCACCAGCCGCCGAATTGCAGAACAACAAGCTGCGCAGCTTGCATTGGAAAAACTAAAGAAATGACAGACTCAGGCCCAGAATCAGATTTAGACTCAACCGCCAAACCATCAGTATTTAAATGCGGCACAGTAGCCATTGTTGGTCGACCTAACGTCGGTAAATCAACACTGCTTAACCATATTTTAGGGATGAAGTTAGCCATCACTTCACGTAAAGCACAAACCACGCGCCATCGATTACTTGGTATTCACACTACAGAAGATACACAATATTTATTTGTAGATACGCCAGGTTTTCAACAAAAGCATCTTAATGCGTTGAATAAAGGTTTGAATAAAACCGTCACTCAAGTGCTAACAGAAGTTGATGTCGTGTTATTTGTGATTGAGCCGATGAAACTGGGTGAGGCTGATCGTAAAGTATTGAAGCTGCTTTCAGAAAAAACACCGACTATTTTAGTGGTGAATAAATCAGACTTGATGGGCGATAAAGGTAATTTATTGCCATTGATTCAAGACTTTGATTTGGAATTTCCATTTTCAGAAATCGTGCCAGTCAGCGCTAAAAAAAGCCTGCATTTGGATGAGCTTTTGAGATCTATCCGTAATTATTTACCTGAGCAGGCGGCGATTTACTCTGAGGATGAATTAACTGATAAAAATGAGCGCTTTTTAGCAGCCGAATTGGTTCGTGAGAAAATATTTAGATTACTCGGCGATGAAATTCCTTATTCAGTTGCGGTTGAAATCGAGAAGTTTGAAGTGGTTGGCAAGTTGCGCCGTATTTTTTGCGCCATTATTGTCGATAAAGATAGCCAAAAACCAATGCTGATTGGTAAAAATGGTGAAAAAATGAAACAAATTTCTACTGAAGCCAGGCAGGATATGGAAAAATTGTTTGGTGGCAAAGTGTATCTGGAAACCTGGGTCAAAGTTAAAGGTGGTTGGGCGGACGACGAGCGAGCACTGAAATCACTTGGTTACTAGCTTTAGGCTATTAATTTTAACTAGCTAAGTTTTGAAGCTGAACTATTTAATTCGTCAGAATAGCTTTTGGTTTAATGTGTTTTTTATAAAGACTTTATGGCTTTAGTCAGTTCGCACCGTCAAGACAATCAAGCAGTTTTTGTATTGCATACTTATCCTTTCAAAGAAACTAGCTTGGTCGTTGAGTTGTTTACGCATGGCTTTGGCCGCGTAGCAACTACCGCAAAGGGCGCAAGACGTCCGCGTTCTGCAATGCGAGGCATGTTGCAGTCATTTCAGCCTTTAATTGCCACCTGGTCCGGTAAGTTGGAGCTTAAAACATTACACAGCTTAGAATGGGGTGGCGGCTTACTGCTCCTGAAAGGCGAGGCGCTGATGTGTGGCTTTTATTTAAATGAGTTGCTATTACGCTTATTGCCTCGTGAAGATTCGCACGGTACTCTCTTTGAATACTACAGCTTAACGTTAAAGACTTTGGCCGTCAGCCAGGATTTAGCGACGACATTGCGCCGCTTTGAGTTGAAACTATTGCAAGAACTTGGCTATGCGATTCCGCTACAAAATGATGTGAACGACATGCCTATACTAGAAGAACCGACGTATCGTTATGAAGCTGAACATGGCGCTATCAGACTTAACTCAGCAGTAAACCGAGCTACGATAAACGGAGCTACAAGTGGCGTACAATTGGCCGGCAAAACGTTAATAGATATGGCGAATGATGACTACACTCATGCCCAAACACAGCAACAAAGTAAACTGCTAATGCGCTATTTATTAGCGCATTATTTGGGTGATAAGCCCTTGCATACGAGACAACTTTTAATAGATTTACAAGGTTTTTAGAATGATTAAATTAGGTGTAAATATTGATCACGTTGCCACCATCCGCCAAGCACGTGGCACTAAATATCCAAGTGTAGTGCAAGCGGCATTGCGTGCAGAGCAATCAGGCGCCGATAGTATCACTCTGCATCTGCGTGAAGATCGCCGCCACATGCAAGATGCCGATGTATATGCTTTACGCAGTTTGCTGCAAACCCGCATGAATCTTGAATGTGCGGTCACTGATGAAATGATAAATATTGCGCTGGAAGTTGCGCCGCAAGATGTTTGCCTGGTGCCGGAGCGAAGAGAAGAGCGCACCACTGAAGGCGGGCTTGATGTGGTGGGGAATTTTGCCAATGTGCAAAAAGCGGTTAAAAAGCTGAATGATGCAGGCATTCGTGTTTCATTATTTATTGGCCCGGACACAGCACAAATTGACGCAGCAAAAAAAGCGGGTGCACCTGTCATTGAGTTGCATACCGGCACGTTTGCTGATGCTGAAAATCCTACTGATAAAGCCCGCGAATTACAGCGTATAAAAGATGCAGTAAAGCATGGACTGAAGTTAGGTTTGGTGGTCAATGCCGGCCATGGTTTACATTACCATAATGTGCATGAAATCGCCTCAATAGAAGGCATAGACGAACTTAATATTGGACATGCGATTGTGGCACACGCCTTGTTTGTCGGTTGGGATAATGCGGTGCGTGAGATGAAGTCTTTAGTTAAAGAGTTTTCTTGCAAGTGATGAAAGTAAGTGACACAAACCAAGTGACGAAAATGAACATTGAGTAATATGATTTTTGGTATCGGTACAGACATCGTTGAAGTCTCGCGCATTCAAGCATCTATCACCCAGTTTGGGGATGACTTTGCTAAACGTATCTTAGCTGATAGTGAGTTAGCGAGTTATCTGCAATCGCAAATCAAGGCACGTTTTCTAGCCAAACGTTTTGCCGCGAAAGAGGCGTTTTCTAAAGCACTGGGAACAGGATTGCGTGCGCCAGCAACATTTCAGAATATCGCAGTTTCACATGATGAATTAGGTAAACCGATTTTAGTGCTGGCGCCAGAGCTGCAAGCTTTATTGGATTCTAGACATATAACTCAAACGCATATCAGTATTAGCGATGAAAAAAATCTAGCTACGGCATTTGTGGTTTTAGAAACATGAGTGATGAATTAGATTTTGCACGTCGCTTTGGTGGCGTTTCACGGTTATATGGCGTAGACGGTTTGGCAAAATTGCAAGCCGCGCATCTCTGTGTGATCGGCATAGGCGGTGTTGGCTCTTGGGCGGCAGAGGCGCTAGCGCGTAACGCTGTTGGCACGATTACCCTGATTGATCTGGATAACATTGCAGAATCCAACGTCAACCGACAGTTACAGGCAGTGGATGGTGCTTTTGGTAAAGCTAAAGTCACTGCGATGGCTGCGCGGATCAAACTCATTAACCCGACTGCAAGCGTAAATGAGATAGAAGATTTTGTCACCATTGAAAATGCCAATGAAATATTAAATCACCATTTTGATGGCGTGATTGATTGCATCGATGATGCTAAGGCGAAAGCGGCGATTGCTGCTTTTTGTCAGTCGAAGAATATCCCGCTGGTTATGACAGGTGCAGCCGGTGGGCGGCTTGATGCTGCGCGTATCAAGCAGGCAGATCTAAGCCAAGTAAGTCACGATAAGCTACTTGCCAAAGTGCGTAACTTATTACGCCGTGACTATGGCTTTGCTAAAGCCAGTAGTTTAGCTAAAGTTAGTTCTGAAAAAACCAAACCACCCAAACTTGGTATTCAATGCGTTTATTCCGATGAAGATGTCATTAAGCCTGATCGCGTATGTGAGGCAACTGATAGTGCTATTACTGGCTTAAATTGTGCAGGCTATGGCTCTAGTGTATGTGTCACCGCGCCTTTTGGTTTTGCCGCGGCGGGATTGCTGCTGCGACAGTTGCTGAATTGCTAACGCTTGCCTGCTTTGACAATCAATATTATATTAGCAGTAGAATTGCAGTAATATTTTTAATAATATGCCCGTACACCACGCCGGACTCAGCACATTACATAAGCCGTGAAAAATAGGAGAAATTACCATATGAACTCCACTAAGAGTCCAGTCCTCGTTCCATTCGCATCCGATGGCTCTTGCTTCAATCCATCATTGCGTTGCCCAAAATCTGGGGCATATACTGTTGGAGAAAATGGTAAAGAAATAAGCTTTGATAATTTTGATGCTGCGCTAGAACACATCAAGATGATGTATACGCCTAGATGGCGGCGCCCGAACGCAGCCGGAGATTGGGAGATTGTTTCAGCGGTTAGATGGGAATTCCCACCTAAGAAGTAATAGATGGCTAGGCTGAATATTGCTGATGAATCTGCTCCATTAAAAAGCTGGTAGATTCTCGACCTAGTTTCGATTCGCGCATAGCCATGTGCCAGCTTGAAATGCAGTTTCTTAAATCGACGCCATCGCTACAAGTTTCGATGCGCGCTTTCAAGCTACGTCCCATTAGGCCTAGATAATCATCTGTAGTCTCAATCAGGATAGTTTTAATTGCTTCAATTTTTTCGGGATTGATTGGTGTAGCTGTGTTGTCCGCATTAAAGAAAGACTGTGTAGTGATTGGAATTTTTTTCTCAGTGAGAACGCCATGGGATCGTTGAATGTATCCGCTTGATTCGAGCTTTTGAATTATCTCGGACAGTAGTTCTTTTTTGAAAAACTGCTCTAACTCCTCAATTTTTCTAAGCCCATTTACCAGTAACAGTACTTGTCGTTCTTTAAAATGTAATGTACGTTTATCATTAATGAATTCATTGTAACCAAGCGCAGATTTCTCATACACCATCGTATATTCCTTATCTACGAAATCTATGTGTAATATTTTGCCTGATGATTGTTACATTGAAATTTCAGTAATGTGAAGGTAATATGAAATGCCTTGCTCTCGATTAGGCTTGGGTTATTATGGAATATACCTAGTGGAGATGCACAGGGAGTAAAGCACCTGTTAGTTTTCATCAAAAAGTCATCAATTTGTCACAATAGACGCATAACATTAAATGGATATAAAAATTGAAAATTCTATGCGCTTAACTTTTCCGCCTTTGAAATTACTTAACCGTGACACCAGTATTCTAGCGTTTAATGAGCGCGTGTTAAGTCTTGCACGAAATCCTGATTATCCACTACTTGAGCGCTTACGCTTTCTTTGTATCGTTTCGTCAAATTTAGATGAGTTTTTTGAGGTGCGCGCTGCGCCGCACGTCGATGCAATGCGTGATGATCAGCAGCACAGTGATATTAACGTGCAAAGTTATGAAATGATATCTAGCGTTGCACATGCGCTGGTCAACAAGCAATACGAAATATTCAATACCGAGTTGATGCCTGCGCTTGCTGCACAAGGCGTGTATTTAGTGTCACATGGTGATCGCACCCCCGAGCAGCGTCGCTGGGTGGCTCGATATTTTGAAACGGATGTTCGTCCGTTACTGGTGCCTGTTGCGCTTGATCCATCACATCCTTTTCCGCAAGCAGCTAACAAATCACTTAATTTTATCGTCTCCCTTAGCGGTCAGGATGCGTTTGGACGCAGCAATAATATTGCAATCGTACGCGTGCCAAGAGCATTGCCTCGCTTAATTCGATTACCAAAAAACTTAAGCGATAAACAACAAAAGTTCGTCTCGTTATCGAGCGTGATTCGTTCACATTTAGCCAGTTTGTTTGCCGGGCGAGAAGTGCTTAGCTTTTCTCAGTTTCGCGTTACACGTCACTCAGACTTAGCTGTAGATGAAGATGATGTGAAAAACTTACGTACAGCTTTACGCAAAGGACTTGTACAGCGTAACTTTGGTGATGCCGTTCGTCTAGAGGTGTCTCATGCTTGTGATGAGAAATTAGCAAAATTTTTATTACAGCAATTTGATTTGCCCAAGCAGTCACTTTATCGGGTGAATGGGCTGGTGAATTTAGCAAGGTTGATGCAATTAGCTGATTTAGCTGAAGGTAATCACCTTAAGTTCAAGCCGTTTGAGCCAAAAATTAGTCAGCAATTAGTACCTAACCAATCTTTTTTCACTCAGCTAAAACAACGCGACATTTTAATCCACCAGCCTTATGAAAGCTTTGAGTCGGTGATTGATTTCTTGCGTGAAGCGGTGAATGACCCGGATGTATTGTCAATTCAGCAAACCATTTACCGTACTGGCTCTGACCCGCGCATGCTTAAATTGCTACAAGAAGCAGTGCGACGTGGTAAGGAAGTGATGGCCGTGGTTGAGCTTAAAGCCAGGTTCGATGAA
>Ga0209913_1000750_pt1 | contig 23868 bp, 22 predicted proteins | sample PersoiDNA2013203_FD_185805 | JGI IMG/M metagenome (GOLD analysis project Ga0209913, IMG submission 185805) | Permafrost soil microbial communities from the Arctic, to analyse light accelerated degradation of dissolved organic matter (DOM) -... | ecosystem: Environmental > Terrestrial > Soil >... | reverse complement strand
AAGTGTAATTGTTCCTAAATCACACTTAAATCAACTTCGTCGGATGTTCTTAAAATGCAGGTTTTACCTTAGCCTTGTTGTAATTCTCTACACCTTCAAGAATTTCTTTTTTGGCTTGATCAATATCACCCCAACCATTGATCTTGACCCATTTGCCTTTATCTAAGTCTTTGTAATGCTCAAAAAAGTGAGAGATCATATTGAGACGCCAATCTGAAACATCTGTGTGAGATTTCAAATGACCGTACAAACCACACACTTTTTCTACTGGCACTGCTAACACTTTAGCGTCCAAGCCAGCCTCATCTTCCATCATCAACACGCCTAATGGGCGGCACCGCACCACTACGCCAGGAATCAACGGCACTGGCGTCATCACTAGCACGTCAACTGGGTCGCCATCATCAGCAAGTGTGTGTGGCACATAGCCGTAATTGGTTGGATATTGCATTGCTGTACCCATGAAGCGATCTACAAAAATAGCACCGCTTTCTTTATCCACTTCATACTTAACTGGATCGCCCTGCATTGGGATTTCAATGATGACATTAAAGTCATTTGGAACATCTTTACCGGTTGGCACTTGGTTTAATGACATTGCTAATTCCTAAATAATTAAAAATTTGGTTAATTTTGAGGCACGATTATAACAAGCCATCAGAAAAAACATACTAAAGGCTAGTAACTAAATGTTAATTTGGCTTGCTTGGACTCGTTCACGGCAACTTTTAATGACTCCTTGGGGAATAAATAACAAAGCGATATACACTAAAACTGGAATAATGATCACATCATCAAGCTGGCCCAGTACGGGAATAAAGTCTGGAATCAAATCAAAAGGCAGCAATAAATAACCAATTGCCAAGCCTAAAAAAACTTTGGCTACCCATGGTGTTTGTGGATGTTTAAGTACCAAACGATAAACGTCAAATTCCTGCTTGAGATGTTTGGTAAACGACTTTAGTTTTTCAATCACACAATTAACAAGCAAAATTTAAGCAACAAGCGGATGGCCGGTTAGTCGTTCAAACGCTTCCATATACTTTTCGCTTGTTTTTTGAGCAACCTCTACTGGTAACGCTGGTGCAGGCGCAGTTTTGTTCCAGCCAGTGCTTTCCAGCCAGTCTCGCACATACTGCTTATCATAGCTTGGCGGGTTGCTGCCTACCGCATAGCTGTCTGCAGGCCAAAAGCGTGATGAATCTGGCGTTAACACTTCATCCATCACATGCAGGATGCCGTTGCTATCCAAGCCAAACTCAAATTTAGTATCGGCAATGATAATGCCACGAGTTATCGCGTACTCCGCAGCTTGCTTATACAGTGCAATAGCGACGCTTGCCACTTGCTCGGCCAGATCTTTGCCGATTAAATCTGCGCATTGTTGCAAGCTAATATTTTCATCATGCTCGCCCACTGCAGCTTTGCTTGATGGGGTGAAAATTGGGCTTGGTAATTTTGAGGCTTCTTGCAAGCCAACTTGCAATTGAATACCGCAGACGGTGCCTTTGGCTTTGTATTCTTTCCAACCACTACCGACTAAATAACCACGCACGATTGCCTCTATTGGCAGTGCTTTTAGTTTTTTTACTACAACCGCACGTGCACCTAATTGCGCCTGCTCTTCTGGACTTGTAACCACACTATTAGGATCAATGCCAGTCAGATGGTTTGGCACCACATCTTTAAGTTTTTCAAACCAGAAATTGGCCATCTGCGTGAGCATCGCACCTTTATTGGCAATGCCTGTAGGCAATATCACATCAAAGGCTGATAACCTATCGGTACTGACCAGCAGCATCGTATCGGCATCGATATCGTAAATATCACGCACTTTGCCTTGATGTATGCGTTTTAAACTTTTGATGCTGGTTTCTAATAACGGTGTGTTTAAAGGTGTGTTCATGGGAGAGTAACTTATGAGTTAGCTAGGCAAAATGTAAGAGAATCATTATAAAGGGCTGTATCAATTTTAGCCATTTTTTACAACAGTAAACGCAGGCTTATTGCTGTTTAATTGCGCCGATCTTAATAATTTTAAGTGTGTTCGTACCACCAGGACTGCCTATAGGCTCGCCAAACGTGAGTAAGACTAAATCACCTTGGTTCACTACTTTTTGACGCAACAATACTTGCTCCATCTCTTGCAGCACCTCATCGTTACTTTTGTTTTCCTGGCTGATCGGATAAGGGTAAACGCCTCGGTGCAAAGTTAGTTTCCTGCGGGCAAATTTATCTGGCGACAAGGCATAAATTGGCACTTCCGCATCTGCGCGTGATAGCCACTGCGCGGCATTGCCAGACTGTGTCAGCGCAGCGATGGCCTTTACTTTGAAGTGTTTAGCAGTATAAATTGCTGCGGCGGCAATGGTTTCATCCGTCCTCTCAAACACTTGGTCTAACTTTTGTACATGATATTGGCTAAGATATTCTTTTTCCGCCTCCATCACCACCCGGTGCACAGCTTGCACAGTTTCTAACGGATATTGGCCGGCCGCAGTTTCGGCAGACAACATCACCGCATCGGTACCATCCAACACAGCATTGGCAACATCCGATACTTCAGCGCGGGTAGGAATCGGACTATTAATCATCGACTCCATCATTTGCGTGGCGGTAATCACTAATTTATTATGGGCGCGTGCCATGCGTATCATGCGTTTTTGTAAACCTGGCACTGCAGCATCACCGACTTCAACACCCAAGTCACCACGCGCCACCATGATGGCATCAGACGCTTCGATGATGGCCTCGAGGTTCACAATCGCCTCTGCACGTTCTATTTTGGCAATGATGCTCGCTGTTCCACCTGCTTTTTTAACCAAAGCACGCGCAAGCTCAACATCCAGAGCCGACTTCGGAAAGGAAATCGCAATGTAATCAGCTTCCAATTTGACTGCAGTGAGGATATCTTCACGATCTTTTATCGTGAGCGCATCGGCGGATAGCCCTCCACCTTGGCGATTAATGCCTTTATTATTGCTCAGAATTCCACCGCTCAATACTACACAATGAATCTGATTACCCTTAACTCTATCCACTTGCATGCTAATGCGGCCATCATCCAGTAACAAAACCACACCCTCACTGACTTCTTGCGGCAGTGTTTTATAATCCAAACCCACATGATCTTGATTACCTAATTCGCAATCTGCATCAAGGATAAATATATCACCCATTTTCAAGGTGATTTTACCAAACTCGAATTTACCAATACGAATTTTAGGTCCTTGCAGATCGCACAATACGCCAATTGGCCGATTCAATTTGGCGGCAATTGCCCGCACAATTTCGGCACGTTTAATATGATCTTCTGCACTACCATGTGAAAAATTCAGGCGCACAACATTCACGCCAGCGGTAATCATGCGCGCCAACATCTCCTCGCTGCTTGATGAAGGACCTAGTGTTGCAACGATCTTGGTTTTACGTAACGTCAATTTATTACCTTTGTTCTATAACTTATGTACTTACTTACAAATGAAAATGGGGCTAGAAGCCCCATTTTTAAAGTACCAAAGATGTAGGCTACTAACTTTTAGCGCGCTGTTCCAGTATCTCAACTGCTGGCAGCTTTTTACCTTCTAAAAACTCTAAAAATGCACCACCAGCGGTAGAAATATAGTCAATCTTGCTTTCAATACCATACTTCTGAATTGCGGCAATCGTGTCACCGCCACCGGCCAATGTAAACGCTTTGGTATTAGCAATAGCATTTGCAATGGTTTTGGTGCCCTCGCCAAACTGGTCAAACTCAAACACGCCAACCGGACCATTCCACACAACGGTTCCTGCATTCTTAATGATCTCTGCTATTTGATTAGCAGATTTCGCGCCAATATCAAAAATCATATCGTCAACGGCCACGTCAGCCACGTCTTTCTTGACTGCCTCTGCATTTGCGTCGAATTTTTTAGCACAAACAACATCTACAGCAATAGGCACGGCTGCGCCTCTTTGGGTCATTTTGTCCATTAAAGTGCGTGCAACTGGCACTAAATCATCTTCACAAAGTGATTTACCAACTTCAAAACCTGCTGCCTTTAAAAAGGTATTGGCAATGCCTCCACCAACCACCATTTGATCTACTTTATCTGACAGGCTTTCTAACACGGTTAGTTTGGTAGAAACCTTGCTTCCACCCACGATTGCCACCATTGGCCGTGCCGGGCTAAGTAAAGCTTTGCTTAGCGCTTCTAATTCATTCACTAACAAGATTCCGGCAGCCGCTACCGGCGCGAACTTTGCCACGCCATGCGTCGAAGCCTCCGCACGGTGCGCAGTGCCAAAAGCATCCATAACAAAGATATCACATAGCTTGGCATATTTTTGTGACAATTCGTCGCTATTCTTTTTCTCACCTTTGTTAAACCGACAGTTTTCCAGTACCACAAGTTCACCTGTAGCAACTTCAAAACCACCATCGACCCAGTCTTTTATTAGACGGATGTTGGTATTAAGCTTGGTTGAAATCACACCAACTACAGGTTTCAATGAATTTTCTTCTGAATAAACACTCTCTTCAGGGCGGCCTAAATGCGATGTGACCATGACTTTTGCACCAGCTTTTAACGCAAATTCTATCGTTGCCATAGAAGCGGTAATGCGCGCATCGGAAGTCACTTTACCATCCGCTACTGGCACATTAAGATCAGCACGAATAAGTACGCGCTTGCCGCTTAAATCTAAATCCGTCATTTTAATTACGTTCATCGCGAAGGCTTTCTCCAGAAGATTTTTTACTTATGTGCTATTAAGATTTAATCCAGTAAAACTCAACTGCATTCTTATCGCCCATGGCTTTTTCAATGATATCGGTTAAAGCAGCGTCAGCACCATGTTCTTTAAGCACCTTTAACGCCGCATTATTAACGCGAAAGTCCTGGTCATTTTTATGTGGCTCACCTATCTCATCAATAAGAAACTGTAGTTGGGCATAGCTGATTGAACCAATCCTACGATTACTACTAATATCTTTAAGCGTAATCATATATAAAATTATTTAGCAGCCATCATGGCTGCAGCGTTATCTAACATACGGCAGCTAAAGCCCCATTCATTGTCGTACCACGCGCACACTTTAACCAGCAATCCATCTTTGGTTACTTTGGTCAACGTGGCATCAAAGTTAGATGAGAACGCGGTGTGGTTATAATCAATTGAAACCAACGGGGCTTCGTTATAAGACAAAATGCCTTTTAAGGGACCTGAGTTAGCCGCCTCATGCATGATATGATTAATTTCTTCTTTACTGGTTGGACGCGCTGCCGTAAAGGTTAAATCAACCAGTGATACATTAAGGGTTGGTACGCGGATAGCAAAACCATCCAATTTACCGTTCAGTTCGGGCAACACTAAACCTACGGCTGCAGCCGCACCAGTTTTGGTGGGAATCATCGAGGTTGTTGCAGAGCGAGCACGACGCATATCTGAGTGATGTGAGTCTGTTAGCACTTGGTCATTAGTATACGAATGTATAGTATTCATCAGGCCATTGACCACGCCGATTTTTTCGTGCAGCGGCTGTATCATTGGCGCTAAACCATTGGTAGTGCATGAAGCGTTAGAAATCACTGTGTAGCTGGCTTTGATTATCTGATGATTCACTCCATAAACAACTGTCGCATCAATATCTTTATCGCCTGGAGCCGATAACAATACTTTTTTAGCGCCTGCATCAATATGCCCTTGCGCTTTAGCTTTACTATTAAAAGCTCCAGTGCATTCCAGCACAATATCAATCGCCAAATCACCCCATGGCAAATCTGCAGGATTACGTGAAGCAAAAGTTTTTATTTTGTGGCTTTGGATAATCATGTCATCACCATCCACGCCCACATCAAAAGGGAATTTACCATGTGCACTATCGTAACGGGTTAAATGTGCATTGCTTTCCGCATCGCCATCGGCACTGTTGATTGCAATAATCTCAATGTCTTTGCGACCAGACTCGTATAGCGCACGTAAAACCATGCGTCCAATGCGACCATAACCATTAATTGCTACTCGAATTGCCATGATAATTCCTAAATTTTAAAATTGGATCAAAACTAATTGAATCGGAACCAGCCTTGTAAAAGAATAAGGCACCCCACATGGAGGTGCCTTATTAAACTAGCAAACTAGTTGAATGACAGCACCTTGAATTAAAGCACCGATTTAACAGTAGCTACAACATTTTCGACGGTAAAGCCGAAGTGTTTCATCAACACATTACCTGGAGCTGACTCACCGAATGTAGCGATACCAACTACAGCTCCATCCAAACCTACATATTTACGCCAGAAATCTGGATGCGCCGCTTCAACCGCAACACGTTTAACACCTGCAGTTAATACGCTGTCTTTGTAAGCTTGATCTTGACGATCAAACACGTTGGTTGATGGCATTGAAACTACGCGTACTTTAGTACCGGCAGCATTCAATTCAGCCGCAGCTTTAACAGCCAATTCCATTTCTGAACCGTTAGCGATGATGATCACGTCCGCTTTACCAGCTACGTCAGAGAACACATAACCACCCTTACGGATTAAGTCTAAGTGTGCTGCATCATGTTTAACACCAGGAACGTTTTGACGGCTTAATACCAAGCTGCTAGGACCATCTTTACGCTCTACAGCAGCAACCCATGAAACTGCAGTTTCAGTTGAATCAGCTGGACGCCATACATCCATATTAGGAATCAAACGTAAACCTGAAGTATTTTCGATTGGTTGATGTGTAGGACCATCTTCACCTTGACCGATAGAATCATGAGTCAACACAGCAATAGTGCGTAGTTTCATCAATGCCGCCATACGCAATGCGCTCTTCGCATAATCAGAGAACATGTGGAATGTACCGCCGAATGGAATTAAACCACCGTGCAATGCCATACCGTTCATGATTGCGAACATACCGAATTCACGTACGCCGTATGAAATATAGTTACCTGGTTTTTTACCATCAACATGCGTAAAGCTGCTGCATGAAGTTAAGTTAGAGCCGGTCAAGTCCGCAGAACCGCCTAAGAACTCAGGCAATAATGGAGCTAATGCACCAATAACGTTTTGTGATGCTTTACGTGTTGCAACAGTTTCAGCTTTATCGTTAGTTGATGCAATAATTGCATCAGTGGCTGATTTCCAGTTAGCTGGCAAATCACCTGCCATACGGCGTTTGAACTCAGCTGCTTCAGCCGGAAATGCTTTAGCATAGGCTGCAAACTTATCATTCCAAGCCGCTTCTGCAGCTGCGCCCTTAGCTGTTGCATCCCAACCGGCATAAACGTCAGCTGGAATCACAAATGGCTCATGGTTCCAACCAATGTTAGCGCGCGTTGCGGCAACTTCTTCAAGACCTAATGCAGAACCGTGGCAATCATGTGAACCTGATTTGTTTGGTGAACCCATACCGATCACTGTTTTACAGCAGATCAATGATGGTTTGTCTGTTACTTTTTTAGCTGCTTCGATAGCATTGTGAATTGCATTCACGTCATGTCCATCAACTGATTGAACGTGCCAACCATATGATTCAAAACGTTTAGCAGTATCGTCTGTGTACCAGCCTTCAATGTGACCGTCGATAGAAATACCGTTGTCATCCCAGAATGCTGTTAATTTACCCAAGCCCCATGTACCCGCCAGCGCACAAGCCTCGTGAGAAACGCCTTCCATCATGCAGCCATCACCTAAGAACACATAAGTTCTGTGATCTACAACATCATGGCCTGGCTTGTTGAATTGGCTAGCTAGTAATTTTTCAGCCATTGCGAAACCAACGCCGTTAGCAATACCTTGGCCTAATGGGCCTGTAGTTGTTTCAACGCCTGGTGCGTAGCCATACTCTGGGTGACCAGCACATTTTGAATGTAATTGACGGAATGTTTTAAGTTCGTCCATTGGCAATGCATAACCTGTCAGGTGTAGCAATGAATAGATCAACATTGATCCATGTCCATTAGATAGCACAAAACGATCACGGTTTGCCCAGCTAGGATTTTTTGGATTATGGCTTAAATGATGATTCCAAAGCTCTTCTGCAATTTCAGCCATTCCCATAGGCGCACCTGGGTGGCCAGAGTTAGCTTTTTGTACCGCATCCATAGATAACGCACGGATAGCGTTGGCTAGGTCTTTACGTGTTGCCATTGTTTTCTCCCTAATAATTAGCTGGGGCTTCAACGAATTAACTCAAACATCATCAGATATTTTGAAGATATTAATGGTGCCTGATTGAAAATCGGATGAAACCTTGATTGAATTCTTTAAAAAACAGCTTTTATACTGCTTTTTTACAAAGACTAAATTATTGCTTAAATAGCCTTTTTCGGCAAGTACCACATCAGAAATAGCACGGCTTAAACATAAGACCTAAGCACATAAGACCTGAGCATAAGAATATGCAGTGGCAACAGAACCGCTAACTCAACAGCTAATCATTCTATTTGATGGTTGCATAAACTATAATGACTGGCTTACAGCGATTGAATAAAACATAATTCCACAAATGAAGCGCTATGCCAACTAACGACACTTTTGACTCCAGCGCCAGCCTGCTATTTGGCCCACGTCAAGCCGAGCTGATTCGCAGCGAAACGCTGGCCGACATTTTCGAAGCCACGGCGAATAAGCTGCCGCTACAGACTGCGCTTGTTTTCGAAGAACAAACGCTAAGCTACGGCGAGTTAAACGAGTTGGGCGACATTGCAGCCTCAAGGCTAATTGCAAATGGCGTTCGTCCCGGGCAGATTGTTGGCTTATGGCTACCGCGTGGAATAGACCTGCTCGTGATGCAACTCGCCATCGCTAAAGCGGGCGCAGCGTGGCTACCTTTTGACGCGGATACGCCAGTGGATCGCATTGCAATATGCTTAAGCGATGCCGATGCCGCTGGACTCATTAGCTGCGATGCTTCTTTAGCTAACCTTCATGAATTACCAAAAAAAATCTGGACTGCCGAAAATTTACTTTTACCGCAGCAAGCACCGTTAATCAGGCGGAAGGACGTACTACCGGAACACCCTGCCTATGTGATTTACACTTCAGGTTCTACCGGAAAGCCAAAGGGCATTCAGATCAACCAAGGGGCAATCTGCCATTTTTTACGCAGTGAAAACAGCCAGCTTGGCATCAATAAAACAGATCGTGTCTACCAAGGCTTTTCAGTGGCTTTCGACATGTCGTTTGAAGAAATCTGGATTAGCTATCTGGTCGGCGCTACGCTTTGGATTGCGCCAAAAGAAGTCGCTACTGACCCGGAAGCCTTGCCGCTGGCACTAATAACGAATGGAATTACGGTACTGCATGCGGTGCCAACCTTGCTGGCGCTATTCAACCGCGATCTGCCTAATGTCCGCATCATCAATCTCGGCGGCGAAGCCTGTCCAGAAGCACTAGTCAACCGCTGGGCCGCATCGGAGCGCCAACTATTCAATACCTACGGGCCAACCGAAGCAACGGTTTCAGCCAGCTTAGCCGAATTACACGCAGGCCAGCCTGTCACCATTGGCCGCCCTTTACCGAATTACGTGCTGCTCGTTATTGATCCGGAGCCCACGCACAGCCTGCGCTTGCTACCGCGCGGAGAAACTGGCGAATTATGTATTAGCGGCCCAGGCGTCGCAATGGGCTACCTCGGGCGACCCGACCTGACCGCTGAAAAATTCATGACCAACCCATTCGCCAGTGGCGCATACGACCAACGGCTTTATCGTACCGGTGACCTTGCACGCATTGACGAAGCCGGTAACGTACAGTGTCTTGGCCGAACAGATGACCAGGTCAAAATTCGCGGCTTCCGAGTCGAGCTTGGTGAGATTGAGGCTGCGCTTTGCCAGCAGCCAAATATAGGCACCGCGGCGGTCATTCTGCGCAAAGATGACGGCATCGAACGTTTGATCGCTTACCTGATTACCGAAGATAAATCTGCGCCAGTGTTGGCCGCTTTGCGTGCGGCATTGGCCGAAACGCTGCCGCCTTATATGGTGCCTGGCCATTTTGAAGCGCTGCCAGAAATGCCACGTCTGACTTCCGGTAAAATTGATCGCAAGGCACTACGGGCTTTACCATTAGCCGAAGTAAGCACCGACAATAACGATTCTGATACGCCAGAAAATCTGGCTGAAGAGGTACTCTTCGCTGAACTTGCCAAACTTTTTCCTGGTCAAGCAATACTGCGTGAAGCCGATTTCTTTTCAGGCTTAGGTGGCCACTCGCTGCTAGCCGCACGTTTAGCCTCGGCGCTACGCAATACCCCTCAATTTTGTAGTTTTACTGTACGAGATATTTATCAGCATAGGCAAATTGGCAAAATTGCCGAGATTCTTAACGATATTCCAATCGCCTTACCTACCGTTGAATCCTCCTGGGTACCCCCTTCAGCACTCAAGCGCTGGTTATGCGGCACGGCACAAGCAATTGCAGTGCCGGGCTTGGTATTGCTACGCATGTCGCAATGGCTGGCCTCATTTTTCACCTACCACTTTTTTACTGGCGATCCTGGCGATTCAATTGCGCTAGCGATGGCAGCAACCGTTGGCGTTTTTCTACTCGCAACAGTGTTCGGCTTTGTCGTTGCCATTGCCGGCAAGTGGCTGTTTGCCGGACGCCTTAAAGCTGGTCGCTATCCATTGTGGGGCATGACCTACTTTCGCTGGTGGCTGGCAGACCGCATCATTGAAGGTGCCCCGCTCTACATGCTTGGCGGCTCCAGCCTTTATGTGTGGTGGCTACGCGCTTTGGGCGCTAAAGTTGGTAAAGAGGTCAACATAGGCTCACTGACCATCCGAGCACATGACCTTCTCAATATCGCTGATGGTGTAAGCATAGGCAATGCCGTCAATTTGGAAAATGCACGGGTTGAACATGGCGAACTGGTACTGGGTCACATTACGTTAGCTGAAGAAGCCTGTGTTGACTCTTATGCCGTACTTGAGGGCAACACGAGCGTTGCTAAGCACGGTCATCTTGAAGGATTATCCGCCCTAAGTGATGGCATGCAGATACCGGCAGCACGTATTTGGAGCGGCTCACCCGCGCGCGACATTGGCGCTTTTGACTACACAGTTCAAACGCCTCGACCAGCCGTCTCTCAAGTGCGTTTGTTCAGTGAGTCTGTATTTTTCGTCTTCGGTGTATTGGCTACTGCAATGCTTTTCTTCATCCCAATTTTTCCAAGCATGGTGTTAATCGACTGGGTAGACGAAAACACCTCATGGCTAGATCAAGGAGGAACGGTACTGCAACTACTGAAATATTTCGTACTGGCTTTCCCGGCGACAGCGGTGCTGATTATCTGCACAGCATTAATTTCTGCCGCGCTACGCTGGGCTGTTTTGATGCGTTTAAAAGCTGGTTGCTGGCCTGTACACAGCAATGTGTATTGTAGACGCTGGCTGGTCAACCAGATTCAGGAATCCAGCCTCAACATTCTGCACGGCGTTTATGCAACTGTATATGCGCCATATTGGTATCGGCTACTTGGCGCCAAAGTCGGACGTGATGCTGAAATTTCCACCGCGCAAGGTGTCGTGCCAGATTTACTCACGCTAGGCGACGAAAGCTTTATCGCCGATGGCGTCATGCTCGGTGATGAATCCATTGAAGGCGGCTGGATGCGCACGCAGCCAACCATCATTTCTAAACGCTGCTTTGTAGGCAATGGCGCATATATACCGGATGGCACCATTTTGCCGGAAAATGTGCTGATTGGCGTTCACTCGCGCGCGCCAAGCAATGGTGTAATACAAAACGGCGATACCTGGCTAGGCTCGCCGGCCATCAATCTGCCTGCGCGTGAACAAGCCGCTGGTTTTGCTGAATCGCTCACGTTCCGTCCTTCATTTTCACGCAGGCTAGGCCGAGGTCTGGTGGAAGCCTATCGCATCATCACACCGCATGCGATCATCATTGCCGTTGGCTACACGGTCGTACTCAACGCCATGCCATACGCTGGAGCTGGCCAATGGGGCGAAGTGGCTTTATACCTGAATATCGCCGGTCTGCTTTACGGCATCGGCGGATTTATCTTTATTGCCTTGCTTAAATGGCTGCTTATTTTCCGTTACAACAAACGTTCACAACCCATGTGGACGCCTTTCGTTTGGGCTTCAGAAGGCATCACCAACCTCTATGAAGGTCTTGTGGTGCCTAACTTCATGCGCTATCTTCGCGGCACGCCATGGCTACCTGTCGCCTTCAACCTACTTGGCAGTCATATTGGCCGTGGTGTTTATCTTGACACCACCGACCTCACGGAATTTGACTGCGTGACAATTGGCGACTATAGCGAACTCAACGCTCTGGTATGTCCGCAAACGCATCTGTTTGAAGACCGCATTATGAAAATTGACCACGTTAACATTGGCAAACGTGTATGCATAGGGCCTCGAAGCACCGTGCTTTACAGCGCTTTTGTAGCTGATAACGTGAAACTTGGCCCCTTAACACTGGTGATGAAAGGCGAAAGTATTCCCGCCAACTCGCGCTGGTGGGGAAGTCCGGCAATACCTGACAGGCACTAAATGGCGCATCAGCCACTCACGGTCTATGATTGGCCTGCTTCAGCAAATCGGCTGAAGTTAGACAATAATTTGCTAGTGATTGCCTTGCGAACCGCCCTAAGCATGCCGCGCGCTGAAGCTCGCCTGAAAATCCGCGCGGCTTTAAAAGAAGCATTAGCCCAGCTTTTAGCCTGTTCAGCCGCTGACATAGAATTTCTTGCGCAGCCTGGACAAGCCCTCAGGCTATTGAAACCAAAGCAGAATATCGGGCTTTCTATCAGCCATGAAGCTGGAATCTCTCTCGCCGCCATCCACATAAATGGCACAGTAGGCATAGATTTAATGGCGCTTAGCAGCACACCCGCCTCGAATGAAATTCATACCCTTGCAACAGATTACCTAGGCAGCAAAATTGCGCAGCAGCTAGATTGCCTACCAGTCAACCAGCAAGCTAACGGGTTTGCCAAGGTATGGACGGCATTTGAAGCTAGCTTAAAGTGTAGCGGAGAACAGTTAATGGAGTGGAATGAGGCAACAGAAAATCGTCTGGCTCAATATACCTGCAGAGATTTGATACTGCCTGATGGCTATATTGGCACTGTTGCATATTAAGATTTGACTCGCAAAAAATGTGGTGAGAGGCCTTAGGGATTAGCTACATTTGAATTACCCTCGATTTCATTACATTCCATCGAGGCTACGCTTGCTTGGTTCCTCGCATAAATTCCAAGCCAAACGACTGGGACTGTGGGTACCGGATAGCAAATGTAAGTTCACTACAGTTGTCAGGTTTCAGACAGCTTGCCTGCTTAGTATTAGCACTGTAACCCGTTAACTGGTTACCAATTTAAAAAAATAACTGGAGAATTAGCATGAAAAAAACTTACATTGCCGTACTTCTTACGCTTGTATCCATCGCTTCTACAACTGCATTCGCCGACAACGACACCAATCTTGGTCAAGCCACTCAGGAAAATGCTCAGCTTCGTCATGACAATCATGACATCAATAAAGATAAGCTGGATGTTAGGCAGGATAAGCATGAGCTGAATCAGGAGCGCCGTGAACTAAAAGTTGATCAGACAAAAGAGAATCGTGAAATCAAGGAAGGTGATTTGAAAGATGCGCAACATTTAGAGAAGAAACGCGAACATGAGCAGCACGAAATAAACAAAGAAAAGCGGGAGTTGAATAGGGATCGTGCGAATCTTCGTCAAGATCACAAAAAACGTGAGCATGATGCCCGCAAATAACGATATTTGCTAAGTTAGCAAGCGTAGGGTGTGCAAAACGGGGTTATTTGCACACCATCCCACTACACATTAACAGGTAAAACAACCATTCCACCGGTAACCGTAGACTTCAAAACCGCATCAATAGCCCTACAATTATTTTTCGCATCAGCAAAGTCTAACAACGGCGCTTTATCATTCAACACACAGTCACTAAAATGCTCGATTTCTAAATTAAAGTGGTTGCTTGGTGCAAAGCGTTCTTCGGCATATTTCCCATCTTCTAATGCCCATGAAATAACAGGCACATCGTTTTGGAACACCCAGGCAGCGTGGCATTTCACCCAGCCTTTAGTGCCGATGATTTCATATTCTGATTTGCGTGAGCGTTCAAAGCTTATGTCGAAATGGCCGAATCTGGCGCGGCCTTCGCTATCATTGCCAAAGTCTAATACGCCGCTGGTAACAATATCTGCACCCACTTCGTTAAATTTAGCATGGGCGATGACTGATATTGGTTCTGCTGGCTGGCTGTTCTGGGCAAAGCACCAACGCAAAGTATGAATCGCGTAAGGGCCAATGTCCCACATAGCGCCGCCGCCTTGTTCAAAGCCGCTGGCAATACGGTACATGCGCGCAGGTTTCATTAAAAATGAATAACTCGCGCGTGCTGATAACACATCACCGATTAAGCCAGACTCTACAATTTCTTTTACCCGCGCATGTTGCGGATGAAAGCGATACATAAAGCCTTCCATCACTTTAACCTTGTTTTTAATGGCGGCACGTTCAATGGCCTCAATATCGGCCACGGTTAACGCCATGGGTTTTTCAATCAACACATGCTTGCCTGCGTTAATGGCTTTAAGCGCCCATTCGATATGCTCGTTATTCGCCATTGGGCAATAGATGGCTTGTACATTGGCATCGTTAATCAGTGCATCCAAGTCGTCGTAACAGCATACGTTGGCGTGGCATGGCGCATACTTTTCTAAAGTGGCTTTGGCTGCGCCAGCGCGACGACTTGCAATGGCGATCAACTTGGAGTTTGGCGCTTCAATAATTGCGGGAAGCAGGCGCTCGTTCACTCGTGCAGCACCTAAGATCCCCCAATTTAATTTGCCATTACTTAGTTTATTATCTGTAGTCATTCACGCTTTCTTAATATAGATTCTTAAATAGATTCTTGGACAAACCATTTGATGCTACAGCCTATGCTGGCAATTTGCTCTTTAGGGCCTTGCTGCGTTTGTGCAATCATTTTCATGGCGTTAAATAAATCCCTTTGATTGCCTACCGGCGGCTCTCCACGGCCAGCAGCATCGAATCGGCCGCGATATTGCAACTCTAAATTGGCATTAAAACCAAAAAAGTCTGGCGTGCAAACGGCACCGTAAGCCTTTGCGACTTCCTGTGTATCGTCCAGCACATAAGGAAATGAGAATTTAAACAGTTTTGCCTCTTCCTTCATGCGCTCATAAGAGTCATCCGGATAGTTTTCGGTATCGTTACTTTGAATGGCAATAGTATTAATGCCATATTGCGACAACTCACGACAATCTGCTACCAAACGCGTTTTAATGGCCTTTACGTAAGGGCAGTGATTGCAGATAAACATGACCAATAAGCCGTTTGTACCTACGCTATTAGCTAAAGAATAGCGCTTGCCATCAACTCCAAGTAAATCGAAATCAGCAGCGCGTTGACCAAAATTACAAACGGGGGGATTTAAGCTAGCCATTTTTTTCTCCTTAATTTCGTTATACTTATTGGTATGACATATCTTGTATGACCATGTTAACGTTTATATTATCACTTTTATTTTCACATTTCTCTTTCATTTCGAGACAATAAATCCATGGCTAATCTGCGCTTTTACACGAACTATCCTTTGGCCTTGGGTGTTACGGTTCAACTCTCAGAGAGCGCTGCAGCACATGCCACACGCGCCTTGCGTTTAAATGTAGGTGATAGCGCCATTGTGTTTAATGGCGATGGCTTTGATTATGACTGCGAATTGACTTCGATTAAGAAGAATATCGTGCTGGCGATAATCACCGCAGCCAATCAAGTGAACAATGAGTCGCCATTAAACATTACTTTGTTGCAAGCCATCTCCAGCGGAGATCGCATGGACTTCACCATTCAGAAAGCCGTGGAACTTGGCGTTACACGTATTCAGCCAATTTCAAGCCAGCGCAGTGTGGTGAAACTTTCAGCAGAGCGCGCTGAAAAACGTACTGAACACTGGCAAAATATTGCCATTTCAGCCTGCGAGCAATCTGGCCGCGCCGTAGTGCCAATAGTAAATGCGCCTATAAACTTACAACAATGGCTGGCAGCCAACCCACAAAATAAAACAACGCGCATTTTGCTTAATCCTGTGGGTGCACTGCGTCTGGCTGAAATGGCAAAACCCAGCGATAAAACTCAATTACTCATAGGTGCAGAAGGTGGTTTAGCGCAACACGAAATTGACTTAGCCTGTAACCACGGCTTTCAATCGATTGTTTTAGGGCCTCGGATCTTACGTACTGAAACGGCTGCAGTAACCACCATTGCCGCCATGCAAACGTTGTGGGGTGATTTTTAGTGGGGTTAGGCACAGAGCAATGGTATAAGCTTAAATTCAGTTACTCATACTTCACATTCGTCATACATTTAAAAGTTACTCAAAGCTCGAATTAATTTGTATTTATAACATTTTAATAATATAATTTGTAATTATTACATTTTAATTGGCTTGTTAGCTTCCAGGTTTATATGTCTCTAGGTTTATCAATACGTAAACAGCGCAAGTCGCTCAATATAACGCTGCAAATTCTCGCTAAGGCTATTGGTGCAGATGCAGGCAATTTGTCTCGCATTGAACGCGGTGAACTTGGCGCGTCTGAAACCTTGCTACGCAAAATTGCTGAAGCCTTGAACTGCACGCCAGCTTACCTTTATACGCAAAGCGATATGCCGCCAGCAATGCTAACGGCACAGGAAAATCGTCAACCTTATCTTGCAGGGTTACCGCAACCGCTTGAGGCCACGAGTAAACCAAACCCCAAAGACTTTGTGCAATGGTTTAGGTCTGCCACGCCCTATATTCACGCCTTTGGCGGACGCACCTTTGTGATTGCCTTTGGGGGCGAGGTAGTAGATGAGAAACAATTCGTGGCTTTATCCCATGACTTAAACTTACTCGCAAGCCTTGAAGTCAGGCTGGTATTGGTGCATGGCGCACGCCCGCAAATTGAAAAACGTTTACGTCGCGATAAACTCTCGCCTAAATTTGTAAATGGTTTGCGTGTCACTGACGATGCTGCGATGGAAGCGGTTAAAGAAGCCAATGGTGCGATTCGTGTAGAAATCGAAGCGCTACTTTCTATGGGCTTAGTAAACTCGCCGATGCAAGGCTCTGATATTCGGGTGGCGAGCGGCAACTTTGTAACGGCAAAACCGATGGGGGTGCGCGATGGCGTTGATTTGCAACATACCGGTGAAGTGCGCAGAGTAGATGCCGTTGGCATACAAAAACGTTTGGATGATGGTGAGTTAGTGATGCTGTCGCCGCTGGGCTACTCACCCACAGGCGAGGCCTTTAACCTGAGTTTAGAAGATGTAGCCGTGAGTGCTGCAATTGCGCTGGATGCAGACAAGCTTATTTTCCTGATGGATTCAGAAGGTGTACATAATTTACGTGGTGAATTACTGCGTGAAATGACTGCCGAGAAAGCTAAAAACTTTCTGAAAAACATACAAAGCCGTGAACAGGAAAACGAACAGGCCATTAATATTTCTGAAGATATTAATTATTACTTGCCAGCAGCAGTGCGGGCTTGTGAGCATGGCGTGGCGCGTACGCATCTTATTTCTCGCCACATTGACGGTGCAATCATTCAGGAGCTATTCACGCTTGATGGTATCGGCACCATGGTGACCGAGTTAAGCTTGGAGAACATGCGTCAGGCAAACATTGATGATGTAGGCGGCATTTTAAAATTAATAGAGCCACTGGAAGCTGAAGGCTTTTTAGTAAGACGTGGGCGTGAACACATTGAAATGGAAATCAACCATTTTTATGTGATGGAGCATGGCAACCGTATTATTGGTTGCGCCGCACTTTATCCGTTCGTGGCTGAGCGCACTGCTGAATTTGCCTGCCTGGCAATTGATCCTGCCTATAGAGGTGGTGGGCGTGGCGACAGATTGTTTTACTACTGTGCAGAACAAGCCAAAGAACTAGGCTTTAAGAGCCTATTCTGCCTGACCACACGGACCGAACACTGGTTTTTAGAGCGCGGATTTGTCGAGCAGAATGTAGATAAATTACCAATGGAAAAACAAAAGCTTTATAACTTTCAGCGTAAATCCAAGGTTTTTAGCAAAACGTTGTAAGCAAATTTTAGATACAATTACACAAAGCTAAATTAACAAATATTTACTCAGTTAATATGTACTTAAGGGTACTTAATATATTCAAGAGAACCAAATGATTAACGAAACTACTGCTACCCAAAAAGCGCATACACTGGCTAAAGCATTGCCTTACATCAAACGCTTTTTTGATAAAACTATCGTCATTAAATACGGCGGAAACGCCATGACTGACGACCATCTTAAAGAATGTTTTGCGCAAGATGTGGTATTGCTCAAACTGGTCGGCATGAACCCGGTAGTCGTGCATGGTGGCGGCCCGCAAATCAATGAGATGCTGGATAGACTCGGCAAAAAAGGTGAGTTTATCCAAGGCATGCGCGTTACTGACGCTGAAACCATGGATGTAGTTGAGATGGTGCTTGGCGGTCAGGTGAATAAAGAAATCGTTAATCTCATTAATCGGCATGGCGGCAAAGCCGTTGGCTTAACCGGTCAGGATGGTAACTTTATTCATGCACATAAGTTGCTGATGGAGGATATGAATGACCCGACCAAGATGATTGATATTGGACAAGTGGGTGAAATCAGCGCAATTGACCCAAGCATCATCAATTTTTTAGATGGCGGTGATTTTATTCCGGTAGTTGCGCCAATCGGCGTGGGTGAGAACGGTGAAACCTACAACATCAATGCCGATGTAGTTGCGGGGAAACTAGCAGAAATATTGGGGGCCGAAAAATTGATTCTACTGACCAATACACCAGGTGTATTGGATAAAGCTGGTCAATTACTAACTGGTTTAACACCCAAGCAAATTGATGACTTAGTGGCTGATGGCACACTTTCTGGTGGCATGCTTCCTAAAATAAGCTCTGCGCTTGATGCGGCACGTAGCGGCGTTAAGTCTGTACACATTATTGATGGCCGTGTAGAGCATGCTCTATTGCTGGAAGTGCTGACAGATGAAGGTGTTGGTACGCTGATTAAGGCCAAGTAGCTTGGCACTAAACAACTTGGAACTGAGTGATAATTCTAAGGTTTGGATCTTTGATTTAGATGATACTCTGCACAACGCATCGGCGCACATCTTTCCTGTGATGAATCAAGCCATGACGCAATACATCATGAGCGCGCTGGATTTGGACGAAACTAGCGCCCACAAAATGCGCCATCATTATTGGCGCATTTACGGCGCAACCCTCAAAGGGCTGATGCGTCATCACGGAACAAATCCACATCATTTTCTGCTTGAGACACACCGTTTTCTGGATTTACCAGAAAGGGTGATTCAGGTGAAGCGCCTACGTCACATGCTAGAAAGTCTCTCAGGACGCAAGCTAGTGTTCACCAACGCACCGCGTGATTATGCTTTGCGGGTGCTTGAAATTATGGGAATTGCTGACTGTTTCGAATTGATATTCAGCGTGGAATCCACAAAATTTCACGCCAAACCTTCAGTGCGCGGCTTTCAAATGCTACTCAAAACAATCCAAGCCAAAGCCAGTGACTGCATCATGCTGGAAGATAATCTAGCAGCACTCATGACGGCAAAACGGCTAGGCATGAAAACTATCTGGATCACGAAACAGCTACAAAAACCAAATTTTGTAGATTATCGACTGAGCGGAGTGTTAGCACTCACACACCTTAAGCTATAATAAACACCATCATTTGTGAGGAAAATAAAAATGGCAGGCGAACGCAAACAACAAATATTAGAAACCCTGGCAAAAATGCTGGAATCCCCTAAGCGCGAAAAAATCACTACCGCCTCACTCGCTGCAAAATTAGAGGTAAGTGAAGCCGCGCTGTACCGTCACTTTGCCAATAAAGCACAAATGTTTGAAGGCTTGATCGTGTTTATTGAAGAAACAATTTTTGGCTTAATTAACAAAATCAGTGCCGAAGAAACTGACGGTTTAAGACAAGTGCAGCGCATTATCACCATGTTATTAGTATTTGCTGAAAAAAACCCTGGTATGACGCGCGTATTGATCGGCGATGCATTAGTCAATGAAGACGAAAAACTACAACTACGCATCAACCAGTTATATGACCGTATTGAAGTCACGCTGAAACAAAGCCTGCGGATATCGGAAACGCAAACAGGTAAGCAAGGCGATGCAGAAGCGCAAGCCAACTTGATGGTGTGTTATGTTCTTGGTCGCTGGCATCAGTTCGCCAAAAGTGGTTTCAAACGAAAACCAACAGAGTTTGTCCAACAGCAGATGAACGTATTCATCAATACTTAATCGAATGGTTTAATTAGCTTAAAAACACTGGAGAAGATTTTGGAAGGTACGATGTTCGGTTTTACAGAAGCACAGATTACTGAGTTTGGTATGACGTATGGCGTGGGCGGGTTGATGCTCTTGATGATATTCATTGTAGGCCATCTGGCTTGGGAGTCTAAAGCTGGGAAGTTCGGCACTTTTGCTTTATTTCTAGGACTTACGTTCGGCATGGTAGGCTATGTGGCGAAATATTTCATTAAATTTAAGCTTGGCATTTAATAGTTAGATTTTCTGAACATGAATGACATCGCACACCTTCGCAGTGAAATCGACCGTCTTGACAAGACGCTGGTTGAGATACTTGCCGAGAGATTTAAAATCACGCATCAAATTGGCCTTTTAAAAAAATCTACAAACCTCCCGCCAGTTGATCCACAGCGAGAGGAGCGGCAATTGAAAACGATCATTCAATTAGCTCAAAATACTGGGCTGCGCGAAGAAGTAGCACTCAAAGTATTGCGTGTAATCATTGATGAGGTCGTCAATGACCACAAAAATCTAACCCATCATTCAAGTGGGACGCCTAACGGCGCCCCTTAATTCAAGCAAGCCGATAGCGCCGCTATTGATGAAACTAAATTACCAGTTTTACCGCGGCTAATCTCGCTTCAAAAACGGCTGATTTAATCTGTTCTGGCTCAGTAAATGCGCTGGCCACTGCGCCAGCATCTACACTTGATGCGGCTTCCAGCACTTTCCCCAGAAAATCAGCTGCGGGAGTCGGACAGCTCTCCAGCCCCGCCCTGCCACGCGAATCGGCCTCGCAAGCTTTAAGAAAGTCTTTAAACCTGGCCGGCTGACGGATTGCATCAAGCTCGATTAAAAAACTCAACAAGGTACTTGGTTTCATTTGCAGTGATTGATGTAATTTGCCATGAAACTTGGCAACAATTTGTGCCAATTCTTTACAATCATTGGGCACCTTTAATCGCTTGCAAACATCTTTAACCAGATTAAAACTGCGCTCTTCATGCCCGATATGTTTGGGCAAAATATCCACTGGTGTAGTCCCTTTGCCAAGATCGTGCATCAGTGCGGCAAAGCGTATTGGCAATGAAAAATTTTGACTCGCAGCATAATCAAGCACCATCATCACATGTATGCCAGTATCAACTTCTGGGTGATGTTGTGCCGGCTGAGGTACACCCCAAAGTCGATCAAGTTCCGGCAATATTTTCCGCAAAGCGCCGCAGGCACGCAGCACATCGAACATGCGGCTAGGCTTGGCTTCAGTTAAACCTTTTGCCAGCTCTTGCCAAACACGTTCTGATACAAGCGCATCCACCTCACCAGCATCCACCATATTACGCATTAACGTGATGGTTTCTGGCGCTACAGTAAATTCAGTAAAACGTGCGGCAAAGCGCGCGGCGCGTAAAATTCGCACTGGGTCTTCTGCAAAGGCATCACTCACATGGCGCAAGGTTTTAGATTGAAGATCAGCCAGTCCATTGAATGGGTCAATTAGCTGGCCATCGTCACTTTTAGCAATCGCGTTGATGGTCAAATCACGCCGCGCTAAATCTTCGTCTAGCGTGACTTCCGGTGAAGCATGCACGACAAAACCTTTATAGCCTTTAGCCGTTTTACGCTCCGTACGCGCCAGAGCATACTCATCACGCGTTTTAGGATGCAGAAAAACTGGAAAATCTTTGCCGACCGGCTTGAAACCAGCAGCGATCATCGCTTCTGGTGTACTACCAACAACGACAAAATCTTTATCTTTTACATCAAAGCCTAGTAACTCATCGCGCACAGCTCCGCCCACTACATAAGTTTGCATGACGTTTTATTCGTTTCTTAAAAAATGTTACCTGGCTGCGAATCGTCTAAAGCTATCATAGGCACCACGCGGCGTTTCATCGACCAAATACTCAGGAATCACAGCTTCCAAGGCTGTCGGTGCCACGCCGAATATCGCCGGGAAGGGTTTAGCACTAACACTATCAAGCTCCATCGAACGTATATTGTCGCGTGACATCAACTTGATAGGTAAGCATTCCATCATGAATGCTTGCGCATAAGATAGCTTGTCACCCAAGCCAATAATCGGTCGTTGGATATGCAAGGTATCCATCACCTGTTGCACCAACTCACGGAAAGAATATATATTTGGCCCTGCAAGCTCATAGGTTTGACCATAGGTTGCGGTATTTTCAAGGCTATTTACAAAGCAACTGGCAACGTCTTCAACCCAAACCGGCTGAAATTTGGCATTGTGTTTAGCGAGCATGACTACTGGCAAAATTTTGATGAGTGTCGCAAATAAATTGATAAAAGCATCGCCACGCCCAAAAATGATAGATGGCTTAAAAATAGTGATATTCAACTTATCCTGCATTGCCAACAATGCAGCTTCACCTAAAGCCTTTGATTGTAAATATTGGCTGGGGGCCTTTGTATCAGCACCTAAGCTACTCATGTGCAATAAGCGTGTAATGCCTAAATCTGCGCAGATTTTTGCAAGCTGGGCAGGCAGTTGATGGTGCATGGTATTAAAGCTTAAGCGGCGGCTCTGATGCAAAATGCCAATCAAGTTAATCACGGCATCCATACCTCTTAATGCTGAATTCAATGCTTGGTAGTCCAGCACGTTACATTCCACCACTTGCACATTAGGCAATAACAAAAGGTGTTTGGCTGTATCGCGACGGCGCGTTAGAACCTTCACCGCATATCCTGCTGCATCTAACTTGGCAATAATAGCACTGCCGACAAAGCCTGAACCACCTAATACGCATATTTCTTTTAATCGCATGTTGAACCTTATTTTTAACTTATATTGTCTTAATTTGTATTGTCTAAATTTGTAGCAGCTTAAGTTGTTATTCGTTATCCGCTTCGACTATTTCAGGTTTACCACTACCGGGAATAACGCCTAAGCGTGATTTTAGTGTTTGAATTTTAGTACCTAAACGTGGCGCATAGAAAGTCGCATTAGCCATCACTTTTTGCACATAATTTCTGGTTTCGCTAAAGGGTATGGTTTCAATATAAATGGCCGCTTCTAATGGCTCACTGGCCATCCATCGTTTCGCGCGGCTAGGCCCTGCATTGTAAGCTGCTGTTGCCATCACGGCCTGTCCGCCCATTAAATCCAGGATGTAACGCATGTAATAAGCGCCAATATTTATATTAGTACTCAACTCATGGATTTTATCATTACTGTAACTATACATACCCATGCGCTTTGCCGCCCATTTTGCAGTAGTCGGCATCAATTGCATCAAGCCTGAGGCACCCACGCCCGATTTGGCATAATGCATAAACCGGCTTTCCTGACGCGTTAATCCATAGACCCAAGCTTCATCTATGTTCTCACTATTAGCAGAACTGCGCATTAAATCGCGATAAGGTGTTGGGTAGCGTAAGCTAAAATCATGGATCTGCTTGGTATTATCTGCCGTGATGATGGCAATGTCATACCACTTTTGCCGCGCAGCATATTCTGCCGCCGCAAGTAATTGCTTATCATCAAAATTATGCGTTG
>Ga0209913_1000749_pt1 | contig 23923 bp, 16 predicted proteins | sample PersoiDNA2013203_FD_185805 | JGI IMG/M metagenome (GOLD analysis project Ga0209913, IMG submission 185805) | Permafrost soil microbial communities from the Arctic, to analyse light accelerated degradation of dissolved organic matter (DOM) -... | ecosystem: Environmental > Terrestrial > Soil >... | reverse complement strand
TCCTGCCCGATCGACTCCAAAAACTCCGACCGCTCATCACTCATCCGCGCCAGGCAATCGTTCAGCTCGATCGCATAAGGTTTGGTGCCGGTCACCGCCGGGAAGGTGTCCACTGCGCAATCGGCGTCGCGCAATTTTTCCCACTTCTGCTGGGCATCCTTCAGACGAGCGGTAATGTCCGCGAGTTGCGTCTTGTTGTTGCCATAGGTCGAACCCATGCGTTCCAGCAGCCCTTGATAGTTATCCTTGAGCAGTTGTTCGGCGGTGGTTTTGTTGTAGGTGGCGCATTCCAGGGTTTGCTTGTCGTTTTCGATGCCATCGCACGGCGTGTTGTCGGTGTCTTCGGCCGCGTGGACGCCGGTTGCGATGAGTGCCAAAGCCAGGAAGATCGATTTCATTGCGCCGTCTCATATCGGTTGATGCGCGAATTCTGGCCCAAGCGTAAGACAAAGAACAGCCACCAGACAGACCTGTCATAGCGACCTTCGTCGCGGATTGACGCTTTCGGCAATTCCCCTGTCGTTTTTGCACCCGGTCCGGTCGGCCCCTCGGCATATGCTGACCCCAAAGCGCCGGCAGACGATTCGGCGCACGAATCGCCAACAAGGGGACGCCTGATGAGCCCAGCGCAATTGCACGCCGACAGCATCGTTATCGACGGGCTGATCATTGCCAAGTGGAACCGCGAGCTGTTCGAGGACATGCGCAAGGGCGGCCTGACCGCTGCCAACTGCACCGTGTCGGTGTGGGAAGGGTTCCAGGCCACGATCAATAACATCGTCGCCAGCCAGACCCTGATCCGCGAGAACAGCGATCTGGTGATCCCGGTGAAGACCACCGCCGACATCCGCAAAGCCAAGGAACAGGGCAAGACCGGCATCATCTTCGGCTTCCAGAATGCCCATGCGTTTGAAGACCAACTCGGCTACGTCGAGATCTTCAAGCAGCTCGGCGTCGGTGTGGTGCAGATGTGCTACAACACCCAGAACCTGGTCGGTACCGGTTGCTACGAGCGCGATGGCGGGCTGTCGGGCTTCGGTCGCGAGATCGTCGGCGAGATGAACCGCGTCGGCATCATGTGCGACCTGTCCCACGTCGGCTCCAAGACCAGCGAAGAGGTCATCCTCGAATCGAAAAAACCGGTGTGCTACTCCCACTGCCTGCCCTCCGGGCTCAAGGAGCACCCGCGCAACAAGTCCGATGAAGAGCTGAAGTTCATTGCCGACCATGGCGGTTTTGTCGGCGTGACCATGTTCGCGCCGTTCCTCGCCAAGGGCATCGATTCGACCATCGACGACTACGCCGAAGCCATCGAATACACCATGAACATCGTCGGCGAAGACGCCATCGGCATCGGCACTGACTTCACCCAGGGCCATGGCCAGGATTTCTTCGAAATGCTGACCCATGACAAGGGCTACGCCCGCCGCCTGACCAGCTTCGGCAAGATCATCAACCCCCTGGGCATCCGCACCGTGGGCGAGTTCCCCAACCTCACCGAGACCCTGCTCAAGCGCGGCCACAGCGAACGCGTGGTGCGCAAGATCATGGGCGAGAACTGGGTCAACGTCTTGAAGGACGTTTGGGGCGAATAAGCCAAACACCCACGGGCAACACCACTACGAATTTTCTGGAGTTAAGTTTCCATGGCCAAGATCGCCCCGCAATTGCCTATCGAAGTCGACAGCGAAACCGGTGTCTGGACCTCCGACGCCCTGCCGATGCTGTACGTACCGCGCCATTTCTTCGTCAACAACCACATGGGCATCGAAGAAGTCCTCGGTGCCGACGCCTACGCCGCGATCCTCTACAAGGCCGGCTACAAATCCGCCTGGCACTGGTGTGAAAAAGAAGCCGAATGTCACGGCCTCGAAGGTGTGGCGGTGTTCGAGCACTACATGAAGCGCCTGTCGCAACGCGGCTGGGGCCTGTTCAAGATCCAGGACATCGACCTCGATAAAGGCACCGCCAGCGTCAAGCTCGAACACTCGGCGTTCGTCTACGTGTACGGCAAGGTCGGGCGCAAGGTCGACTACATGTTCACCGGTTGGTTTGCCGGCGCCATGGACCAGATTCTGCAAGCACGCGGCAGCCAGATTCGCACCGTGGCCGAACAAGTCTACGGCGGCTCCGAAGAGGGCCACGACGACGGCCTGTTCACCGTCAAGCCGTTGTAAGTCGAGGAACCCTGCCATGGCTTTCGAAGCAATGTTCGCGCCGATCCAGATCGGCAAACTGACCATCCGCAACCGCGTGCTCAGTACCGCCCACGCCGAGGTGTATGCCACCGACGGCGGCATGACCACCGACCGCTATGTGAAGTACTACGAAGAGAAAGCCAAGGGCGGGATCGGCTTGGCCATCTGCGGCGGCTCTTCCAGCGTGGCCATCGACAGCCCGCAAGGCTGGTGGAAGTCGGTGAACCTGGCCGACGACCGGATCATCCCGCACTTCCAGAACCTGGCCGATGCCATGCACAAGCATGGCGCCAAGATCATGATCCAGATTACCCACATGGGCCGTCGCTCGCGCTGGGACGGCGAGCATTGGCCGACCCTGCTGTCGCCCTCGGGCATCCGTGAGCCGGTACACCGTGCGACCTGCAAGACCATCGAGCCGGAAGAGATCTGGCGCGTGATCGGCAACTACGCCAGCGCAGCGGCGCGTGCGAAAGCCGGTGGCCTGGACGGCGTGGAATTGTCGGCGGTGCACCAGCACATGATCGACCAGTTCTGGAGCCCGCGGGTCAACAAGCGTACCGACGAATGGGGCGGCAGCTTTGAAAACCGCATGCGTTTCGGCCTTGAAGTGCTCAAGGCGGTGCGTGCCGAGGTAGGCCCGGACTTCTGCGTCGGTATCCGCCTGTGCGGCGATGAATTCCACCCGGACGGCTTGTCCCACGAGGACATGAAGCAGATCGCCAAGTACTACGACGACACCGGCATGCTCGACTTTATCGGCGTGGTCGGCTCGGGTTGCGATACGCACAACACCCTGGCCAACGTCATCCCGAACATGAGTTATCCACCGGAGCCGTTCCTGCATCTGGCGGCCGGGATCAAGGAAGTGGTCAAGGCCCCGGTGCTGCACGCGCAGAACATCAAGGACCCGAACCAGGCCACGCGCATCCTCGAAGGCGGCTATGTGGACATGGTCGGCATGACCCGTGCCCACATCGCCGACCCGCACCTGATCGCCAAGATCAAGATGGGCCAGATCGACCAGATCAAGCAGTGCGTCGGCGCCAACTATTGCATCGACCGCCAGTACCAGGGCCTGGATGTGCTGTGCATCCAGAACGCCGCCACTTCCCGTGAATACATGGGCGTGCCGCACATTATCGAAAAATCCACCGGGCCCAAGCGCAAGGTGGTGGTGGTTGGTGCCGGTCCCGCCGGGATGGAAGCCGCGCGCGTTGCCGCTGAACGTGGCCACGACGTGACCCTGTTCGAGAAAAAAGCCTTTATCGGTGGGCAAATCACCACCGCGTCCAAAGCGCCGCAGCGCGACCAGATCGCCGGGATCACCCGTTGGTTCCAACTGGAACTGGCGCGTTTGAACGTCGACCTGCGCCTGGGCGTGGCGGCGAATGCCGAAGCGATCCTCGACCTGCGCCCGGACGTGGTGGTGCTGGCGGTGGGCGGGCATCCGTTCCTGGAACAGAACGAACACTGGGGCGCGGCCGAAGGCCTGGTGGTCAGCAGTTGGGACGTGCTCGACGGCAAAGTGGCGCCGGGCAAGAACGTGCTGGTCTACGACACCATCTGCGAATTCACCGGCATGTCGGTGGCGGACTTCCTCGCGGACAAGGGCAGCCAGGTCGAGATCGTCACCGACGACATCAAGCCGGGCGTGGCCATCGGCGGTACGTCGTTCCCGACTTACTACCGCAGCATGTACCCCAAGGAAGTGATCATGACCGGCGACATGATGCTGGAAAAGGTCTACCGCGAAGGCGACAAGCTGGTGGCGGTGCTGGAGAACGAATACACCGGCGCCAAAGAGGAGCGGGTGGTCGATCAGGTGGTCGTCGAGAACGGCGTGCGCCCGGATGAAGAGATCTACTACGCCCTCAAGCCCGGCTCGCGCAACAAGGGCCAGATGGACATCGAAGCGCTGTTCGCGATCAAGCCGCAACCGTGCCTGAGCGAAGCGGGCGAGGGCTATTTACTGTTCCGCATCGGTGACTGTGTGGCGCAGCGCAATACCCACGCTGCGATCTATGACGCCCTGCGCTTGTGCAAGGATTTCTGACCCGACACCGAACCAATGTGTACTTGGTCAAAAATGTGGGAGGGGGCTTGCCCCCGATGGCGGTGGGTCAGTTGATGGATGTTGTGGCTGACACACCGCCATCGGGGGCAAGCCCCCTCCCACATTATTCAGGGCCGGTTTCACACTAGATCTGTGTGGTCTGTGGGAGCTTCACCATGTTGAATACTCTTCTTCCGATTCTGCTGTTTGCGGCGCTGGGCCTTGCCGTCCTGGGCGCACTGCGGCGGGCGGCCATGTGGCGTCGCGGCCGTGCGTCCAAGGTCGACCTGCTCGGCGGCTTGCTGGCCATGCCCAAGCGCTACATGGTCGACCTGCACCACGTGGTCGCCCGCGACAAATACATCGCCAACACCCACGTCGCCACGGCGTTGGGTTTTGTGCTGTCGGCGCTGCTGGCGATCCTGGTGCATGGTTTCGGCTTGCATAACCGCATCCTCGGCTATGCGCTGTTACTGGCGTCGGTGCTGATGTTTGTCGGCGCCACGTTTGTCTACCTGCGTCGACGTAATCCTCCAGCGCGTCTGTCGAAAGGCCCGTGGATGCGTCTGCCGAAAAGCCTGATGGCGTTTTCGCTGAGCTTCTTCCTGGTGACCTTGCCGGTGGCCGGGATTCTGCCGGCGGACTTCGGTGGTTGGTTGCTGGCTGCGCTGCTGAGCGTGGGCGTGCTGTGGGGCGTGTCGGAAATGTTCTTCGGCATGACCTGGGGCGGGCCGATGAAGCACGCCTTCGCCGGTGCCTTGCACCTGGCCTGGCACCGCCGCGCCGAGCGCTTCGGCGGTGGCCGTTCCACCGGCTTGAAGCCGTTGGACCTGAACGATAAAAACGCGCCCCTGGGTGTGGAAAAACCCAAGGATTTCACCTGGAACCAATTGCTCGGTTTTGACGCCTGCGTGCAGTGCGGCAAGTGCGAAGCGGCGTGCCCGGCGTTCGCCGCCGGCCAGCCGCTGAACCCGAAAAAGCTGATTCAGGACATGGTCGTCGGCCTTGCCGGCGGCACCGATGCCAAGTTCGCCGGCAGCCCGTATCCTGGAAAACCGATCGGCGAACACAGCGGCAACCCGCACCAGCCAATCGTCAACGGCCTGGTGGACGCCGACACCCTCTGGTCCTGCACCACCTGCCGCGCCTGCGTGGAAGAGTGCCCGATGATGATCGAGCACGTGGACGCCATCGTCGACATGCGCCGCCACCTCACCCTGGAAAAAGGTGCCACGCCGAACAAGGGCGCCGAAGTCCTCGAAAACCTGATCGCCACCGACAACCCCGGCGGCTTCGCACCGGGCGGTCGCCTGAACTGGGCGGCGGATTTGAACCTGCCGTTGCTCAGCGAAAAGGGCAGCGCCGATGTACTGTTCTGGGTCGGCGACGGCGCCTTCGACATGCGCAACCAACGCACCCTGCGCGCCTTCGTCCAAGTGCTGAAAGCGGCCAAGGTCGACTTCGCGGTGCTCGGCCTGGAAGAACGCGACAGCGGTGACGTGGCCCGCCGTTTGGGCGATGAAGCGACCTTCCAACTGTTGGCCACGCGCAATATCCAGACCCTGGCCAAGTACAGCTTCACGCGCATCGTGACCTGCGATCCGCACAGTTTCCATGTGCTGAAAAACGAATACGGCGCCTTCAACGGTGACTATGTCGTACAGCACCACAGCACCTTTATGGCCGAGCTGATCGGCGACGGCGCGTTGAACCTGGGCCAGTACAAAGGCAACAGCGTGACCTATCACGACCCGTGCTACCTGGGCCGCTACAACGGCGAATACGAGGCGCCGCGCCAAGTGCTGCGTGCGTTGGGTATCGAGGTCAAGGAAATGCAGCGCTCGGGCTTCCGTTCACGCTGCTGTGGTGGCGGCGGCGGCGCGCCGATCACCGACATTCCCGGCAAGCAACGTATCCCCGATATGCGCATGGACGACATCCGCGAAACCGGCGCCGAGCTGGTGGCTGTGGGCTGCCCGCAATGCACCGCGATGCTCGAAGGCGTGGTCGAACCGCGCCCACTGATCAAAGACATCGCCGAGCTGGTGGCCGATGCGTTGCTCGACGACGCCGTGCCCGCCAAATCACCGATCAAACGTGAACCCGCGGAGGTGCATTGATGAGCGACATTATCCGCCGCGATCCACGCGCCGAATGGATCGCCCGTAACCGCCTGCACCCGCTGCATGCGGCGATGCAACCGGCGCAACACAGCTGGATGGGGCCCAACGGCGTCATCCGCAAAAACGTCCACGGTGTCGGTTTTATCGGCCCCAACGGCATCAAACGCATCGACCGCAGCGGCGCCCAACAAGGCGGCGCGGCGAAGCGCACGGCGACAGTGGACGTGCAGTTGCCGCTGCATCAGGTGGCGGCACCTGCGTTCTACATCAACGTGGTGCCGGACATGGTCGGCGGCCGCCTGAGCAGCCACGACCGTGACCTGCTCGGCCTGGCCCGGCAACTCGCCGGCAGTGACGGTGCAGTGCTGGCTGTGGTGTTTGGTGAACACAAAGAAAACGCGTTTGCCACGGCCGGTGTCGACCGCCTGCTGGTGCTGGAAGGTCACGCCTTCGACGGTTATTCACCGGAGCAACGCGTGCAGGGCCTGCGGGCTGTGGATAACCAGTTCAACCCGCGCCATTGGTTGCTGCCGGACAGCCGCAGCGGTGGCGGTGAACTGGGCCGGCGTTTTGCCGCCAGCCTCAAGGAGCGCCCGGCCACGCGGGTCTGGCAGATCAAGGGCGAGCAGTGCATCGGCCGTGCCGGTGCCGGTCAGCAAGATTTGGCCCGGCCGCTGCCGCGCCTGATCCTGGCCGCCGCCGAATGCGCCGATCCGGTCAGCGAGACCCGTCATGAAGTGCTGCCCGTGGAGTTATCCACAGCCCTGGCGCGGCGCCTGCCGCGCATCGAAGACCTCGGCGCGGTGGCGGTGGACCCGGCGGCGATTCCGATGGCCGAGGCCGAGTTCATTTTCTCCGGCGGCAACGGCGTGAAGGACTGGGCGCTGTTCCACCAGACCGCCGCGGCCCTGGGCGCCACCGAAGGCGCCTCGCGGGTCGCGGTGGACGATGGCTTCATGGCGCGTGATCGCCAGGTCGGCGCCAGCGGCACCTGGGTCACGGCGCGGGTGTATGTGGCTGTCGGTATCTCCGGGGCGATCCAGCACCTGCAAGGCATTGGCGCCTGCGACAAGGTGGTGGCGATCAACCTCGACCCTGGCTGCGACATGATCAAGCGTGCCGACCTGTCGGTGATCGGCGACAGCGCCGCGATTCTGCAAGCCTTGATCGCCGCGGTCGAGGCCTACCGCCACGGCGCCAAGCGCGATGCGGCTTAAGCAAAGGATAGGGTCATGAACACGCATGTAATCAGTCTGGTTTCCATCGGCGCCCACCCCACCTCCGGGCGCCCGCGCCGCGCCGAGCAGGACGCGCGCGCGGTCGAGCTGGGCCTGCAGATGGCTGGGGATAAGTTGCAGGTGCTGCATGCCGGCAACATCGCCGAGCCCACGCTGCGCAGCTACCTGGGCATGGGGCTGGCGCAATTGCATGTCCTCGAACAACCGGCCGGCGCGGATGCCTTGCCGGTGCTCAGTGAGTATCTACGCGACGCCGGCGCCCAGGTGGTGCTCACCGGCAGCCAGGCCGAAACCGGCGAAGGTTCGGGGATGCTGCCGTTCCTGCTCGCCGAACACCTGGGCTGGCCGCTGATTGTCGGGCTGGCGCAGGTGGAGTCCATCGACAGCGGCGTGGCCCACGTGCTGCAAGCCTTGCCACGCGGGCAGCGGCGGCGCTTGAAGGTGCGCCTGCCGTTTCTCGCCACGGTGGATAACGCCGCCCCCAAGCCTCGGCAAAGCGCGTATGGCCCGGCGCAACGCGGCGAACTGGCGGCCCACGAGGTCGAGGTTGAAGAGGATGAGTTATTCACCGGCGCTGTGCTGCAACCGGCCAAGCCCCGGCCCAAGCGGCTCAAGGTGATCAAGGCCAAGAGCGGCGCGGATCGGATGAAGGCGGCCACGGCCAAGGCCAGTGGCGGCGGTGGGCAGGTGCTCAAGGGCGTCAGCCCTGAAGCGGGCGCTGAAGCCATTCTCAAACTGTTGGTTGAGGAAGGCGTGGTTCGCTGATCCTGGACGGGGAGTGTGGTTACCCACAATCCCTGTTGACCCGTCTGTGGATAACCTGTTCGCGGGTGTCCACACCCCCTGTAAATCAAGCCCTGCAGCCCTCTGTACGAAAAACAACCAGGCTAACTCGCGGTTTTTCCTTGGGTTTTTTTGTGTTCAAGGTCATTGTCCTGTGCAGACTTGCCCCCAAAGTCTGTTGGCGCTTCTGTGGATAAGATGTTCGCTTCCCTCTGCAGCCCTTATAAATAAAGGCCTGCGCTGATCTGGTTGAAATATGATCAATTGCGGCTTTTTGCGCTCTGAAACGCTTGGATAGCCCGGTTTATGAAGGTTTTAACGGGTTTTCCACAGCCTGGTCAAAGTTGCCCCCAAAGTCTGTTGGTGCTTCTGTGGATAAGGTGTTCGCGTACCGCTGCAGGGCACGTATTATGGGGGCTGCGCGAATATGATCAAAAAACGATCAAAGGCTGTTGAAACCGGTCAACTTGAATAAGTCACGGATTTTCTTGATTTATTTTCGGGTCAAAAGCGCACTTGCCCACAATTGCTGTGGGTGGCTCTGTGGATAAGTTGTTAGGCAAAGGCTGGAGGGCAGGCGGCGAGAGGGGTTTAGCGGGATTGATCAAGTTTTGATCAGTGCGCCACCCGATGTGGGAGCGAGCAAGCCCGCTCCCACAGGGTCAGTTACTGGGCGGCCACGCCTTTGAGGTAGGGTGCCGGCGCCGCGCCGAGGTTGCTCAGCATGCGCTCGCTGTACCAGTCCACGAAGTTCACCACGCCAAACTCATAGGTCTTGGAGTAAGGGCCCGGCTGGTAAGCGGTGGAGTTGATCCCGCGCTGGTTCTCTTCGGCCAGGCGACGGTCCTGGTCGTTGGTGGCGTCCCATACTTGGCGCATGCGCTCCACGTCGTAGTCCACGCCTTCGACCGCGTCCTTGTGGACCAGCCACTTGGTGGTGACCATGGTTTCCTGGGCGCTGATCGGCCACACGGTGAACACGATGACGTGGTCTCCCATGCAGTGGTTCCACGAATGCGGCAGGTGCAGGATGCGCATCGAGCCCAGGTCCGGGTTCTTGATGCGGCCCATCAACTTTTTGCAGCCCTGTTTGCCGTCCAGGGTCATCGACACGGTGCCCTTGAGCAGTGGCATGCGCACGATGCGGTTGCGCAGGCCGAAGCTGGCGTGGGCGTAAGGGATCTTCTCGGCGTCCCAGGCAGCGGCGGAAGCAGCCACGTGGTCTTTGAAGGCCTGGTCGGCGCGCGGGTCGGTGACGTCGTCCCATTCGAGCAGGGTTTTCAACAGCTCCGGGTGCGAGGCGTTGCAGTGGTAGCACTCGCGGTTGTTTTCCAGCACCAGCTTCCAGTTGGCCTTTTCCATCAAGGTGGTTTGCACCGCCACCTTGGTGTTCTCCATGTCGTAGGGTTCCATGTAGTGGTTCAGGGTCGACAGGAAGTCATCGATGGCCGGCGGGTTTTGCGCCAGGCTGATGAAGATGTAGCCGCCGGCCGTCTTCACGTTGACCGGCTTGAGGCCGTACTGCTTCATGTCGAAGTCGGCGCCCATCTCGGTGCCGGCGAACAGCAGGCGGCCGTCCAGTTCGTAGGTCCACTGGTGGTAATGGCAGACCAGCTTGGCGACCTTGCCTTTGTCGCTGGTACACAAGCGCGACCCGCGGTGGCGGCAGACGTTGTGGAACGCATGCACCACGCCCTCGGCGCCACGGATCACGATAATCGGGTTCTTGCCCACTTGCAGGGTCAGGTAGTTGCCCTTGGCGGGGATCTCGCAGGTCATGCCAGCGATCAACCACTCTTTCTGGAAGATCTCCTGCATGTCGATATCAAACAACCGCTCATCAGAGTAGAACGGCTGTGGCAGCGAGAAAGTACGCTCGCGCTCTTGCAGCATCTGCGCGGTGGCCTTGCGTGCGGGTTCCAGCGGATCGCCCAAGCTTAAGGTTGCGGTGACGTCCATCGTGTGTGTCCTCATGGCCATTCTGTGTGGCCGGCGAAAAGTGGCTACGGTTAGTGCAGTGCAAGGCGTAAAGAAAGCGTCGTTGTTGGAAGCGAGTGTGGGGCCGCTGTTGCGGTGAACCTTATCCATGGGCGACATGGCCCAATCTGTTCCCGACGCGCAACCCTATGTCGTTGGGGGCTGGTCGCGATAAGTATGTGAATGTCGCAGATAGGTAAATGGGTGGTTCTCGCGTTACGCAGAATCGCCACTATAAGGCCGAGCCTCGGCGGTGGAGAACAGCATGTCCAGCAACTTCCTGAATCCGGTAACCACCCAGACCTGGGCCAATGGTCGGCACATCGTCCGTTGCGTCAAAGTCATCCAGGAAACCTGGGACGTGCGCACCTTCTGCTTTATGGCCGACCAGCCGATCCTGTTCTTTTTCAAGCCGGGGCAGTTCGTCACCCTGGAGCTGGAAATCGACGGTCAGCCGATCATGCGTTCCTACACCATCTCCAGCTCACCGTCGGTGCCCTATAGCTTCTCGGTGACGATCAAGCGCGTACCGGGCGGCAAGGTCTCCAACTGGCTGCACGACACCCTGCACGAGGGCCAGGAGCTGGCGGTGCACGGGCCGGTCGGGCTGTTCAATGCCATCGATTTCAGCAATCCCAAGGTGCTGTACCTCAGCGGCGGCGTCGGCATCACCCCGGTGATGTCCATGGCGCGCTGGTATTACGACACCAACGCCAACGTCGACATGACGTTTATCCACAGTGCGCGCTCACCCAAAGACATCATCTATCACCGCGAGCTGGAACATATGGCCTCGCGGATCGACAACTTCAGCCTGCACCTGATCTGCGAGAAACACGGCCTGGGCGAACCCTGGGCCGGGTATCGCGGCTACCTGAACCACAAGATGCTTGAGTTGATGGTGCCGGACTTCCTGGAACGCGAAGTGTTCTGCTGCGGCCCTACGCCGTACATGACTGCGGTGAAGCGCTTGCTCGAAGCGGCTGGTTTCGACATGGCGCGCTATCACGAAGAGTCGTTCGGCGCGACGCCAGCAGAGGCCCGCGCCGACGCGGTGGAACAGGCCGAACAAGCCGCCGACGCGCCGGAAGTCGACCTGGCGGATCTGCATCAGGTCGAGTTCATCGCCTCGGGCAAGAGCATTCGCGTGGCGCCGGGTGAAACCGTCCACGCCGCCGCCGCCAAGCTCGGCCTACTGATTCCCAAGGCCTGCGGCATGGGCATCTGCGGCACGTGCAAGGTGCTCAAGCTGGGCGGGGAGGTCGAGATGGACCACAACGGCGGGATTACCGAGGAAGACGAAGCCGAAGGCTACATCCTGTCGTGCTGCAGCGTGCCGAAGGGCGACGTGCGGATCGAGTTCTAGGCGCGCTCATGCGCCCTGCGCGGGCTGCTGGGCGCCAGACCGCTCAGTACAGCCCTGGGCGGCGGTCCAGATGAACGTGGTTATGCTCGCTAATGTGTTTGTTCCGGGCCTGTAGCAGCGGCAGGTCGGCGACCAGGCGCTGTTCTTGTTGATGGGAGGCCCCGCCGGCCAGCGGATAGCCGTCTGCATCGACAATGACTGAGCCGCCCACCCAATTCACTCCGCGCTCCTCACCGTATCGATCACACGCGGCGATAAACATCCGATTGACCGCGGCATTGGCCTGCACGCGGACGATTTCGCCTGGGCGCTCAGCGGCGGGCCGTGGGCTGTCCGGCCAATTCACTGGCGCACACAGCAGGTCGGTACCGGCCAGGGCTGCCAGGCGGACCCACTCGGGCAGCTCGAGGTCGTAGCAGATCACCACGCCAATGCGCCCGACCGCCGTTTCCACCAGCGGCGGCGGGGCAGTGCCAGCGGTGAAGATGAGTTTTTCGCGGTCCCACAGATGCGCCTTGCGGTACACCGTCAGCCTACCGTCGGGCTCAATCAACGCGGCGCTGTTGGCAACTCGGCCGGCACTCAGGCGCTCGCAGAAGCCCGCGACGACGATCAAACCCAATTCGATAGCCAGGGCTCTCCACAGACTCAGCGTCGGGCCATCGAGCGGTTCCGACACCGTTCTGGCTTCTGCCAGGTCATTGAACGCGTAGCCGCTTTGCATGAGTTCGGGCAGCACCACCACGTGGGCACCCAGGGTGGCCGCGCTGCAGATCGCCGTTTCACTCAGGCGACGGTTGTAGTCGGCGTCGCCCAGGTGCGGTGCCAATTGATGGCAGACAACGCGGATCGGTGTCATGACTCATCGCCTTCAAACAGGCGTTCGCTGGCTTCAATGGCGCGTTGCTCAGCGGTCAGGTCACGCGTACACGACAGCAGGCAGTAGGCAATCGCAGAAACTGCCAGGCCTACCACGAATGCAATATCAGCCCCGTCCAAGGCCGTCGCGATGGGCCCTTGGTAAAACCCCAGGGAGATGAACGGTGTCATCGCCCCCAGGCCGAGGAAGTAGGAAACAAGCCCGGCACCCGACCAGCGGCCGTAGATCCCGCCCGGGTTGAAGATGTCGCTGATTGCGTATTGCCCCTTGCGTACAACATAGAAGTCCGCGAGGTTGACGGCGGTCCAGGGCACCAGGAAATACAGCATCAGCAAGACAAAGGTATTGAAACTCTGCAGGTAACTCTGCGGGATACTCAAGGCGATGGCGAAAATCACGCCGCCCACCAGGCTGATCCCCACGATGCGCGCCTTGATGCCCGGTTTGATCGAGATGAAGCCGTCAATCGCGCTGATACCGGTCAGCATGGCGCCGTAGCAGTTGACCGCCATGATGCCAACCAGCGCGGGTACTGCGATCAACACGGTAAAGGTGCCAAACCCCGGAAGCAGTTGGTTGCCCACCGCCTGCACGCTGCCGATGGCGTCAGGTGAAGGCAGCGCCGAGGCGAGAAACGCCCCCAGCGACATCAGCCACAGCGCCGAACTGGCTGCCCCCAGGTACGTCCAGGTGATGACCCTGCGCGACGGCGTGTCATGGGGCAGGTAGCGCGAATAATCCGAGACGTAGACGGCGTAGCTGATCTGGTATCCCGCAGCGGCTGAAAGCTGGATCAGAAAGGCCGACCAGGAAAAATGCGCGTTGACCACTGCCGTGTCGGCCTGCAGGTTCATCACGGCAGCGACTGTGAGGACCGCGAACACACTGATCATCACGTAGGTCAGCCAGCGTTGCACGGTGTGCAGGAGGTTGTGGCCGATCACGGCAATCACCACGGCCAGGATGATCATCAAGGCGTACCACGGCGCGCGGTTGCCGGGCAGCACGGTATTGATGGCGTCGGTCGCCAGAATCACGTTGAACACGTTAAAGCCGATGTACACGAACACCACCGCGATAAAGGGCACGATTGCCCCGCGCAGGCCAAACTGTGCCCGCGACTGGATCATCTGCGGCAAACCCATGCGCGGCCCCTGGTTGGCGTGGAACGCCATGGCGAACGTGCCCAGGCACACGCCGATGACAATCGCCAGGATCGCGTACACCAGGCTCAGCCCCAACGCTGCGCCGGTAAACCCGGTGACCAGGGTGGTCAGTACGAAGTTACCGGTGAACCAGAACGGCGCCTGATGCCAGACCTTGCCGTGGCGTTCATTGCGCGGCACGTAGTCAATGGAGCGGGTTTCGATTTTCAGCGTGCTGTATGGCGCAGCCGCCGATCGGTTGGAGGGCGAGTTCATAGGCATCACGGTCTGTTTTTATTGAGTGAGGCTACGAAGAGTCTTGTAACTAAATAAATTATTGAATCGGTATTCGCAAATAGTCACTTCAGGATTTTCTGAACTGATTGCCTAAACCCCCCCTGACGCGGGGCTAGCATTAGGAATCAGCTTTTTATTTCTAAGCGATATAGAGACATTTCCTACAAGTATCTACGCTGAGCAGCGCACCCGTCGTATTCGCCCTTCGCATTTAAGCAGTAGGTGGACGTCCTCATTACATGCCAAGGATGATTGCCATGTCTGCTATCCCCTCCCGCAGTAAAGGCGCCGCGCGCTTGCTTGCCAACGATGTCACTGCACTTGTTCCAGACTTTCCTTTTCATTACGCCCGGTTTCTTGATACGGCCGCCCGGAACGGCACGCCGTTGGCGCAGGTCTCCCGCCTGGCGTATGGCAGCCAGGTATTGATCGTCGGCGCCGGAGTCGCTGGAATGGTGGCGGCCTATGAAGCCATGCGCATGGGGTTGCACCCGGTGGTGGTAGAGGCCAGTGGCCGCATCGGTGGGCGACTGTATTCCTATGTGGCGGGTGATCCGCAAGATCCGACTAATAGTGTTATCTGCGAAATGGGTGCCATGCGCTTTCCTGTTTCAGGCAAGGCGTTGATGCACTATTTCGACAAAGTTGGCATGCGGGAAAACTCGACGGAGTTTCCCAATCCGGGGTCGTCTTCTACCCCCAGCACGGTCGTCGACTACCAGCAAAAACAGGTTTATTACGAAGGCGATAATCTGCCGGTTGATTACGCCGAGATCGAGCGCAAGCTATTCGAAGTATTTCTTGAGCAGGACCCGATCAAGTTCACCGAGATGGAAGCGGCAATGTCCGAGGGGAGCCTTGATCAGGCCAGGATCAAAGCCTTGTGGAACGCGATCCTTGATGCAGGTTGGGACAACCTCAGTTTTTTTGCCGCGATGGTCGAGCAGGCGGGTTGGAGTCGCGAAGATATCGATCTGTTCGGCCAGATCGGCTTCGGCACTGGCGGTTGGAACACCGATTACCCGAACTGCTTCCTGGAGGTGTTACGGGTGCTGTATACCGGGCTGGATACCAACCACAAGCTGATGTATGACGGTTCCAGCGAGCTGCCAAACCGGCTTTGGACGCGTGCCCCGGACACCTTCAACGACGCCATGGTCCATTGGCCTACGGGCACCACCGTCCAAGGCCTGACCACTCAGGTCATCGCTCAGCCTTTGAACCAGGAAGTGCGGCAGATCATTCGTCGGCCGGATGGCGAGTTCGACGTGTGGGTGTTTGATCACAATCTGGGGCGCGATCGCCAATACACCTTTCCTGCCGTGGTCTATACCCCTCACAAACGGGTCCTCGACAAATTCCGTTATATGGATGGCGCTGCCCGCTTCAACCCGATGAATGACCTGTTATCCCGCAAGGAATGGGAAGCGGTGATGTACACCCATTACATGCAATCAGCAAAAATCTTCGCGCAAACCAAACGACCGTTCTGGACCGATAGGGAGGCTGATTCGCAGTACAGGATGAGTGTGACGTTATCGGATCGAATCACCCGCGGCACCTACCTGCTGGACTATAGCGATAGCCCGGGACCTCACAACGGCAGTGGCCTGTTTTTGTCTTACACCTGGAATGATGACGCCCTCAAATTCCTGGGTGATCGCAGTGCGCCGCTGCCGTCCCACGTGCAGTTATGCACAACCCTGCTGGATAGCGTGTATGCCCCTCATCAGTTGAATCTGGCCGCTGAGTTCGGCATGACCAACCCATTTGTTGAAATCAACTGGGAAGAGCAGCCGTTTTTCCTGTGCGCGTTCAAAATGAACCTGCCGGGACAGTACGAGTACCAGCGCTTGTTGTTTTCTCAGTTCATGAACGGTGTGTCGAGCTCGAACCCCGATGGCTTCATTCTTGCGGGTGACGACGTTTCGTGGACGGGAGGCTGGGCGGAAGGGGCGGTGACGACGGCCTTGAACGCGGTAAATAAACTGGCGGTGAAATTCAACGGCGGGACCCTTCTCACCAACCGCGGCCCCATTGATGAATGGCAAGCGCTTCAGCCGAAGGCCTTGTGAGCATACGTGGGTGAGCGAGATGTGCGAGCGGTAGGCGTTGGGCGTTGGGCGTTAAATCATGCGCCTGCAAGTTGCTGCAGGCCCGCGTCGCAGGTCATGAACCTGCGACGCGGGCCGTCGTTTCAGGCGCCCATCACTTCGCGAATATCCGCCGCCAGTTCGCGCACGCGTTCTTCCTCGGTGTCCCACGCACACATGAAGCGCGCGCCGCCTTTGCCGATGAAGGTGTAGAAGCGCCAGCCCTTGGCCGTCAGCGCGGCGATGGCTGGCTCCGAGAGTTGCAGGAACACGCCGTTGGCCTGTACCGGGAACATCAACTCGACCCCTGGAATATCCGCCACCAGGCTGCTCAGCAACTGCGCGCAGTGGTTGGCGTGGCGCGCATGTTTGAGCCAGGCGTGGTTTTCCAGCAGGCCCACCCACGGGGCAGAGAGGAAGCGCATCTTCGACGCGAGCTGGCCGGCCTGTTTGCAGCGGTAGTCGAAGTCTTCGGCCAGTGCGTGGTTGAAGAACAGGATCGCTTCGCCCACGGCCATGCCGTTTTTCGTGCCGCCAAAGCACAGCACGTCCACTCCGGCTTTCCAGGTCAGGTCGGCCGGTGAACAGCCGAGGAACGCGCAGGCGTTGGCGAAGCGCGCGCCGTCCATGTGCAGGTTCAGGCCGAGTTCTTTGCAGGTGGCGCTGATGGCGCGGATTTCTTCCGGGGTGTACACGCTGCCGACTTCAGTGGCTTGGGTCAGGGTCACCACGCGGGGTTTGGGGTAGTGGATGTCCTGACGCTTGAGGGCGATCTCGCGGATCGACTCCGGGGTCAGCTTGCCGTTTTCAGTGCGTGCGGTGAGCAGCTTGGAGCCGTTGGAGAAAAACTCCGGCGCGCCGCATTCGTCGGTTTCGACGTGGGCGGTTTCCGAGCAAATCACGCTATGGTAGCTCTGGCACAACGAGGACAGCGCCAGCGAGTTGGCGGCGGTACCGTTGAAGGCGAAGAACACTTCGCAGTCGGTCTCGAACAGGTTACGGAAACCGTCGGCGGCGCGGTGGGTCCATTCATCATCGCCATAGGCGCGTTGATGGCCGTGGTTGGCTTGTTCCATGGCGGCCCAGGCTTCCGGGCAGATGCCGGAATAGTTATCGCTGGCGAATTGTTGGCTCTTGTCGGTCATGGCCCATTCCTGTGGTCGATGTTGGTGCGCACTGTAACCAAGATTGTCGGGCGTGCGCACGCACTGTAAATGCAAAGTCACTGGGGAATTATGCACGGTACTGAAACGATTCCTGTCGGACGCGTCCGCGATGGCGCTTTGGATTTGCTTAAGTGGCTGGCGCTGCTGAGCATGGTACTGGACCACTTGCGTTATGTCGGGTTGAGCCTGGACGGCCTGTATGTGCCGGGCCGCCTGGCGTTCCCGTGGTTTTGCCTGGCGATTGCGGCCAATCTGCATCGGATGCGCAACGTAGCGGTCACTGGCCAATGGCGTTACCTGGGCTGGCTGGTGCTGTTCAGCGTGATCAGCGAAGTGCCGTACCGGCTGTTTATCGACGATGCCGATACGTTGAACGTGTTGCCCACGTTGGCGTTGGGCCTGCTGGTTGCCCGAGGATGGCAGCAGAAGGCGCTTGTTGATCGAGGATTGGCGCTGATTGCCCTGGCGATAGGCGCTGTATTTTCCACGCAACTGATGTTCGGTTTCTTCGGTGTATTGCTGCCGTGGGCGATGTTATTGGTGTTTCGTCGGCCATGGTATTTCAGCGTGTTGCCGGGACTGATCTGCGTGGCCGCCAACCAATGGCAAATCCTGCTCGATAGCGGCACGCCGGTGGCGCTGATGGGATTGGCGGCATGCCTGATCGCGCCATTGGCCGGCCTGGTCCTGTTGCGATATGTCAAAAACGCCACGCCGCCGGCAATGCGTCGCTGGGCCTATGCCCTCTATCCCCTGCATTTCCTGCTGCTGCTACTCGTCCGTAAGATCATCGCCTGATCCCCTGTGGGAGGGGGCTTGCTCCCGATAGCGGTGTGTCAGCCACGGCATGTGCAAGCTGACCCACCGCTATCGGGGGCAAGCCCCCTCCCACATTGATGGGATTGGCGGCATGCCTGATCGCGCCATTGGCCGGCCTGGTCCTGTTGCGATATGTCAAAAACGCCACGCCGCCGGCAATGCGTCGCTGGGCCTATGCCCTCTATCCCCTGCATTTCCTGCTGCTGCTACTCGTCCGTAAGATCATCGCCTGATCCCCTGTGGGAGGGGGCTTGCCCCCGATAGCGGTGTGTCAGCCACGGCATGTGCAAGCTGACCCACCGCTATCGGGGGCAAGTCGAACCGTCGCACCGCCCCTCCCACATTTGTTCTGCGCGCTGATGGGATTGGCGGCATGTCTGATCGCGCCATTGGCCGGCCTGGTCCTGTTGCGATATGTCAAAAACGCCACACCGCCGGCTATGCGTCGCTGGGCCTATGCCCTCTATCCCCTGCATTTCCTGCTGCTGCTACTCGTCCGTAAGATCATCGCCTGATCCCCTGTGGGAGGGGGCTTGCCCCCGATAGCGGTGTGTCAGCTTGCACAGGTACTGGCTGATCCACCGCTATCGGGGGCAAGTCGAACCGTCGCACCGCCCCTCCCACATTTGTTCTGCGTTGTTGTCGCCATGTCGTAAACGCACCTTTGCGTGGCGTCCGTAGGCATTTGACCTGTCGGCGCCAGCCCTACCATCGCATCAAAGGGCCCTGCACGGGCCTTAACAATACGAAAGGCTGGGAGAGACGCGATGTTCAGCAAACAAGACCAGATCCAGGGATATGACGACGCACTGCTCGCGGCCATGAGTGCCGAGGAGCAGCGGCAGGAAGATCATATCGAGCTGATCGCGTCGGAGAACTACACCAGCAAACGCGTGATGCAAGCCCAGGGCAGCGGCCTGACCAACAAATACGCCGAAGGCTACCCGGGCAAGCGCTACTACGGTGGCTGCGAGCACGTGGACAAGGTCGAAGCCCTGGCCATCGAACGCGCCAAGCAGTTGTTCGGCGCCGATTACGCCAACGTGCAACCGCACTCCGGCTCCTCCGCCAACAGCGCGGTGTACCTGGCGCTGTTGAACGCCGGTGACACCATCCTCGGCATGAGCCTGGCCCACGGCGGTCACCTGACCCACGGCGCCAAAGTGTCGTCCTCGGGCAAGCTGTACAACGCGGTGCAATACGGCATCAACACCGACACCGGCCTGATCGACTACGACGAAGTCGAGCGCCTGGCCGTGGAGCACCAGCCGAAGATGGTGGTGGCCGGTTTCTCCGCCTACTCCAAAACCCTGGATTTCCCACGCTTCCGTCAGATTGCCGACAAGGTCGGTGCGCTGCTGTTCGTCGACATGGCCCACGTCGCCGGCCTGGTGGCCGCCGGTTTGTACCCGAACCCGCTGCCCTACGCCGACGTGGTCACCACCACCACCCACAAGACCCTGCGCGGTCCGCGTGGCGGCCTGATTCTGGCGCGTGCCAACGAAACGATTGAAAAGAAACTCAACGCCGCCGTATTCCCCGGCGCCCAGGGCGGCCCGCTGATGCACGTCATCGCCGGCAAGGCGGTGTGCTTCAAGGAAGCCCAGGAGCCTGGCTTCAAGGTCTACCAGCAACAAGTGATCGACAACGCCCAGGCCATGGCCAGCGTGTTTATCAAACGCGGCTACGATGTAGTGTCGGGCGGCACCGATAACCACCTGTTCCTGGTCAGCCTGATTCGCCAGGGCCTCACCGGTAAAGAGGCGGACGCCGCCCTCGGTCGCGCCCACATCACCGTCAACAAGAACGCCGTGCCGAATGACCCGCAGTCGCCGTTCGTGACCTCGGGCCTGCGCATCGGCACCCCGGCGGTGACCACGCGCGGTTTCAAAGTGCCGCAATGCATCGAACTGGCCGGCTGGATCTGCGACATCCTCGACAACCTCGGCGACGCCGATGTCGAGGCCGACGTGGCCAAGCACGTGTCTGCCCTGTGCGCTGATTTCCCGGTTTATCGCTGAGCGCGGTTTTGGAGTAATGACTATGCAACGCTACTCGGGCTTCGGCCTCTTCAAGCACTCACTCAGCCACCACGAAAACTGGCAGAAGATGTGGCGCACGCCGACGCCTAAAAAGGTCTACGACGTGGTCATCGTCGGCGGTGGCGGGCATGGTCTGGCGACCGCCTACTACCTGGCCAAGGAGCACGGCATCACCAACGTGGCCGTGGTCGAGAAAGGCTGGCTGGGCGGCGGTAACACCGCACGCAACACCACCATCGTGCGTTCCAACTACCTGTGGGACGAGTCGGCGCACCTGTACGAACACGCGATGAAACTGTGGGAAGGCCTGTCCCAGGACCTGAACTACAACGTGATGTTCTCCCAGCGCGGCGTCTACAACCTGTGCCACACCCTGCAGGACATCCGCGATTCCGAGCGTCGCGTCAGCGCCAACCGCCTCAACGGCGTGGACGGCGAGTTGCTCAACGCGCAACAAGTGGCAGACGAGATTCCGTACCTCGATTGCTCGAAGAACACCCGCTACCCGGTCCTCGGCGCCACCGTGCAACGGCGCGGCGGTGTAGCCCGTCACGACGCCGTGGCCTGGGGCTTTGCCCGCGCCGCCGACGCACTCGGGGTGGATTTGATCCAGCAAACCGAAGTGATCGGCTTCCGTAAGGAAAACGGCGTGTGCATCGGCGTGGAAACCAACAAGGGCTTCATCGGCGCCAAGCGCGTCGGCGTGGTCACGGCCGGTAACTCCGGGCACATGGCCTCGCTCGCCGGTTTCCGCCTGCCGATCGAATCCCACCCGCTGCAAGCGCTGGTGTCAGAACCGATCAAGCCGATTATCGACAGCGTGATCATGTCCAACGCCGTACACGGCTACATCAGCCAGTCCGACAAAGGCGACCTGGTGATCGGCGCCGGTATCGACGGCTACAACGGCTACGGCCAGCGCGGCTCGTACCCGGTGATCGAACACACCATCCAGGCCATCGTCGAGATGTTCCCGGTGTTGTCGCGCGTGCGCATGAACCGCCAGTGGGGCGGCATCGTCGACACCACGCCGGACGCCTGCCCGATCATCTCCAAGACCCCGGTGCCGAACATGTTCTTCAACTGCGGTTGGGGCACCGGTGGCTTCAAGGCCACTCCGGGTTCAGGCAACGTATTTGCCGCGAGCCTGGCCAAGGGTGAAATGCACCCGTTGGCCGCACCTTTCTCCATCGACCGGTTCCACAACGGTGCGTTGATCGACGAACACGGCGCCGCGGCCGTCGCCCACTAACAGGAGAAATTTCCTATGTTGCATATCTTCTGTCCTCACTGTGGCGAACTACGCTCCGAAGAGGAATTCCACGCGTCCGGCCAAGCGCACATCCCGCGCCCGCTGGACCCGAACGCCTGCACCGATGAAGAGTGGGGCGACTACATGTTCTTCCGCGACAACCCCCGTGGCCTGCACCACGAGCTGTGGATTCACGCCGCCGGTTGCCGTCAGTACTTCAACGCGACCCGCGACACCGTGACTTACGAAATTCTTGAAACCTACAAGATCGGCACCAAGCCGCAATTCACCGCCAAGGCTGCTGGAGCGAAGGTATGAGCCAGATCAATCGCCTGTCCAACGGTGGTCGGATCGACCGTAACAAAGTCCTGACCTTCAGCTTCAACGGCCAGAGCTACAAAGGCTTTGAAGGTGACACCCTGGCCGCCGCGCTGCTGGCCAACGGTGTCGACATCATCGGCCGCAGCTTCAAGTACTCGCGCCCCCGCGGCATCTTTGCCGCTGGTGCCGAAGAGCCGAACGCGGTGCTGCAGATCGGCGCCACCGAAGCCACCCAGATTCCCAACGTGCGCGCCACGCAACAAGCGTTGTACCAGGGGTTGGTCGCCACCAGCACCAATGGCTGGCCGAGCGTGAACAACGACGTGATGGGCATTCTCGGCAAAGTCGGCGGCAAGCTGATGCCGCCGGGTTTCTACTACAAAACCTTCATGTACCCGCAGTCGTTCTGGATGACTTACGAGAAGTACATCCGCAAGGCCGCAGGCCTGGGCCGCTCGCCGACCGAAAACGACCCGGACACCTACGACAACTTCAACCGTCACTGCGACGTGCTGGTGGTGGGCGCAGGCCCCGCCGGTTTGGCCGCTGCACTGGCCGCCGCGCGCAGCGGTGCCCGCGTGATCATCGCCGATGAACAGGAAGAGTTCGGTGGCTCGTTGCTCGATTCCCGCGAAAGCCTCGACGGCAAGCCTGCGGATCAATGGGTTGCCAGCGTCATTGCCGAACTCAAAGCCCTGCCGGACGTGGTGCTGCTGCCCCGCGCCACGGTCAACGGCTACCACGACCATAACTTCCTGACCATTCACGAGCGCCTCACCGATCACCTCGGCGACCGCGCCCCGATCGGCCAGGTGCGCCAGCGCATCCACCGCGTGCGTGCCAAGCGCGTGGTGCTGGCGACCGGTGCGTGCGAGCGTCCGCTGGTGTACGGCAACAACGACGTGCCGGGCAATATGCTCGCGGGTGCGGTCTCGACTTACGTGCGCCGTTACGGCGTGGCACCGGGTCAAAAGCTGCTGCTGTCGACCAACAACGACCACGCCTATCGCGTCGCGCTGGACTGGTTAGAGGCCGGCCTGAAGGTGGTGGCCGTGGCCGATGCCCGTCACAACCCACGCGGCGCGCTGGTGGAAGAAGCCCGCGCCAAAGGCATTCGTATCCTCACCGGCAGCGCCGTGATCGAAGCCCGTGGCAGCAAACACGTGACTGGCGCCCGCGTTGCCGCCATCGATGTCAAAGCGCATACCGTCATCAGCCCCGGCGAGTGGTTGGACTGCGATCTGGTCGCCAGCTCCGGCGGCTACAGCCCGGTGGTCCACCTGGCGTCGCACTTGGGCGGCAAACCGACCTGGCGCGAAGACATCCTCGGTTTTGTACCGGGTGAAGCACCGCAAAAGCGCGTGTGCGTCGGCGGTATCAACGGCGTCTACGGCCTTGGCGATTCCCTGGCGGATGGTTTTGAAGGCGGCGTGCGCGCCGCCAGCGAAGCCGGTTTCGCGCCGGTGCAAGGCACGCTGCCAAAAGCCTTGAACCGCCTGGAAGAACCGACCCTGGCGCTGTTCCAGGTGCCTCACGAAAAACCCACCGCACGGGCGCCCAAGCAATTTGTCGACCTGCAGAACGACGTCACCGCCGCCGCCATCGAGCTCGCCACCCGCGAAGGTTTCGAGTCGGTGGAGCACGTCAAACGTTACACCGCGCTGGGCTTCGGCACCGACCAGGGCAAGCTGGGTAACGTCAACGGCCTGGCCATTGCCGCGCGTTCGCTGAACGTGACCATCCCGCAGATGGGCACCACCATGTTCCGCCCCAACTACACGCCGGTGACCTTCGGCGCAGTCGCGGGCCGGCACTGTGGGCATATCTTCGAGCCCGTTCGCTACACCGCACTGCACGCCTGGCATGTGAAGAATGGCGCCGAGTTTGAAGACGTCGGTCAGTGGAAACGCCCATGGTACTTCCCGCGCAACGGTGAAGACCTGCACGCGGCGGTCAAGCGCGAATGCCTGGCGGTGCGCGACAGCGTCGGCCTGCTGGATGCGTCGACCCTCGGCAAGATCGACATTCAAGGCCCGGATGCCCGCGAGTTCCTCAACCGCATCTACAGCAACGCCTGGACCAAGCTCGACGTGGGCAAGGCGCGCTACGGCCTGATGTGCAAGGAAGACGGCATGGTCTTCGACGACGGCGTGACCGCTTGCCTGGC
>Ga0209913_1000747_pt1 | contig 23980 bp, 27 predicted proteins | sample PersoiDNA2013203_FD_185805 | JGI IMG/M metagenome (GOLD analysis project Ga0209913, IMG submission 185805) | Permafrost soil microbial communities from the Arctic, to analyse light accelerated degradation of dissolved organic matter (DOM) -... | ecosystem: Environmental > Terrestrial > Soil >... | reverse complement strand
CCGTCTTCTTCCGTGTGGACAACATGTTCGTCCCAGAGTTTGTCGTACAGCGTGCGTCCGTGCGTTTCAATGTTTGTGCGGTCCATAGGCTCTTTCCTTGGCAATCGGCAATTTTAAACGGCGCGGTAAAACCGGTGCGCTCGACAACAAAACGCCCGCCGGTGTTGCCATCCGGCGGGCGCTTCAGATGACAGGGGTTCAGCGTTGGGAAATCGGCAGAACATCCCGCTTGACAGAACCAGAGAACAGTTGGCGCGGACGACCAATTTTGTACTCGGGGTCGCTGATCATCTCGTTAAGTTGTGCAATCCAGCCGACAGTGCGGGCCAGCGCGAAAACGCCGGTGAACATGTTGACTGGAATGCCGATGGCGCGTTGCACGATACCCGAGTAGAAATCGACGTTGGGGTAGAGCTTGCGTGAGACAAAGTATTCGTCTTCCAGCGCAATTTTTTCCAGTGCCATGGCCAGCTTGAACAGAGGGTCGTTTTCCAGGCCGAGTGCACCCAAAACCTCTTTGCAGGTTTCCTGCATCAGTTTGGCGCGTGGATCGTAGTTCTTGTAAACCCGGTGTCCAAAGCCCATCAGCTTGACGCCAGAATTCTTGTCCTTGACCTGTTCCATGAAATGACCAACTTTGGCGATGCCGCCCATTTGCTGGATCTCACCAAGCATGTTCAAACAAGCCTCGTTGGCGCCACCGTGGGCCGGACCCCATAGACAGGCCACGCCTGCTGCAATAGCCGCAAACGGGTTGGTTCCCGAACTGCCGCACAGTCGAACGGTGGATGTGGATGCGTTTTGTTCGTGGTCTGCGTGCAGGATAAAGATGCGATCCATGGCGCGTTCAATGATCGGATTGACCTTGTATTCTTCGCAGGGTGTTGCAAACATCATGCGCATGAAGTTGCCCGCATAGCTGAGGTCGTTCTGCGGATACATGTAAGGCTGGCCGACGCTGTATTTGTAGGCCATGGCCACCAGAGTCGGCATCTTGGCGATCAGTCGCAGCGCCGATATGTCACGATGCTCAGGATTATTAATGTCAGTGCTGTCATGGTAGAACGCCGACAGGGCACCGACCAAGCCCGTCATGATGGCCATTGGATGGGCGTCACGGCGAAAACCGCGCAGGAAAAACTGCATCTGCTCGCTGACCATGGTGTGGTTTGTCACACGTTTGGTGAATGCTTCCTTGCCTGCGGCATCCGGCAGGTTTCCGTACAGCAGCAAATGACAGGTTTCCATGAAATCGCAGTTGGTGGCCAACTGTTCGATGGGGTAGCCACGGTACAGCAGTTCACCTTTGTCGCCGTCAATATAAGTGATGGCCGACTGGCACGAAGCTGTGGACAAGAAACCCGGGTCATAGGTGAACATGCCGGTCTGTCCGTACAACTTGCGGATGTCAATCACATCCGGTCCGACGGTGCCTTGGTACACCGGCAAGTCGATGCTGGGTTTACCGTCGCTGAACGACAGGGTGGCTTTATTGTCAGCTAGTTTCATCTTTTTACCTTTCAAGGGGTTTTTTCAACATACACAAAACTTCACGCACATCATCACGATCCAGGTCCGCACTGACTTGCGCATCAGCAATAACTTGCGTCAGCGATTTGCGCTCCAAATGTAGATCCAGAAGATCTTTGTCGCTAAGTTCCATTAAGGCGCTCAAACCCTGTCCTTGTCCGACAGTCAGGCTCGATTCAAAGCGCCGAAAAAACCGCTCGATAAAAATGTCGTTTTCAAGCAGACCACGGCGACAACGCCATTTCAGTTTGCTCAGAGCCCGTTCATCGATCAGTTCTTTATCTGGTGCCATCGCGCTAGTTTCCATGCCAGGTCAAAGCGCGCGACGAACCATCATTTCCTTGATCTTGCCAATTGCCTTGGTTGGATTAAGGCTCTTGGGGCAGACATCGACACAGTTCATGATGCTGGTGCAGCGGAATAGGCGATAGGGGTCTTCCAGGTTATCGAGCCGCTCGCTAGTCGCCTCATCGCGACTGTCCGACAGGAATCGGTAGGCTTGCAGCAGACCGGCTGGGCCGACAAATTTATCCGGATTCCACCAGAAAACCGGGCAAGCCGTCGAGCAACTGGCGCACAAAATGCACTCGTACAAGCCATTGAGTTCGTCGCGCTCCTCGGGGCTTTGTAGACGCTCTTTTTCTGGTGGCCGAGTTTCATTGATCAAGTAGGGCTTGATCGAGTGGTATTGTTTAAAGAACAACGTCATATCGACGATCAGGTCGCGCACCACTGGCAGGCCTGGCAACGGTTTGAGAACAATGGTGTCTGGCAAAGTCAGCATGTTGACCAGGCAGGCTAAGCCGTTCTTGCCGTTGATGTTCATCGCGTCTGAGCCGCACACGCCCTCGCGGCAGGAACGCCGGTAGGAAAGCGTGGGGTCAATTTCCTTGAGCTTCGTTAGTACGTCCAGCAACATGCGCTCGCTGCCATCGAGTTCGAGCTTGATGGTTTGCATGTAGGGCTTGGCATCGGTGTCCGGGTTGTAGCGGTAGATTTGGAAGGTGCGTTGAGCCATTTTTGTTTCTCCTTGACTTGTCTGGGTCAGAATGTACGGACTTTGGGTGCGATGGATGCTGCAGTCAACGGTTTCATGACAACCGGTTTGTAACTGAGGCTGTTCGTCTCTTTATCCCAGAGTGTGTGCTTGAGCCAGTTGACATCGTCGCGTCCGAGAGGGCAGGTGGCATCATCAGCAGGACGGTCGTAGTCCAGCACACTGTGAGCACCACGACATTCGTGCCGCGCCGCGGCCGACACCATGGTGGATTGCGCCACTTCGATCATGTTGTCCACTTCGAGTGCTTCAATCCGGTCGGTGTTGAAGATTTTGGACTTGTCAGCCAGCTTGATGCCGCCAACGCGTTCACGTAGTTTCGCGATCTTGGCGACACCCTCATCCATGCTGGCTTGCGTGCGGAAGACGCCGGCGTGTAACTGCATGCAGGCGCGAATGTCATCAGCCACTTTTTGCGAGTACTCGCCTGAAGTGCTGGCATCCAGTCGGTTCAACCGTTCCAGCGATGCGTCAGCGGCATTGGCAGGCAGTGGTTTGTGGTTCTTGTTCTTTTGGCTGGTTTCAATAATGTGATTGCCGGCAGCGAAGCCGAACACAATAATGTCAAGCAATGAATTGCAGCCCAGTCGGTTGGCACCATGCACGCTGACGCAGGCGCATTCGCCAACTGCGTAAAGACCATTGACGACTTCCTGAACGCCGTTTTTAGGAGCGACAACCTGACCAGTGATGCTGCTCGGCACACCACCCATCTGATAGTGGTTGGTTGGGATCACGGGAATCGGCTCTTTGGTGATGTCGACATTGGCAAAATTGTGACCAATCTCGAACACTGAGGGCAAGCGCAGCTTGATGGTCTCAACCCCAAGGTGGGTCATGTCGAGGTTGATGTAATCCTTTTTCGGACCACAGCCGCGGCCTTCCTTGATTTCCTGGTCCATGCAGCGTGACACAAAGTCACGGGTTGCCAAGTCTTTGTAGGCCGGTGCATAACGCTCCATGAAGCGCTCACCGTTGCTGTTGCGCAAAATAGCGCCCTCACCGCGACAGCCTTCGGTCAACAACACACCCGCGCCGTAGACGCCAGTGGGGTGGAATTGCCAGAATTCCATGTCTTGCAACGGTATGCCAGCGCGCGCTGCCATACCCAATCCGTCGCCAGTATTGATATAGGCGTTGGTGGACGCGGCAAAGATGCGTCCTGCACCGCCCGTGGCCAACAACACTGTCTTGGCCTCGAGGATATGAAGGTCTCCGGTTTCCATCTCCAAAGCGGTGACACCCACCACATCGCCCTCGGCGTCGCGAATCAAATCGAGCGCCATCCATTCGACGAAGAAGTTGGTGCGTGCTTTGACATTCTGCTGATACAGCGTGTGCAGCATGGCGTGACCCGTGCGGTCGGCGGCAGCGCAGGCGCGTTGCACGGCTTTCTCGCCGTGGTTGCTGGTGTGGCCACCAAATGGACGCTGGTAAATCGTGCCGTCGGGGTTGCGGTCAAATGGCATCCCGTAGTGCTCGAGGTCATAAACAACTTTGGGCGCTTCACGGCACATGAATTCAATGGCGTCCTGGTCGCCGAGCCAGTCGCCGCCCTTGATCGTGTCGTAGAAGTGAAAGTCCCAGTTGTCTTCGTTCATGTTGGACAGCGATGCGGCAATGCCGCCCTGTGCCGCCACGGTGTGAGAGCGCGTTGGGAATACTTTGGACAGCACGGCCACGTTCAAGCCGGCGTTGGCCAACTGCAGTGAGGCGCTCATGCCGGAGCCACCAGCACCGACGATAACAACGTCAAATTTTCGCTTGGTAATTTTGGAAGTAGCAGTCATGATTTATATTGAGTCTCGGTTTTTGGATGCAACAAGCTACAGCTTGCGGGCCATTTTTACGAACACATGGGGACGAATTTTTTGGACGTTTCTTACAGACGCCACAAGACTTGAATGCCCCAGCCTGCGCAACTGACCAGCCAGACGATGGCAAATACGTCCAGGACAAAGCGAACGCCATAAGGATGGACGTAGTCCTGGAAGATATTACGCATGCCAACCCACACGTGGTAGAGCAGGGAGAGGATGACGGTAAAGGTCAAGGCCTTCATCCATTGCGGTGAAAAAATACCGGCCCATTGGGTATAGCCGATAGGACCCTTGGTAAATATAAGCTCGGCCAGAACCAGCACCGTAAACAGCGCCATCAGGACGGCGGTCACGCGTTGGGAAAGCCAGTCGCGCATACCGTAGTGCGCTCCTACAACAAGGCGATGAGGACCAAAATTAACAGACATGATTAGTTTCCTGGTTGTTTGGGGCTGCGCCGACGGGCCGACCCCCAAAATTTAATAAAGGCCGAAAAGCTTGGCGCCAAGAATGACAGTCAGACCCAGAGTGACAGCCATGACGAAGGCGGCTGACGATTTGCCGAATTCTTTGGTGGTGGCTTCGTGATGGGTATCCATCCACAGGTGGCGAATGCCGGCAATGAAGTGGTGCAGGTAAGCCCAGATCAGCCCCAGGGCGACCAGTTTCCAGATGAAACCGGGTAAACCCAGCATGCCGACATTGAAGGCGGAAGTGAATTTGTCAAACGAAATTTCAGACGAAATCGAGTTGTCAAACATCCAGATGACGAAAGGCATCAAGAAGAACATGATGGCACCACTGACGCGGTGCATTCCCGACACAATAGACGCGAGTGGCCATCGGTAACTGATGAGATCGCTGCCGCCAATGTTGTAGAACTCGGGACGCTTTTTTGCTGTGCTTGTCGCTGATTCAGACATACTTTGCTTTCTATGTTTTGGGTAACTGCTTTGTAACCGGTCTCGGCAGCTGCAAACATTCTATTGCAATGTCGAGGGCCTCCGGGCCTAAGCTGGCTGCAGCTTGATCTGCAACAAAAGATGTGCTCACGATCCGTGCTCATTCTTTGCAGTGTTGGGCAGCCGTCCTATGGCGTGCGCTATGGAAAGCGTCGAAACTCACGGCTCAGCCCAAGGTGTTGTGATAGTGATGAGTGTCAGTGCGATAGTAGCCGCGGCGCAGTTCCATGGGCGCGTCCTGGTAGGTATAGGCAATCCGCTCCACACTCAACAAGGGCGTACCGTGCTCTACTTTTAATAGCTTCTCGCGACCTTCTGATGCGGGCTCGGCGCGAATTTTTTCTTCAGCACGCACCATGCGAACATTGAACTCGGTCTCAAACAACGCGTACATCGGCCCCTGGTAGTTGGCCAGTCGTTCAGCGGTCAGGCCTTTGAACGGGATGGCGGGTAGCCAGATGTCTTCCAGAATAGTCGGCGTGCCGGCAAAGCTCAACACGCGGCGCGCTTGCAGCACCGGATCACCCGTACGCAGTGCCAGGGCCCGAGCGATATCGGCGCTGGCGCGGGTGCGGCGACACGCGATGATGTCTCGTTGGGCCGGGCCTTCGCTGCCCGGCGGGCCGCTGTCGGGGACGAGTTTCAAGAACCGAAATTGCACTTGTTGCTCTGCATGGGTGGCCACAAAAGTACCCTTGCCTTGACGCCGTAGCAACAGATTCTCTGCGGCTAGTTCATCAATGGCTTTGCGCACCGTGCCCTGGCTGACCCGAAAGCGTACCGCCAGTTCCATTTCACTGGGAATCACTTCGCCGGGTTTCCATTCGCCCGAGCGCAGGCTGTTCAGGATCAGGCTCTTGATCTGTTGGTACAGCGGGCTGAACGCCGGTGCGAGGGGCGCGGTAACAGCCGCCATGCTGCCGGCGACAACAGGTGTGTTGCCAGCCAATGGAGAGGGTGTGAGTTGCATATTGCAACACATCTTATCTTATATAAGACATAAGACAAAATTGACGACTCCGGGTTTTCCAGAGTAAACTTGTTGTCATTCTGAGGGGCTCAGGCAACCCGTTTGAGCAGCCACCAGGTCCCGTTTCACAACACTGGAGTTCTCACTATGAGCAAAAAACCCGTCCGCGTTGCCGTTACCGGCGCAGCTGGTCAAATTGGTTACGCTATCCTGTTCCGCATCGCCTCTGGCGAAATGTTGGGCAAGGACCAACCCGTGATTTTGCAATTGCTGGAGGTTCCGGTGGAGAAGGCACAGCAGGCGTTGCAAGGCGTCATGATGGAACTGCAGGACTGCGCGTTCCCTTTGCTGGCGGGTATGGAGGCGCACAGCGACCCGATGACGGCGTTCAAAGACGTTGACTACGCCTTGCTGATTGGTTCGCGTCCGCGCGGCCCCGGCATGGAACGTGCCGAGTTGCTGGCTGTCAACGGCGCTATTTTCACCGCACAGGGCAAAGCCCTGAACGCCGTAGCCAGCCGCAATGTCAAGGTGCTGGTGGTTGGCAACCCGGCCAACACCAATGCTTATATTGCCATGAAGAGCGCGCCTGATCTGCCCGCCAAGAATTTCACCGCCATGCTGCGTCTGGATCACAACCGTGCCTTGAGCCAACTCGCCTCCAAGACCGGCAAAGCCGTGGCTGATATTGAAAAAATGGCAGTCTGGGGTAATCATTCACCCACCATGTACGCTGACTACCGTTTTGCCACCATCAAGGGCGAAAGTGTCAAGGACATGATCAATGACCAGGACTGGAACGCCAACACCTTCCTGCCCACCGTGGGCAAGCGCGGCGCGGCCATCATTGCCGCCCGGGGTGTGTCGTCGGCCGCCTCCGCTGCCAATGCAGCCATTGACCACATGCGCGACTGGGCGCTGGGCACCAACGGCAAGTGGGTCACCATGGGCATCCCGTCGGACGGCCAATATGGCATTCCAAAAGAGACCATGTTTGGCTTCCCGGTGACCTGTGAAGGTGGCGAATACAAGGTGGTGCAAAACCTGCCCATCGACGCGTTCAGCCAGGAATGCATCAATAAGACGCTCAAAGAGCTGCAGGACGAGCAAGCGGGTGTGGCTCACCTGCTGTAAGAAAGTCTGCCGTCCCGGCGCTGGACCGTGATCCATGGCGGTGAGGCCCCGGTCGGGCTTTCGCAGCAATGGTTGCGAATCAAGCCCGGCACGGCAAGCGCCTAAATGCAACATCCCCGCGACATCCTTCACGGTGCCCAAGCCGTCACACCCTTGCCGGTGTGCGACCATTACTGCGGGGTCGAGGCGCTGATGATCAAGAGCCTGGCTTTGCAGACCGAAATGTCTGCAGAGTTCGGCTCTTGTGTTTTTGATGTCACGCTCGATTGCGAGGACGGCGCGGCAACTGGCGATGAAAAAAATCATGCCAATCTTGTTGCAGCCCTCGTCAATCAAGCGTTATCAGCTACTAAAGAGATAGCGAATAGCAAGATCCATCGGGTTGCCGCGCGGGTCCATCCAGTCGGACATCCGGCGTTTGAGCAGGATGTGGACATCATTGTCGGTGGCGCGGCGGCTGGCTTGTGTCATTTGATGATTCCCAAGGTGGAGACGCGCGCTGACGTGGATCGGGCCGTGCAACGGGTGGATCAGGCAGCGGCACAATCCGGGCGAACCGTCCCCCTGCCTTTGCATGTATTGCTTGAGTCGCCTGCCGCGGTGCAGCACGCTTTCGAGATTGCGGCGCACCCGCGGGTTCAGTCACTCAGTTTTGGCTTGATGGACTTTGTGTCGAGCCACGGTGGCGCGATTCCTGCCAGTGCGATGGGTGTCGATGCTGACCCGGGTTGGCACAGCCTGGATCAGTTTACCCATCCGTTGGTACGACGGGCCAAGCTGGAAATCAGCTCGGCCTGCCATGCGCATGGCAAGGTGCCGTCGCACTGTGTGGTGACCGAGTTCAGAGACCTGGCGCTGCTGCAGTCGGCTGCCAGGCAAGCGGGTCGTGCCTTGGGCTTCACCCGCATGTGGAGTATTCATCCGGCGCAAATCCGGCCAATCCTGCAGGCTTTTGCACCTGAGGCGCAGGAGATTGAACTGGCTGCGAATATCATGCAGGCGGGCGGTCTGGCTGATTGGGCGCCGATCTCTTTTGGCGGTAAATTGCACGACCGTGCCAGCTACCGTTATTTTTGGCAAGTGCTGCAGCGGGCCCACCAGACCGGCTGTCGTCTCCCGGCGGCAGCTGATGTTTATTTTTCGGATTGTGTTTCGACGCCATGCCACTAACTAAGGTCACTCCAGTGATAAAAAATATTTTTACTTCGGTCCTGTTGATCGCGCTGCCTTTGGCACTGCTGGCGCAAACGCCAGTCAAGGCGGTTCACAAGGCCAAGCGCTTGGCCCCGAGCCAGGTTGAAATCAAATCCAAGGCGGTTCAAATGGCCGCTGGTATCCGGGCCGCAGAGGCCGCCTTGAGCCCCGCCGAGCTGGTCATCGCCGCGCTGATCTACCAAGGCACCATGCCGTGTGAACTGGGCGCTTCTGTCACCGTGACGGCAGACGCCAAAGCGCCGGGCTACTTCGACCTGCAGATCAAGAACCTCAAATACCGCATGTTGCCGGTGGTCACGAGCACCGGGGCCATCCGGCTGGAAGACCAGCAGGCTGGGGCTGTGTGGTTGCAGTTGTCCAACAAGTCCATGCTGATGAACCAAAAGCTCGGGCAACGGCTGGCCGATGTCTGCATGAATCCTGAACAGGTGATCGTGGCCGAGCGTCTGATCAAGAGCCCGGCCCCCAGCCTGCTTGATGCACCAATCGTAGTTGCCCTAGAGGCAAAGCCGCCTGCCCCCGCGCCAGATGCGGCTCCCAGCCTGCCTGATGCGCCGATCGCTGTCGCCCTAGAGCCAAAGCCGCCTGTCGCCGCGCCAGTTGCGGCCCCCAGCCCGCCTGATGCGCCGATCGAAGTTACTGTCAAATAGATAGCGGCTGACGCAAGCCCGACAAGGGCTAGAGCCATTTTTTTCATAAATAAGGAGTAAATCATGTTGAAAAACTACCGTGCCCACGTGGCCGAACGCGCCGCCCTCGGCATTCCCCCATTGCCCTTGTCGGCCCAGCAGACCGCCGAACTCATCGAGCTGCTCAAAAATCCGCCCAAGGGTGAAGAAGCCACTTTGCTCGACCTGATCACGCATCGCGTGCCTGCCGGTGTCGATGACGCGGCCAAGGTCAAGGCTTCCTATTTGGCAGCGGTGGCGCATGGCACTGAAAAATGCCCGCTGATCTCCCGTGAGAAAGCGACCGAGTTGCTGGGCACCATGCTGGGCGGCTACAACATCAGCCCGCTGATCGATTTGCTGGATCAACCAGCGGTGGCGCAGGTAGCGGCCGATGGCCTGAAAAAGACCTTGCTGATGTTTGATCAGTTTCACGATGTCAAAGAAAAAGCAGACAAAGGCAATGCGCAGGCCAAAGCCGTGCTGCAAAGCTGGGCTGATGCCGAATGGTTCACCTCGCGCCCGGAAGTGCCGCAGTCGATCAAGCTCACCGTCTTCAAGGTGGCCGGTGAAATCAACACCGATGACCTGTCGCCGGCACCCGATGCCTTCAGCCGCCCGGACATTCCCTTGCACGCGCTGGCGATGCACAAAAATGCCCGCCCCGGCATCGTTCCCGAAGAAGACGGCAAGCGCGGTCCGGTCAAGTTTTTTGATGAACTCAAGACTAAGGGCAATCTCGTAGCTTACGTGGGCGACGTCGTCGGTACCGGTTCCAGCCGAAAGTCAGCCACCAACTCGGTGCTCTGGTTCACCGGCCAGGACATTCCTTTTGTGCCGAACAAGCGCTTTGGTGGCGTTTGTTTGGGCGGCAAGATTGCCCCGATTTTCTACAACACGATGGAAGACTCGGGCGCGCTGCCGATCGAGCTCGATGTGAGCCAGATGGCCATGGGCGATGTCATCGAGCTGCGCCCTTATGACGGCAAAGCCTTGAAAGACGGCAAGGTCGTGGCCGAGTTCAAACTCAAGAGCGATGTGTTGTTTGACGAGGTACGCGCCGGTGGTCGCATTCCCTTGATCATTGGCCGCGGCCTGACCACCAAGGCGCGCGAGGCGCTGGGCTTGCCCGTGAGCACCTTGTTCCGCCTGCCGCAAAACCCCGCGGATACCGGCAAGGGTTTCAGCCTGGCGCAAAAAATTGTGGGTCGTGCCTGCGGTCTGCCAGAAGGTCAAGGCGTACGCCCCGGCACTTACTGTGAGCCGAAAATGACCAGCGTGGGTTCGCAGGACACCACCGGTCCGATGACGCGCGACGAGTTGAAAGACCTGGCCTGCCTGGGTTTCAGTGCTGATCTGGTGATGCAATCCTTCTGCCACACCGCGGCTTACCCGAAGCCGGTGGACGTGAAAATGCACCACGAACTGCCCGCATTCATGAACAACCGTGGTGGCATTGCGCTGCGCCCAGGTGACGGCATCATTCACTCGTGGCTTAACCGCATGCTGTTGCCTGATACCGTGGGTACGGGCGGCGACAGCCACACCAGGTTCCCGATCGGTATCAGCTTCCCGGCCGGCTCTGGCTTGGTGGCGTTTGGCGCGGCCACCGGCGTCATGCCGCTGGACATGCCAGAGAGCGTGCTGGTGCGCTTCAAAGGCAAGATGCAGCCGGGCGTCACGTTGCGTGATCTGGTCAACGCCATTCCACTTTATGCCATCAAGGCCGGGTTGTTGACGGTGGCCAAGCAGGGCAAGAAGAACGTATTCTCGGGCCGTATTCTGGAAATCGAAGGTCTGCCGGACCTCAAGGTGGAACAGGCCTTTGAGCTTAGCGATGCATCAGCCGAGCGCAGCGCCGGTGGCTGCACCGTCAAGCTGAACAAAGAGCCCATCATTGAGTACATCAACAGCAATATCACGCTGCTCAAATGGATGATTGCGACCGGTTATCAAGATGCGCGCACCATCAAGCGCCGCATCAAAGCCATGCAAGCCTGGCTGGCCAATCCGCAGTTGCTGGAGCGTGATGCTGATGCCGAGTACGCTGCCGTGATCGAGATCGACCTGGCTGACATTCATGAGCCAATCGTCGCTTGCCCGAACGACCCCGATGATGTGAAAACACTGTCTGAGGTGGCGGGCGCCAAGATCGAAGAAGTCTTTATCGGCTCATGCATGACCAATATCGGTCACTTCCGCGCAGCAAGCAAGTTGCTGGAAAACAAGCGTGATATCCCGGTCAAACTGTGGGTCGCGCCGCCGACCAAGATGGATGCCAAGCAGTTGAGCGAAGAAGGCCATTACGGCGTGCTCGGCTCGGCCGGTGCGCGCATGGAAATGCCGGGCTGCAGTCTGTGCATGGGCAACCAGGCACAGGTCAAAGAAGGCGCTGTGGTGTTCTCCACATCAACGCGCAACTTCCCCAACCGCTTGGGCAAGAACAGCAACGTCTACCTGGGCAGCGCCGAACTGGCGGCCATTTGTGCCAAGCTGGGGCGCATTCCGACCAAAGCCGAGTACATGGCCGACATGGGTGTGTTGACCGCAGCCAGCGACAAGATTTACCAGTACCTGAACTTCGACAAGGTGCAGGACTACACCGACGCCGCAGCTTCTGTGGCAGAAAGTGTTGCCGCTTAAATAAAGGGATGGGGCGCTGGCAGGGGTCAGCGCCGGGCGTGATCAGTCGTGAATGCCCGGCAGCTGCTGCTACGTCAATGGCTGAGTATGATGTGCGCGATCAGGCCCGTGGCAATGGCGACCAACACATAGTCCGGCCCCACCTGCACCCACTGCTGGCCGTACGGGGGCGGGCTCAGGTGGTACGAGCGGTAGTCCGTCACCACGTACTGGTGGTTGCGGTATTCGCGTGGAATGTAGCCACCGCGCCTGAATTCCGGGCCGCGTGCGCTGTAGTAACCATTGCGGTCGTTTCGACGCACCTCGCCTTGGTCGAATCGGTGATCATCCTGTCTGACATAACGCTGTTCCGTGCGGCGTTCGTCACGGCGGTTATAACGCCGCTGGTCACGCTGATCAGCGTGGCGGGGGCCAGTCTGCTGAACCTGCTCAGGCTCCTCACGCATACCGTGCCGGCCATTGCCCTGTGCTGACGAGATTGCGCTAAACCCGAGGCTTGCGGCGGCAATGGCAAAAACAATGGCAGTGGATTTCATACTCTTTATCTCCAGATGGTGAGTGACCCTTTATGGTGCGCCTCCTTTGCGTCCTATGTGTCAATGGCGCGGGTTATTGTGCAACGAAAGGTAGCAAGGGGTGCCAGAGCCCGAGGCATTTCCGGACTACGAGGCGCCTAGCGTCGCCGGACTGACTTCGCCTCAGATGCGGGCGGAACTCTCGTGCCGGTCCGCGGCGGCGAATAGATCGTCGGCAAAACGCGGGTCGCTGTTGATCTGTTCGACCGCAAAGGCGCGCAGTTCTTCTGCCTCCTCAAATGCGGTCTTGGCGGTCTGTGGCTGCCCCACGCTGATGCGCGATCCGGCGGCTGCCCACAGGGCCAGCGCCAGTCGATGGCCCGCAATGACCAGTCCGTGAAAGGCCTCGCCCACGTTTGAGGGTTGCGCTGGTGCGAGGTTCAGAGAGTGCAGTGTTGAGGTTGTCATGGTAAATCCTCTGGATAAACGATTAATGTTGCACTGCAGTATAGGGTAAACCCTAGGTTTTGACCAGTAGTAGGGATATTGAAGGTTTCGGCGCAACCATTACGAACGCGGTTCAGTCCACAGCACGCCACCGGTGGCCCAGTTTTCGCGCTTGACGTCGGTGATCAAAATATCGACCGAGTCGGGGCTCCCGCCCAGCACTTCAACGGTGACGCGGGTGATTTCTTCCACCAGCTTTTTCTTTTGTTCGATGGTGCGCCCTTCGATCATTTCGATATGGTAAGTTGGCATGGTTTTTCTTGGTGTGAGTTGTGGAGAAAGGCCCGCATCATAGGGCTTTCCCGCCTCGGGCCTGGTTGGCATGGGGCACGCCTGGACACTTTTGATGTCAGCGGCGCAAATGTATGGTTCTGGCCAGTCAAAGGACTTTTCAGCATGAATTTTTCGGATGTCATCAAAACCCTCAATCAGGCTTCTGCCTTTGAACTCTACCGAATGCGCGCCGCCATTGACCGTGTGCTGGACGAGCCCCGATGGTTGCAGGCCGTGCAGGTCCGCTTGAAAGTCGGCCAGCCTGTGCAGTTTTTTGATCCCCAGGCCAATGCGCTCAGGCGTGGTCAGGTGCTGGAGATGCGCCGAAAGCAGGTGGTCGTTCTGGATCTGGATGACGCCGTGCGCTGGGTCATTTCCTATGCGGCCATCAACCTGGATGGCGCGGATGTTCAAATTCGGGAGCAAAAGCCGCAGGGCCTGGGTCGCAATGAAGTGGCCATCGGTGAGGTGGTCGGCTTTTTGGATCGCGATCAACAACAGCGCACGGGGCGAGTGATCCGCCTGAATGACAAGACCGTGACCCTGCAATGTGAAAAAGGCCAGTGGCGCGTGGCGTACAGCTTTTTACATCGGGTCGTCGATGCCGACGCCATGAGGCAGGACGTGATCGAGCTGGACGGTAGCCCGCAGCCGCTCACTTCATCCTGATCCCTTGCACCAACGCGCCCAGCGCAATGCCGGCCAGCGCCCACAGCAGGCTCCAGTTGCCCGCGCCCAGGCCCGCAATGGCGGGGCCGGGGCACACGCCGCACAGGCCCCAGCCGACGCCGAACAGGGCCGCACCCACCAGGGTGTCGCGGTTCCAGATGCTGGGGTGGGTGTGGAAGTGCTCGTCCAACAGGGGCCGCTCCAGCAGGCGGGGCGCCAGCTGGTAGGTCAGCAGCACCACCAGCACGGCGCCGCCCATCACCAGCATCAGGCCGAAGTCCTGGAAACGCAGAAAGCTCAGCACCACCTCGGGCCGGATCATGGTGGACAGTGACAGGCCAAAGCCAAATAGCGCGCCCGCCGCCAGCGTGGCGAGCGACTTGGGCAGGGTCATGCTGGCCGTGCTCATGCCAACCACCTTGCAGCCAGGTTGGCCGTCAGGAACGCGGTCGCCATAAAGGTCAGCACCGCCAGCAGGGACGGCCATTGCAGCGAGCCCAGCCCGCATATGCCGTGACCCGACGTGCAGCCGTTACCCAGGCGCGAGCCGTAGCCGACAAAAAAACCGCCCACCAGCAACTGCCATGCCGGCACCGCCGTGGCTTCGCGCACGCCGCCCGCAAAGCCAAGCCACCACACCAGTGCGCCCAGGATCAAGCCCAGCGCATACACCAGCCGCCAGCCACGCGAATCGACAAAGCGCCCTTGCTGAAAAAACGGCCGCTGCACCAGATACGACCAGGTGCTGGAGAACACCGTGCTCATGCCGCCGATGCGACCGGTCAACACGAACAGCAGCGCGGTGCCCGAGCCAATGATGAGTCCGCCCAGCAGATAGTGCTGCCAGCCGAGGGGGAAGAGAGAAAGAGAAAGGTTCATGGCGGTGGATTATCCGTGAGCGACCTCTTGCGCCACGATCTTCAAGCACTTTGCGAAAAACCGGCATACCATCGCGCAACCACCCACCCAAAGAATGGAACCCGTATGGCTGACCACAATTTATTTGAAACTTTCCCCATGGGCAAGCTCACCTTGAGCAACCGTCTGGTGATGAACCCCATGACCCGCTGCCGTGCCGACGCCGCCGGCGTAGCCAACCCGCTGATGGCGCAGTACTACGCCCAGCGCGCCAGCGCCGGCTTGATCATTTCCGAGGGCATTGCCCCCAGCGCCAACGGCAAAGGCTACGCCCGCATACCGGGCTTGTGGAACAACGCGCAAGTGCAGGCTTGGACAGCCGTCACCAGCGCGGTGCACGCTGCCAAGGGCGTGATCTTTGCCCAGCTCATGCACTCGGGCCGCGTCAGCCACCCGGCCAACATGACCGCAGGCGCCAAAATCGTGGCGCCCAGCGCCATTGCCCTGGCTGGCCAGATGTACACCGATGCGCTGGGCCTGCAGGACTACCCGGTGCCGCAAGCCATGACGGAGGCCGACATCGCCCAGGCCAAAGCCGAGATCGTGCAAGCCGCCAGGAACGCCATTGCCGCCGGGTTTGACGGCGTTGAGCTGCATGGTGCCAACGGCTACTTGCTGGAGCAATTCCTCAGCCCCGACACCAACCAGCGCACCGACGCCTGGGGTGGCAGCGTGGAAAAACGCATGCGCTTTGTGCTGGAAGTGGCGCGCGAGACGGCGGCAGCCATCGGTGGCGACAAGCTGGGCATACGCCTCTCGCCCTATGGCACCAACTCGGGCATGGGCGCCTACCCGGAGGTGGAAGAAACCTACCTCAAACTGTTGCCCCTGCTGGCCGCTGCGGGCCTGGTCTACGTCCACATTGCGGACCACTCTGCCATGGGTGCGCCCCCGGTGCCGCTGGCTTTCAAGCAGGCCCTGCGCAAAGCTTGGCCGCGCACCTTTTTCATCGGCGGCAGTTTCGAGCAGGCTTCGGGCCAGCAGGCCGTGAACGAGGGCTTGACGGACCTGGTCGGCATGGGACGCGCTTTTCTGGCCAACCCGGATCTGGTGGCGCGTTTCAAGAAGGGCCTGCCACTCAATGCGCCCGATGCCGACACCTTCTTCACGCCGGGCGCCAAAGGCTACACCGACTACCCGGTGGCTGCGACCTGAAAGAGCCCATGAGCGCGATGGCAGGCGAGTTACGTTTGGCTACGTTCTTCACATGCATGCTGTAGACGGTTAGCAGGGAACTGCGTTTAATAAGCATGTGGGCATTTCGTGCCCTGCTAAGGAGAAACTTATGAAGACAGCCATCATGGCAAACCGTTCCGTCTTTCTGGCGGGTGCCACGGCAACACTGGCTCTTGCCGCCTTGATTTTTGCCGATTCTGCCCAGGCCAGAGAAAACGTGTTCTGGTCAGTGGGCGTGGGCGCGCCTGGGGTGGCGCTGAATGTGGGCAATGCAGGCCCGGTGTATATGCAGGCTCAGCCTGTCTACATTGAGCCAGAGCCGGTTTACTATGAGCCGCGCCCTGTTTATGTCAGGCCTGCGCCGATCTATGTGCAACCGCAGGTTTACTACGGTCGCCCCCACGGCTGGAACAAGCACCATGGCCCGCAATTTGTGCAGGCAGGGGGCTATGCGCCCGTGTCACAGGTTTATTACCAGCGAGAAGGCCGGGGCGACGGCCGGCATGACCGTCGACATGAAGATTGACGCTAACGCTGACTAGCGCCATGTTGAGCATCCCGTTGGCCCTGCAGTCGCGACGTCAATACCGGGCAAGTCTCTGCTTGTCCTACACGGCGTTAACCGATGCAGGGCAACAATGAACTCTCTGAGTTCATCTACAAAGTCGGGAAACCCTATGAAATCCAAACTCTTCACTGCTTCATTATTGGCATCAGCCTTGTTCGTCGGACTGGGGTTCTCTCCGGCCATGGCGCAAGGCACCAACACGCCTCGTATTGACCAAGCGCAGCAAGCTATCGGTGCGCGCATCCAGCAAGGCCTGGCGTCCGGCCACATCACGCCTTCCGAGGCGCGCGAGCTCTATCGCCGTGATCGCGACATTGAAATTCGCGAAAGCCGCTTCAAATCGGATGGAACTGCTACTGCCCAGGAGCGCCAGCAGCTAAGGGCGGACCTGGATCGCCTGAACGCCGACGTTGAACGCACGGTTGCCAACCGCAGCGTGGTTGCGCAACCCGGCAATACCAACGGTATCGACAATCGTGAATTCAATATCAGCCAGCGCATTGATGAGGGCGTCCGCTCTGGTCGCATCACCCAGCGCGAAGCGCGCAGCTTGCACAGCCGGGAGCGCGACGTTGCACGCCTTGAGGCCCGCTTCAAGCGTGACGGTGTCTTTACCCCGCAAGAACGCCGTCAACTGCGCAATGCACTCACGAAATTGCGCAACGACGTGGAGCGGATGATTCGCAAAGACCCCCGCAGTCGGCGTTAAGAACACGTCAGGCGCTCACAGCGCCTGAGGCTGCTGCGCCGTCAAGCCCAGCTTGGCGCTGAGTTCAGTGGCATCGGGCGCTGAGCACGGGGTGTTGTGCCGGTCGGTGAGCGGCCCGCCGCCGGGTACCACGTCACCCGTTGCGTCATAACCAATGGCCTTGAATTTCCAGGTGTTGCCAATGCGTTTGAGATTGCCCACGTGTGATCCATCGGGCAGGTGCACGCTGCGCACATTCGCGTTAACAAAGGTGAGTGTGAGGGCGGTCACGGCAAAGTCAGTGGGTGACGAACTCGTAAGCCACTTCTTCGCTCTCCACCATGTCCAGGATGTCGTTCAGAACATCGTTGTCCTCCGTGCTGCTCCAGGTTTCCTCGGGGTTGCTGGCGAACAGCGGCTCGATGGCAAGGTCCAGAAACTGCTTGTTGGGCAGCTTCAACACGTGCCCGCCTTCAGACGTTTCGACCAGTTCCCAGTCATCGGGGACGGACATTTCCAGTTTGATGGTGACGTTGAGTTTCTTCATGGTGAGTTCCTTTGCATGTGACTTGCGGAGGTTAACCGAAACTCGCCGATCGGCATTGGCAGCCCTCATGACCCAAAACATGGCGACTTGAAGATGGTGAGACCTGGTAGTTGACAATGGTCAATACCTGGAGTGGGCGGCGCGGCATAGACTGTGCATGCGTGCTTGACGCTCCCCGTCCCATCATGCACGGCGCTCACTCGTAGTCCCTGGTTTCTGTACAGCAGGAGTCCGTAACATGTCCAAGAATTTAACCCGGCGCTATCTTTCATCGATCCAGATTCGCACGAATCCATTAGTTCGTGGCGCGTTGGTTGCCATTGCCATACCGTTCGCGCTCGGCATGATGGTCGCCCACGGCGCTGAACGCAGCGGAGAAAGTGTAGTTAACGAAGTCTGTGCCAATTGTCACAAGGATGGCAAAAACGGTGCTCCGGTCATTGGTGACCAGAAGGCGTGGGCCACGCGAAAGGCACAGGGTCTGACCAACGCGACGCAACACGCGATAGAGGGTATCCGTAATATGCCTGCACACGGTGGGAATGCTGGCTTGAGTTCCACGGATCTGGAGCGCGCGATCACGTACATGGTCAATCAGTCCGGCGGCAACTGGATCGAACCCCTCAATACGGCGGCTCCCGGGGCGGCCCGTACGGGTGAGCAATTGGTCAAAGCAAAATGTGGTGAATGTCACCTGACCGGAAAAGATGGGGCGCCGAAGATTGGTGATCAGAATGCCTGGGTTGGCCGAGTCAGCAAAGGTCTCAATACGGTAATCGCGTCAGCAATTCATGGACGTGGTGCCATGCCAGCGCGTGGCGGGATGGCAGACGTCAGTGATTCTGAAATGCGGGCTGCAGTGATCTACATGTTCACCGAAAGCATTGGATCGAAGACGAAATAGGCTTCCTGAAGCAGCACACCGGAAGCATCAACCACGTATTGCAGAGAATCCGGCACCAAGTACCTGATCAATCTCACCAAGGTGCGTAGGCACCTGAAGTTAAGTCAAGGTCCGCTTTTGTCAGCGAGAGCGGTTTGACTGGAGATTAATAGTAATTTAAGCCTCTAGCCCCCGTGAAATATGTTCTAGTAGCTATTAAAAAAGTAGCAACTTTCAGCCTGCCACCGGCACCGACTGCTGCTTCACCTCGTCCACCTGCAGCGCATCGGGCGTCTCATCACACAACGCGGGATGGAATCAGGCGCCGCATCTGGCGGCCCACCACGTTCCGAAAGGGCGGGCTATGCAGACAGACGCCGCCGAGCAACCCCACCAGGCACCCCAGGACGGTATCGAAAAATCTCGCCTGCATCAGTGGGCTTGGGGAACGATGCCCCAGCGTGGCTGCTTCGACCAGCAGGATCGTGAAGGGTGTGATGAAAATGGTGGCGAAGGCGTAATGCCGCACCACTGCCGTCTCGATCACGAAGGCCAGCAACATCATGATCAGGGAAATAGTCCATTGGTTTAGCGGCAGCAACAGCATGCCCCAGGCCACCAGCAGGCCAATGCCGGTGCCGACAATGCGGTGCAGCTGCTTGTTCCATACCGCGCGCAGCGACACGCCTTGAATGACGGCCAGGCAACTCACGGGTACCCAGTAGGCTTTCTCCAGTTGCAGTGCCTGCGCCAGGGCCAGCGAGATGCCCACGAACATACCGATGACGACCGAGTCGAATACCACGAAGTCAAAGCTTGCCGTCGGCAAGGGTGACACCGGCTTCGGCGCCCGAAAACGCAGGGTGTAAATGCTGTAGAAAAACGCGATCAGGCACGCCAGCAGGGCACCCATACTGACCAGCCCCACCATCAGCGGCACCTGCAAAACCTCCAGCGGCGAATACGCCCCGATCGCCGCCGCCATGACAAAGAACAGGCTGCCTGGCGGCCCCAAGGCGTAGAACCGGCAGACCATCGTGACCAGGATGGCGATGAAGATCAGCACCGGCATCATCAGCAGCGGGAAAAAGTGGCTCATCACCCCCAGCGTGTAGCAGGCGGTCATGGCGAAGGCACAGGCCATCAACGTCACCATGCGGTGATACAGCGGCGTGTCGGGCAGGTACAGAAACACCAGCCCACCGAGCGAGGAAACCAGCCCGTAACCCAGATGATCGAAATACGCGCCGATCAGCAGCGGCAGGCCCGTCGCCAGCGCGGCGGCGAAGGGCATTTGCCACAGCCGGTCGCTGGGTTTGATCGTCAGCAGATGCTGCAGTTCTGTGCGCACCAGCCTCTTTAGTTCTGCCCATCTACCTTTGAGTGTCATGCATGTATGTTATGTCCTCCAGCAATAGGTCAACGCCTTTGCGGTTGGCTTCAATGTGGGTCTCTAGAATCTGGCGAATAAATTCAAACAGCATTTCGCCCACGGGCAAGTGAAACGGGAGTCAAACCTATGGCCTTCAGAACCGCTGCACGTTGTTGCACAAACCTTTCGGCGGGGCGTCACCATGCGTTATGACGGAAGCCTGAAAAAATGGAACGCTGAGCGCGGCTTTGGATTCATCGTTGCTGACGATGGCGGGCAAGAGCTGTTTGCCCACATCTCCGCCTTTCCGCGCGACGGCCAGTTGCCCACCGTGGGTGAGCGGCTTTCATTTGAGGTGGAACCAGACCGTGACGGAAAGAAACGTGCCGTGCGCGTGCAGCGCGCGGGTGCCGTGCCAGCGGCGCGAGCACACACCGCCAACCGCAGTCTGCGTCTCAGTCGAAGCGGCCACGACCAACGAAAGACAGGTTTTGGCAGCAAATTGATTGTCTTGGCCATCCTGGCAGCGCTGGGCTGGTTTGCGTACAGCAAGTAGGCCAACTACGCGATGAAGATCCCATCAGCACCCCAGAGTGCCTTTGCACCCGCAGCACCCGCTGCGCGGGCCGAACCCGTACTCTCAACGCCTCCCGGCTTTCAATGCGACGGCCGCAAGCACTGCTCGCAAATGACATCGTGCAAAGAGGCCAAAGCCTTCCTGAAAAACTGCCCGGGAATGGAGATAGACGGTAACCACGACGGCGTGCCCTGCGAGCAGCAGTGGTGCACAGATTTCTTCGCTGAGTGAAGGCGGTTTGACTGGCGTTGTGTAGCCATTTTTGCCTCTAGCCCCCGTGGAATATGTGTAAGTAGCTATACTAATAGTAGCAACTAGATAACCTCATTTGCCCAGCGCATCAGCAACTGCCTGCGTGGCAGCGATCAGGTCTGTGACCAAGCGTTCAACCGCGCGGTGCCGCTGCGCAGCAGGCCCGCAAGTTTGTTGGCGTCCGGTGCTTCTTTTTGCAGCTGTTTGCCGGGGCCGCACAGGTTGTCAAGTGGGTAGGACATGGAGTTGCTCCTCGTTGCCTATGAGCCATATCTTGGGTTGCTGCAGTACGCGAGTGACAAACGCGTTGTCCAGGTTGATGCGCTTGGCCAGTTCAGCCAGTGTGTACAGCGTCGGGTTGACCTTGCGGCCCAGCGTGGCGGCGGCGCCCTCCAGCGCGCCGAAGACGTCAGCATAGCCCAGGCCTGCGCTCACGATCATCACATCAATGTCGCTATGGGCGGTGTCCTGCTGCTTGGCGGCAGAGCCGTAGACAAACGCCAGATCAATTTGCGGGGCGAGCGGGGCCAAAGCGACCTTCAGTACATCAGCCAGCCCCATGGTCTTGAGCACCAGCCCGCGCAACTCTGCGAACACCGGTGCATCCGCGTTGGCCTGGTAGTGTTTCTGGTTCCCTTGTTTCGTGACCGTGAGCAAACCAGCCTCGGACAACGCCGCCAGTTCACGCTGCACAGCACCCGTGCCCGACTGCGCCAACGCAATCACCTCGTTGGCGTAAAAACTGCGGCCCGGGTTGCCAAACAACACCGCCAGCACGCGCTGCCGCCCCTTGGGGAAGAGGGCGTCCGCCAAGCTGGTGGAGGTTTTTTTGTTGCTCGAAATACCCATAATGGGTTTGATAATACCTTAAATGGGTTTGTTTGGCCCAAGAACTGCCGATCCAAGTACCATGTCGCCGCTCCTGGTATACCTCCAAATTCAAACATTTTAGGCCTCTAGCCCATGTGGAATAAGCGCAGACGGCTATCGTAACTGTAGCAACTGCTCATCGCATCGCAGCCGCCATCGGCAAGCGGGACTTGCAGCGCGGGTAGTTGCTGCAGCCCCAAAAAGCCGTGCCGCCTTTGGTTAGTGTGCGCTCCAGCAGCTTGATGCCACAGCTCGCGCAGGTAGGGCGCCAGTACTCGCCTTCATGGGCCACCGCCAATAGCGCCTGCTGTTGATCCGGCGTGCGCTTGGCAATCAGGGCCAGCAGGGCAGGGCCGTCCATGGCGCTGATGCCGTTGGCTTTGGCGAACTGCTGCGCGTCCGCCGTGTAAGTTGACGTGGTGGCGTAGGTGCCGCGCTTGAGTTGGTGCGAGGCCATCACGCCAAAGAACTCGCGGATCTCTTTCACCCCAACCGCCTTGCCCTGCCAGTGCTTGCACTGCACCACAGCCACCGGCCCTTGCGCGTTGGCCGAGTGCAGCCAGATGTCCACCCCACCGTCTGCGCCGTGCGATTGCGAGCGCGTTTCAAACCCGGCTTGGGCAAACAGCGCTTCGCACACGGCTTCAAAGCGGCGCCACTCAATGGCGGCAAAGACGGCCGGGCTCCAGCTAGTTGCCACTTGGCGCGTTTGGGGCGCGGCCAAGTATGGCTCGCGTTGGCGCCCCGATATGTCGTCTGCGATATCTCGCAATACTTTTCGCTCAGTGGGCGTGGGCGCGCGGGGAGAGAGTTGGGGTAGGTGATTGGCCTTTTCGACTTTGGCTTTGCTAACGTGGTGGAAGCCCAATAACACCACCCCTGCGGCCAACGCCAACCAGCCAGGGGTGCGAAGGCCCGCTGCGACCACTTTCAGCATTGGCGAAGAGCCGATGAACCAAGGAATGATCAGGAACCCAAGGCCCAGACCGCAAAGCCCAATGCCTTTGTCTTGCAATGTATTGAGTGCGCGCTTCTGCCGCTTGTTGGTTCTTGACCGTGCCATGTATTTCTCCCTGTATTACGCGCTGCGATCACTGTGGTGATGGCCTAGCCTGACCAGCCAAGGCTATAGCGCTGGACCAGTCACGGCCTTCGTCCGTCTCTTGGAGCCCTTGGTGTCTGTTGGCAACAGGCTGGTGTATTTCTGGTACAGCTCAAACAGAAAGGCCACGCGCTCGGCGTCGCTCTTGTAGCTTTTCTTGCCGCCACTGCGCTCATAGGCCTTGTCCACGGCGGCATCCAGTTTGTGGTGCGCTTTGAGCAACTCGGGCGGCATGGTCAGCGGGTCATATAGATCGGCAAGCGTGGCGGGCTGGTCGCCAGACTGGAATTTGATACGCACATCGAGAACGGCTTGTGCTGCAGTTTCGATAGCTGCTTGCGCTTTATCTACGGGGGCTTGAGGCTGATTTGGCTTGGAACTCGGGAGGAAGTCGGGCCAGGGGAAGTTGTTGTAGACGATACTGGCCGAATAGCGATAGTCGCTCTTTAGTCGACCGCAGACCGCGCCGGTCCACGTCATGTGCATCAATGAGGTCAGCACGCCAAAAACATAGAGGCTTGGCTCCGGAATCAGGTAATTCGTGTTGCTGCAAATGACGTCGCCGGCTACATAACCGATTGGGATGAAACGGCGCCGCTCAGACGAGACTTCAGGGACCACGATGTAGTTGCTCTTTGGTTGGGAAATATAGAAAAATCGTGTGGGCGTATCGGCGGTCTTCCGTGTAGGTTCCGCAGTGCTCGCTTTTCGAAAGTCACGTACGGCCTCTACCCGCGCCAGTATGTTGGGGAGACTTCTAAGCTGCTGCGGCGCGATGCCGTCGAGCCATAGACACCATCTTTCGACACCGTTGATGAAATCGTCTGCTCCCATGTAGCGTCGTAGCCAAGGCGCTGCGCCCGGTTCGGCTTTCAATAGCGTGGTTTTTTCGGCCGGGCTCAGGATGAGGTGTCCGCCGTCACTGGGCTTGTTCCCAGTAAGGGGTCCATGAACCGCAGGCTTGCGGCCAAAAGCTGAAGTTGACAAGCTCGATCCATCTAAATTCAGATGGAGAGAAGAGCATGAAGAGCACGCGTCAATATTGGTCAAACCACGTAGAGGCA
>Ga0209913_1000746_pt1 | contig 23985 bp, 27 predicted proteins | sample PersoiDNA2013203_FD_185805 | JGI IMG/M metagenome (GOLD analysis project Ga0209913, IMG submission 185805) | Permafrost soil microbial communities from the Arctic, to analyse light accelerated degradation of dissolved organic matter (DOM) -... | ecosystem: Environmental > Terrestrial > Soil >... | reverse complement strand
TGCGCAGTGTCACGGAAGTAAACCTCGTCCGTATGCACCGCTACCCACTTTGTTCGCAGCCTGCCGGCAAGGTAACCCCCCATTGCGGAAGCCACCAGTTGCGTGAGGGTGACCCAAAGGATGGTCGATACGCCGAAGGTCGCTGCACTAACGCCGTTGTGTGCCCATGGTGACACTGACGACAATCCCAAACCGGTTCCCAGCATCAACAGGATCAAGGAGAGGGCGGCCGTGGCAGCGCCGCCCGCCACGATGACGCCCCACGACACCACGCTGGCATCCGTTCGGATGTTCTCAGGGTAGACGCCCGACAGTGCGCGCAGGGGTGCAAGGTCGTCAGCGGTTGTTGCATAGGGAAGTGCCATGATGAGTCTTCGCAGAGCTCTTTTAAAGAGATTTTCGCGCGAGGCACTACCCGCGTCTGTTCGCCACCGCACACAGCGGTGAATAAATTTTTGCTTCCGGCAGCGCCTGGATTCGACTCAAACAGTTGGCCTTCAATGTCCTATGAAAAGCAGAACCGCGACGTGTACAAGTACCATGAACTTCTTCCGCCCAGTGGATTAACCGCCAAGTGTCTGGTCCTGTTTTTTATACCAGGCAAGTGCGTGCTCAAAATGCTGCGGATCAAAATCTGGCCAATATTCGTCTCTGACATAGAAATCCGCATAAACCGATTGCACCGGGAGAAAACCGCTCAATCTGCGTCCCCCGCCCCAGCGTACGATCAAATCCAGACGTGAAACTTCATCGGAACGCAGGCCGCCGTTTTTAAGACCGGCCAGATCCCATTCCCAGCCATAGTTGACTAGTAGATTTACCTTCATTCCAACACCTTGGCGCTGCCGGAATTCTTTTAATTCCTCGGGGAATTGTGTCGACGTCTCATCGCCGACAACAAGCAGCGCCGCTCCACGGCGTGCGATCTCTAAAGCGAATGCAACTGTGGCCTCGCTGAATGCCTGTTTCTGAATGGAAGGCCGCTTGGTGTTGTCCTGGGTAAAGCAGTAGATGGAAGCTTCCTCGATCCCGCATTCTTTACATTTCTCATACAGCAGTAACCCCGGGTCGATACCATAAGCATATCCGGCTTCTTTGGACAGATCATGATCCGTAGCCCAGCGACGATTCCCATCTGGAATGAAACCGACGTGATGCGGGACATTATTTTTCGCCATTGCAAACATCCTTTCAATACCCCGCGAACTGTCAACTAGAGATTCACCTCAATAGCGGCGGTGCAAAGAGGTCAGCTTAAACGTGTGCCAGCGAACCCCCAAGGTTTGACCGCTACGATACACGAACTCGGTCTGTGAGCCAATGGATGACTCACAGTTCAATAATAGCAAATTGGCAGGAATTCTTCTGTGTGCAGGCGTACATACACGTCATTAAAAAGATGTCCCTAATCCCACTGATTTTAGGTTGATGTGTGCGCTTCGTACCTCTCACCTTAAGCGGGCAGAGCAAGCACATCTGCACGGTTGTGTGAACTGTGGCCAATCTGGCCCAACCCCTCATCCTGACCGGAGCCGGTGCATGGACTGAGCAAACTGCGCAGTTCACGCCGATTGGGCATGCGCCAATCGCGCTGGTCAGAACCTTCGCACGGAACCTCGCGTCAATCGTCGGCATGGCAGGTGGGTTGGCCGGTATGCAGGTAATGGTGATAGGTCATAGTTGCCCCAATGCCTTAGCCTTGCGGACTTTCGGTCATTTGCTGGCAGTACTTCTCAAGATTCTCGGCCAGGTCGCACGGACAAACACCGCACTGCCTGTTGCCGGGCACCGCGTAATCAATGAACTTTGGATAGGGCAAGTTCAGGTTTGCCATAATGTTCTTGAATTCCTCCAGGATCCGTTCTTCCCCAAGCCGGGGATTGCGTTTCTTTTCCTGCGCGATCGAGGAAACGTATCGGTCCTTGTAGTCATGCGCCAGCGCGGCAATTTCGCTACCTATCTTCTTCAGCGTCAGCCCCCCAGTGATGTGGTCGGCGTGAATGTGGGTTTCCAGGGTATAGGCCAATGTGAGCCCAAGCCGGTTAATCTGGGCCAAATCGCGGTCTGTTGCGACGATGACCGGGTCAATCAAAACGGCCTGGCCGGTTTCCTCGCACCCGAGCAGATCGGTGTAGGTGCTCGATAGCGGCTCAAACAGCTGGCGGAATATCACTAAGACGGCCGGTTCAAATCATTGCGGCTTTTGCCAGCCGTGGCCAATGCGATGGCAACGGCCTGCTTGATCGCTTTTTTCTTTGTCGGCGGATGGCTGGTGCCTATCGACCCATCCTTTTTCCAGTCATCCACCAGTGTCTTGATATTGCTGCTGACGACTGACTGGCTGGATCCTTTTCTGAGCGGCATGTTATTTTTCCCTTCCCATAACTTTCTATTCCGTCGTTTTGCCATCGAAGTGTTCGTTGTCGGCCTCCGCGTCGGCGCGGGTATGGTGGACGACGCCGTCCCGATGATTCGGCGGCGCATAGAGCGTGTAAAGCTTCAGTGGAACACTGCGTGTATTGACGATGTTGTGGTTCGTCCCGGCCGGGACCACTACCGGGAAGCCGGCGCGGATCGCCGTGCGAACGCCATCGAGAACCGCCTCACCGGTTCCCTCCTCGACGCGAAAGAACTGATCGAGCTTGTGGACTTCCGCCCCGATCTCTTCCTTGGGCTTTAACGCCATCACGACGAGTTGGCAGTGTTTTGCCGTGTAAAGCACGCGACGAAATTCGTCATTCTTGACGGCGAGACCCTCGATGTCTTTCACAAAGCCCTTCATATCGTTTCTCCTTGGTTCAAAGTCACATCAGGTCTTGAGGAATGCCAGCAGGTCGGCGTTGAGCTGGTCTTTGTGCGTGATCGGGAGGCCGTGGGGTGCGCCCGCGTAAATCTTCAGGGTCGCGTTCTTGACCAGCTTAGATGAGCAAAGTGCCGAGGCGCCGATCGGCACGATCTGGTCATCGTCGCCGTGGATAATCAGCGTCGGCACGTCGAACTTCTTGAGGTCTTCGGTGAAATCAGTTTCGGAGAACGCCTTGATGCAGTCGAAGGTGTTCTTGTGACCGGCCATTATTCCCTGGTGCCAGAACGTGTCGATCATGCCCTGCGAAACCTTGGCACCGGGTCGGTTGGCTCCAAAAAACGGTCCGCTGGCGAGATCCTTGTAGAGCTGCGAGCGGTCGGAGAGGGAGCCCTGGCGAATCTCATCAAACTTCTCAATCGGCAAGCCGCCAGAATTGGCCGCCGTTTTCAACATCAGCGGCGTGACGGCGGAGATCAGCGCGGCCTTGGCCACCCGTTTCGTGCCGTAGCGACCGATATAGCGGGCGACTTCGCCGCCGCCCATGGAGAAGCCGATCAAGACGGCGTCTTTCAGGCCAAGCGTTTCGATGAGCGCCGAGAGGTCGTCGGCAAAGGTGTCCATGTCGTTGCCATTCCAGGTCTGGCTCGACCGGCCATGGCCGCGACGGTCATGGGCAATGCAGCGATAGCCGTTGGAGGCCAGGAATAGCATCTGAGCCTCCCAGCTATCCGCACTCAGGGGCCAGCCATGGCTGAACACCACAGGTTGTCCTGTGCCCCAGTCCTTGTAATAGATCTGCGTACCGTCTTTCGTCGTAATCGTACTCACTGGGGACCTCCTTTTTTATCGGCGGGGATCGTCGAACTCTGATCCTATGGGGCTTTCGTGTCGTTCAGCGTCTTCAGGAAGGCGACGATCGCCGCCTCCTCCGCCGGGGTCAGACCGAGATTGCCCACCTCGCTGGTCATGTTGGCCGCGTACTCGGGTGCGGGCCAGCCGGCGCCTGATACGTCGCGGGTGTTGTAGAAGTGAACGATTTCCTCAAGGCTCTTGAAGTAGCCGTTGTGGCCGTATGCCTTCACGAAACCGGCGCTCGGCCGCGTGTCAACGTTGCGCAGTGTCGGCACCTTGAATTTTCCGAGCTCGGGTTCGTAGACCGACGCGGCTTTGCCGTCACTCTTCAGGTACCCGCCGAGACCCAGGTCGATCCAGGATGCGCCCAGAGGATTGAACGCGAGCTCCAAGTAGAACGGATTCATCGGGTTTTTCGGCACACCGTTATTGGTGTATGTGAAGTCGGTGAATAGCACCTTGCCGCTGGCAGGATCGGCGGTGCTCGTGTGGCAGCTGGCGCACTTCGCCTTGCCGTTGAACAGCGAGAGCCCCAGCGTCTCCTGCGCGGTCAGCCCGTTGCCGGTCCCGAGGTACGTGTCGAACCGCGAGTTGTATGGGCTCACCTCTGCGGAGCGCTCGTAGTCGGCAATCGAGCGGCCGATCATCTGGTACGCCGTCACGGTGTCGTCGAAGGCGTGCGTGCCCCACACCTGCATGAACAGGTTCGCGTAGGTCGATTGCTTCACCTTGTCCACGACCACGCCAGCGCTCGCGTTGTTCTGCTCCAGCGGGTTCACGAACGGTTGGAGAGCCTGCTCGGCCAGCGGGTCTCCCAGCGTCAGGCCGGGGGCGTGGCCATCCCAGGTCATGCCGCCAGTCCAACCGTCCGTAGCGTCAAGATGCAAGATGGGGCTGTCGCCGCCATATGCACTCGACGGTGGTTTTCTATTGCCGAACCGACCTTTGACAGCGCCCTCATACGCTGCGCCTCCCAAGTTGGTCACCGCGTCGGGTCCGGTCCATCCGACTTGCGACGCGTGGCACGCGACGCAGGCCTGACCCGTCGGCTCTGAGAGATTGGTGTCGAAAAACAACTGCTTGCCGAGCCACTGCTTGTCGGTGAAGCTGGCTGGTCGATCGAGCGGTACGCGGGCGTCGCTCGTCGAATCGCTGCACGCCGATAGGGCGATGAGAAGTAGCAGGCACAGCGCGATTGCAATCACGGGAAGCACGGTTTTTCGAAGCTTCTGATCCCCCCGGCTATGCACACTGAGAGGCCAGCCGTGGCTGAACACCATCGGTTGTCCGGTGCCCCAGTCATTGTCATAGATCTGCGTAACGTCCTTGGTCGTCATCGTACTCATGGTTCAACTCCTTTTCTATTCTGGTATCAATGCCCCGGTTTAAGAATGACCTTTGTCCAGCCATCCTTGCGCGCATCAAAGTTTTCGTAGCCTTGGGCCGCCCGGTAGCCCGCAAGCGCAAGCGCCATCGCCTGGTCATCCCAGCTGTCCGAGGACAGTGGCCAGCCGTGAATCAGGATCACGGGCTGGCCCGTGCCCCAATCCTTGACATAAAGTTCGGTTTGGTCGGCAGTGATGATCTTGCACATGACGGCGCTCCTCTTCTATCGCGTTGCCGGTTTTAGTTTTTGCCGAACTTGGTTTTTGCAGCAGCCACACAACTGGTCTTGGCATCACCGGTCATGGCGTCGCACTTTTCAATGGCTACCTTGTAGTTGGCATCTGACTTGTCCTCGGATGCCTCCTTTTTGGCCTCGCCGATCTGTTTGCCCATCTTGGCGTCCGCCAGTGCCTTGGTCTCTACCGCCTTGGCTTCCTTCACGCACACGTCCTTGGCGTTACCCGTCTGGTCGTCGCATTTTTCCTTGGCGACGGCGTAAGCAGACTTGGCCTTGGCTTCAAGCACCTTGGTCTGGTCGGCGGCTTTGCCGGTGTAGCTGTATTCCAGCTCGGCACGTGCTACTGATTCCTTGGCCTTGGCTTCTTGCACACAGACATCCTTGGCGTTGGCTTTCAAGGCATCGCAAGCTTTTTTGTCAACTTTGTAGTCGGCGCTGATGCGCGTCTTGTCGGCCTTGTATTCGGCCTTGGTGAGGGTGGCGGCCTGTGCCACTGAGAATGACAGCAGGGCGGCAACGATGAGGGAGGCTTTGAAATTGCGAGAGGTTTTCATAAATATCCTTTTGTGAATGTCAACAATGAAGAAGTAGAGACAGATGCCCCCCCATCAATGCCTCACGTTACGCAAACCCAGACAGGTTGTCTGTGCGCTGGCGAACCAAAGAGTGCGTTCGGCACTGCACAGACGCTTCTGGGACGGCTGGGAACAGTGTCAGCCCAAACAGATTAACCACTTTGGCAGTTGTTCTTTTGTGCGTCAGCACACAGACATTCGGGTTTGGTGGCACAAACAATCGCCATTCGACAAATTGGATCACTGCGGTGAGTCATGTCAGAACGGCCTGTTGGCCCCATGTAGGAAAGAGGGTGAAACCTGATGGAAAAAATAAACGCACACACTGAATTGCCGTCGCCGTCGCCAGAGCGGTTGCCACCCCTGCCCCTGCCGCCATCACCATCGCCGGGCCCGCTGCCTATGCCATTGCCGATGAGTGCGTCGTTGAGTTGATCATTTCGGAACCCCGTTTCCCTGCAAGCATGTATTTTCGTGGCGTGGGCACGGCCACACCACCGGCGCGCTACACCAAAACTGAGTGCCTGCATGCGTTCCAGCACTCCGAATGGTTTGCGCGGCTTGATGCGCGCGCGCATTTTATCGCCCGCACGGTGCTACAGCGAGACAACGGCATCGAGGCGCGCCGTCTCGCGGTGGATTCGCTGGACGAAGTCTTCCAGATTGACCCGAACACGCTGGCCAGGCGTTTTCTTGCGCACGCACCCGCGCTTGCCGCCACCGCTGGTCAACGTGCGCTGGCCCGATCCGGCTTAAATGCGCTTGACATCGACGCGGTGGTGGTCAGCACCTGCACCGGCTACCTGTGCCCTGGGCTCTCTGGCTACGTGGTTGAGGGCCTGGGTCTGCGCGCTGACATACAGGCTTTTGATCTTGTGGGGCAGGGCTGTGCCGCAGCCTTGCCCAACCTTCAGCTTGCACGCGCCTTGCTGACGGGCAACACCTGTGCGCATGTGCTTTCTATTTGTGTGGAAGTCAGCAGCGCGGCGATGTACCTCGACAACGACCCCGGGGTGCTGATCAGTGCCTGCCTGTTTGGTGATGGTGCCGGGGCAGCGGTGGTATCAGGCCAACCCAATGCGCAAGGTCGTCGCATTGAGTGGACCGACAGCACCTCATTGATCAACCCGGCCGAGCGAAAAACGCTGATGTTCGAGCAGCGCGATGGCATGTTGCGCAACGTTTTGAGCCGCGCCGTGCCAGGCTTGGCTGCGGACTATGCACATCAGGTGCTGAAAACTGTGTTGGGGCGTGCGGGCTTGGGCACCGCGGATGTGGGTGCGTGGATCATGCACGCGGGTGGCCGCGATGTGTTGTTAGCGGTTGAACGCGAACTGGGGCTTGGGCCCCAAGACTTGCGGTACAGCGCAGCCATGCTGTACGAATACGGCAACCTGTCCAGTGCGTTTGTCTACTTTGTGCTTGAAGCGGCGCTGGCTGACCACGCGCCTGACGGCTGGTGGTGGCTGTCGTCGTTTGGTGCGGGCTTCAGTTGCCATGGCGCCTTGCTGAAGGTCACCGCATGATGCACAGAGTGGTCGTCGCCGAAGCACTTGACGGCTTGCCCCATGATGACCCCGGTGCCATTCGCTCGCGCCGGGATTTGCGGCGCGTTCATCGGGCCATGGGCACCCGCACGATCATTCTGCGCGCATTGAAGGCCATGAAGCTGTCACGTCATAAGGTCGAGCCTTTGCGTGTGCTGGAAATTGGCGCGGGCGATGGCAGCCTGATGCTGGGAGTGGCACAGGCCCTCACCAGCGCCTGGCCGAAGGTGGCGCTGACCCTGCTGGACCGCCAGGCCCTGGTCACCCCGGCCACCGTGGCCAGTTATCGGACGCTTGGCTGGACGGTGGTGACAGAAGTGGGCGATGTGCTGGATTGGGCCGCCAGGGACAACCCTACGCTGCCGGTGAACGCACACCAGCGCTGGGACTTGATTGTTGCCAACCTGTTTTTGCACCATTTTGAAGTGGAACAACTTGCCCGATTGATGCAAGCCATTGCCCAAAAAAGCGATCGGCTGCTGGCTTGCGAGCCACGCCGTGATTGGCTGGCGCTGGCGGGTAGCCACCTGACCGGCGTGATCGGCGCCAATGTCGTCACCCGTGAGGATGCGGTGCTCAGCGTGCACGCCGGATTCAGCGGCCAAGAGCTCAGTGCACTGTGGCCGGCACAAGGCGAGCCTTGGCGAATTCAGGAGAGCGCCGCAGGCCTGTTCAGCCATTGTTTTTGTGCCGAGCGCCTGGGAGTCGCCGAATGAAAACCGCATTTGATGCGGTCATCATCGGTGGCGGACCTGCCGGGTCGTCGGCGGCCATCATGCTGGCGCGCGGTGGGTGGTCGGTGGCGCTGATTGAGAAACAGAATTTTCCGCGCCGAAAGGTGTGCGGCGAATGCATCGCCGCCAGTAACCTGCCTTTGTTGCAGGCTCTGGGGATCGGCCCCCTGTTTGAACAGGCGGCCGGCCCGGAGTTGCGTCAAGTGGCCCTGATGCACGGCGCGCGCAAGGTACTGGCCGATCTGCCCGCTGCCACGCATGAGAAATACCCATGGGGCCGGGCTTTGGGGCGGGAAACACTCGACACGCTGCTCATCGATCAGGCCCGTTTGTCGGGCGTGCATGTCATGCAACCCTGGTCTGCATTTTGCATCAAGGGTTCTGCTGGAAACTGGCGCTGCGACGTTCGCGCCACGGACACCGGAGCGCTGCTGACGCTGCGCGCTGCGGTGCTGATTGACGCCCATGGTTCCTGGGAGCCACTGCCATTTGCGCGGGCGCACCGCAGCCGCGTTCACCGTGCCTCTGATTTGTTGGCCTTCAAGGCCAACTTTCGCCAGACCAGACTGCAAAAGGGCCTGCTGCCCGTGCTGGCATTCCGTGGCGGCTACGGTGGCATGGTCAGGGCCGACGGCGGCGTCACCACGCTGGCTTGCTGCATCCGCCGCGATCAGCTTGAGGCCAGTCGGCGCACATCCCCCGGCATGAGTGCTGGGGTGGTGATTGAGACGCTGCTTAAAGAACAGTGTGCCGGGGTCAAAACTGCGTTGCAGGGAGCCACCCGTGAGGGCGCCTGGCTGGCCGCCGGTCCATTGGACACTGGGATCCGCCTGAGACAGGGCGATGACATGTTCCGCATTGGCAATGCCGCCGGCGAGGCTCATCCCATCATTGGCGAAGGCATGAGCATGGCGCTGCAATCGGCCTGGCTCCTGTGCGCACAGCTGCGCCATGGCGCGCCGGGGCCGGGCTTGTCGGACCCGGTCTGGCAACGAGAGCTTGCGCGCATTTATGCGGCGCAGTGGCGTCGCGCCTTTTCCGCACGTTTGCGACTTGCCGCCGTGTTTGCACATGTGGCGATGCGGCCAATGCTGGCCAAACCCATGCTGGCCCTGTTGCAGCGCTGGCCGGCACTTCTGACCTTGGTTGCAGGTTGGGGCGGCAAGACGCGCTGCGCCGCCGACCCGGCCGCCATTGCCATTCAAAACGGATTTTGCGACCACGCCATCAGGCAGCAAGGAGCATGACATGACGACAACTTTTGAACACCTTCGTACCATTCTGGCCAAAGACTACAAACTCGACCCCAACCTTTTGACGCTGGATGCGCCTTTGGAGGCGCTTGGCATTGACTCGCTCGGCATCGCCGAGCTGCTGTTCAATGTGGAGGACGAATTCCACATCACGCTGTCGCCCGACTCGGTGCAATTGCTGACCCTGGGCGATGTGGCGCGCTTCATTGATGAACTCATCCTGGCGCAACACGGCAGCGCTACCCAAGCTGACGCAGTCGTGGCACCTGGCATGCGGGTCACATGAGACGCGTCGCCGTCACGGGTATGGGCGTGGTGTCGCCACTCGGTTGCTCCGTGGCTGAGGTCTATGGCAACGCAGCGAGCGGCTACTCTGGCATCCGCCGCCTGAAGGCGCCGTTTGCGCAGCGGCTGAACGCGCCACTGGCAGCGACCGTCGCCTTTGACGGTGCGGCCCATTTTGAGCCTCCTAAACTGCGCATGCTCGACCGCTCCAGCCAGTTGGCACTGGTGGCCGCCCGACAAGCGTTTGCCGATGCTCACTGTGACCGGGACGCGGTGGACCCAAGCCGGGCCGGCATCTTTGTGGGCACAGGTATGGGTGGATCGCAGTCGAATGACGATGGCTACCAGATGCTATACGGCGAGGACTCAGACCGTATCAAGCCGTTCACGATCTTGATGGGCATGCACAACGCCAGCGCCGCGTGGATTGCCGTCGAACACAGTTTGCGTGGACCCAGCCTGACCTATTCGACCGCCTGTTCATCGTCTGCCGTGGCCATCGGCGAGGCCTGGTTGCGCATTGCCAGTGGCAACCTCGACCTGGCCATTGCCGGCGGGGCCGAGGCCCCGCTCTCGTTTGGCTCGCTGAAGGCCTGGGAGGCATTGCGCACGCTGGCGGCGGTGGATGTAGATGACCCAGCCAAGTCGTGCAAGCCATTCTCGAAGGACCGCAGTGGCATGGTGCTGGGCGAAGGCGCGGCGATGGTTGTGCTTGAACCCTGGGACAGCGCGGTAGCGCGCGGTGCCACGATTCACGGCGAAGTGCTGGGGTATGGGTTGACCACGGATATCGGCCACATCACCCGCCCCAGCGTCGAGGGCCAGGCGGCAGCCATGCGGGCGGCACTGCAATCGGCAGCGCTGGATGCCTCAGCGATTAATGCCATCAATGCGCACGGCACCGGCACACTGGCCAACGACCCGGTGGAAACTGCTGCGATCAAGGTGGTGTTTGGTGACCGGGCCTACGCCATTCCCGTGAGTGCCACCAAGGCGATGCACGGACACCTGTTGGGTGCGACAGCTGCACTTGAATGCGTGTTGTCGCTGCTGGCCATGCACCATGGCGTGGTGTTGCCAACCCTGCACCTGCAAACTCCAGACCCTGAGTGCGACCTGGACTATGTACCAAACGCGACCCGCACCAACACCACTGTCAAAACCATGTTGTCAAACTCGTTTGCATTCGGTGGTACGAATGCGGTTCTTGTATTGCGGGCAGCGTCCTAGTGCCTTGCAAAGTTACCTGGCGTTGGCTCCCGATCTACCAACTCTCAAAGCGGCCTTCGACCCGAAATGAAATTAATCACAATCATGACCAAGGCGCTGACCAGGAGAATGTGAGTGAAACCACCCAATCTATAGGCTTTAACCACCCCAAGTAGCCACAAAATAAGTAGAACAATCGCAGTCGAATAAAGCCTGACAGAGCCTCTTTGTGTGTTGCCTCCCAGGTGTCGACTGACTGAGCTCATGAGCGTGTGCACACCTGGCGATAACCGAAGGCCCAGAATTCAGGCTAAATAGCGCAGTTACCTGACCCCCGCGAGCACGGGCTGCGAGGTCGGTAAGACGGTTTGTCCCGCAATTCTTCCGCTGATGTAGCCCACAAAGACTCGCCAGCAATCGTTTTTTTGGCAACTGCTGTACAGAGCCTCTCACTTAGGCTATGCCGCTTGGATGTTGGCGATCGTGGTTTGGATCAGCACCACTGCTGGCGTAACTGAAATCGTCGAATTGGACTGCCAAGAACCTGCCGTTCGTGGTTGTCGGGTTACGCTGCGCTGCCGACGGCCAAATTGAAGAATCGATTTTCGTCCGTGGGTGACTGCTTACGAACTTCTGGCCCTGCAAACGAATGTCGGCTTCCCGCCAAGGCGAAGGTCGGTTTACGAGAATTCGTTGGATTTCTTGGGGTTCCGGCGTATGTCAGGTATGTGTCTTCAAGAGTCATCCACCAAACGTCCAGACGCTGCGCGTGGTCTGCAGGACCGCGACCAAGCCTGCGGTATGCTGCGACCCCATGCAAACACAAAACTTTATCCCCGGCAAAGATGCCTCTCTTGAATCCACCATCAACAACCATCAAACCAGGCTGCAAGCGCTTGGTTTTCATATTGAGGAGCGCTCCTGGCTGAATCCGGTGGACGGCATCTGGTCGGTGCATATCCGCGACCGCGATTGCCCGCTGATGTTCACCAACGGCAAAGGGGCCACCCGGCTGGCTTGCCTGGCCAGTGCCCTGGGCGAGTTTTTTGAGCGACTCTCAACCAATTATTTCTGGACCCACTATTACCTGGGCCCCGATATTGCCAACCGGCCCTATGTGCATTACCCGCAAGAGCGCTGGTTTGCACCCGGTGAAGACGGCAGTTGGCCACTTGAGTTGCTCAACGCTGATTTGCATCAGTTCTACAACCCCGAAGGCAGTATTGAAGCCAGCAGCCTGGTGGAGTTCAACTCCGGCAACGCCGAGCGCGGTATTTGCGCCATTCCCTATGTGCGCCAGCGCGACGGCGCGGTGACCTACTTCCCTGTCAATGTGATTGGCAATTTGTACGTCAGCAACGGCATGTCGGCCGGCAACACGCAGGCGGAGGCGCGCACGCAAGCCTTGTCGGAAATATTTGAGCGCCACGTCAAGGCCCGCATCATCAGCGAAGGCATTTGCCTGCCCGATGTGCCGCAGGCTGTGATTGCCCGCTATCCGCGCATCGCGGTGGGTATTGCCGCCCTGCGCGCAGCGGGTTTTGGCATTCTGGTCAAAGATGCCTCGCTGGGCGGCCAATACCCGGTGATGAATGTGACGTTGTTGCACCCCGAAGACCAAGGCTGCTTTGCCAGTTTTGGCGCGCACCCGCGCTTTGAGATTGCGCTGGAGCGTGCGTTGACCGAATTGCTGCAGGGCCGTGCGCTGGATTCGCTGGCAGGCTTTCCGGCACCGGGCTTTGATCTGGAAGAAGTTGGCAGCTCCACCAACATCGAAATCCATTTTGTCGATTCCAGCGGTGTGATTCACTGGAAATTTTTGGGCGATGAGCCGGATCACGCGTTTGTCGACTGGAACTTCAGCAACACCACGGCCGAGGATTACGCCTGGGCGGTGGATCGCATTCACAGGGATGGGCGCGATATCTACATTGCCGACTTCACCCACCTGGGCGTCTATGCCTGCCGCATCCTGGTGCCGGGCATGTCCGAGATTTATCCGGTGGATGACCTGGCGTTTGAGAACAACAGCGTGGGCAACAGCATCCGTGAAGCGATTTTGAATCTGCCGGATCTCGACGACGAAGAATGTTCAGACCTGCTCGATACGCTCAACGAGTCGGCGCTGGCCGATCAGCGCCCGGTGGCCGGCGTGATCGGGCTGGCCGCCGATGCCGGCTCATTCTGGAGCGACTTGCGCGTGGGCGAGCTCAAGACCCTGCTGGCGCTGGCCATTGGCGATGAAGCGGCCACGCTGGAGGGATGTGACTGGATCAAGCACTTTGCGCAGCTCAACCCGCAGCGGCGCGCGGTTTATGCCTGCATCGAGAGCATCATCAATCTGGCCGAGATGGGCGACAGCGGGCCGTATATGGACGCCTTGCGCCAGTTGTACGGTGCCGGGGCCGTGGCCCAGGCGCACGCGCTCATCATGCAGACCGATCGCTTCATGGGTTTGAATGCGCCGGGGCTGGCGCTTGATGGCTGTGAAATGCACCACAAGTTGTTGGCGGCCTATGACAAGGTCCGTGCGAGCCATGTGTGATGGCAGCAGGGCGCAGTCAGGCCCGACCAACGACTGAGTCTCGCATGCGTCTGCATCCCGACTGGCTGGTGCCCCGTTGGCCCGCCCCTGGCAATGTGCGTGCGATCTGCAGCACGCGCTCGGGTGGCCAGTCCGTGGCACCGTATGACGCGTTCAATCTGGGCGATCATGTGGGCGACGACCCGGTGGCTGTTCGGGCCAATCGCCTCAAACTGGAACAGGCGCTGGGCGCGCGGCCGGTTTTCTTGTCGCAGGTGCATGGCGTGCAGGTCGAACAGGTTTCAGTCGATACCGCACATGGCACGCTGGCCGATGGCTGCATCACGGCTCAGCCCGGCGTGGCCTGCACCATCATGGTGGCCGATTGCCTGCCGGTGCTCTTGACCAACGCACAGGGCAGTCTGGTGGCAGCGGCACATGCCGGTTGGCGTGGCTTGGCGGGGCAGGGCGGGCGCGGCATTCTGGACCAGGTTATAGAGTCTTTTAGGGCTCTAGCCCCCGTGGATACAGCGCATACAGCTACTAAAATAATAGCGTGGTTAGGCCCTTGCATTGGACCACAGGCGTTTGAGGTCGGACGCGATGTGCGTGATGCGTTTGTGGTGCAGGACAGGGAAGCGTGGGCCATGTTCAGGCCGCATGGCGACGGCAAATGGCTGGCGGATTTGCAGGGTTTGGCTCGCTTGCGGCTGCGTGCCCTGGGTGTGACCGAAATCTACGGCAACGACGGCACAAGCCCATGGTGCACGGTCAGCCAAACGTCAAGGTTCTTTTCGCACCGGCGCGACCGCGTCAGCGGCCGCATGGCCGCCTGCATCTGGTTGGACTGACGCCGAACTGGCCGTCGAATGGGCCAAGTCCGCGGCCTCTCTGGCCTTGATAGCCCGGCGTCGGGACGGTGCGCCCATCAGGTAAACCACCAGGGCCACCGGAACCAGCCCATACAACACAAAGGTGATGAGCGCGCCCAACAGCGTGCCGTTTGAATGGGTGGCTTCTGCCACCGCCATCATGAGCGCAACATACAACCAGGCAAGGGGCACGATGTACATAGACGAGTAGGTTAGTATCAAATTGAAAAATGTCAGGTTTTGGACGGGCCAGTCCCGGATACTAGAGCGTTTATAAGAACGCGAACATGAGAGAGGACTTCACATGACGCAGGGTATTCCTGAAATTCTGGCGCAATCGGCGCAGCCATTTCAACAGACTTTGGGCGAGGGCTGGCTTAACGCCTTCAAGTCGTTCCAGAACATGGATTTGGGTCAGGCCGCAGCGGGCCTGGTCCCTTCAAGCAGCCCTCCGCCCAAGATCAGTTTTGAACCCGAGAAGTTGCAGGAGCTGCAACAGCAGTACCTCCAGGAGGCGGCGACACTCTGGGGCCAAAGCCTGCACGGCACCACACAGCCCAAGGATCGGCGCTTTGCCGACAAGGCGTGGGAAACCAATCCGATGGCGGCTTTTTCGGCCGCGGCTTACCTGCTCAACACCCGCACATTGATGGGACTGGCCGATGCCGTGCAGGCCGATGCCAAGACCCGGGCTCGCATCCGCTTCGCGGTTGAACAGTTGACCGCGGCGGCCGCGCCGAGCAACTTTTTGGCCTTCAATGCCGAGGCGCAGCAAAAGGCGATCGAGTCCCAGGGCGAGAGCATTGCCAAAGGCGTGACCAATCTGATCCATGACCTGCGTCAGGGCCATGTGTCCATGACCGATGAAAGCATTTTCGAAGTCGGTAAAAACGTCGCGACCACCGAGGGCGCGGTGGTGTTCGAGAACGACTTGTTCCAGCTGATCGAGTACAAGCCGCTGACTGACAAGGTGTATGAAAAGCCTTTCCTGCTGGTGCCGCCCTGCATCAACAAGTTTTATATCCTGGACCTGCAGCCGGATAACTCGCTCATCCGCTACGCCGTGGCGCAGGGCCATCGGACCTTTGTGGTGAGTTGGCGCAACCCCGACGCCTCGCTGGCGCACAAAACCTGGGATGACTACATTGACGATGCGGTGATCAAAGCCATCACGGTCACGCAGGACATTACCGGGGCCAAGAGCATCAACGCACTGGGCTTTTGTGTTGGCGGCACCATGCTGGGCACGGCACTGGCCGTGCTGGCGGCGCGCGGCGAAAAGCCGGTCGCCAGTGCCACCTTTCTCACGTCCTTGCTGGATTTCAGCGACACCGGCATCCTGGATGTCTTTATCGACGAGGCGTTTGTCAAATACCGGGAACAGGAGATGGGCCAGGGCGGCTTGATGAAAGGAAAAGACCTGTCAAGCACCTTCAGTTTCTTGCGCCCCAACGACCTGGTGTGGAACTATGTGGTGGGCAACTACCTCAAGGGTGAAACCCCGCCGCCCTTTGACCTGCTGTACTGGAACAGTGATTCCACCAACCTGCCGGGGCCGTACTACGCCTGGTACTTGCGTAACACCTACCTGGAAAACAGGCTGGTCAATGCGGGCAAGGCGCTTGTCTGCGGTGAAAAGGTCGATCTGGGCCTGGTGGACATGCCAGTCTACATCTATGGTTCGCGCGAAGACCATATCGTGCCGATTGGCGGCGCTTACGCATCGACTCAGGTTTTGCCCGGTAAAAAGCGCTTCGTGATGGGGGCCTCCGGCCACATTGCGGGCGTGATCAACCCACCGGCCAAGAAAAAGCGCAGTCACTGGTTACGTGCTGACGGCAAGTTGCCCAAAGCGCACGCCGAATGGCTGGCCGGTGCCACTGAGCAGCCGGGCAGTTGGTGGACAGACTGGTCCCAGTGGTTAGTGAGCCATGCGGGTAAACAGATTCCCGCGCCCAAGACCTACGGCAAAGGCAAATACAAGGCCATCGAAGCCGCGCCGGGGCGCTACGTCAAGGCCAAAGCATAAATTTTCGTTTTTTTGTAACCGTTCTTTTCACACCTCAGGAGATAAAAATGGAAGACATCGTGATCGTTTCGGCCGCACGCACGGCCGTGGGCAAATTTGGTGGAACCCTGGCCAAAACGCCAGCCCCGGAGCTCGGAGCAGCCGTCATCAAAGCCTTGCTGGCGCGCACGGGCTTGAGCGCTGATCAGATTGGTGAAGTTATTTTGGGCCAGGTGCTGACGGCCGGCTCGGGTCAAAACCCGGCCCGCCAGGCGCTCATCAAGAGTGGCTTGCTGATTGAAACCCCGGCACTGACCGTGAACTGCGTCTGCGGCTCCGGCCTGAAGGCTGTGATGCTGGCCGCGCAAGCGGTGGCTTACGGCGACAGCGACATTGTGATTGCGGGTGGACAGGAGAATATGAGCGCGTCACCCCATGTTTTGCTCGGCTCGCGTGATGGTCAGCGCATGGGTGACTGGAAGATGATCGACTCCATGATCGTCGACGGCTTGTGGGACGTCTACAACCAGGTCCACATGGGTATCACGGCTGAAAACGTCAACAAAAAATACGGCATCACGCGCGACATGCAGGACGCGCTGGCATTGGGTAGCCAGCAAAAGGCCGCCGCTGCGCAAGACGCTGGCAAGTTCAAGGACGAAATCGTGCCGCTCAGCATTGCCCAGAAGAAGGGCGATCCGATTGTCTTTGACACCGATGAGTTCCTGAACCGCAAGACCAATGCGGCCGCTCTGGCCGGCCTGCGTCCCGCCTTTGACAAGGCCGGCAGCGTGACCGCCGGCAATGCCTCCGGTATCAACGACGGCGCCGCTGCCGTGATGGTGATGACGGCCAGGAAAGCCGCCGCCCTGGGGCTCAAACCACTGGGCCGCATTGCCAGCTTTGCCACCTCCGGTGTCGATCCGGCCCTGATGGGCATGGGTCCGGTGCCGGCGTCTCAAAAGGCGCTGGCGCGGGCGGGCTGGAAGGCCGCCGACCTTGACCTGATGGAAATCAACGAAGCGTTTGCAGCGCAGGCTTGTGCCGTCAATCAGCAAATGGGTTGGGACACCTCCAAACTCAACGTCAACGGCGGTGCGATTGCCATCGGGCACCCGGTGGGTGCATCCGGTTGCCGTATTTTGGTCACGCTGCTGCATGAGATGCAGCGCCGTGATGCCAGGAAAGGCCTTGCTTCTCTGTGCATCGGTGGTGGCATGGGCGTGGCGCTGACAATCGAGCGTTAAGGGAGCGCGGGCGCTGCTGGAGTTTGTGCCCGGTGCGGTGCTCGCGTTAGTGTTTTCCGCGATGCGACGGGCGGGATTAGTCGCTATAGTGTTTTGCAGTCGTACAAGTGGATTCGTTCAATCAAAGGAGAAAAAATATGAATCAAAAAGTAGCCTATGTCACGGGGGGCATGGGGGGCATCGGTACCGCCATTTGCCAGCGTTTGCACAAAGAGGGGTTCAAGGTCATTGCAGGCTGCGGCCCGACACGTGACCATGTGAAATGGCAGGCCGAACAGCATGCACTGGGCTTTATGTTCTACACCTCGGTCGGCAACGTCGGCAATTGGGATTCCACCGTCGACGCTTTTTCCAAGGCCAAGGCTGAGCACGGCAGCATTGATCTGCTGGTGAACAATGCCGGCATCACGCGCGACCGCATGTTCGTCAAGATGACGCGTGATGACTGGGATGCGGTGATTGAAACCAACCTGAACTCCATGTTCAACGTCACCAAGCAGGTGGTGGCCGACATGGTGGAAAAAGGCTGGGGCCGCATCATCAATATTTCATCCGTCAATGGCGCCAAGGGCCAGGCCGGCCAGACCAACTATTCGGCCGCCAAGGCCGGCATGCACGGCTTCACCATGGCGCTGGCGCAAGAATTGGCCACCAAGGGCGTCACAGTCAATACCGTGAGCCCGGGCTACATCGGAACCGACATGGTCAAGGCCATTCGTCAGGATGTGCTCGACAAGATCATTGCCACGGTGCCGGTCAAGCGTCTGGGCGAGCCGAGCGAAATTGCCTCCATCATTGCCTGGATTGCCTCTGACGAGGGTGGCTATTCCACCGGCGCCGATTTCTCGGTGAACGGCGGCCTGCACATGGGCTAAGCCGTCAACGCAGGCCAGCGCCGCTGGCCTGGTCAGCGCGTTCAATCAGCTCAATCTTGTAGCCATCGGGATCGGTGACAAAAGCAATCACCGTCGTGCCGCCTTTGACGGGCCCGGCCTCACGCGTGACCTGGCCGCCCGCCGCTCTGATTTGATCGCAGGCGCGCAAGCAGTCGGGCACAGCCAGTGCCAGGTGGCCAAACGCGTTGCCCAGGTCGTACGAATCCACCCCCCAGTTGTAGGTGAGCTCAATCTCGGCATGGTCCGGGTTGCTGCCGTAGCCGACGAAGGCCAAGGAGTATTTGTACTCGGGGTTTTCCGAGGTGCGCAGCAGTTTCATGCCCAGCACCTGGGTGTAGAAGTCAATCGAGCGTTGAAGGTTGCCAACGCGCAGCATGGTGTGTAGAAATCTCATGTTTTGGATTATGTTGCAAGTTCAAACAGATCGCTGCGGCGGAACGCCACTCGTCTGGCGTTTGAAAATGTTGCGCAGCACCAAACAGGGGAGCCGCTTACTGGATGACCGGTCGGGCCTACGGCACGGCGCTGTCGACTTAATTGTTCACCCACTGCTGAATTTTCTGCCTTGGGAGCGATGGGTTCGCGTCGGCTTTGCGCGCTCGAGCCGCGTCACTTGTGACGCCCGCAGCTATTGCTTTGTCGCACAGTTCCGTTACGGCAAAGACTCCCAAGATGGCCGACATTACCGACAAAAAAATGACAGCAAAGAATGTTTTCATTTCAAGCCCTTCCAAGTGTTTTTTTGCAGCATGCAAAATCAGTGCCAAAGGTGGCGACCAAAGCTTCTTCGCGCCGATGCTGGCGAACGTCCAAGGCGAAGTCACGGTATAACTGCGCAAAGGCCTCAATGAATCCTTCGGGATGGTGTCACTAACGCAAAGAAGCAGTAATTCCCAATGAACAAGCCGGTCATGATGCAGCGTGAGCAAGTCGCAACGTTAACGTTTCAGCAAGCCAGTATCAGGCTCCAGAAACTGTTGGCGAGTGAGGCCAGAACCATCGTGGGAATCATTGGCCCGCCGGGTTCTGGCAAGTCAACTTTGTCTTTGCGCCTGCAAGCGCTGCACCCTGATCGGTCCCAAATTGTTCCGATGGACGGCTTTCACCTTGCTAATGTGGAGCTGGCCCGCTTAGGACGCTCGGCACGCAAAGGCGCACCGGACACCTTTGACAGCTATGGATATGTGTCCCTGCTCAGACGCTTGCGTCAACAAGCGCCTGAGGAAACGGTCTATGCACCTGAATTTCGTCGCGAGATAGAGGAACCCATTGCAGGTGCCATTCCAATCTTCCCCGAGGCCCAGTTGCTGATTGCCGAAGGCAACTACTTGGCCCTGGACCAAGGCGGCTGGAGCCATGTGGCTGGCCTGCTCGACGAGATCTGGTACGTTGAAGTGGACCATGCACTGCGCCTGGAGCGCCTGCTTGCCAGGCATATGCAGTTCGGGCGCTCCAGACAGGCGGCAGAGGACTGGGTGCAAAGCACCGACGAGCCCAATGCACGTCTGATTGAATCCACCATGGGCCGCGTGAATTTCAAGCTACTGGCTGACTAGCCGCAGGTATGAACAATCAAGACTCTAAGGTTCCTTCGCCTGTCGAATGGCCACTTCGGTGGGCACTTTGCTGGCGGTGACGAATGACTGCTCATGGAGTGCAATGTTTAATGGCGTTGCGCAGCTACAGCTGGCGATACACCGCTTCTGCCAGTTTCATGAGCGCGTCACGCGGCACCGGCCCGGACAGCGCATAGCCAAAGCCCTGGTCGATCCAGTAAAAACTCGGTATTGGCCCGTCAGCGCGAAACTGGAAGCCGGTTTCACGGATGTCAGTGCCAGCCCCGGACTTGTCCACGGCGCCGAGATAAAGCGTGATGCGGGTTCCGGCCGCATTCTGGAACATGAACTGCGCCCGCGCACCGGCTTCACCTGGCAGCAGGCGTCCGCCCACGAGCTCATAACCTTGCTCTCCCAAATGAGGCACCTTGAGCGGCTTGCCAACGCGCTTGGAAAGCCACTGCACCAGGTGCTCCTGCTCCGCTGCAGTTACCTCGACCGGGTGCCGCTTTTCCGGGGCGTACACCGCGTGCGCAAAGCTGGCCTGTCGCGCAAAATCCGGCATGGCCCTTGCTCTCGCCAGGGTGGAGGAGGGCTGCCCCTCACCCTGCCAGGCCGTGTGGGAGAACCAGCCCACGCCAAACGCCAGCACTACCCCGGCGGCCATGCCACCCCAGCGCCACCACTGGTTGATGTCCTGCTGCGAGGCCGCGGTTTGTTGCGCCGCTGTCATCAGCGTGGCGGGCACCGGCTGGCTTAGAACGTGTTGATGCATGCTTCGCAGGGTGTCACGCTGCTGGCGCCATTTCGTCACTGTGGCCTGCGCCGCCGGGTCTTGTGCCAGCCGCGTTTGCAGGGCTGTCAGCGCGTCGGGCGCCAGCTGATCATCCACCAGCGCGTGGATTTCGTCTTCCGTCAGCGGGCGAGAGGGGGTCCTGTTCATGGTGTTTTCCGGTAGCTCATTTCAGACGGCGAAGGGACGGTAATGGGTTTGTCGGTGCGTCGCTTGCTGGCTGCGGGGCGGCGCTGCGGGCTGGTGCATCGAGCAGGGTCTGCAAGCGGTGGCGGGCACGCGACAGGCGCGACATCACGGTGCCAATCGGAACCCCGGTAATTCGGGCCACATCTGCATAGCTCATCTCCTCGATGCTGACCAGCAGCACAACAGCGCGCTGGTCCAGTGGCAGCCGCAGCAGGCAACGCTGCAAATCCAGCGCATTCCCCGGATCGACCTCGGGTGCCACCAACTCGTGGGCCACATCGTCAATATCCACGGTGCTGCCCGTTGCTTGCCTTGTGGACCGGCGCACCTGGTTGGCAAACAGGTTGTGCATCACCGTGAACAGCCAGGCCCGCAAGTCAGAACCCACCGCCCACAAACGCCACTTGCTGCAGGCGCGCTCCAGCGTGTCCTGCACCAGATCATCGGCCGCCCAGGCGTCGCCCGTCAGCGCGCGCGCATAACGGCGCAGCGCGGGGATTTGATCGACGATGGGTTCGCGATTGACCAAGGCAAGCTTCGTGTCAATAGCCAGAAGGCGCGGGTTTCGGCGCAGGCGATGGCATGGCCGATGGTTTGGCAGCCTTCCATACTTGGTTTACGCCGTCGCCGGTTTTGTCGCCGGGCTTGCTGTCCTTGGACCAGTAGTACAAGGGCTTACCTATCGCTGCCCACTGTTTCGCACCGTCGTCTCGCGTGATGACGGTGTAGCCGCCCGAGGCTTTGTCAGATTCGGCGGCCATGAAGGGCGGCCAGTTGGTCGCGCACGGACCGGTGCAGGCCGATTTGCCGCTGCCGGCCGTGTCTTTGTCGAACGTGTAGAGTGTCATGCCGTTGGGACCGACCAGCACGCCGTCGGCCACCACGGGCGGGGCGGCATACAGGGCGCCGCAAGCGCCCAAAAGGGCGAGCGTCAGGGACCGGGAAAGGGTGGCGCGAGAGCTAAGTTTCATGATGAACTCCTGAGTTGATGAACGCAAACAAGCGTTTGCACAGGGATAAACACCCATGGCACCCCCTTTATTCCCTACGCCGGAAAAAACTTACCGGTGATTGGTCTTCATCGCCCGCTCCACCTCACGTTTGCCTTCACGGTCCTTGATGGTGTCGCGCTTGTCGTGCTCGGCCTTGCCCTTGGCCAGCGCAATTTCGCATTTGATCTTGCCGGCTTTCCAATGCAGGTTCAACGGCACCAGGGTGTAGCCTTTTTGCTCGACCTTGCCAATCAAACGCTTGATTTCTTCCTTGTGCATCAGGAGTTTCTTGGTGCGCTGCTTGTCCGGGCTGATATGGGTCGAGGCGGTGCCCAGCGGATTGATCTGCAGACCGATGACAAACAACTCACCGTTGCGAATGACCACGTAACCGTCGGTGATCTGGACCTTGCCTTCGCGCAGCGACTTGACCTCCCAGCCTTCGAGCACCAGGCCGGCTTCAAAGCGTTCTTCGAAAAAATAGTTGTAGGCCGCCTTCTTGTTGTCGGCAATGCGGGAAGCGGTGTCAGGTTTCTTGGCCATAAAGTAAAAATCAGGTGGTAATCAGGGGGCAGGGCGGGTCAACTAGGGGTTGCGGGCGCGTGCCATTTCTTGCGCCACTTCCTGGCCCAGCTCAATCACGGCCATGGCATAGTAGCTGCTCCAGTTGTAGCGCGTGATGGCATAGAAGTTTTCGGTGCCGGCCACGTAGCTTGGGGGCGCATCGCCATTTTGCAACTCCACCAGCGCCAGCTTCCCCGGATGCTGCAATGCGTCGCCTTCAAGCACAGCGCCGTGGGCCATAAAGCTTTCGACGCTGAAGGTGGGCAGGATGTCGGGTGCCAGCAGCACCGGCAGATTCAGCGTTGTGCTGTCAAAACGCACAGCGTAATGGGTCGGCAGGCCGGGTTGCCAGTTAACGGCCTTGAAATAGTTGGCGACCGAACCAATGGCGTCGGCCGCGCTGTTGAACAGGTCCACCCGGTCGTCGCCGTCAAAGTCAATCGCGTACTTCACCCAGCTCGACGGCATGAATTGCGTCATGCCCATGGCCCCGGCAAAGCTGCCCAGGGGTGTCAGCGGGTCGACACCGGTGCGGTGGGTCAGGCTCAAGAACTGTTCCAGCTCGGCCTTGAAGAACTCGCTGCGGGCTGCCGCGCGGGGGTGGCTGGCCGGAAAATCAAAGGCCAGTGTGCTCAGCGCGTCGATGACCCGAAAGTTGCCCATCTGCTGGCCATAAATAGTCTCCACCCCGAGGATGCCGACGATGATCTCCGCGGGCACGCCGGTCTGCTCTTGCGCACGCGTCAGCGTCTCTCGGTTGTCCTGCCAGAATTTCACCCCGGCCTTGATGCGCACCGGGTCGATGAAGCGGCTGCGGTAAACCTGCCAGTTTTTGGGCGTTCCCGGCGGCGGCGGCTGGATGTATTTGGCCACTTGCGGCAAGTAGCGGGCCTGTCCAATGGCCTGGCGCACCCAGTCAGGCGGCAGATCGCGCCGCGCCGCGATGTCATCGGCGGCCAGCATGGCGTCAGCGCGCTGCGCGTAGATGGGTCCTGGCAGCGCGGGCTGCCTGCTGGCCGCTTGGCTGAGGGCCAGGCGGCGGTGGCGGATGGCCCGCTTCGCGGGCTTCGTCTTGTGCGCCGTCTTGACAATTTTTGCCGTCGGCGCTGCGGTCAGGACGATCGCTTCAGACTTGGGGTCGTTTAGGGCTCTAGCCCCCGTGGACAGGGCGAAAGCAGCTATAAAAAATGTAGTATAAGAAAGAAACTTTGAAGTCACGTGGGCCAGTGCAGTAGTTTGAATTCACTTTGCAGTGTAGCGAGGCGGCTGTGCTGGGCAGCGGTCATTCGAAAGCGGTCAATTGACACCAACCTTACCCTTCTCCGTCAAGTCGGGAATTCCTCATCCCTGAATACGGTGACTTGATTGCGGCCGTTGCATTTGGATTGGTATAAAGCCTTGTCGGCCTTGACGATGATTTGTTCCCACTGCTGCCCATGATCGGGGTAGGCCGCCACGC
>Ga0209913_1000745_pt1 | contig 23992 bp, 22 predicted proteins | sample PersoiDNA2013203_FD_185805 | JGI IMG/M metagenome (GOLD analysis project Ga0209913, IMG submission 185805) | Permafrost soil microbial communities from the Arctic, to analyse light accelerated degradation of dissolved organic matter (DOM) -... | ecosystem: Environmental > Terrestrial > Soil >... | reverse complement strand
CTGGTGCGCAGGTTCTGGGTGGTTTCACAGTGGGTGACGGCGCCAAGGTCGGTTCCAATGCCGTGGTCGTCAAAGAGGTGCCGCCTGGCGCCACTGCTGTGGGCAATCCGGCGCGCGTGGTACGCAAGGAAGATCAGCATGATCCGCGTGGTCAGGCTGCGGCGCGGATGTTCGCGGCCTATGGCGTGACACCCAATGGCGATGACCCGCTGTCGAAGGCTTTGCACGGCTTGATTGACCAGGCTGCGGCACAGGAGCATCAACTGGATGTGATCCTGGCAGCATTGCGCAGTGCTGGTATCGGTTGCCAGAAACTGCAAGAACTCGACAAATTTGATGCTGATGGTTTGAACAAACTGGTGGAGTAGTTAACGGAGCTGCTTCTGTGAATATATTTGGGCAATAAAAAGAGGAGCATGACCCCCCTTTTTATTAACATGTCCGGCTTCAGGCTGAAGTCAGCTCTAGTCCTGTCGCATCGAAACGATGCAACTCGCCATCCGCAGTTAAGCTGATCCAGCCGCCGCGCACCGGCGCCACGTCGTATTCCCAGTCGGGCAACACATAGCGTAGTCGGCCATCGTCATTGCCAACGTGCAGGGCAGGGCGATGAGTATGGCCATGGATCAGAACCTGGGTGCCGGTACGCTCAAACAGATCGGCGATGGCGTCAGCATTCACATCCATGATGTCAGCAGTTTTTTCCTTGCCGGCATCCTGGCTGGTTTTACGCACACCTTCAATGATGGCCTTGCGTTGCACTAACGGCATGGACAGGAATTGTTGTTGCCAGGCAGTTTGCCGCACTTGAGCGCGAAATGCCATATAGGCTGTGTCATCGGTGCATTGGGCATCGCCATGCGCCAGCGTGATGGCTCGACCAGCCAAGGTGATCACGTGCGGATCCTCCAGTATGGTCAGCCCGGCAGCCTTGGCGAACGCTGCACCGGCCAGGAAATCACGGTTGCCGGCGATCCAGAAAAGTTGCACGCCGCGTTGAGCGATGTCGTGCAAGGCATCGACAATGCTGCGCTGGTAAGGCGTATCGATATCATCGTCACCAGCCCAGTATTCGAAGATATCACCGAGCAAGTAGAGCTGCGCTGCGTGCCTGGCTTGTTGTTCGAGAAAATCGAAAAAAGCCTGAGTGGTGCGTGGCAGCGCGGCCTGTAAATGCAGGTCGGAAATGAAAAACGCAACCGTTGCTGGTTGCGCTGCAGATGAAGTCGTCATCATCAAAGAGTAGGCGTTGGGCCTATCAGACCACTTCTGCCTTCTCGATCACGACGTCTTCTAACGGCACATCGGCAAACATGCCCGAGCGCGTGGTCTTGACTGCCTTGATCTTGTCTACCACGTCGGTGCCTTCGACTACCTTGCCAAATACACAATAGCCCCAGCCGTCCTGACCGGGAAAATCGAGGAAGCCGTTGTTCTTGACGTTGATAAAAAATTGCGCCGACGCCGAATGCGGATCCGAGGTGCGCGCCATGGCCAGTGTGTATGGCTCATTCTTGAGGCCATTCTTGGCTTCGTTTTCGACGGTGTCGTTGGTCGGTTTCTGTTTCATGCCTGGTTCGAAGCCGCCGCCCTGGACCATGAAGCCATCAATGACGCGATGGAAAATGGTGCCGCTGTAATGACCTGCGTTGACGTAGGCCAGGAAGTTTTCTACTGTCTTGGGTGCTTTTTCAGCCTCCAGTTCGACCTTGAAGTTGCCGTGGTTGGTAGTGAAGAGAACAGCCATGAGAATTCCTTTTTGCGTAATTGGATAAAGCGAAAATAAAATTTACTTGATCAGCGTGGCCGACTGAATGACTATCTGCGTCAGCGGTACGTCGTCGAACATGCCGGCTGAGCCGGTGCGTACCTGCTTGATCTTGTCAACGACATCAGTGCCTTGGATAACCTTGCCAAACACGGCATAACCCCAGCCGTCACGGCTCGGATAGTCAAGCGCGGCATTGTCGGCCACATTGATGAAAAACTGCGCGGTGGCAGAATGCGGAGCCCCGGTACGCGCCATGGCAATAGTATAGGCTTCGTTTTTCAGGCCGTTCTTGGCTTCGTTCTGGATCGGCGCACGGGTTGGTTTTTCGTGCATGTCCTTGTCGAAACCGCCACCCTGAATCATGAAGCCATTGATCACACGATGGAAGATAGTGCCATTGTACTGACCGCTCTTGACATAGGCGAGGAAGTTGCTCACCGTGCCCGGCGCCTTGTCGGCATTGAGCTCCAGCACGATATCACCGGCACTGGTTTTAAGCAGTACACGTGGTGTGCTCTGGGCATGCGCCAGCAGTACGGCACCGGACAGGCTTAATGCTGCGATGCATTGGAGTAACTTACGACGTGATAACAATGCTTGAATCATGTTGTTTTTCCTTGGTTGTCAGGCTGGAGCTAAGGGCTGATTGATTGCTGAGCTGGCTGATGCCGCGCGCTCAAGCATTGCCTTCATAGACAATTTTCCACTGCGATCCTTCGCGCTGCCAATATTGACGTTTGCGGATCGTGCTTTTGTTTTTACCCACCGAAGTTTCCTGGATAAATGTGCTGACGATAGTGTCATCTGCGCCAGGGTAGCGATACAAGCTCAGGTCGCGCAGTTTGATTGAGGGCCGCGCACCATTGAGGCTCTTTTGCTGGCGGCCGAACCAGGTGCTGAGGCTTTCACCCAGGCCAGAACGAAAATTGGACGAATAATTGGTCAGAACCTTGTCGGCATCACTTGCTTCCATGTCTTGTTGCCAATGATCCATGAATGTGCCGACCGACGTGCGCTCCTTGCTCCATTCCGCTTTGTCGATGAATTGGACGTTGTCGCTGATGACGACCACCGTTTTGCCCACTTCGGCAGTGGCATACAGACTTTGCAGATCCGGATTGGCCAGCACCACGCAGCCATCCGAAGACAGTGGAGGACGGCTGAAATTGTCGGAAGGCGTGCCATGCAGCCAGATGCCGGAGCCGCTGCGGCCGTTGCGTTTGTCCCATTCATTGGGATAATTCAGTGGTAGGGCACCAGTGCCATAGAAATCAGGCAGTTTGGGGCCGGGAATGCGGGCATTGACGTAATACACGCCGATCGGCGTACGCTGATCGCCTTCGCGCGATTTATTGACGCCGTCGCGGCCGTGCGAGATGTAGTAATCGCTGATCAACTTGAGCTGTCCGCCCTGATTTTCATAGACGTACATGCGCGCGCGCGAGGTGTCGACGACCAAGACATTCTTTTGGTCTTCGCTGACCTGCAAAACTGGCTTGGGAATCAGATCGGGATTGGGCCGTTCCTGCAGCGACCGAATGCGCATGAGTGCCTCTGCGCGCAAATCCTTGAGCTTGCCGGTAGGCGCATAGGCAATGGCACCGAAACTCTGCACCGGACGCGTATGCATCATCAGCAGGTCGCCACGCACCAGATGGCCGAGGCGGAAATTCGGATAGGCCGCCACCAAGGCATCGGCCTTGGTTTGCGCATCTTGCAGGCGGTTACTGCCCAGATCCTTGTAGATCTCAATGAGCAAGGCCTCGGGATCTGGTTTGCGTAGTTCTGTTTGAGCCCTTTGCGGCGTCAACGCCGAAGAAGACGCCAATGCGGCCACCGCAGGTGAACATGCCAGGCAAGCCAGAAGAAGTCGTGCAAAAACAGATGGCAAGGATGCAAGCTTGCCTTGATACGATGCGAAACGAACCATTACCCTCCCGAGCGCTCCAGTTTGATCAGCCACTTATTGCCTTGTTTGGTCAGGATTAATGTCTTACGGCTGTCGACCGTCAGACGGTTCGAATTATATATCTGACGGAAGCGAACGGTGGCCGTATCGTTTTTGATGGTGACTTGAGGCGATTCGACCTTCACGCTGATATGGCCTTTTTCTTCGATGCGAGCACGGCGTTCTTCTGACCATTGTTTGCGCGTCTGACCTTTGGGCGGCACAAAATCGTTGCCATAAGAAGCCAAATAGGATTTCACATCCATGTCGCTCCAGGCTTTGGCCCAATTGTTGACGGTACTCAGAATGGCGGCCTTGTCCTTTTCGCCGCGGTTGCTGTCGGCGGTTTGTTCGGCGGCTTCCTTAGCATCCTTTGCGTCCTTGGCTTGTTTTTCGGCTAATTTCGCGGCTTTTTCAGCTGCTTTTTCAGCCGCCTTGTCAGCTTTTGCTTTGTCCGCTGCCAGTTTTTCAGCTGCACGGTCGGCAGCCTTTGGATCTGGCTTAGGCTCGATCACTGGATCTGGCTTTTTTTCTGGCACAGGTATCAGCACCGGGGCTGGTACTGGCGTGGCGACGATTTCCGCTGCTGGTGCCGGCGTTGCTGTCAAGGGCTTGCTGCTGGCGCTGGCCAGCTTGGGAATGGTGCCACCGGTAATGTTGCCGCTTAGGGTGCGCACCAGCGTCAATTTTGGGGGCGGTACATTGCTGCCGGGATCCATCTGCAAAGCTTTGTCATAGGCTTGGCTGGCCAACTTGGCGTAGACGTCGCCGAGATTTTCCAGCGCCGTCGCATAGGTCGGGTTGGTGCGCATGGCCATGTCAAGCGCGCTGCGTGCCTTGTCAAATTGACCATTGGCGGCATACAACACGGCCAGATTGTTGTACGGCTCAGGCAGATCGGGGAAATCATCTGTCAGCTTGCTGAAAATGGCGATGGCTTCCGCCGATTTATTTTGCTCCGCCAGAATCAGGCCTTTGACGAAGCGCATCTGCGCATCACGCGGGTGTTTTGCCAGCACTGCCTCAGTCTTGCTCAAAGCTTCTGGATATTGCCCGTTATGCATGAGCTTGCCGATGTCAGAAACATCGCTGGCCTGTGCCGGGTAGATTGCGGCGATCAAGCCGGATAGAATGAGGGTCTTACTCAAAATACCACGCAATGCATTGCGATAAGTGTGCGGAGATGCAAGAGGCATGGTTTTCATCAATGCTATACTCAAACGAAAAGACGCATTTTATCAAAAAAGCACTATCAAAAGGGTTTTGGCAATCGTGTTGTATTCATGTTGTAGCTGCAATGACAGAATAAGTGTGGGACACGCCCGGGCGCATTGAATCGCGCCGCCAAGTGGGCTATGTCTCAGCGCCCTGTAGCATGCATTCTCCGCGTAATTACCTTTGCAGCAACACGAACAAGTCACGAACTTTTGCCTGAACCAATTTTCCCGTCCATGAGCAATCTGAAAATTTACAACACGCTGGCGCGTGACAAACAGCTTTTTTCTCCAATCGAAGCGGGCAAGGTCCGTCTCTATGTCTGCGGCATGACCGTCTACGATTACTGTCATCTGGGTCATGCACGCGTGATGGTGGTATTTGACATGGTGCAACGCTGGTTGCGTGCGAGTGGATTTGATGTCACCTATGTGCGTAATATTACTGATATTGACGACAAGATCATTCGACGTTCTATCGAAAATGGCGAAACCATTGCGCAACTGACGCAACGTTTCATTGATGCCATGGATGAGGATTCGGCCGCTCTGGGAGTGCAAAGACCCGACCATGAACCGCGAGCCACGGCCTATGTACCGCAAATGCTGTCCATGATTGAGCAACTGCACAACAAGGGACTGGCGTATCAAGGCAGCGATGGCGATATCAATTATTCGGTGCGCGATTTTCCTGGTTACGGCAAATTGTCGGGCAAGTCGCTCGACGATCTGCGCGCCGGTGAGCGCGTCGAGGTCAACACCGGCAAGCGCGACCCGCTTGACTTTGTGTTGTGGAAGGCGGCCAAGGAGAGCGAGCCGGGCGAAGTCAAATGGGATTCGCCATGGGGCAAGGGCCGTCCGGGCTGGCATATTGAATGTTCGGCAATGTCGAATGATTTGCTGGGTGAGCACTTCGATATCCACGGCGGCGGCCAAGACTTGCAATTCCCGCATCACGAGAATGAAATTGCGCAGTCCGAAGGCGCACATGGACATGGGTTCGTGAATTACTGGATGCACAACGGATTCGTGCGCGTCGACAACGAGAAGATGTCGAAGTCACTCGGTAATTTTTTCACGATTCGCGATGTACTCAAAAAGTACGACCCGGAAGTTGTGCGTTTCTTCATATTGCGCGCGCATTATCGCAGCGCGCTCAATTATTCCGATCAACATCTCGATGATGCGCGCCAGGCCTTGACGCGGCTTTACACGGCACTCAAGGAAGTGCCAGTGGCCGAGTCTGCAGTGGTGGATCAGGCTGAGCCGCATGCGCAACGTTTTGCAGAAGCAATGAACGACGATTTCAATACCCCGGTGGCAATGGCGGTATTGTTCGACCTCGCCAATGAAGTCAATAAGAGTAAATCGCAGTTGCATGCACGACAACTCAAGGCCTTGGGCGAGATGATTGGTTTGTTGCAGCGACCGGCCGACAGTTTTCTCAAGAGTGTGGTGGGCGATACCGCCCAAGGGCTAGGCGAAGCCGAGATTGAAGCCGGCATTGCAGCCCGTATTGCTGCAAAAAAAGCGAAGAATTTTGCCGAAGCAGATAACATTCGCGCGCAGCTTGCTGCGGCTGGCGTCATTCTCGAAGATAAACCAGGCGGTCTGACAGAGTGGCGGCGAGGTTGAGCAGCATGATGAGAAATATTCCGACTGATTCGACGATTAGCGTACCGGCATACTGGGAACAGGCCAAGGTCGAACTGATGAAGCGCGACCGCATCATGCGCAAGCTCATCCCTCAATTCGGCGATCTACAATTGACCGGGCGCGACGACGCTTTTACTACGTTGGCGCGGTCCATCATCGGTCAGCAGATTTCAGTCAAGGCGGCGCAGGCGCTGTGGCAGCGGTTTTTGGAAGCTTGTCCGAAATGCACGCCGGCGCAGGTACTCAAAACAGGTCCGGAGCAGCTTGGCGTTTGCGGTTTGTCCAAACGCAAGGCCGAGTATTTGCTTGATCTGGCCAACCATTTCAAGGCCAAAACCGTCCATCCCGATAAATGGGCTGAAATGGCCGATGAAGATGTGATCGCCGAAATGGTGCAGATTCGTGGTATCGGGCGCTGGACAGCCGAGATGTTTTTGATATTTAATTTGCTGCGGCCGAATATCTTGCCGCTGGATGACCCGGGCTTGCTCGAAGGCATCAGTAATAGTTATTTTTCGGGTGAACCGGTATCGCGCAGTGACATGCGCGAAGTCGCCGCCAATTGGGAGCCGTGGCGCACAGTCGCCACCTGGTATTTGTGGCGCAGCCTGGATTCACAGTCTGGCGCTTAGTACGGGCACGGCGGGCTGTTATACTGCTGTCTGTGCATGAAAATGAGTTTAGCAAAGGAATACGATGAGCAAGTCGACAACCACATTTCTAGGTTTTGAGCAGGCCATTGCCGAGCTCGACGCCAAAATCGAAGAGTTGCGCTTTGTGCAAGACGATTCGGCCGTCGACATCTCGGAAGAGATTGAGCGCCTGGTCAAGAAAAGCCAGCAACTGACCAAGGATATCTACGCCAAGCTGACGCCATGGCAAGTGTCGCAGATCGCCCGTCATCCGCAACGTCCATACACGATGGACTACGTCAATGAAATCTTCACCGATTTCCACGAACTGCATGGCGATCGTACCTACGCAGATGATTTGTCCATCGTCGGTGGTCTGGCCCGCTTCAATGGTCAGGCCTGCATGGTGATTGGTCATCAAAAGGGGCGCGATACCAAGGAACGTGCCTTGCGCAATTTCGGCATGCCCAAACCGGAAGGCTATCGCAAAGCGATGCGTCTGATGAAAGTGGCGGAAAAATTCAACTTGCCGATCTTCACCTTTGTCGATACCCCGGGCGCTTTTCCCGGTATTGATGCTGAAGAGCGCGGCCAGTCCGAAGCGATCGGCCACAACCTGTATGTGATGGCTGAGCTGAAAGTGCCGCTCATTGCCACCATCATCGGTGAAGGCGGTTCCGGCGGCGCGCTGGCCATTGCCGTGGGTGACTCGGTGTTGATGTTGCAATATGCGACTTATTCGGTGATTTCACCTGAAGGTTGCGCCTCGATTCTGTGGAAAACCGCGGATCGCGCCTCTGACGCCGCCGAAGCACTGGGCTTGACCGCACATAGGCTCAAGGCCATGGGCTTGATCGATAAGATTGTCAGCGAGCCGTTGGGCGGTGCTCATCGCGATCCCAAGCAGATGGCATCCATGCTCAAGCGGGCACTGGCTGATACTTTGCGTCAGTTTCAAGGTGTCAAGACCAAGGAATTGCTGGCCGCACGTCACGAAAAGCTGATGAGCTACGGCAAGTTCAAGGAACTCAATCCACAAGAGTAATTCCGTCCTCGCAGCAAATACGGCGGCGCCAATTGCACATGCATGGCGCCGCTGTTGCGTTCCAGGCCTGGCTTTGAGTGCCTAAAAAACGCCGCTAGCGACGTTTTTTAGGTGTTCTTATAGGAAAAATCAAGCATGTCTGCCTCAGCAACTCCCCATCCATTGCAAGAGCAGTTGGCGCAGGCATTGCACAAGCTGCTGCAGCTGCAAAATGCCAATACTGCCGATGTCGCCCATACGCATAACTTTGCGGCCGGTTTTCCACGCATGGCAGTAGCTTACAGCGGTGGTCTCGATTCCTCGGTGTTGCTACATCTGACTACCGCTTTTGCGCGTCAGCATGGTGTCCAATTGTTTGCCTTTCACATTCATCATGGGCTCAGCGCCAATGCGGACCGCTGGCAGCAGCATTGTCAGCAGCAGAGCGCCGCTCTTGAGGTGCAGTATGACGATCGTCGTATTTCGCTTGATCAGGACGATAAGGGCGGCATTGAAGAGGCGGCTCGCATTGGCCGCTATCAGGCGCTGGGGCAATTGTGCCAGACGCATGGGGTAGGCTTGCTGCTGACGGCGCATCACCTCGATGATCAGGCTGAAACCGTGCTGTTGCAGATCCTGCGTGGTTCGGGCGTGGCCGGCATGTCTGGCATGGACAGCGCCAATACAGCAGCAGCCTTGTTGGGCGATGCCACTTTGCTGTTGGCGCGGCCGTTGTTGGACGCCTCCCGCAACGAGCTGGAGCAATACGCCCAAGTACATGGCTTGCACTTTGTCGAAGATGAATCCAACAGCGATACACGTTATGCCCGCAATGCCTTACGCCAGCGAGTGATGCCACTGCTGGCCGAATTTTTCCCAGGTTTTCAGCAGCGCTTTGCACGCGCCGCAGGCCATGCACAGTCGGCGCAGCGCTTGCTCATCAGCTTGGCGGCGCAAGATCATGCCGCTTGTTTGCAGGGCGAATATTTGAGCATGCCGGCGCTGCGTCGCCTGGATCAGGACCGGCTCGATAATTTGCTGCGTTATTGGATGGCACTGCGTGGCTTGCGCATGCCAACGGCGGCCTGGCTGGCGGAGTTGCGTACGCAGTTGCTGGAAGCGAAGGACGATGCGCAATTGTGCGTCACCCATCCGGACTGTCATATCCGGCGTTATCGCGAGCGGGTATTTTTAACACCACGTCATCCCGCCTTCGATGCCGATACGGGACCGCAGGGATTTGTCTGGCAGGGCGAGCCCAGCTTATATTTCGCACGGTTGTCGGGCACTTTATTTTTCGATGCTGGCGAACACGGCTTTGATCCGGCATGGCTACGCACGCAGGCTTTGTCGGTCGCGTTGCGCAGTGGCGGCGAACGCCTCCGGTTGGCTTGGAATCGTCCCGCCAAGAGTTTGAAATATCATTATCAGTCGCTTGATATTCCTGCTTGGGAAAGACCCTATCTGCCGCTCGTGTTTGCTGCGGACCAGTTGTTGTATGCCGCAGGTATTGGTATGGATAGTCAGGCGCAGCCAACGGCGGCAGAAACCGGTGGCCAGCTTATTGCCTTGCGCTGGCAGGCTGATTTGCGCTGAGTGCGATGGCCACAAAAAAGCGGCTTGTCATGTGAGTGACAAGCCGCTTTTTATTTTCAGACTGCTGCCGCTATCAGCTCTTGACAGGTGTTGCAGTTGCCGCAGGTTTGGCTGCTGTCGTGGTGCTACTGGTCTTGCCGGTGACGTCTTTTTTGGCAATGTGCTTGACCATCTTGTGCTTGGTTGTGGTGGTGGCCTTGGGCGCCACCGTTGTTGTTGCGGGAGCGGTAGCTGGCGTTGCTGCTGCACCGGTTTGGGCGAACACAGGCAGAGTCAATGCAGATAACAGTGTAGCGACGATGATGGCAGACGATTTCATGAGATTTTCCTTGAAAGACTAGTGTTTTATTGAGGGCGCACCAGCGGTGCGCCCAGTTTCAATTTCGTGGTTTGGATACGTCTTACTTGGCTGCTGCAGGCATGGTTGCCGGTGCGGTGCTGGCCTTGTCTTTCTTGGCAACGTGTTTCACGGTCTTGTGCTTGACTGCTGGTGCAGTTTTTGTCGCACTGCTAGCGGTAGCCGGGCTGGTTGCTGCAGGTGCCGTGGTGCCGGTTTGTGCGAACACGGGCAAGCTCAGAGCACTAAGCAGGACGGCGGCGATGATGGACGTGGTTTTCATGATGTTTTCCTTGAAGGGCAGTCGGTTCAATATAGTGGTTCAAGTACAGCGTTGATCAGCAATGTGTTACTTGGTCGCGCCAGGTGCGGCTGCACTGGCAGGTGTCGTTGCTGCTGTTGCTGCGCCGGTTTTTTCCTTGCTGACCTTGCTCTTCACAGTGCTGTGTTTCACTGTCTTGACCTTGGCTGCCGGTTCAGTCTTCTTCGTCGCGGTGGCTGCAGCCGGCGCAGACGCGACCGGGGTCGCAGCTGCGGCAGTTGCTGGCGCGCCGGTTTGGGCAAACACCGGCAGGGCCAGTGCGGACAACAGAGCGGCAACAAGGATGGAAGTCGATTTCATGGCACATTTCCTTAAAGAGAAGTTTTTCAATCTCGGTGCTTACCGTTATTTACTGCACCTTACTTCCATTAACGAGCTGGCAATCAAAGCGACGACATCAAAGTGTTGCAGAACATGCGATAGTTGTAAGCACCTGTTGCAAGCGGCTGAGCCCGGTGTTTCTAGGTACTCAGGCCACTGGCCAGCCCTGCGTGATGCCGATCATGTGCGCGATCTGCGGGCCGAACAAGCCGACCACGCCGATGATGATCAGGTAGAGCGCGATAATGAAATTAAGCAGACGCGGCATGAGAAAAATCAGAATGCCAGCGATCAGCGCTACCAGCGGGCCGAAGGAAAGATGAATATTCATATTGAACTCCTGTATCAAAGAGATGGAGAGATGCGGCTTGTGCGCTGATGAGTTTAACTTGTCAGCGCTCTGCAAGCACGCCGACGGCGAGATTGAAGGGTCGGCTTTATAATAGCGTCCTGATTTTCAGTGGAGAGTATTAGCATGTTGTTGCAAACTTGGATTGCTTTTTTCCTGGCATCTTGTCTGATTGCTATTTCGCCCGGCTCGGGTGCCATCTTGTCGATGAGTCATGGACTCAGTTATGGCGTGCGTCGTACCAGCGCGACCATTCTGGGGCTTGAAATCGCCCTGGTGCTGGTGTTGCTGATTGCCGGTGCAGGCGTTGGATCTTTGCTGGTGGCGTCGGAGGCGGCATTTAATACGATCAAATTCCTTGGCGCTGCTTATCTGATGTATCTGGGCTGGTCACAATGGCGCGCGCCGGTGCACGTTGCCGAGGGCGCGCAGTCCCGTCCGATGGCCTCAAGCAGTTTGTGGCAACGGGTGTTTACCGGCTTTCTGACCAATGCCACCAACCCGAAAGGCATCGTCTTCATGGTCGCCGTGCTGCCGCAATTCATCGATCACCAGCAAGCGCTGTGGCTGCAATTGTTGATCATGGCAGTGACGACGGTGACGGTGGATCTGGTGGTGATGCATGGCTATGCGTTCGCCGCCAGTCGCATGCAGCGTTTCTTCAATGATGCACGGGCGCTCAAGTTGCAGAATCGCTTCTTTGGCGGCGTGTTGATGTTGGTCGGAGCGGGCTTGTTTTTCTTCAAGCGCAGTCAGGCGACATAAACAATGGCCGTTAAGGCCGGCACAATAAAAAACCCGTATCAGGCTTGTTCCTGATACGGGTTTTTTATTGTCCTGGCCAGATAGATCAATGTGGGCAGGTGAGGTCGCCCTGCGCACAAGCGGCCAGTGCTTTGAGCTCCTTGGTGCGTTCCAGCGTCTTGTCGGTGAGACAGCTCTGCAGTGCCAGCCCCCGTGCCGAACCAGTGATGTCGGCACTGACATATTTGCATGACAAGTCGCGATATTTGATCCAAGCCAGCTGAACATCTCGGATCTGGTTCTGTTGTGCCTGGTCGAGCCGGTTGCGATAGTCGACATAGGTCTGATTCAATTGCGCATCCGCTTTGTTGAGCGCCTGCGAAGCGCATTGTTCCATGTCGATCTGGCTGATGGCTTTTGCGCAATCCACGTCGTTGCCGGTATCGGCCGCGTGGCAAAGCGTAGCGCTGGTGCTCAGTACGGCAAAGGCGAGTAGGGCGGCAGTGCGCCAAAAAGATAATTGCATACATGTCCTCAACTTTGTTTGCCCATGAGTGTCTATCGGCGAGTCGTATATTGCAAATGATTTACTGCAAAAAATTGGTAACAATTTGTTCTTTTATTAGATTACTTATTGTTATTTTCTGATTTTATTTTGAGATATGAAACATCGGAAATGTGGCCATGTTCTGCAAGGATTTTCAGCGCGTATTACCATGGGGCCCCATCCGATTTTCCAGCCCACTGTATGCAAGGCGCGCCAACCCGGTGTGCGCTTGTTACACGGGGTTATCCACTGATCATGAAAGGATCAATCATGGCCGCATCTTATGCTTATGCCGCAGTCAACCCACAATCAGCCTTGGCACCTTTCCGCTTCGAACGTCGTGAGCCGGGCGCGCATGATGTGCAAATCGACATCATGTTTTGCGGCGTCTGCCATTCCGATCTGCACACGGCACGCAATGAATGGGGCAATACCGTCTATCCAACGGTTCCCGGTCACGAAATCATCGGTCGCGTCAGCAAGGTCGGTTCCCAGGTTCAGCAATTCAAGCCGGGGCAAATAGTTGGCGTCGGCTGTATGGTTGATTCCTGTCAGAGTTGCGCCAGTTGCGCCGAAGGCCTGGAACAATATTGTGAAAATGGTTTTGTTGGCACCTATAACGGCGCAGACAAACACAGTGGCGGCGTCACCTACGGTGGTTATGCCAACAATATCGTCGTCAGTGAAAAATTCGTTCTGCGCATTTCCGATAAACTCGATCCGGCCGCCGCCGCACCTTTGCTGTGTGCCGGCATTACTACTTATTCGCCGTTGCGGCACTGGAAGGTAGGCAAAGGTCACAAGGTCGGCATCGTCGGTCTGGGCGGTCTGGGACACATGGGTGTCAAGCTGGCGCATGCCATGGGTGCGCATGTGGTGTTGTTTACTACCTCGCCTAACAAGGTGGCCGATGCGTTGCGACTGGGCGCCGATGAAGTCGTAATCTCCAAGGATGAAGCGCAGATGGCACAGCATGCCAATAGCTTTGATTTCATCTTGAACACCGTCGCCGCACCGCACAACCTGGATGCTTTCCTGGCCTTGCTCAAGCGCGATGGCACCATGACACTGGTGGGTGCACCCGACTCACCACATCCATCGCCGACGGTGTTCAACCTGATCCTCAAGCGCCGTACTCTGGCCGGTTCCCTCATCGGTGGCATCAAGGAAACTCAGGAGATGCTTGATTTCTGCGCCGAGCATGGCATTACCTCGGACATCGAGCTGATCAAGATGGATGAAGTCAATCAGGCTTACGAGCGCATGCTCAAGAGCGACGTCAAATATCGTTTTGTGATCGACATGGCGTCGTTGCCAGCATAGGTAGCATAGACGGCATATCGTCATCGCATAAACCGGTCACCACAGGTGGTGATCGGTTATGCTGGCTGCTATTTGCTTCGGGGCGTTGCATGTTTTTACTATCGTTGCGCATGACCGGCCGGGATTGGCGCGCCGGCGAACTCCGTTTTTTGTTGGTTGCGCTGATCGTGGCTGTAGCAGCACTGTCGTCGGTCGGTTTTTTCGTTGACCGTATGCGTGCGGGCCTGGAGCGTGATGCGCATCAGTTGCTGGCGGCTGATCTGCTGGTCGGCGCCGACCAACCCTTGCCGCCTGCGTGGCTGGCGCGGGCAGCGCAAGCGCAGTTGCAGACGGCGCAAACGGTGGTGTTCCCGAGTATGGCGGTGGCCGGTCAAGGCGATACCGCGCGTTCTCTGTTGTCCTCGATCAAGGCCGTTTCTGCTGCCTATCCATTGCGCGGGCAACTCAAGCTGGTCCAGCCCGGCGCCCTTGATCGCAGCGCTGCTGGCGTACCCCTGCCGGGCACGGTGTGGGTGGATCCAAATATTCTGTCGTTCTTGCAGTTGCAGGTTGGCGACATGCTCAAACTGGGCGAGCGGCAATTTCAGATCGCTGCCGTGATTGCTGCTGAGCCTGATCGCGGCAGTGTTTTCGCCAGCTTTGCCCCGCGCGTGATGCTCTCGCTCGACGATCTGCCGGCCACCGGTCTGGTGCAGTACGGCTCGCGTGTGACCTATCGTTTGTTGTTGTCGGGCACCTCCGCCCACATCAATGCTTATCAACAATGGCTGCAACAGCACATTGATGCCGATAACCTCAAAGGTGTGCGCATCGAATCACTCACTTCAGGCCGCCCTGAAATGCGCGCCACGCTCGATCGCGCGCAACAGTTTCTGGCACTGGTAGGCCTGCTGTCGGCCATGCTGGCGGCATTGGCCGTGGCCATGGCGGCACGCCGCTTCATGCTGCGTCATCTTGATGCTTGTGCCATGTTGCGTTGTTTTGGCATGACGCAGAACCAGCTTACCTGGATGTATCTGCAAGAGTTTTCGCTGGTGGGGGTTGTTGGCAGTGCCCTGGGCGTCGCAATCGGCTTTGTGGCGCATTTTGTCTTGCTGCACTGGCTCGCCGGTTTCATTCCTACCAGCTTGCCGGCGGCGAGCTGGTGGCCGGCAGGGCAGGGATTGGCGGTTGGCATGTTGTTGCTGATCGGCTTTGCGCTGCCGCCGCTGCTGCAATTGCGCAATGTACCGCATAACCGCGTGATACGACGCGAACAATCGCCACCCAAGGCCATGAGTGTGGCTACCTATGCATTGGGGGCGTTGGTGTTTGCTGGCCTACTGTTGTGGCAGGCCGGTGACGTCAAGCTGGGTGCCATGACAGCAGCCGGTTTTCTGGGGGCTTTTGCTCTGTTCGCTTTGTTGTCCTGGGCTTGCCTGCAAGGCGCCAATGGCTTGCGCGGCCTGTTTGACAGTCAAAGCTGGCGCTTTGCCATCAACGGTTTGCAGCGGCGGCCGGGTGCCACCATCATGCAAATGGTGGCACTCGCACTGGGGCTGATGGCCTTGCTGCTGCTGACGGTCATTCGCGGTGATCTGATCGGCGCCTGGCGCCAGGCCACACCGGCCGATGCGCCCAACCGTTTTGTGATCAATATCCAACCGGATCAGAAGCAGGCGGTAGCGCAGCGGCTGCAACAGGCGCAAGTGACGCAGGCACCGCTGTTTCCCATGATTCGCGGTCGTCTGGTGCAGATCAACGGCAAGCCGGTGACCAATGACAGCTATCAGGAAGACCGCGCCAAGCGCCTGGTTGACCGTGAATTCAATTTGTCGACCATGCGCGAGCTGCCGCCGAAAAACACTATCGCCAGCGGCAAATGGTTCGACGATACTCAGCCGGAAGCCTCGGTGGAGGAAGGTTTGGCCAAGACGCTCAAGCTGCACCTGGGCGACCGCTTGCAATTTGACATGGCCGGCCAATTGCTGACGGTACCCATTACCAGCATCCGCAAGCTGGAATGGGGCTCGCTGCGGGTGAATTTTTTCGTGATCATCAATCCGGCCGCAATGCAAGACACGCCGCAGACCTGGATCACGGCATTCCATGCAGGGTCAGAACAAAGTGGCTTGGGTAATCTGCTCACACGCGATTTCCCCAATCTGACGGTGATCGATATCGGTAGCGTGCTCAAACAGATTCAGGATATCGTCGATCAAGTCGTTGCTGCAGTGCAGTTTCTGTTTCTCTTCACACTCCTTGCTGGCGTGCTGGTGCTCTACGCCGCGCTTGTCAGCACGCAGGATGCCCGGGTGCGCGAGGCTGCGCTGTTGCGTGCGCTTGGCGCCACGCGGCGCGAGCTCAGACGTGCGCAGTCTATCGAGGTGATGCTCATTGGCAGCGTCGCCGGCTTGCTGGCCGCCAGCGGCGCGGCTGTCATCGGTTGGGCGCTAACGCATTATGTGTTTGATTTCGACTGGCACTTCAGTGTTTTGCTGTGGCTGGCAGGGGCTGGATTAGGAATGTTGTGCGCGCTCGCAGGCGGCTGGGTCAGCTTGCGCCATGTGCTGGGTCGGCCGCCTTTGCAGAGCTTGCGTGAAGCCTAGACAGGCACTGCGCAGCGCCTAAGGATGCGGGTAGGCGGCAGCTGCGCTATCATCTCGCTCTATGCAAATCGAAGACCCTAATGCGCCGACTGTTTATGACATGATCGGCGGCGCTGACAAGCTGCGCGAAATGGTGGATCGTTTTTACGATCTGATGGACCTTGAGCAGGAATTCGCGGTCATCCGTGCACTGCATCCTGCCAGCCTGAGCGGCTCGCGCGACAAGACCTACTGGTTCTTGTCGGGCTGGAGCGGCGGCCCCAATCTGTATATCGAACGTTTCGGGCATCCTTTCCTGCGTGCGCGTCATCTGCCGTTTGCCATCGGTATTGCTGAGCGTGATCAGTGGTTGCGCTGTATGGCATGGGCCATGCAAGACGTCGGGTTGGAAGAGGGGCTGCGTACGCGTCTGATGCAGTCGTTTTTCCAGACTGCCGACTGGATGATGAACAAGGATACTTCCGTAAAACCCTCCTAACTCATGCACTTGCCGCTTCCTGTTACGGGCGGCATTTCGTGCTGTGGGGGCTTGCCTTTCACGGCTGTGAAACCGGCCGTTTTCCCATGACTTTGCAGTCATGCAGGATTTTCTACGCGAAGTATTTTTTTAAAACGTTCGATAATCGATTTATTTGCGCGTTTATCGTACGTTTTTTGATATTGCTCCTTAGCCGTTGCAGTGGCTTATGACTACACTTTTATCAAAATAAAAAAGCATAAAAAAGATAAACAAGTGTCGGAGACAAGGCCGCTCAACAGAAAACCAGTACGTACAGTGATTGACTGAAACGGCTGTGCAGGAGCTTGTCGATATTGTCGCCGATCAATGCTTATCAGATTGCTACCTTATGCGGAGCAATGTTGGATGCGATATGGCCGCTGCAAAAAAGCATCGGAAACATCGCCATCAGGCAATTCTCAGATTAATATAACCATCAAAAAATGGAGACAAGAACATGACAACACCCATTCCGGCCTCGGCGCAAATGCTCCAGAACCGTCAGGCCCGCAAGGCCGCACTCGGTAGTTTTGTCGGCGCCGTAGTCGACTGGTACGATTTTCTTCTATACGGCATTACAGCAGCATTGGTGTTCAACACGCAGTTTTTCCCCAGCGATAACCCGACCCTGGGTACGCTGGCCGCCTTTGGCACTTTTGGTGTCGGTTTTTTGTTTCGTCCTTTGGGCGGTATTGTGTTTGGCCATTTTGGCGATCGTCTTGGACGCAAGCGCATGCTGGTCATTACCGTGGTCATGATGGGCGTGTCCACGGCTCTCATCGGGCTGTTGCCCAGCTATGCCAGCATTGGCTGGTATGCACCGCTGGCACTGGTTGTTCTGCGTGCACTGCAAGGTTTTGCGGTGGGCGGCGAGTGGGGTGGTGCGGCCTTGATGGCGGTGGAGAGTGCGCCCAAAGGCAAGAAAGCTTTCTACAGCAGCGGTGTACAGGTCGGTTATGGCGTCGGCCTGGTGCTGGCCACCGGGATTGTCTCCATTCTCACCCATACGCTCGACAACGACGCTTTCCTGTCCTGGGGCTGGCGCATTCCCTTCCTGGTGAGCATCGTACTGGTGTTGGTCGCCTTGTGGATACGTTCGACCATGGAAGAGTCGCAGGAATTTGTGCGCACCGTCGGTCAGCACGGGGAGCGCAAGGTCAAGCTGCCGGTGTTGACTGCGTTGAGCAAGAACCCCAAGAGTTTTCTCCTGATCATTGCCTTACGCATGGCAGAGATGTTCACCATGTACATCGTTACCGCCTTTGCGCTGTCGTATTCGACCAAAAATCTGGGCATGTCGCGCGACCTGTTTCTCAATATCGGCTTGCTGGTCGGGGCCGTCAGTTGCCTGACCATTCCGTTGTTTGCGCTGGCAGCTGACCGCATCGGCCAGAAGCGGGTGTATGTGACCGGTGCACTCATTGGCCTGGCTTCTGCGATTCCTTTCTTTCTTGCCATGGAAGCGCGTTCGATTTTGTGGATTGTGGTTTTCTCGGTGCTGCTGGCCAATATTGCCCATGACATGGTGGTCAGTGTGCAGCAACCCTTGTTCACCGAATTTTTTGGCGCTGAGTATCGCTATAGCGGCGCTGGCGTCGGCTACCAGTTTGCCAGTGTGGTCTGCGGCGGATTCACGCCTTTCATCGCCACCGCCTTGCTCGGTATCAATGGTTCCTGGCACGCAGTGGCCGCTTATCTGGCGGGTGGATGTTTAGTTTCGGTGATCGTTTCGGCACGGATGAAAATGGCACCGGCGGCAGCGCCATCTGCCAGTACCGTCAGTGCTGCCGGGCAGACTACGACATCGTTGGTGTAGTTTTTTTCTTTGTGGCCGCAGGCAGTCGTGTTTAGCGACTTGCCTGTTTAACTTGAAAGACTCTATGAAGCTCTCTACACGTTTGATGTTTCTGGTGGGCGTTGCGGTAGTCTCGCTGTCCGTGCTGTGCGCCGTGAGTCTGTATTCGCTCAATAAATCCATGCTCGATGATCGCAAGGCCGAGATTATCAATATGCTGAAAATGGGCATCAAGCTGGTGACCTATTATCAGAGCCTGGAAGTAAAAGGCACACTCACGCGTGAACAAGCACAGGCGGCCGCCAAGACAGCCTTGTCCCAGCTGGATAACGAAGGGAAAAGTTATTTTTGGGCGCGTCTGCCAAATGGTTTGACGTTCATCCATCCGAATCCAAAAGTCCGCGACACCATTACCCAGGGCGAGACCATGGATGGACGGGTCGATGCGGTGGCCTACCGCGAGGCAATGGATAAGGATACCATCGGTCTGGTACTGATCAAGATCCCGCGCGGCAATGGTGGCGCCGTGCCGAAGTTGAACGGCATCGTCGAGTTCAAACCGTGGGGCTGGTGGTTGGGAACCGGTTTCTACATTGATGACATCAATGAGGTTTTTTGGCACTCGGCAACCAATTTCATGGCTATTTTTCTTGTCGCCATCGGTATTTTGGTATTGCTGGGCTGGCGTCTCATTCGCAGCGTTACCCATTCTCTTGGCGGCGAACCGGCCTATGCCTCGGCGGTCACCCAAAAAATTGCTGGCGGCGATTTGTCGGCACCGGTGCAGTTGCGCAAGGACGATAACCATAGTTTGTTGTTTGCGATTTCCGGTATGCAGAGCGGATTGATCGGCATCATTTCCGGTATTCGTACTGGTGCTTCTGCCATTACCAATGCATCGACCGAGATCGCACAAGGCAATCAGGATTTGTCGTCAAGAACCGAAGAGCAAGCGGGTTCGCTGGAAGAAATTGCTTCGACGATGGAACAGCTCACCAGTGCCGTCAGACAAAATGCGGAAAATGGCCGGCATGCCAATACCCTGGCCGTCAAAGCCTCGGAAGTTGCCGCGCAGGGCGGCACGGTGGTCGAGCAGGTGATCGACACCATGGCCTCCATCAACGAGTCCTCCAACAGGATCGTCGACATCATCGGCGTCATTGATGGCATTGCCTTTCAGACCAACATCCTGGCGTTGAATGCGGCGGTTGAAGCAGCGCGTGCCGGTGAGCAGGGGCGTGGCTTTGCCGTGGTTGCCAGCGAAGTGAGAAGTCTGGCGCAACGCAGCGCCAGTGCGGCCAAGGAAATCAAGATACTGATTGCCGATTCGGTAGAGAAGGTCGAGGCTGGCAGCGCGTTGGTGGAAGACGCCGGCAAGACCATGAAGGAGGTCGTCTCCAGCGTCAAGCAGGTCACCTCGATCATTGCTGAAATTGCTACCGCCAGCCATGAACAAAGCACCGGGATTGAGCAGGTCAATATCGGTATCACCCAGATGGATGATGTGACGCAACAAAACGCTGCTTTGGTGGAGCAAGCTGCTGCAGCGGCGGAATCGCTGAAACAGCAGGCAGCGAGGCTGGAGCAGTTGGTCGAAGTGTTCAAACTCAACGCTGGCTAGACACCGTTGACGTCAATATGACAGCACCGGCTAGTGCGCATCGCTAGCTGGTGCTGTATCGTTTTTATCTTTATTTCCTCTCATTTTTCATTATTTGTTGCCTAAGTGGTGACAAATTTGTCATGTCTTTGTCATCGATTTAAGCGCCATCGGCTTCTACACTGCGACCTCACATGAAGGATGTGCAGTGTTGCGCACCACATCTTTTGGACGATTGATCATAAAGATGAGGAGCTTTGCATGTTGCGAACCACACCACAGCGCCCCCCGCGCAGCGAAGTCGGCCGGTCGGCAGCCTATGCCTTCATGATTGCCTGCGCAGTTTGCATGGCTGCTATTTTCTTGTGCCGCAGCGGCAATGTGATGGCGCAGGAAATGCACCATCACGGCGCCGATCAAGGTGATATGGGCGGTATGCGCATGTCCGTGTCGCCAGCACCGGTATTCATCGCCAGTACCGGCAAGTCTTTTGCCGCACTCATGGAGGACGCCATGGCAGTCATGGATGAAGGTATGGCGCATGCACCGATGAACGGTCAGTCGGCACATGATTTCGTGACGATGATGCTACCGCATCATCAAGGCGCGGTGGACATGGCGCGCGCCATGCTGCTCTACACCGACGATCCCGAGATCCGCAACCTGGCGCTGGGCATCATTACCGAGCAGCAAACCGAAATCCGTGTCATGCAGCTGTGGCTGCAGCGTCACGACCAGGCCGCAATCAAGTAGCGGGGCAGTTTCATTCACGCAGCAGTAATCCGTACATTCGAGGACATTCAAATATGCAAAAAACTTCTATCGCAAGCGCCGTCGCGTTCGCTCTGATCAGCCATGCGGCCTGGGCCTTGCCGTCCGACCGTGATCGTGTCTACACGGCTGATCAGAACAGCAACACCGTGAGCGTCTTCAATCCAGCCAGCAATACCTTGGTCGGTCAGATCCGTCTGGGCAATCCAAGGCCGGACGTGTTGTCACCGCTGTACCGCGGTCAGATCAATATCCATGGCATGGGTTTTTCACCCGATCACAAAACCTTGCTGGTGGTTGCCAACGGTTCCAATTCAGTGACGTTTATCGACACGGCCACCAATCAGGTCAAAGGCATCACCTATGTTGGCCGTTCGCCGCACGAAGGTTTTTTCACGGCCGACGGCAAGGAAGCCTGGGTGGTGGTGCGGGGTGAGGACTATATTTCGGTGATCGACCCAGTCAGCTTCAAGGAAACACGCCGTATCAAGACCGGGGTTGGTCCGGGCATGGTGCAGTTTATGCCAGATGGCAAGCTGGCATTTGCGGTGTCCAGCTTTACGCCGCAGGTTGATGTGATTGATGTCAAGTCGCATCAAGTCATCAAGAAAATTGATGTGATCAGTCCATTTTCACCGTACCTGCAATTCACGCCGGACTACAAGGAAATGTGGATGACGCATAAGGATGTCGGCAAAGTCACGCGTATCGACACGGCGACCATGCAAGTGACTGGCGTCATCGACACCGGCTTTATTACCAACCACCTCACTTTCGCGACCCTTCACGGCCAGGTCCTGGCCTATGTATCGGTGGGTGGCGAAAACCTTGTCAAGGTCTACACCACCGAGCAGCCGGCCAAGCTGGTGGCCACCATTGCTACCGGCGCGCTGCCGCATGGCATCTGGACTTCGGATGACAGTAGCCGCATCTATGTCGGATTGGAAAACGGCGATGGCGTCGAGGTCATCGATACCGCCAGTAACAAAGTCATCGCCCATATCGGCGGCGGTCAAGCGCCCCAGGCATTGATTTATCTGTCGCATGTAGTGGACGCCAGCGGCAGCAAGAGCAATCTGGTCGAACGCGTCAACAGCGATCCGCTCAATATTGCTTTGGAGCGTGTTGCAGGCGCGCCAGGCGAGGCGCGTGGCTTTGTGGTGTCGCGCAATCTGGGTGTGATTGATGCCTTGGAAGTCTCGTTGTTCAAGCTCAAGCCGCAAACCACTTACAGCGTCTATCTGGATGGGCAGGCGGCGCCGGTGGCGCGCTTCGTCACTGACGCCAAGGGCATGAGCAACGGCACTGCCATCGGCCCGCTACGCACGCTGGCCGCGCCGGGGGCTGCTCCTGTCGCCGCACGGCTCATCGTGATGGAAGGTAATGCCGCAGCCGATGCCGATAAGGCAGTGTTGGTTCAGGCTAAATAAGGGCGAGTACCGGGCAATCTGAAAAATCCAGCCACAGGTAGCGCAATAAAATATTTGTTAGTGATATGCTCGACGGCTTATCCGATTGATCTCATGCTGAGCGACTCGGCAGACATCTACGCGGCGCAACAAGCCCCGAACTACCCCGCAACAATAAAGCCCTGCTATGACCCAAACTGAATTGATTCTGATTGCCCTGGTGGCTGCCGGCCTGGTGCTGCAACTACTGATTCTGCTGCGCGGCCGCGCCGGTGCCGAACCGGAGTTGGACCTCGAGACACCCTTGCAGTTACTGAAAGCCGAATTGCAGCGGCACCAGCAAGATCTGGCCGAACGCAGCGAGCGCGAATGGCGTGCGCAATTGCAAATCAGTGCGCAAGGTGCGCGCCAAGAGCTGGCCAGCAATTTCGGTCAGTTGCAGCAAACGCTGGCGGCACAGATGACCAGTGTGGCGACTTTGCAAAACCAACAGCTCGACGGCTTCGCCGAGCAACTCATCAAGCTCAATCAGACCAATGCCCAGCAGCTCGACGGCATGCGCCAGAGCATGAACCTGCAGGCGCAAAGCAACCGCGAAGAGCAGGCCGCTTCACTGCAACGCTTTGGCGATACGCTCAATCAGACCTTGTCGACACTGACCGAATCGAATGCACAACGTATGGCCGAAGTGCGCGCCACGCTGGAAGCCAAGATCAAGGATCTGCAACTGGACAATGGCAACCGCCTCGAAGAGATGCGCAAGACCGTCGATGAAAAGCTGCATGCGACGCTGGAACAGCGCTTGGGCGAATCCTTCAAGCTGGTTTCGGACCGTCTGGAAAAAGTCCATCAAGGTCTGGGTGAGATGCAACAACTGGCCATCGGCGTGGGTGATCTCAAGCGTGTGCTGACCAATGTCAAGACGCGCGGCACCTGGGGTGAAGTGCAACTGGAAATGTTGCTGGAACAGGTGCTCACGCCCGAGCAATACGCCAAGAACGTCGAGACCGTACCGGGTAGCGGTGCAAGAGTGGAGTTTGCCATCAAGCTGCCGGGTAACGTCGATGGCGGTACGCCGGTGTGGATGCCGATCGATGCGAAATTTCCAAAAGAACAGTATGAACGACTGGCCGAAGCGGCTGATCGCGCCGATGTCGAAGGCGTTGCCACTGCCGGCCGCGAGCTAGAACGCGCGGTGCGCAACGAGGCCAAGACGATTGCCGAAAAATACCTGTCGCCGCCATTGACTACCGATTTTGCCATTCTGTTTTTACCGACCGAAGGTCTGTATGCCGAAGTGATGCGCCGTCCCGGTTTGTCGGATGAATTGCAACGTACTCTGCGGGTCAGCATTGCCGGCCCGTCGACTTTATCGGCCCTGCTCAACAGCTTGCAGATGGGTTTTCGTACGTTGGCGTTGGAAAAACGTTCATCTGAAGTCTGGCAGGTGCTGGGTGCAGTCAAGACCGAGTTCGGCAAGTTCGGCGATGTGCTGGCAGCGACCAGAAATACTCTGGAGCGTGCTGCCAAGAATATTGAGCAAGCC
>Ga0209913_1000744_pt1 | contig 24021 bp, 22 predicted proteins | sample PersoiDNA2013203_FD_185805 | JGI IMG/M metagenome (GOLD analysis project Ga0209913, IMG submission 185805) | Permafrost soil microbial communities from the Arctic, to analyse light accelerated degradation of dissolved organic matter (DOM) -... | ecosystem: Environmental > Terrestrial > Soil >... | reverse complement strand
GCGCCGTCGACGAGGTGGACGGCGACCTGCGGTGTGGTCTAGCCTTGCGGGAGGAGTCCGCCAAGCAGCCTAGTGTCATGAGGCTGGCGTGTCGGCGGCGACGCCTTGTTCGCCCGGTCCCGAGAGGACCGTCACTTTCCGGTGGGGGGCCGTGGAATGAGCGAGAAGAAGGGGGTCATCGTTCTCGAGGAACTCGCCCCCGAGGGCATCGAGCTTCTCCGCAGCGACGGCCTTGAGGTCGACGCCGGCGCCGGCTGGGACGAGGACGAGCTTCTTCGGAGGATCCCGGGTTGCCACGGTCTGATCGTCGGCCCGGCGCATGCTGTGACCGCAGAGATCCTGCGGGCCGGCAGCGACCTCCAGGTGGTGGGTCGCACGGGACTGAGCGCCGCCAACGTCGACGTCGCGGAGGCGACCAGACGCGGCATCGTCGTGGCCAACACTCCGCAGAGCAACGTGATCTCCGCAGCCGAACAGGCGCTGGCCATGGTGCTGGCGTGCGCGCGCAACCTGATGGGGACACACGCCGACCTTCGCGCCGGCGGATGGGAACCGGACAAGTGGGCACGGTCGGGTGTCGAGGTGCGTGGCCGGACCCTCGGCATCGTCGGGCTCGGCCATGTCGCTCCGCTGCTCGCGGAGAACGCGCTTGCCCTGGGCATGAACGTCCTGGCCTGTGATCCAACGGTCCCCGTGGAGCGCGTTCCCGAGCTTTCGATGGAGGCCGTCGACGACCCCGGTCGCATCTATGCCGAAGCCGACTTCATCCTGGTGGATCTGCCGACCGGCGGGCAGACCGAGGGGCTCATCGGCGACGACGAGTTCGCGCAGATGAAGGACGGCGTGCGGGTCATCAGCCTGGCGCGGCCGGGCATCGTCGACCCGGCGGCGTGGGCGCGCGCCATCGAGAGTGGCAAAGTGGCGGCCGCGGCCGCCGCGGTGTACGCCGGCGATCCGCCGGCCGCCGGTCCTCTGGCTGCGTACGACGGCGTGCTCCTCACGCCCCACCTCGAAGAATCGACTGTGGACGCACAGCTGCGCGCGGGGCTGATGATCGCCGAGCAGGTCGCCGCGGTGCTCCGCGGCGAGTTCGCGAGCAACGCGGTCAACGTGCCCCTCACGCTGGTCGACGATGCCGACGAGCTCATGCCGTACCTGGGTCTCTGCGCCCAGTTGGGGCGGTTGCTCGTGAGCCTCGCCGACGGCCCCATCGATGATTTCGAGATCAGCTACGGCGGCAGCTTCGCCTACTTCGATACGCGCATCCTCACGCTCGGCGTTCTTGGGGGCGTGCTCGCCGACCAGGTGGAGGGGCCGGTCAACTACGTGAACGTTCAGTCCATCGCCGACGAGCGCGGATTGACCGCGCACGAGACGAAGCAGTCCGACCTTCCGGACTTCCCCCGGCTCATCACCGTGTCGACGCTCGGCCCCCGGGGCGAGGTGTCGGTCTCGGGCGCCTCGCTCGGTCCCGAGCACAAGCCGCGGCTCGTGAGGGTCTTCGGCGAAGACATCGACATCGATCCGGCGCCCCACATGCTCTTTCTGCGCTACGTCGACGCGCCGGGCGTGGGCGGCGCGGTCGGGACCATGCTCGGCGAGTGGGGCGTCAACATCGGCCGCATGTCGGTCGGCCGAGGGACCAGCGAACACGAGGCCGTCATGGCCCTCACCCTCGACGAGCCGCTCGACGCGCGTCAGCTCGATCAGCTCGTCGAGCGCTGCGGGCTGGCGTTCGGCAAGGGCGTCGAGCTGTAGCGGCCGCGCGCTCGTTTGGACACGGGCGGCGGCCATCGGCTATGCTGCCCGCCATGCGAGACTCGACACACCGCCCGTCGTGACGGCTGGAGCGGGCGGGGCGGCTTCACCGCCCCGCCCGCTCCAGCCGGCTCCCGCATCCCACCGCGACGCTCCGCTCCTCCTCAGGCCCGCGCGTCTGCTGCCGCGCCTGATCATCCACCGATCGTGCCTGTGACGCCCGTGACCCAGCGCGACCGGCACAGCCCCGGGGTCGCCGCCGCACGGGCGTCCAACAGTTGTGAGGGCCGCCGTCCATTGGCTAGGATAGCGTCCTTGCATCTCCGCCCGCACACTCCGCCGGCCCTCGGCGCCCCGGCCCCGAACCGCCCAGAAAGGACCCTCTGATGCTGAAGCGCTTCCTCATCACTCCCGGCCCCACGCCCGTGCCGCCGGAGGTGCTCTCGGCTCTCTCCGAACCGGTCATCCATCACCGCGCGCCGCGCTTCACCGAGATCCTCAAGCAGGTCGTCGCCGGCCTGAAGTACATCTACCAGACGGAGAACGACATCATCGTCTTCGCGGCCAGCGGCACCGGCGCCATGGAGAGCGCCGTGGTCAACGTCGTGAACCCCGGCGACCACGTACTGGTCGGCTCCATGGGCAACTTCGGGGAGCGCTGGAAGAAGCTCACCGCCACGTGGGGCGCCGAGGTGACCGCCCTGGACCACGAGTGGGGTGCCAAGGTCGTGCCCGCCGACATCGAGAAGGCGCTGGCCGCGGACCCCGCCATCAAGGCCGTGTACGTGCAGTTCAGCGAGACGTCCACCGGCGTCGTCAACGACATCAAGGCGATCGGCGAGATCGTCGCCAGGACGCCGGCGATCCTCGTGGTCGACGCGATCAGCGGCCTCGGCGCCACCGACCTCAAGACCGACGAATGGCACGTCGACATCTGCGTCGCCGGCTCCCAGAAGGCGCTCATGGCGCCTCCCGGCCTCGCCTACGTGGCGGTCAGCGAGAAGGCGTGGGCGGTCGTCGAGCAGTGCGCGACGCCGCGCTTCTACTACGACTACGTCACGGCGCGCAAGAAGATGACCGGCGACTCCGCCCAAACGCCGTACACGCCGGCCGTGAGCCTCATGGTCGCGCAGAACGTCGCCATCGACCTCATCAAGGAAGAGGGCCTCGAGAACGTGTTCGAGCGGCATCGCGTCCTGAGCCGCGCCGCCAAGGAGGGCGTCAAGGCGCTCGGGCTCGAGCTCTTCGGCCCCGACGACCCGGAGGCGAACTCCGTGACCGCCGTCAAGGTGCCCGACGGCGTCGACGGCGGCAAGATCGGCAAGATCGCGCGCGACAAGTGGGGCGTGTGGCTGGCCGGCGGCCAGGGTCAGCTCAAGGGCAAGATCTTCCGCTTCGGCCACTGCGGCTACTTCGGTCACAGCGACATCATCGTCGGGCTCACCACGGTCGAGATGGTGCTGGCCGAGCTGGGCTACGACGTCAAGTTCGGCGCCTCCGCGGCCGCCGCCGAACAGGTGTTCATGCAGAGCACCGTGCAGCTCTGAGGAGGGTGACGGAGATGACCGACAAGAAGAAGGTCCTGGTCAAGGAGAAGCTCGCCCCCGAGGGCATCGCGATCCTCGAGGAGCAGGGCTTTCAGGTCGACGTGGGGACGGACTGGGATGCCGACGAGCTCCTGGCCCGCATCCCCGACTACAACGGCCTCATCATCCGCTCCGCCACGAAGGTGACGGCGGACGTCATCCTGGCCGGCGCGAAGCTCCAGGTAATCGGCCGCGCCGGCGTCGGCGTCGACAACGTCGACGTCGCCGCGGCGACCAAGCGCGGCGTCATCGTCGTGAACGCGCCGCAGAGCAACGTGCTCTCCGCCGCCGAGCACACCGTGGCCCTCATCATGGCCTGCGCCCGCAATCTCCCTCAGGCCCACGCCGACCTCAAGGCCGGGAAGTGGGAGAAAGGCAAGTGGGGCAAGGGCGGCGTGGAGCTGCGCGGCAAGACGCTCGGCATCCTCGGCCTGGGGCGCATCGGCTTCCTCGTCGCCGAGGACGCTCGTGGTCTCGGCATGGACGTGCTCGCCTACGACCCGTTCGTGCCGGCCGAGAGGTTCCACGAGCTCGGTCTGAAGCGCGCCGACAGCCCCGACAAGATCTACCGCGAAGCCGACTTCATCACCGTGCACCTGCCGAAGAACGCCGACACCCTCAGTTTCATCGGCGACGAGGAGTTCGCCAAGATGAAGGACGGCGTGCGCGTGGTCAACGTCGCCCGCGGCGGCATCGTCGACGAGGACGCTTGGGCGCGCGCCATCGAGAGCGGCAAGGTCGCCGCGTCGGCGGTCGACGTCTACCCCAAGGAGCCCACCACCGAGAGCCCGCTGTTCAAGTACGACAGCGTGGTCGCCACGCCGCACCTCGCGGCCAGCACCGTGGAGGCCCAGCTGCGCGCCGGCACGATCATCGCCGAGCAGGTGGCGGCGGTGCTGAAGGGCGAGTTCGCGAGCAACGCCGTGAACATCCCGCTCGCACCGGGCGAGGACGCCGACGAGCTCATGCCGTTCCTCGCGCTGTGCAAGCAGCTCGGCAAGCTCATCGTGCAGATCGCCGACGGCCCCGTGGACGCTTTCGAGATCGGCTACGGCGGCGGCATTGCCCGCTACGATACCCGCATCCTCACGCTCGGCGTGCTGCAGGGCGTGCTCGCCGACAAGGTCGACGGGCCGGTCAACTTCGTGAACGTGCAAAGCATCGCCGAGGAGCGCGGCATCAGCGCCAAGGAGACGAAGCAGCCGGCCGCCGTCGACTTCCTCAACCTGATCACGGTGACGACCTACGACGCCCAGGGCGAGCTCTCGGTGTCGGGCACGACGCTCGGTCCCAAGCACCGCCCGCGTCTCGTGAAGGTCTATCGCCAGGACGTCGACATCGAACCGGCGCCGCACATGGTCTTCCTGCGTTACGCCGACGTTCCCGGCATGATCGGGAAGATCGGTACGAAGATGGGCGAGTTTGGCATCAACATCGGCCAGATGGGTGTGGGCCGAGAGGTCAAGGACCAGAAAGCCGTGATGGGCCTGACGCTCGACGAGCCCATCACCGCCGAGCAGCTCGCCGAGTTGGTCGCGAGCTGCGGGCTCGCCGACGGCAAGCGCGTGGAGCTCTAGCTTAGCCGCCGGCGTTGAGCACGACCCGCAGCCGGGCGCTGCGAGAGACGCCCGCCGCGTGGTCGCCGTGTGCGGGGAGCATTGTGCGGAACAGGTAGGTGGCCGAGTGCAGCGGCAGCGGCCACGAGACGAGGGGCGCCGGACGGCGCGAAAGAGCTGGGGCGGCGGGCTGCAAAGCCCGCCGCCCCGCCCTTCGCCGGCGGGTCGGGTCAGTCCGTCAACTGCGTGTCTCGTGGACACACAGGACGTTGCCCTCGCTGTCCTTGAACCAGGCGCCCTTGTCGGCGTCTCGCTCGGCGATCCCGTTCACCGTCTTGAGGCCCGGAAAGTCGTACTCTTCGAAGGTCACGCCGTGCGAACGCAGATCCGCTACGGTTGCCTCGACGTCGTCCACCTCGAACGTGACAGAGGTTGCATCACCATCGCCTCCCCGGCCGCGGCCGTAGATGACGAGCAGGCTACCGTTGCCGCCGTGCACGAACAGGGATTCGGGCATGTTGTCGCGCTGTTCCACCTCCAGGCCGAGCCGTTCCTCATAGAAGCTCTTGGCCCTCTCTAGATCAGCGGCGGGTAGTGTCGTCGCCGCGAATGCGGTAGAGATCCGCGTGGCTACCTTGGTCATGAGACTCACCTCCTTGCGAGTCGTATAAGGGGAGGTTCCCTCATCGCGGGACCTCAAACAGGAGTAGCGTTACCCGATTTTGAGGCGCGACGCTTGCGCCCTCGCGCGCGCCTGACGTAGACTCAGCGGACGATGCGTTGCCGCAGCACAAGCGAGTTGCCCCGGGAGGACCACATTGAGGTACGCGCCAGCGTGCTCAGCCTCCGGGGCCTCCTGCTGCCCCCGCGGGGGGATGCGTAGACACCTGCCGGCCCTAGCGGCCCCTTCCTGGATCACAACCGGATCCTCAACACCGCAAGTGGCGACGACTTCCGCCTTGGGAGGTGTGGGTACCTCGTGACCGAGCACCGCTACATCAACATCTTCGACACCACGCTGCGCGACGGCGAACAGGCGCCGGGCGCTACCTTGAACCGGGCCGAGAAGCTCGAGATCGCCCGCCAGCTCGCCAAGCTGGGGGTCGACATCATCGAGGCCGGCTTTCCCATCGCGTCCCCCGACGACTTCGAGGCCGTCAAGGCCATCGCCGGCGAGGTCGAGGGACCGCGCATCGCCGGCCTCGCGCGGACCATGGAGAAAGACATCCGCGCGGCGTGGGACGCCGTCAAAGTGGCCGAGAAGCCGCGCATCCACACGTTCATCAGCACCAGCGCGGTGCACATGAAGTACCAGATCAAGAAGACGCCGGAGGAGGTGCTCGCCGACACGCGCGCCATGGTGAGCCTGGCGCGCGACCTGGCGAGCACCCGCGCCGGCGCCGACGTCGAATTCAGCGCCATGGACGCCAGCCGCTCCGAGCCGGAGTTCCTGGCGCAGGTACTGGGCGTCGCCGTCGAGTGCGGCGCCACCACCATCAACGTGCCCGACACGGTCGGCTACGCCCTGCCGCTCGAGTTCGGCGACCTCATCCGCGAGCTCTACCGGCTGTGCCCGTCGCTGCACGACGTGACCGTGAGCGTGCACTGCCACGACGACCTCGGTCTGGCCACGGCCAACTCGCTGGCGGCGGTCCGCGCCGGCGCGACCCAGGTGGAGTGCGCCGTCAACGGTATCGGCGAACGCGCCGGCAACGCCTCGCTCGAAGAGGTCGTCATGGCCATCCGCACGCGCGGCGACTCCTTCGACTGCGAGACCGGCGTGCAGACCACCGAGATCGCTCGCACCAGCCGCCTGGTGAGCTCGCTGACCGGGTACCAGATCCAGCGCAACAAGGCGATCGTCGGGCGCAACGCCTTCGCCCACGAGAGCGGCATCCACCAGGCCGGCGTGCTCAGCGAGGCCTCGACCTTCGAGATCATGAAGCCGGCCGACGTCGGTCTCACCGACAACGACATCGTGCTCGGCAAGCACAGCGGCCGGCACGCGCTGCGCACCAAGCTGGCCGAGCTCGGCTACCAGCTCTCGGATGCCGAGCTCAACGACGCGTTCGCCAGCTTCAAGCAGATCGCCGACAAGAAGAAGCAGGTCACGGTGCTCGACCTGGAGGCGCTCGTCTCGGAAGAGATCCGCGAGCGCCAGGACCACTTCAGCCTCAAGAGCTTCGTCAACCAGTCGGGCTCCTCCATCATCCCCACGAGTCAGGTGGAGGTGGAGGCCCGCGGTGAGCTCAAGAAGGGGCGCAGCTTCAGCAACGGCACCGTCGAGAGCGTGTTCGCCGCCATCGACGACGCCGTGGGCATCAGCGGCAGCCTGGCCGACTACCAGGTGCGGGCCATCTCGGCCGGCAAGGACTCGCTCGCCGAAGTGCGCGTGGTCATTGAGGTCAACGGCCGCTCGTTCAACGGGCAGGCGGTCAGTTTCGATGTGATGGAAGCCTCGGCGAAGGCCTACGTGAGGGCCGTCAACAACGCCGCGGCGGCAGGGGAGGTCTGATGGGTTCCACACTCACCGAGAAGATCCTCGCCCGCGCCGCCGGGCGCGACGAGGTGCACGCCGGCGACATCATCGAGGCGCAGGTCGACCTGGCGCTGGCCAACGACATCACCGCTCCGCTGGCCATCGCCGAGTTCGAGAAGGCCGGGTTCACGAAGGTCTTCGACCCGGCCCACATCGCGCTCGTGCCCGACCACTTCACGCCCAACAAGGACATCAAGGCCGCGGGCCAGAGCAAGAAGATGCGCGAGTTCGCCCGCAAGCACGAGATCGTCAACTACTTCGAGATCGGGCGGGTCGGCATCGAGCACGTGCTGCTTCCCGACACCGGGATGGTGGCGCCGGGCGACGTCGTCGTCGGCGCCGACAGCCACACCTGCACGTACGGCGCCGTGGCCGCCTTCAGCACCGGCATGGGCAGCACCGACTTCGCCGCCGCCATGGCCTGGGGCCGCGTGTGGCTGCGCGTGCCCGAGAGCATCAAGTTCGTCTACTCGGGTCGCCCGCAGCCGTGGGTCACCGGCAAGGACCTGATCCTGCACACCATCGGCCTGATCGGCGTGGACGGCGCCCTCTATCAGTCCATGGAGTTCACCGGCGAGGCCATCGAGGCGCTGTCCATGGACGAGCGCTTCACGATGTGCAACATGGCGATCGAGGCCGGTGGCAAGAACGGCATCGTCGGCTTTGACGAGAAGACGATGCAGTACCTGCAGGCCCGGCCGGAGGGCAGCCGCGCGCGCACCGCCGGCAAGGTCTTTGCCAGCGACGCCGACGCCGAGTACGCGCGCGTCCTCGAGATCGACGCCTCCGCCGTGCCGCTCACGGTGAGCAAGCCGCACCTGCCGAGCAACGCCGCGGCCGCGGCCGACCTGGCGGACGTCACCATCGACCAGGTCGTGATCGGCAGCTGCACCAACGGTCGCCTCGAAGACCTGCGTCAGGCGGCCGCGATCCTGCGCGGCAAGAAAGTCCACCCGAACGTGCGCGCCATCGTCCTGCCGGGCACGCAGCAGGTCTGCCTCGACGCCGCCGCCGACGGCACCATGCAGGCGCTGATTGAGGCCGGCTGCGCCTTCAGCACGCCCACCTGCGGGCCGTGCCTCGGCGGCCACATGGGGGTTCTCGCCGAGGGCGAGCGCGCCGTGGCCACCACCAACCGCAACTTCGTCGGCCGCATGGGCCACCCCGGCAGCGAGGTCTACCTCGCGAGCCCGTACGTGGCCGCCGCCTCCGCCCTGGCCGGCCACATCGCCACGCCCGAAGAGGTCGGCGCGGGGCAGGGACGGTCGCGATGATCTTCGAGGGCGCCGTCCACAAGTACGGCCGGGACGTCGACACCGACGTCATCATCCCGGCCCGCTACCTGAACACCAGCGACCCCGCTGAGCTGGCGGAGCACTGCATGGAGGACATCGATGCGGAGTTCGTGACCTCCGTGCAGCCCGGCGACATCATCGTCGCCCACGAGAACTTTGGCTGCGGCAGCTCCCGCGAGCACGCGCCGGTGGCCATCAAAGCCTCCGGGATCAGCGTGGTCGTCGCCGCGTCCTTCGCGCGGATCTTCTACCGCAACGCCATCAACACGGGTCTGCCGATCGTGGTGTGCCCGGAGGCGGCGCGCGAGGCGCAGGCGGGCGACCGCCTGCGCGTGGACCTCGCCGCCGGCGCCGTCGAGAACCTCACGCAGGGCAAGAAGTACGGCGCCGAGGCGTTCCCGCCGTTCATGCAGGAGCTCATCGACCGCGGCGGCCTGCTCGAGTACGTCAAGTCGCAGCTCGCCGAAGGGAGCCGCTCGTGACGACCCCGGCCAACTACCGCGGCTACCGCGTCATGACCCTCCCCGGCGACGGGGTGGGCCCCGAGATCGTCGCCGCCGCCCGGCAGGTGCTCGATGCGGCCGGCCGGCGCTACGGCTACCTGCTCGCCTACGAAGAAGGCCTCATAGGCGGCTGCGCCATCGACGCCGTCGGCACGCCCATGGAAGATGGCCTCATAGAGCGCTGCAAGGCCTGCGACGCCGTGCTGCTGGGCGCCGTCGGCGGACCCAAGTGGGACACCACCGACCCGCACAAGCCGCGCCCCGAGCAGGGCCTGCTCGGCATGCGCAAGGGGCTCGAGCTGTTCGCCAACCTGCGCCCGGTCAAGAGCCTCCCGGCGCTCGCCCACAACAGCACGCTCAAGCCCGAGGTGATCGACGGCGTCGACATGCTCGTGGTGCGCGAGCTCACCGGCGGCGTGTACTTCGGCAAGCGCGAGCGCACCGCCGACACGGCCTACGACACGATGACCTACAGCGAGGCCGAGGTCGACCGGCTCGTGGAGTACGCGTTCACCGTCGCCGAGGGGCGGCGCAAGCTGGTGCACTCGGTCGACAAGGCCAACGTGCTCGAGAGCTCACGGCTGTGGCGCGCCGTCGCGATCCGCGTCGCGGAGCGCCACCCCGACGTGGAGCTGCGTCACATGCTGGTGGACAACTGCGCCATGCAGTTGATCCGCGACCCCAAGCAGTTCGACGTGATCGCCACCGAGAACTTGTTCGGCGACGTGCTCTCGGACGAGGCGGCGATGCTTACCGGCAGCATCGGCATGCTGCCGTCGGCCAGCGTGGGCGCCGGCGGCGTGAGCCTCTACGAACCGATCCACGGCTCGGCCCCCGACATCGCCGGCAAGGGGCTGGCCAACCCGTGCGCGACCATCCTGAGCGCCGCCATGATGCTCGACCTGAGCTTCGGCGAGCGCGAGGCGGCGCGCGCCGTCGAGAGGGCCGTCGAGACGGCCCTCGAGCAGGGCGCGCGCACCGCCGACATCGCCGCGCCCGGCGAGCAGACGCTCGGCAGCGCCGAGATGACAGACGCCATCCTGGCTGCTCTGGCGGCCGGCTAACACGCAAGCGAGGAGGACCGATGCCCATCACCGAGGTGGACAAGATCTGGATGAACGGCGAGCTCGTGCCTTGGGGCGAGGCCAAGGTCCACGTCCTCTCGCACGCGCTGCACTACGGCTCGGGCGTCTTCGAGGGCATCCGCTGTTACGACACGGTGCGCGGCTCGGCCGTGTTCCGCCTTCGCGAGCATCTGCGGCGTCTCGAGCGCTCGGCGAAGCTCTACCACATGCCGGTGCCGTACAGCCTCGAGGAACTCGTGCTCGCCACGCACCAGGTGATCCGCGCCAACGGTCTGAAGGCCTGCTACATCCGGCCGCTCGTCTTCCGCGGGTACGGCGAGATGGGCATCTTCCCGATGAACGCGCCGGTGGACGCGATCATCGCCGTGTGGCCGTGGGGCGCCTACCTCGGCGAGGAGGGCGTCACGCACGGCATCCGCGCCAAGGTGTCGAGCATTCAAGCGCTCGATCACACCTCCCTGGCGCGCGCCGCGAAGGCGTCCGGGCACTACCTCAACAGCATCCTCGCCAAGGTGGAGGTCACCAGCTGCGGGTACGACGAGGCAATCATGCTCAACGAGCACGGCCACGTGGCCGAAGGTTCTGGCGAGAACATCTTCGCGGTGCGCGACGGCGTGCTGATGACGCCGCTCACGAGCGACGGCATCCTCGAGGGCATCACCCGCGACAGCGTCATGCGGATCGCCGGGAGCATGGGCGTCGAGGTCCGCGAACGCACGCTCACGCGCAGCGACATCGTGCTCGCCGACGAGCTCTTCTTCACCGGCACGGCCGCGGAGGTGGTGCCGATCCGCGAGGTCGACGACCACTTCATCGGCGAGCCGGGGCCGCTGACGCGGCGCATCCAGGAGAAGTTCCACGCCATCGTCGAGGGACGCGACGAGGAGTTCGCCCACTTCATGGAGCCCGTGGAAGGCTGACGCCACCGCGGCGTCGGCGCCGAGGGGAGGACCCGATGGACGAGCAGAGCGTGCAGCTGTACGACACCACCTTGCGCGACGGCATGCAGCAGGAAGGCATGTCGGTCTCGGTGGACGAGAAGGTGCGCATCGCGCTCAAGCTGGACGAGCTCGGCATCCACTTCATCGAGGGCGGCTTCCCCGCCTCGAACCCCAAGGAGATCGAGTTCTTCCGGCGCATGGAGCGCGAGCGCCTCAGCAACGCCGAGCTGGTCGCCTTCGGTATGACCACGCGCAAGGGCGTGGCGGCCGCGGACGACGAGAACCTGCGCGTGCTGGCGGACTGTTTTGCGGGCAGCGTCGCCCTCGTGGGCAAGACCTGGGGCTTGCACCTCACCAAAGTGCTGCGCGTGAGCCGCGACGAGAATCTGCGCATGATCGACGACTCGGTGCGTTTTCTGGTCGATCAGGGCAAAACGGTGGTCTACGACGCCGAGCACTTCTTCGACGCCTGGCGCGAGGACGTGGCCTACGCGCTGCGCTGCGTGACCGCCGCCGCCGAAGCGGGCGCGGCGGTCGTCTGCCTGTGCGACACCAACGGCGCCTCCCTGCCGCCGTTCGTCGCCGATGTCGTCGGCGAGGTCACGGCGGCACTCGACGCCACCATCGGCGTCCACATCCATAACGATAGCGATTGCGCCGTGGCCAACAGCCTCCTCGCCGTCGACCGCGGCGCCCGCCATGTGCAGGGCACCATGAACGGCTACGGCGAACGCTGCGGCAACGCCAACCTGGTCAGCATCATCCCGGCGCTCAAGCTCAAGATGGGCGTGCCGGTGGTCAGCGACGAGCAGCTCGCGCGGCTCGGCGAGGCGGCTCACTTCGTGGCCGACGTGTGCAACGCCGCCATCTGGGCGCACCAGCCCTACGTGGGCAAGGCCGCGTTCGCGCACAAGGGCGGCCTGCACGTGGCCGCCGTGGAGCGGGCGCCGCAGACCTTCGAGCACGTCGACCCGGCGGCCGTGGGCAACCAGCAGCGCATCCTCGTCTCCGAGCTCTCGGGCAAGGGCGCAGTGCTGCGCCGCGCGCACGACATCGGCCTCGAGCTCGACGGCGACGACGAACGCGTCGCGACCGTCCTCAAGCGGCTCAAGGACCGCGAGCACCGCGGCTACCACTACGAGGCCGCCGACGCCTCCTTCGACCTCCTGTTGCGCGAGGAGCTGGCGCCGCACGAGCCGCTGTTCCGCCTCGAGAGCTTCCGCGTGATCGTGGAGAAGCGCGAGGACGGCAAGGCCGTCGTGGAGGCGACCATCAAGGTGCACGTGGGCGGCGAGCGCATCATCAGCACCGCCGAAGGCAACGGCCCGGTCAACGCTCTCGACACGGCCCTGCGTCAGGTCATCGCGCGCAAGCACCCGCACCTCAGCGACATCGAGCTCGTGAACTACAAGGTGCGCATCCTCGACGAGAACAAGGGCACGGGCGCCGTCACCCGCGTGCTGCTCGACGCCAGCGACGGCGACGAAACCTGGGGCAGCATCGGCGTCAGCGAGAACATCATCGAAGCCAGCTGGGAGGCCCTCGTCGACTCGATCGAGTACGGCATGGTGAGGAGCCAGCAGCCGTGAGGGGCGGCGACGCGCCGGGCCGGCCGCCGACCGGTGCCTTCGGGCGGGTCGCGGTGGCCGGCGACGAGCGGCACTGCCGCTTCGCCGGCGACGCCGTCGAGCTGCTCGACCGGCCGGCCTACGAGGACGGCGCCCGCATCACCGGCGACGCGGAACTGGCGGCGGTGCGCCTTCTGGCGCCCGTGCTGCCCGGCAAGATCGTCGCCGTGGGCCTCAACTACCGGGCCCACGCCGACGAGCTGCGGATGGCCGTGCAATCCGCGCCGATCCTGTTCATGAAGCCGCGCACGGCGGTCATCGGGCCGGGGGAGACGATCGTCCGCCCGGCCCGCTCCAACCAGGTCGACTACGAGGCCGAGCTGGTCGTCGTCGTGGGCCGGCGCTGCAAGGACGCGTCGCCGGCCGAGGCCGGCGGCTTCGTCGCCGGCTACACCTGCGGCAACGATGTGACCGCCCGCGACCTGCAGAAAGTGGACGGGCAGTGGACACGCGCCAAGAGCTTCGACACCTTCTGCCCGCTGGGCCCGTGGATCGTGGCCGAGGCGCCGTCGCCGGAAGCGCGCGTGAGCGCGCTGCTCGACGGCGCCGAGGTCCAGCACGGCCTCGTCGGCGACATGCTCGTGGGGCCGCTCGAGCTGCTCGCGTTCGCGAGCGGCATCATGACCCTGGAGCCCGGCGACGTGCTGATGACCGGTACGCCGCCCGGCGTCGGCCCGCTGGCCGCCGGTCAGACTGTCACGATCGTCGTCGAAGGCGTCGGGGAGCTGCACAACACCGTCGCCTGAGGGCGCCCATCCCGTCTGGCCCGTCCGCGGTCAGAACAGGTGATCGACGAGGATCCTGACGCCGATGCCGATCAGGACCAGGCCGCCGACGATCTCCATCCGCTTCCCGAGCAACGAGCCGAAGCGACGGCCGATGTGCAGACCCACCGCCGTGAAGGCGAACACGACCACGCCGATGATCACCGCCGGATACCAGATCTGCACGCCGAGCAGCGCCAGCGACAGGCCGACGGCGAGAGCATCGATGCTCGTCGCCACCGACAGCACGACCAGCGACGCGCCGCGTGTGGGGTCCTTCTCGGCGCGCTTCTCCTCGTCGCCGTAGAGCGCCTCGTAGATCATCTTGCCGCCGATGGCGGCCACCAGCCCGAAGGCGATCCAGTGGTCCACGCCGCTGATCCAGCGCTCCAGAGAGAGACCCGCGAGCCACCCGAGGATCGGCATGAGGAGCTGGAAGAGGCCGAAGTGCCACGCCAGGCGGACCGTCGTCCGGGTGCCTACCTAGCACTGCTTCAGACCGATGCCGATGGAGACGGCGAAGGCATCCATCGCCAGGCCCACGGCGATGCCGAGAAGGGTCAGCAGGTTCATGCGCCTACCCAGCGTCTTATCGGACTCATCGCGGCGGGACTTTCGAGTGGCTTCTCACGCCCGCATCTCCTTGTGATCGCCGTCGAGGTCAAGGAGCCCAAGGGATTCGGGCGCCTGCGGATGCGCCACGTCCCCGATGTCTCCGGCGCGAGCCTCCAGCCCTTTGCAGGCGACGTCATCGCCCAGGGAGTGACCGTGCGCATGGACGGCTGGACTGGGTACAACGGCCTGCTCAGGCACGGGTACGTGCACGAGCGGACTGTGCTTTCCTCGTCGGGCGATCCAGCCCACGTCTCGATGCCCGGCGTGCACCGCGTCGCCGCCCTCCTCAAACGCTGGATCCTGGGCACGCATCAGGGCTCTGTCACCCCGGCCCACCAGCAGTCCTACCTGGAGGAGTTCACGTTCCGCTTCAACAGACGCAGCTCCGGCAGTCGTGGGCTCGTCTTCCGTCGCCTGATCGAGCAAGCCGTGGTTGCCGGGCCGCTCACCGAGGCTGAGCTGACGTTCGGCTACGACTGGAGCCGGAGCCAGGGGAGGAGGAGCTAACCGGCTACCCCCCTTTGCCCGGATGAGCACCAGAGTGAACACGCGGGAAGGCCCGGCTGGTAGTCGCGAGGCGACCTGCGGCCGGCTGAAAGGCGCCCCCGCCCGATGACTCGGGCGCCGCCGGTGCGTGGGCCCGGGCGGGCTCGATCGAGCGCGGTTCCCTGTTCTTGACTTTGGCCCGGACATCGTTGTACGGTTTGAACCGAGGTGCCACATAGTGAACCAGCCCCGTAAGAGAATCCAATCAGTCGATAGAGCTCTCTATATCCTTGAGGTGTTGGCGCGGCATGACGGGCTGGGCCTCTCGGAGCTCTCCCGCCAGGTGGGCCTCAACAAGTCCACCGTGTACCGCTTCCTCACGACGCTCCACGATTGCGGCTTCGTACGCCAGTCTCCCGAGACGAGCAAGTACAGCCTAGGTTGGAAGGTGGTAGAGCTGTCCGGATGGCTTCTGGAGGGCGCGGAACTCGTGGCGGCGGCCCGCGTTCCGCTCAAACGGCTGTCTGAAGACACCCAGGAAGCCGTCCATCTGGGCGTCCTGGACGAGGGGGAGGTGGTCTACGTGAGCAAGGTGGACAGCCTGCGCCCCATCCGCATCGCCTCCCGCATCGGGGCGCGCGTGCCGGCGCACTGCACGGCGCTCGGGAAGTCTCTCTTGGCGTACATGCCGGCCGAGGAGGCCGCTGCGGTGCTTAGACGCCACCCGCCCGTGGCGCGCACGCCACGCACGCGGACCCGCCCGGAGGACGTGCTCGCCTCTCTCGAGGAAGTCCGGCGCGACGGGTACTCGCTCGACCTCCTAGAGAACGAGGAGGGCATCATCTGCGTCGGGGCGCCCATCTTCGACAATACCGGAGCACTCCTGGCGGCCGTGAGCATCTCCGGACCGGACTTCCGGTCCGCGGACGAGGCGGTGGCCACCACGGCTCGGCTGGTGCAGAGATGCGCCCGGGACATCTCCGCCAACTTGGGTTTCCCGGTGGAATCGTACGGGCCCCGGCTGCGTGGGGAGCGCCACCTGCCCGTGGCCGGGCCGCTCCACAGCGGTAGGTAGAGAGAGGAGGTGCCGGCATGAGGGTCAACATGAGCGCGGGGCAGACGCCCATGTCGAGCGGCTGCCTGCGGGGTCTCTCGCAGCAGATGTGGGCGCCCATCTACTACCCCTGGTATTGGGACCTCGAGGAAGAGACGTTGGGGATGGCGCAGCGGCTGCTGCCGACCACGGGCGACATCCTTCTGATAGCGGGATGTGGCACCTACGGCATGGAGGCGAGCATGCAGAGCCTCTTCCGTGCCGGAGACCGCGTCGTGGTGGTGATGAACGGCGGCGTGTTCGGCGGCGTGGCGGCGAGTCTGCTGCGGATCGTGGGCTGTGAGCCTCTCGTGGTTGCTGTACCGTACGGCCGGCCCATGGACGTGGGTACGGTGGAGGCGGCGCTGGATGTCCCAGGTGTGTGGGGGCTCTACGCGGTCCACGCGGAGACCTCCACCGGGACGGTCTTCCCGATAGCCGAGTTGGGGTGGCTGGCCAGGGAGCGAGACCTGTTCTTCATGGTGGACTGCATCTCGTCGCTGGTCGGGATGGATTTCCAGGTGGACGCCTGGGGCGTGGACCTGGCCTTCGCGAGCCTGCAGAAGTGCATCTCGGGGCCGCAGGGTGTGGCCATCGTGGGGGTGAGCCCTCGGGTGTGGGCCGCCGTGGACGCCCGTGACCCGGACGAGAACACCTCGCTGTGCCTGGACCTGACGGTGTGGCGAAGATACCACGACGTGAAAGTCCGCGGGATGAACCTGGCCTGGCGGGAACACGCGCCGCAACCACATGGCGGCGGCCGGGCGCCGCACGAGACGTCCCCCTCCGGGCCCGTCGTGCAGGGCCTGCACGGGGCTCTCACGGACCTGTTCACCGAGGGTCTGGAACACGCGCGCAGGCGCCATGAGGTGTGCGCGGCGGCGGTGCGGGCGGCCGTGCGGGCGATGGGACTGAGGGTGGTCGCGGCGTCTGACGAGGTGGCGGCTCCGGTGGTCACCGTCTTCCACCTCCCCGAGGGGCTCTACGAACGCGACCTTCGTCAGCGCCTGCTCGGGCGCTTCGGCGTGGCGATCGGGAACGGCGAGATCGGCGATGACAACTTACGCATCGGGACCATGGGCGTGGGTGCGCAGCGCCACTTCGTGTTCCAGGGAATCATGGGCCTGGAGGAGACGCTTGCCTCGTTCGACCACCCGCTGGAGCGGGGAGCGGCCGTGGAGGCGGCGCGCCCGGTCTTCGCCGCGGCGGACGACATAGACTGGACACGGGTGCACTAGAGGAGGCGGTACGACGCGATGACCAGCACGGCAGCCACTATCCCCAGGTCAAGCCTCTTCGACCGAATCATGGTCGTGGCCATGGGGCGGTGGCAGCCGCTGTTCATAGGCGGCGTCACGCTGATCCTATCGTTGATCGTGATGGGCCTCTGCGCGCTCGTTGCCGGGGCCAACCCTGTGACGGCGATCGTTGCCATCTTCGAGGGCGCTCTGAAGGGGCGCTATGAGGTGCTGGCCACCCTGGCTGAGTTTTCGGCCATCTCGCTGACGGGCCTTGCGGTACTCATCCCTCTACGTACCGGTTTCTTCAACATCGGAGGCCAGGGCCAGGTGGAACTTGGGGCGCTCGCGGCCGTGGTCATCGGGCTCTTCGTGACGGCACCCGGCTGGATCGTGATGATCATCGCTCTGCTCGGCTCGCTCGTGGCGGGTGCCTTGGCCGCAGTGGTGCCGCTGTTCCTGCGCGTGCAGCGGGGGGCCAGCGAGGTCACCACCACCATCATGATGAACTTCACCTGCGTCCTCTTCATGTATGTCATGGTTACGGGTCCTCTCAAGGATCCCAAGGCCTTCTACGGAACCACCAAGCTGGTATCCACCGCGGTGCGACTCCCCACTCTGTTCGAGGGGATCAACGCCGGCGTGCTGATCGCGCTGGGCGTGGCCGTGCTCATGTATCTGGTGGGGCGCTACACGGTCTTCGGCCTCCAGTCGACCGCCGTGGGCTGCAACCGGTCGGCTGCTCTGGCGGGCGGCATCAAGGTGGACCGCGTGATGGTGACGGCTGTGCTCATCGGGGCGGCTATCGCGGGCCTGGCGGGCGGGGTGCAGATCCTGGCGTTCAGCTTTCGGGTGGCGGAGGGTTGGTCCAAGTCCTGGGGGTTCCAGGGTATCGCCGTGGGCTTCATGGGCGGCAACCCGCTGGGTGTGCTCGTGGTGGCCTTCATCTTCGCCATCCTGGAGACGGGTTCGAGGAACATGCAGGCCATGACCGGCGTACCTGCAGCGCTGGTGAGCCTGTTCCAGGGACTTCCGGTCCTCATCTATGTTGGGCTGCAGGCGGCGATACGCATCTCACGCTGGAAGACAGGTGCAGGCAGGAGCAGGAGAAGGGTGGTGGTCACAAGATGAGTTCCTGGATCGTCAGCTTCCTCCTCGCCACCATGCGGGACGCGGTGCCTCTCATCTTCGCCGCGCTCGGCATTCTTCTGGCAGAACGGGCGGGTGTGCTGAACATCGGCGTGGAGGGTCAGATGCTGGCCGGCGCGCTCACCGCCGTGGTGATCGCCGTGCTCACGCAGAATGTCTGGATCGCCGTAGTGGCTGCCAGCATCACCGGCGCCGTGATCGGGGTCATCCAATCGTTCTTCACCGTCTACCTGCCGGCGGACCAGATAGTGGTGGGCATCGCCATCAACGGCACGTGTCTGGGGCTCACCTCGTTCATCTACAAGATCACCATCGACAAGGGCATGCAGCTGATTGCCCCGGGCACGTTACAATCGATCGCACCAGGTCTCAAGGACGTGCCGGTGATCGGGTTCTTCGCGTCGTGGTCTCCCCTCGCGTACATAGCGATCGTGGCAGTGGTGCTGATGTACTTGTTCCTCTTCCGCACTGGTCCGGGACTGCTGCTGCGTTCAGCGGGCGAGAGCGCTCACGCGGCGCACGCCGCCGGTCTCAACGTCACGCTCCTGCGCACCATCGTGCTGTGCGCGGCGGGTTCCCTGTGCGGGCTTGGAGGCGCCGCCCTCGGACTCGCGGTGGTGCGCAGCTTCACGGACAACCTCACGATGGGTCGCGGCTTCATCGCCCTGGCCGCTGTGTACTTCGCACGCTGGAACCCGCTGCTCGCCTTCGGTGCGTGCCTGTTGTTCGGCGCGGGAGAGGCGCTGGCCTTCCGAGCCCAGGCGGCGGGGGTGGGGCTCAACCCGTACTATTACTTGATGCTTCCCTACGTCATGACCTTGATCGCCGTGGGCCTCTTCGGCAAGGGTCGTGGCCCACGGGACGCGGGCAAACCCTACTTAAAGGGGTGATGGATCACCGGCGATAGCAGCACTGGCTCTGTAGCAAGGTCCGCATGGAGCGGAGAAAGAGGGGTTCTTTCGATGATCATCGTTCGTAACAAGACCTGGATCGTGACGGTCGTACTGTTGCTCGTGGCTCTCCTCGGCCTGGCTGTGGCCGGTTGCGGCAGCACCACCACCACGGCAGATCCCGCAACGACCACGACCGGGGCGGCCAAGGTCAAGGCCGGCATGATGTTCTCTATCACCAACCCGCCCAAGGCCGGCGGCTGGGACCGCGCCGACTGGGTAGGCGTGCAGTACCTCAAGAACGACCTGGGCTGGGAAATAGCCGTGGCCGAGGGCGTGCCCTACCCGCAGACGGCTGGGACCGCGGCCGGCTACGCCGAGAAGGGCTACAACCCGGTCATCTTCCCAGACGCCGGGCAGAGCGAGGCCTTCAAGTCCGTGCCGGCGCAATATCCGAAGACCTGGTTCGTCATGATGTCGGCCGTGGACGCCCTGCCGGACGCGCCCAACGCGGCGGCGTGGGTTCCCGACTTCTACAAGTACGGCAACATGGTGGGGATCATCGCGGCCAAAGCCACTAAGAGCGGCAAGATCGGCCTGATCGGCGGCGTGCCCGTTCCCGCGCTGGTAATCTTATTCAGCGGCGCGATCGAAGGCGCCAAGGCGGTCAACCCCAATGTCGAAGTCACCGTATCCTGGGTGGGCGACTGGGTTGACCTGCCCAAGCACAAGGAAGTGACCAACCTGCAGGTGCAGAAGGGCGTGGACGTGATCTTCGCCGATAGCGGTCCGGGGACCACCGGCGTGTTCGAGGCGGCTGAGGCCGGCAACGCCAAGGTGATCGGCTTTGCGGCGGACTGGTACGACGACGCTCCGAACGCTATCCTGACCAGCGCCCTGATCGACGCGGCCAAGATGTACAAGCAGATGGCGGAAGCGTTCAGCAACGGCACCTTGAAGAAGCAGATCTACCCCTGCGGGTTCGACTTCTTCAGGGCGGCGCCGTTCCGCGGGAGCGTGTCGGCCGAGGTGGAGAAGGACATCACCGACACCATCGCCAAACTCGGGTCCGGCGAGCTCAAGATCCCGGAAGTCACGCACGAGGAGATTAACCCACAGTAGCGGACGTTCCTCCTCGAGGGCTGGGACGCCGTGGCGTCCCAGCCCCTCCTCGTATCAAACGTGAAGGCGGTGTCTGGTGGCTGATGGGGCGCAGATCGCGGTGTCCATGCGTGACATCTCCAAGTCGTTCGGCGACGTCCTAGCGCTGGACGGTGTCTCTCTGGAGTTGCGCGAGGGCGAGATCCGGGCGCTCGTGGGGGAGAACGGGGCCGGCAAGACCACCCTCATGAACATCCTCTACGGCATGTACCGCGCGGATTCGGGGACCATCAGCATCCGGGGCGCCGAGGTAGGAGCGGACTGGTCGCCGCGCAAGGCCATCCAGGCCGGGATCGGGATGATCCACCAGCACTTCTCGCTCATCCCCCCCTATACGGTGCTGGAGAACGTGGTCATGCCGCACCTCACCTGGGGGCAGGTGGCGCCGGGATGGAGCCAGCATCGCCAGAAGCTCGAGGAGCTTATCGCGGCATACGGCTTCTCGCTGGACCTGGACGACCGGGTGGAAGACATCCCCGTGGGCCAGCAGCAGGAGACCGAGATCCTGAAGATGCTCTATCAGGGCGCCACGATCCTGATCCTGGACGAACCTACCGCCGTGCTCACGCCCCAGCAGATCGACGGGCTGCTGGAACTGCTGGTGAGGCTGCGGGGGGAGGGGCACTCAGTAGTCCTTATCACACACAAGCTGAAGGAAGCCATGGCGGTTGCAGATCGCATCACCGTCTGCCGCGCGGGCCACGTGATCGACACGGTAGAGCGGGCCGGGACATCGCTCGAGGACGTGGCCGGGATGATGGTGAGCCACACGTGGGTGCAGCGGCGTGAGTATGATCTGCCGGTGCCCGGCTCCGATGTGGCGCTGGAGGTGCGGGACCTCGTGACCGCCATGGTGGAGGGTGAGCGGGCGGTGCACGGGATGTCGTTCGAGATGCGGAGTGGTGAGATCCTGGGAATAGCCGGCGTCTCCGGCAACGGGCAGACGGAGCTCGCCGAGGCTCTGGTAGGCCAGCGAAAGGCGGTGCGCGGGCGGATAGTACTCGGCGGCAAGGACGCCACACGGTGGAGTATCTCCCGCCGTGCCGACGCGGGCCTTGGCTCGATCCCGGAGAGCCGCGAGATCTACGGCTGCGTGGGCGACATGACGCTGGCGGAGAACCTGGTCTACGACCGGTGCGACAAGGCGCCATTCTCGAGATTGGGTGTGCTCAACCGCCGAGCCATCCAGGACAACGCGGGAGAGGCGATAGAGGAGTTCGACGTGCGCACGCCCTCGGCTGCCGTGCCCGTGTGCACGCTGTCCGGCGGCAACCAGCAGAAGGTGGTGCTCGCCCGGGTGTTGAGCGGGGGAGCTAAGGTGGTACTCGCGTCTCAGCCTACGCGCGGCCTGGACTTCGCCGCTACCGAGTTCGTGCGGGAGCAGCTCGTGGCTGCGGCGCAGAAGGGCGTCGGGGTCCTTCTGATCTCGAGCGACCTGGAAGAGCTGTTGGCTCTCAGCCACCGCATGCTGATCATGTACAGGGGCCGGGTAGTGGGCGAGCTTGCGCGCGGCGAGTTCGACGTCAGCAGGATCGGACTCCTGATGGCGGGTCAGACGGACGGGTCCGCGGCCAGTTGCGCGTCCACCGCGACCGTGGGAGCGGGGAAGGAGGACCGGACATGAGCGGCCTCATGATCCTCGGGGTCTGCGGCAGCCCGCGCAACGGGAACAGCGCCTTCCTCCTCGGGGAGACCATGAAGGCGGCGGCCGAGGCCGCACCCGTGGGTTCGCGCCTTGAGAGCTACACCTTCCGCGGCAAGAAGTTCCGGGCCTGCAGCTCCTGTTACAAGTGCGGTGAGCTGGGCGGCGAATGTGTGATCAAGGACGATTTCCAGGCGCTGCGCGACCTGTGGGTGGCTGCGGACGTGGTGATCTACTCGGTGCCTGTGTACCACATGGGCATGCCCGGACAAGTGAAATGCTTTATCGACCGCCTGGGCAACAGCCTCTTCGCCCGGTACAGCCCGCTGTACCCGCCGGGTCGAGAGTCGCTTCCCCGGCATCTGAAAGCGATAGGCGGCATCGCACAGGGCATCCACGCTTTCTCCGGACAGGAGTCCACTCTCACGCAACTGGTGAACCACGCGCTCCTCATGCAGTGTGTCCCCGTTTCCGGGGACATGTGGGAGTGCTACATAGGCGCGGGGGGATGGACCTCCAACGCCATCGAGAAGGACGCGCTCGCCACCCAGGTGGCCGGCGGCGGGTTCGACGCGGGCGTTGTGGCCAAGGCCGCTCGAGACGTGGGGCGGCGCTGTGTGGAAACGGCGCTCCTGCTCCGGGCGGGCGGCTTGGCCGAGCGCGCGCGCCTGGCGGACGATCCCACATACACCCCGTTCCTCGAGAGGATCAGTGGGAATGGCTAGAGGCGGTGGCGGGCGGTGCTGGGCATCCGCGTAGACGAGAGCAAGTGCACGGGCTGCCGCCTGTGTGAGCTCGCCTGCGTGGCCGCCCACGCGGGTGATCGGGACACGGCAGCGTGGCTGCTCGAGGGGATCGGCGCCACCCGGATCCGCATCACGGCCGCCGGATCGGGCGGAGGGCCGGAGACCCCGCGCTACCGCGTGGCCGTGTGCCGGCACTGCGAGTCGCCCGTCTGCGTGGACGGCTGTGTGAGCGAGGCCTTCTGTCTGGACGCCAAAGCGGGGCTGGTAGACGTGCGGACTTCGCGGTGCGTGGGATGCTGGACCTGCGTCATGGAGTGCCCGTTCGGGGCGGTGGAGCTTGCCCGACACGAGCCGGGGGCTCTGCCGGGTGGGCCGAGCGCCTTCAAGTGCGACGGGTGCCGCGAGCTGGGGACGCCCGCCTGCGTCCGCGTGTGCCCCACGGGTGCCCTCGGCGGCGGCGGGCGTGCCGGCGGACTGGCGGCCGGGCGGCGCCGCGGCCGCATGGCCCTGCGCGAGGGAGTGGAGTGATGCCGGGGCCATCTGGCGCCAGGCGCTATGTGATCGTGGGCAACAGCGCGGCGGGGCTCGCGGCACTGCGGGCCATCCGTGCGCTGGACGACGCCGGGCAGGTGACCTTGGTGGCGGCCGAGGCCCGTCCGGCCTATTCGCGCGTGCTGCTGACTCCGTTCATCGCGGGGCGGCTGCCGGAGGAGGCACTGTACCTCGCCGATGCCGGCGAGTACCGGAGGCTGCGCGCGGAATTGTTGAGCGGTGTCGCGGCGGCGGCGCTGGATGTGTCCCGCCGGGAAGTGACGCTGGATGACGGGCGTGTGCTGCCCTACGATGCCCTGCTCCTTGCCACAGGTGCGTGCGCCGCGTTCCCTCGCGGCACCCCTGTCGGTCTGACCGGGATCCAGGGACTGCGCACGCTGGAAGACGCACGAGCCATCCGGGAGGCGGTGGCCCGGCGGCGGCGGGTGGCGGTCATCGGGGCGGGACCGGTGGGACTCAAGCTGACGTGCGCCCTCTGCGAGGCCGGTGCGCCGCCGGACGTGGTGGTGGCGTCGTCTCACATCCTGTCGCAGGTGGCGGACGGGGAGGCGGCCGCCATCGTGCAGGCCCATTTGGGCCGCTACGGTGTCCTCTTCCACCTTGATGCCGCTGTACAGGGACTCGTGGAGGGCGCGGACGGGCTGGAGGCGCTGGGTCTCACCGACGGCTCCGGACTCCCCTGCGGCTTGGCCGTGTACTGCAAAGGCGCGGAGCCGGCGGTGGCGCTTGCGGCGGGGCAGGTGGAGACCGGCGTGGGCGTGTGTGTGGACGATGCGATGCGGACGAGCGCCGCG
>Ga0209913_1000743_pt1 | contig 24038 bp, 19 predicted proteins | sample PersoiDNA2013203_FD_185805 | JGI IMG/M metagenome (GOLD analysis project Ga0209913, IMG submission 185805) | Permafrost soil microbial communities from the Arctic, to analyse light accelerated degradation of dissolved organic matter (DOM) -... | ecosystem: Environmental > Terrestrial > Soil >... | reverse complement strand
GCTTACTTTGATAGCATTGGAATACCCAGACTCACATGACCTCAACTCCTCGAACCGCCTGGTGCGGACCCGCATGCCAGGTGGTGTGGCAGGGGCGCAGCTTAACGGCTGCCTCCTATGCCGATCTCTTGGGAGAATTGAGCATGCCTGAGCTGAATCAGACCGACAGCCTGCACGGCCATCGCCACGGCGGCCATGCAGATGATTCCGGGGGTGGATGTGGGCTTGTTCTACATCGACGACAGCATGCTCGCGGCGCATGGCATCACGGACCTGGAAGAGTGCCAGTCGTCGGCCCCATTGACTGAAGTTCGACAGGACGCTGGCCTGCATTGATGCCTATCAATGCAGGCCTCATTGATCGACCGACACTGTGCGAATTTCGACCAAATGCCACCGGCGGAGGTTAATCATGTACCAACGTATTCTTGTCCCTATCGACGGTAGCGCCACGTCCACCCAAGGACTTGACGAGGCTATCGAGCTGGCCAAGCTCACAGGCGCAAGCCTGCGCCTAATTCACGTCTCGGACGCATTGACGTTCGCCACGGGCTTCGAAACCTATGCGGCCTATGCCGCCGATGTGATTCCGCGACTGAAAGAGGCCGGCGAACAAATTCTCGAGCAGGGCAGAATCCGTGCCGCAGCCAGCGGCGTCAAGGTTGACACATTGCTCTTGGACGGTATGGTGGCCCGGGTGTCAGATCTCGTCGTCGAGCAGGCGAAGGCATGGGACGCCGACCTCATCGTCATCGGCACCCATGGCCGTCGCGGCGTGGGACGCTGGTTACTGGGCAGTGATGCGGAGCAGATTGTTCGCACGGCACCTGTGCCGGTGCTGCTGGTCAGGGCGCTAGAAGTTGAAGGTAAAGCCGGCGCGACGGTGCGGGCAAGCGAAGCCGCTGTAGACAGTGCGTCATCGAAATGACGCATCGCATACTGCGATGGCAGTCAGCCTTGCCAGCTCAATCAACACACAAACTACGATCTGTTGACGTCAAAAACACAGTGGCTCCACGCAGCTACCGTCCTTTCGCAACCTCACGCTCGCCCGGGTCATCGCGTGAATCCAGCTGTCCCACCCCCTCCAGGCAACAAAGCCGCGGACAGGCCTCAAAAAATAGGGTGATCCAGCTTCAATATTTTTACAAAGCAAGCGCTTGCCGAAAATAAATAATATGGGTATGCTTCGAGCCAATGACCGCTCTTGCCCCACCAATCCATTCCCAATCTGGATCACCGCAGGACCCTGCCCCCAAGCGCGCTCGCGGGCGCCCGCGCAAGACCGAGGACGAGCGCGACGACGGCAACCGTCGGCATCAGTTACTCACGGCAGCTGCCCGGCTGTTTCGTGACAAAGGTTTTGCTGCCACCAGCACGCGCGACATCGCGGCCGCTGTCGGTATGCACAGCGGCTCGCCTTTTTATCATTTCAAAAGCAAGGACGCTCTGCTGCTGGCGGTGATGGAGGAGGGCATGCGCTCGGCTATTGCGCGCCAAGCCGATGCACTGCATGGCGCAGAGCCCGCTTCCGTGGCGGCTCCTGGTGCAGCGCCAGCGGCAAGTGAACCCCTGGTGCAGATCCGGCGCCTGATCCGGGCCCACTTCGACACATTGCTGGGGCCGGGCAACGATTTCATCCCTGTGATGCTGTATGAACATCGGTCCTTGAATGCGCGCCAGCGTGCGTCGCTGGCCATGCTGCAAGTGGCCTACGAATCGGCCTGGACGCCGGTGCTCGAAGCCCTGCACGCGAGTGGCCATTTGCGTGCACCGGTCAAGCTCTCAAGGCTGTTGATTCTGGGGGCGCTGAATTGGTCGGTGCAGTGGTTCGATGAAAAAAAAGGCGCGTCGCTGGATGAATTGACCGATGCCGCCATGGCTTTGTTTTTGAAGGAATCCTGATGAACTATCAATCTGTCTTCGCGCCGGGTTTGTTTGCGGGTCAGCTGATCATGGTGACTGGTGGCGGCTCCGGTATTGGCCGTTGCGTAGCGCATGAGCTGGCGGCGCTGGGTGCGCATGCGGTGCTGATCGGGCGCAAGGCCGACAAGCTGCAAAGCGTGGTCGATGAAATCTACCAGGACGGCGGCGTCGCCAGTTTTCATGTCTGCGACATTCGGCAGGAGCCGACGGTCAAGCAGACGATAGCGGCCGTGGTGGCTGCGCACGGGCGCATTGACGGCCTGGTCAACAACGCCGGTGGCCAGTACATGATGCCGCTGGAAGCCATCAGCGCCAAAGGCTGGGAGGCGGTGCTCAACACCAACCTGACCGGTGGCTTTCTGATGGCGCGCGAGTGTTTTTTGCAGTCCATGGCCAGGCACGGCGGCAGTATCGTCAATATTGTGGCTGACATGTGGGGCTCCATGCCCGGCATGGGGCACAGTGGCGCGGCGCGCGCTGGCATGGTCAGTTTCACCGAAACCGCTGCACTTGAATGGGCCGGCCGGGGTGTGCGGGTCAATGCGGTGGCGCCCGGCTACATCGCCTCCAGTGGCATGGACCATTACCCGCCCGAGATGGGTCCGATGCTGCGCGAGATGACCCAAACCATTCCGTTGGGACGCTTTGGCACCGAGGCTGAAGCCTCAGCCGGTATTGTTTTTCTGCTCAGCCCCGCGGCCGCTTTTATCAGCGGCAGCACGCTGCGCATCGATGGGGCCCGGCCGCAGGTGCGCATGGGCTGGCCGATGCGGGTGGCGTCAAAAGAAGCGTTGCAGCGCGATGCCATCAAGCCGTTCAATGGTTTTCACCGCGCCCGGATGCCCAAGGTCTTGTCGATTTGAACGGACCCCCGTTGTCGCACGCCGAATCAAAATCCACTTCTTAGGAAAAATATGCTGATGCCCGAGATTCTGGAAGAGGATGTGCGCTTGCTGGAGGACGTGGCGCGTCGTTTTGCGCAGGCCGAGATTGCCCCCCATGTCAACGAGTGGGAAGAAGCGGGTGAATTCCCGCGCCGCTTGTACCGCCGTGCCGCCGAGCTGGGTTGGCTGGCGCTTGGTTACCCCGAGGCCTTGGGCGGTACACCGAGCCCGTGGCACTTGCGCAATGCCATGACGGTGGCGCTGGCGCGTTTTGGCGGCAGTGGTGGGCTGATGGCCGGTTTGTTCAGCCACAACATCGGTTTGCCGCCGCTGATCCGGCACGGCAGTGCGGCGTTGCAGCAGGAAGTGGTGCCGCCGGTGCTGCGCGGAGAAAAAATTGCGGCGCTGGCCATCACCGAGCCTGGCGGGGGCACCGATGTGTCGGCGCTGCGTACCACTGCGCGGCTTGAGGGTGACGAGTACGTGGTGGACGGGGAAAAGATATTTATCACCTCCGGCATGCGCGCTGACTGGTTCACGGTGGCGGTACGCACCGACCTGGAAGACAAAGGCCCGGGCGGCATCTCGATGCTGATGGTGCCGGGCGATGCGCCTGGCTTGTCGCGCAGTCCCTTGAAAAAAATGGGTTGGCTGTGCTCCGACACGGCACAGTTGCGCTTTGACGGCGTGCGCGTGCCCGCCCGCTATCTGGTCGGCGAAGAAGGCGCGGGTTTCAAAATGATCCTGACCAATTTCAATGGTGAGCGTCTGTCCATGGCCGCCATGGCGCTGGGCTTTTCAGAATGCTGCTACGACGAGGCGCTGGCCTGGGCGCGTCAGCGCAAGACCTTTGGCACCGCGCTGGTGGATCATCAAGTGATTCGCCACAAGCTGATGGACATGAAGATGCGCATTGAATCCACCCGCGCCTGGTTGAATACCGTGTCGGCCCGGGCTGATTCGGGTGACAAGACCGCGAAGGGCGCTGAGTGGGTCGCGCAGGTGTGCCTGTTGAAGAACCATGCAACGCAGACGATGCAGTTCTGCGCCGACCAGGGCGTGCAGATTCTGGGCGGCATGGGTTTCATGCGCGGCACCGCCTGCGAGCGCATCTACCGCGAGGTCAAGGTCATGATGATTGGCGGCGGTACCGAGGAAATCATGAAAGAGTTGGCCTCGCGTCAGCTTCGGCTGTGACAATCAGACCATGACCAAACACATTGAAGTTGAACCAGAGGTTGAGTTCGAGGACGAATTCGTCACCGGACTGAAAAAAGTCTTTGAGGAAATGATTGTTTTCAACCAGGTGCTAGGCCTGAAGATCACATCGCTCAAACCGACCCAGGTCCGGGGGCGCATCGACATGAAGCCTGACTTGGTGGGCCACTTCAGTTTCAACCGGCTTCACGGCGGCGTTATCAGCGCTGGGCTGGACGCCATGGGCGGCCTGGCCGTGATGGCCGCCATTGGCGCACGCCATATGGATGAGACACCCTTGCAGCGGTTGCATCGCTTTGGCAAGCTCGGCACCATCGATCTGCGCATCGATTATCTGCGTCCGGGCATTGGTGAGTACTTTGAATTGCGGGCTGAAGTCATGCGTTTGGGCTCGCGGGTGGCCTCGACCCGCATGGAGTTTTTGGGCGCTGATGGCAAGTTGCTGTCCACCGGCTCCGGGGCCTATATCGTCTCATAGTGACCTTCTCGCGCCGAAAAAAAGGCCACCCGAGGGTGGCCTTGCCTGATTGGAGAGGTCGTCACTTCTTGGAGGGCGCGGCATCGGTGATGTAGGGTCCGACCACCTTCCACTTGCCGTCCTGAATCTGCGACAGGCGCGACGCGTCACTGCCCAGGCGCTTGGTGGGCGAGAAGGTGGCCGGCGCGCTGCCAAAGATATCAGTGGGAATCGTCAGCGTGTCCATGACCTTGATGAAGCTGTCGGTGGTCAGGTTTTTGCCCGCTTTGGTGGCTGCATTGGCGAACGTGTTGATGATCAGGTAACCATAGACCGAGAACACGGCCGGGTCTTCGTTGAATTTGGTCTTGTACTTGTTGGCCCAGAAGCGAATCGGCTGTGAGGTCTCATCGGTGTAGGGGTTTTGCACGGTCATCATGGCATACAGCCCATCCATCGCTTTGCCACCAAGTTTGTGGATCAGGTCGGTGTAGGCGGCACTGGAGCCCAGGAAAACGGGGTTGAAGCCGGTCTTGCGGGATTCGCCGATGGTGCCGATGGTTTCGCGAATGATGGTGCCCAACACGACCATCTCACAGCCTGCAGCTTTCATCTTCGCCACCTGGGACGAAAAATCGGTCGCACCCCGCTTGAAGGATGTTTTCTCAGCGTATCCCATGCCGAGGGTTTTCAGGCCGGCTTCACCGCCGCGCATCACTTCCAGGCCGAAATCATCGTCCTGGTAAATGGTGCAGACCTTTTTGACGCCCTTGTCTTTCACCATTTGCGGCACGGCGCGACGCATCTGGTCGTAGTAGGTGGCGGCAAAAGAATACTTGAGCTTGTGGAAGGGTTCATACATTTCACGCGCCGCCGTGATCGGGAAAAAGTTGATGACATTTTTCTCGAATTGGACCGGCATGGCGGCCATGTTCTGCGCTGTGCCAATGTGGCCCATCATCATAAAAATCTTGTCCTGATTCACCAGTTTCTGCGCTGCCAGCACGGCCTTCTTGGGGTCGTAGCCATCATCTTCAACCAGCAGCTTGAGCTTGCGGCCATTGACGCCACCGGTCTCGTTGATTTCATCGACTGCCAGCAGCATGCCCAGGCGCGCCTGTTTGCCAAAGCCGGCCAGTGGGCCGGATAAATCCTGGATCGAACCGAGCGTGATCTCGGTCGGGCTGACGCCTTGCTGGGCCGTGGCAAGGGTGCTGGCCAGGGTCAGTGCAGCCAGTACCACTGTCGCTTTGAATTTCATGCGTTATCTCCGTTTGGTTAAAGAAAAAATGGTCAGGAATGCGAATTAGACTTGGTGCATTTTTGATGTCACTCGATAAATGTCAAGTTGTCGTAAACCCGCAAGAGAAATGTTGGCGTTCAGCGGTACATGGCCTCAATCTGGGCTGCATATTTCTTTTCCACCAGCCGGCGTTTGAGCTTCATGGTGGGGGTCAGCTCTTCGTCTTCTGCCGTCAACTGGTTTTCCAGCAGGAAGAATTTCTTGATCTGTTCGACCCGGGCGAACTTCTTGTTGACCCGGTCGATCTCAGACTGAATCAGCTGCTGCACTTCAGTGGAACGCGTCAGGCTGGCATAGTTGCTGAACGGCACGTCCTGGTCCTGGGCAAATTTTTCGACGTTTTCCTGATCGATCATGATGATCACGGTCAGAAAAGGACGCTTGTCGCCGATCACCACCGCATCGGTGATGTAGGGCGAGAACTTCAGGTCGTTCTCCAACTCGCTCGGGGTGATATTTTTGCCACCCGCCGTGATGATGATGTCCTTCATGCGGTCGGTGATGCGGAAGTAACCATCCGCATCCATCACGCCGACATCGCCGGTGTGCAGCCAGCCGTCCTGGTCGATGGTCTCCGCGGTTTTTTCCGGCAGGTTCAGGTAACCGGCAAAGACGTTCTTGCCACGCACCAGGATTTCGCCGGTGGCCGGGTCGAGCCGGACTTCATTGAAGCTGGCGGCCGGCCCAATCGAGCCGGGGCGCATGCGCTCAGCGGGAACGCCGGTAGAAGCACCGCAGGTCTCCGTCATGCCCCACACCTCCAGCATGGGCACGCCCAGGGCCAGGTACCAGCGCACCAGATCGGGCGAGATCGGCGCCGCACCGGTCACCAGAAAGCGGGCACGGTGAATGCCAATGAGCTTGCGTACATTGTTCAGGGCCAGCCACTGCGCGATCCGGAACTTGAGCTTGAGCCAGCCGCTCACCGTTTGTCCGGCCAGCACCTGGTTGGCGATCTCGGTACCCACACCGATGCTCCAGGCGTAGGCGGCTTGTTGGATGGCGCCAGCCTCCTTCAGGGAAATCATGACGCCCGAATAGAACTTCTCCCACACGCGCGGCACTCCGGTGAACACCGTGGGTGCGATCTCGCGCACATTTTCGGGGATCGTCTCCGGATTTTCCACAAAGTTGAGCTTGGTGCCGGTGTACAAGGCAAAGTACTCGCCGCCCATGCGCTCGGCAATGTGGCACAGCGGCAGAAAGCACATGCGCTCGTCGCGCTCGTCCTGGGAGATCAGCGTGTTGAATCCGCGCACGGTGTAAACCAGTCCGCCGTGCAGATGCATGGCGCCCTTCGGTCTACCGGTAGTGCCGGAGGTGTAAACCAGAATGGCCAGGTCTTCGGGTTGGCAGGCGTCAACGCGCTGTTGCAGCTCATTCGGGTGTTGGGCCAGGTAGTCGCGGCCCAGCGCGCGCAGGTCGTCCAGACTGATGATGTTGGCATCGTTGAGGGCGTGCAGCCCCTCCATGTCAAACACAATGATTTTGCGCAGACTCGGCAACTGGTCGCGCACTTCAAGTGCTTTGTCCAGTTGCTCATCGTCTTCCACGAATAAAAACGTGGTGCGCGAGTCCTCGCACAGGTACTGCACTTGCGAAGGTGCGTCGGTCGGGTAGATGCCGTTGGAGACACCGCCGCAGGACAGAACCGCCAGATCGGACCAGACCCACTCCACGACGGTGTTGGCAAGAATGGAAGCGCACTCACCCTTGGCAAAACCCAGGCTCATGAGGCCGCCTGCAATTTCGCTGACGGCCTGGGCCGTCTGGTTCCAGGTTTGGCTGCGCCATAGACCCAGGTGCTTCTGGCGCATCCAGACATTGGGGCCGCGTTGCTTCACGGCGTTCCAGAACATCGCCGGAATGGTTTCGCCCGGCATCACGATCTCGCGGTTGGGCTGAATGCCGCTCAGGTCCCAGAGTTGAGTCATCTAGTTATCTCCAGGTTTTCTTCTTCTTCCAGCGCCGCTCACCACGCACGCCGTCTTCCTTGAGCCCGAGGTAGAACTCCTTGATGTCGTCCTTCTCGCGCAGGCGGGCGCAGGTGTCTTCCATCACGATGCGGCCGTTTTCCAGCACATAGCCGTAATCCGAGGCATTGAGTGCCATGTTGGCGTTTTGCTCCACCAGCAAAATGGTGGTGCCGCGTTCGCGGTTGATGCGCACCACGATCTCAAAAATCTCTTTGGTCAGTTTCGGCGAGAGGCCCAGACTGGGTTCGTCCAGCAGGATCAGGTCGGGGCTGGCCATCAGGGCGCGCGAGATAGACAGCATCTGCTGCTGTCCGCCTGACAGCAGGCCTGCGTCCTGGTTGGCGCGCTCGCGCAGGATCGGAAAGTAGTTGTAGACGCCTTCCATGTCTTTGGCCACCCCATCGCGGTCTTGGCGCGTGTAGGCGCCCATGAGCAGGTTGTCATGCACGCTCAGCAGCGCAAATACCTCGCGCCCTTCCGGCACATGGCTCAAACCCTGCTGCACGATGTAAGCGGGATCCTGGGCCGTGATGTTGCTGCCTTTGAACTCGATCGAGCCCTTGCGCGGGTCGATGATGCCGGAGATGGTTTTCAGAATGGTGGTTTTGCCCGCGCCGTTGGATCCCAGCACGGTTGCAATTTCACCGCGCCGCACCTGCAGGCTCACGCCGCGAATGGCCTTGATCGGGCCGTAGGCGCTCTCGACGTTGAGCAGCTTGAGCACCGGCTGATCGCTGATGGGGGGAGGCGTGCTGCTCATGCTGTTTGCCTCCGCAGGGAAGACACGTCATCGACCGAACCCAGATAGGCTTCGATCACGCCGGGGTCGCTTTGCACTTCGCGCGGCGTGCCCATGGCGAGCACCTCGCCCTGATTCATGGCCAGCACGCGGTCCGAGACCTTGGAGACCAGTGTCATGTCGTGTTCCACCATCAGCACCGTGATGCCCAGTTCGTTTTTGATGTCGGCGATCCAGAACGCCATGTCCTCGGTTTCTTCGACGTTCAGGCCGGAGGAGGGTTCATCGAGCAACAAGAGCTTGGGCTCGGTGCACAAGGCCCGTGCCATTTCAACCACCTTGCGCACGCCGTAGGGCAGGCCGGCCACCATGGAATCACGGTGATGCTGCAGATCGAGAAATTCGATCACTTCCTCCGCCTTTTCTCGCGCCTTCAGCTCGGCGTCAAACGCCGTCTTGGTGAAAAACAGGTCTTGCCACAGCCTGGTCTTGCGGTGCGTATGGCGACCGATCAGCAGGTTGTGCAGCACCGTGGCGTGTTCGAACAGCTCGATGTTCTGAAACGTGCGCGCGATCCCCAGACCGGCCACATCTTGCGGCGGCTGCTCAGTCAAGCGAACGAGGCCCTTCGGCCCCAGGTAGTCGATCTCGCCGGTGGTCGGGGTGTAGATGCGGCTGATCAAATTGAAGACGGTGGTCTTGCCCGCGCCATTGGGGCCAATCAGGGTAAAAACCTCACCCTGTTGGACATCAAAGCTGACGTTGTTGACCGCCAGCACGCCGCCGAAACGCACGCTCAGTTGCCGGGCGGACAAGAGTGGTTCAGGCAAAGGCTGGACAGGGGTGGGGTTCATGGCAGCACTCATTTCAGCCGCTCCGATTTCTGGAAGGATTTTTGCCGCTTGAACATGCCTTTGCGGTAGAAGGGGAACATCTGCAAATAGGTGCGCACTTTCAGCCAGCGGCCATACAAACCCAGCGGCTCAAACAGCACAAAGGCCACCAGCACAACGCCGTACACCAGGCCCTGCAGGCCGGGAGCCTGGCCGATGGTAGGCGGCAAATAGTCTTTCACCATGGCGATGGCCTGCGGCATGGTAATCAGGAAGATGGCGCCCAGGAAGGCCCCATGCACCGAGCCGACGCCGCCAATCACGATCATCAGCAACAGGTCAATCGACTGCAGGATGTTGAACTGGTCAGGCGAGATAAATTGCAGCTGGTGCGCGTACAGGGCGCCGGCAATGCCCGCCAGCGCTGCCGACAGGGCAAACGACAGCGTCTTGTAATAGGCCAGGTGAATGCCCATGCTTTGCGCCGAAATTTCGGAGTCGCGGATGGCGACAAACGCGCGCCCGGTGGGCGAGCGCAGCAGGTTCAGAATGCCCAGCGTGGCCAGCACCGTGATCAACAGACAAAGAAAATAGAACGCCTCGCCGCTGTCCAGGGCCCAGCCAAACATATCTGGTTTCTTGATGTGTATGCCCGCGTTGCCACCGGTCACAGACTCCCAGCGCGCCAGCACTTCTTCCACGATGAAGCCGAATGACAGGGTGGCGATGCCCAGGTAGATGCCTTTGACCCGCAGTGCTGGCAAGCCCACCACCAGGCCCACCGCCGCTGACAGGCCGGCGGCGCAGCCCAGGGCCAGCGGAAACGGCAAGCCCATATTGGTGAGCACCGCCTGGGTGTAGGCGCCCACGCCCAGAAAGGCGGCGTGACCGAGCGAGAACAGGCCGGTAAATCCCGCCAGCAGCATCAGCCCCAAGCCGGCAATGGCGTAAATCAGCACAAAGGTCAGCTGTGCCAGCCAGTACTCTTGCACCAGCCATGGCGCCAGCAGCAGCACCAGCATGAGTGCGCCGTACCAAAACAGGTGCCCACCATGTTTTGCAAGCCGGATGTCCTGCCCGTAATCGGTTTTGAAAATGAATCTCATACTTTCTTGCTCAATTTCTCGCCGAACAAGCCGTTGGGTTTGACCACCAGCATGATGAGCACCACGATGTAGGCGGCTGTATCCTTGAAGCCGTCCGGCAGATAGAAGCCCGAGAGCGATTCCACAATGCCAATGATCAGGCCGCCCACGATGGCGCCCGGCAAACTGCCAAAGCCGCCCACCACGGCGGCCGGAAAAGCCTTGAGACCGATAAAGCCCATGTTGGCGTGCACAAAAGTAATGGGTGCCAGCAGCAGGCCGGCAATGGCCGCGACGGCAGCAGCCAGGCCCCAGGCGATGCCGTTGAGCCGTTTCACCGGGATGCCCATGTAATAGGCCGCCAGCTGGTTTTGGGACGCGGCCTGCATCGCGATGCCGAGCTTGCTGTAGCGAAACAGGGTGTAGAGCAGCACACACAGCACGCCGGTGACACCGATGACCACCATCTGTTCCACGTTGAGAACCAGACCGGCCAGATGCCAGATTTCGTCCTTGTAGGGAACCGGCAGCATGTGCGTTTCGGTGCCAATGTTGGGAATCATGGTGATCAGGCCGCGCGCCACATAGCCAATGCCGATCGTCAGCATGACGATGGAAAACGCCGGTTGCCCCAGGATCGGGCGGATCACCACGCGCTCCAGCACCATGCCGAACAACGCCATGGCGGCTATGGAGCCCAACACCGACAGCCAGTACGGAAACCCGAGTAGGGACATACCCGCCAAGCCACCGAAGGCGCCCAGCATCATGAGCTCGCCCTGAGCGAAGCTGACCGTCTCTGTGGCTTTGTAAATGAGCACGAAGCCCAGCGCAATCAGTCCGTAAATGCACCCTTGTGCGATGCCGCTGATCACCAGTTGTAGAAGCTGCACTTTGTCTCCTGTTGCCTAGCCTTTCGTTTATAGCGGCTATGGGCTGGAAACCCGACAGGGTTTTTACCGACACGCTGTCGGGCCGGCGACAAGTAACTACAGTTTGTTATTGCTGTGAAGCGTCACAAAGGGCTGATCGGGCTTAGCTCCTGTCGGCCTGAGCTGTTCAGCGCATCTTCTTCTTTTTCGTCTTGCAGGGAAATGTCGAGGACGGCGTTTCAGTGTGCTTTTGCGTCCAACTGGCCGAGCAATTCGCGTAGTTCTGTCTTGAGCACCTTGCCATAGCTGTTCGTGGGAAGGGCGTCGACGAAGTGGTAGCGCTTGGGTCGCTTGAAGCGCGCAATATTTTCCAGGCACACGGCATCAAGCGCCTGAGTGCCGACGGAGATGCCCGGCGCCAGCACGACCAGTGCCACAACTTCTTCACCCCATTCGGGATCTGGCGTTCCGACGACTGAAACTTGCATGACGCCCGGATGGCGCAGCAGGATTTCTTCGATCTCGCGCGGATAGATATTGCTGCCGCCGCTGATGATCAAATCTTTGGAGCGGTCCATCAGAGTGACAAACCCGTCGGCATCGAAGCACCCCACATCCCCCGTATACAGCCAGCCGTCACGCAGGGCGGCTTCAGTGGCCTGTGGGTTATTCCAATAGCCCGCCATCACCACGTCGCCACGCACCGTGATTTCCCCCATCTCACCCGGTGCCAGCGGTACGCCGTCACTGTCAACAATGCGCACCTCCACGTCGGTACGCGGGAAGCCGACAGATCCCAGCCGATCCTGGTAACGGGGATGCTTGCTATCGGCGTGGGCTTGCTTCGACAGCGCGGTAATCGTCATGGGGCTTTCCCCTTGGCCATAAATCTGAACCAGGCGCGGCCCGATGACATCCAGTGCCCGCTCCAGGTCGGCACGGTACATCGGGGCGCCGCCGTAGATGATGGTCTTGAGATGGTCCGAGGGGGTAGGCGCCGCGTTTTCCGTCAAGCGTTTGATCATGGTCGGGGCGGCAAACAAGCTGACGCCGCGGTGCATCTCCACCAACTGCCAGATTTCTGCCTGATCAAAATGGGCATGGGCGGGCACCACATTGTTAGCCCCTTTCGCGATATGCGGCAGGCCGTAAAGCCCGGAGCCGTGTGACATCGGCGCCGCGTGGATGATGGTATCGCCGGGCGCAATCTGGTCGATGTCTGAAAAATAGCTCAGCGTCATGGCCAGGAGATTGCGGTGGGTGAGAGTGGCCCCCTTGGGGCGCCCGGTCGTGCCACTGGTGTAAAACAACCACGCTGGATCAGTCGGCGACACATCAGTCAGGGCGAGCTCGTCGTCCATCATCAGCGCACGGTAGTCCGGGCTGTCCGTGGCAATCACCCGCTCCAACTCGCCCATCTGACCGGGCAGATGCGCGATGCGCTCCATCAGATCCGGGCTGGCGAAACACAGGCGTGCCTGGGCGTCGGAAAGAATGTATTCAAATTCCTTGCTGTGCAATTTGGCGTTGAGGGGGACGCCGATCAATCCGGCATGCCAGATGGCAAACAAGGTTTCATAAAACTCGGGCCGGTTGCTCATCGCGATGGCCACCCGGTCGCCCGTCTTCAACCCCAGGCGATGGCGCAAGCTGAAGGCCATCGCCCTGACGCGCTGGGCAAACTCGCGGTAGTTGGCGTGGACCTGGTCGTGGACGGTGAGTGCCGGCCGGTCACCGTGTTGAATCGCCGATTTTTCCAGCAATGCCGCAATATTCATACTGACTTTCACACCCCGGTTGGGGTCTATCCAATCACCTTGATCATCAGGAGCCCGATGACACACCGAGCCCCTGACATGACTTAGCAGGCCTTTTCAGGCAGCGGCAGGTGCACCCAATCGGTATAGAACGCTTCGATGTCCGGCTCAAATTCATGGATGACCGGGTACCAGGGCGTTGGCGCCTCGACGTCGTGCATGGTGCCGCATTCCGGGCAGTAGTACTCACGGTACACCTGCCAGTTGGTGTCCGGCGCCATCAGCTTTGGATAGACCTCGTGCATGGCCTCCGGTGTGTCGCGAACGTATACCAAAGCTTCGAGTTTCCAGTTCTTGCGGTAGTCGCCAAACTCGTGACCACAACTGCATTTGGTCACCCACTCTTTACTGGCTTTATTTTGCGCGATGTAAAGATGCAAACTGATCGGCAGAATGATCTTGTCATCCCACGGCACTTTGGATTGCAGCGTATTCAAATACATCCGAAAACGATCGTCGTCCTTGGGCATGGACAGCATGCGCATGGTGGTTTCCCAGTCCAGCTTGCCTTCCACCAGGTAGTTCACTTGCTCTTGTGTATAAACTGACATTTTGTATCTCCAATAAGGTAGGTTAGCCGGGGCCAGGCCCCGACTTCAAATCACTCTTCAACCAAAGTCACGGTGCGGACATCGGGCAACTTCGACAGGTCCATCCGGTACTTGGCACCGAAGGAGGGGACGCCCAACTCGGACTCCGGCAGTTCCCAATCAGCGGGCAGTTCCCAGAATGTTTTGAACTCGTCCTTGAACTTGGCGCTGAGGTCAAAGCTGGTGGCAAACATGTGACGCACCTGCACCGAGGCATGCTTGGTCAGAATCCGTGCGCGCTCTTCCTTCATCCATTCGCGTGTCGGAACGGCGCGGGCAATGCGCTCCTTGCGGACTGCCTTGCGGCGGGCGGCGGTCTTGGCCACATTGACCTTCCAGACTTCGTCCTTGTCTTGTGACACCACGACGCCGTAGACCTTCTCGGCGTACTCGGGCAACACGAAGCGACTGTTGAGATCGTTTTCAACCGACGCGCAGTCACGGTCCAGCGGATCGCCAAAGCCGGGACCACCGCGCATGTAGTTCAAATACAGGTCGTGGTTCTCAAAAATGGCTTCGGTGGTGGTGCACTGCTGATCCCGCTTGACCTTGGACGTCGCGCTGATGTGACGCTCGTACTCGGTAGCTTCGGGGTTGCGGTCAGCGCCCAGCGGCAACGACAGGCCTTTCTTGATACGTGCTTCGAGATCGGTTTTGTGCGCTTCAAAACGATAGCCGGTCGCCGACGGGTAACCGCCCATCAAACCCCAGTCACTGTTCATGTAGCCATTGCCCATGAAGTACATGCTCCAGTCCTGTGCCTTCCAGACCATGCGCAGGGTCTCGAAACCACAGCCGCCGCGGAATTTGCCGTAGCCGCCGGAGTTGGTCTTGACGTTGCGCCCCATGTACAGCAGCGGCTCCGCCATTTCCCAGATCTCGATGTCGCCCATGTCGCCTTCGGGATTCCACACCGCCGCCGCGTGGTTGAGGCCATCCTTGATGGCGCAGGCACCGGTGCCGCAGGCCGCAGGCTCAAAGCTGTTGACCGCGTGGGCTTCGCCATCCTGATTGATACCACCGCCCTGCAGCCAGTTGGAGGTGTTGGCATTGCCGGCATTGACTTCTTCCAGGTAGCCGCGGGCAAAGTAGGACTGGCTCATGCCGCGCCAGATGCCGCTCCAGCCAGACACCAGGAAGTGCCATGCGTAGGCATGCGCAGTGCGACGGTCATCCGGATTCATCCAGGTACCTTTGGGCAGCTTGAATTCGGTGGCGTAATAGGCGCCATCGTTGATGCGCGCGGTGGGCACCAGCGTCTGTGTCAGCATGACCCAGATACCGCTGGTGAAGGCCACCTGATTGGCGTTGAAGCTGTGCCAGCCCCAGCGACTGGCGCCCTCGAAATTGAGCTTCCAGGTGGCGTCCGGACGGATCGTCATTTCACACGGCGCGTGCATGATGCTGTTCATCTTGCCGAACTCGGACGCCAGACTCATGTCCGGATGGTCATAAGGAATGTCGACAAAGGCGACCCGGCGGTACACGCCCGGAACCGTCATGGCTTTCAGCCGTGCCTGCAGGCCGCGCCGGCCTTCTTCGATGATTTCGTGCGCAAACTTGGTGTAGTTCTCAATGCCTTCGGCTTCCAGCACTTCTTCCACCAGCTTGCGGATCATGTGGCAGCCGGCAATGCGCGTGCGTTCGTCCAGAATCCAGTACTTGGTGGTGCGCACATTGCGCTGGCTCTCGTGCAGCCAGTCGCGCAGCGGCGTGTCGTTGATGCCCGTCTTGCGACAGGTCACCTGCAAGCCGTCGCCGAAGCGGGAGACTTGCCCCGTCGACATCGAGCCGGGTGTCATGGCACCGAGGTCAATGACGTGGGTCACACCGCCGACCCAGCCAATCAGTTTGCCATCCCAGAAGATGGGAACGATGGTGGCGATATCGCAAGGATGCACATTGCCGATGGAACAATCGTTGTTGGTGAACATGTCCCCCGGGTTGATGCCAGGGTTCATTTCCCACGCATTTTCTATCATGTATTTGATAGCAGCGCCCATGGTGCCGACGTGAATAATGATCCCGGTCGAGGTCAGTATGCAGTCGCCTGCGGCGTTGTACAGCGTGAAGCACAATTCGCCTTCCTGCTCGACGATGGGGGAGGCCGCTATCTTCTTTGCCGTCTCACGGGCATGCACTAGGCCGCCGCGAATTCGGGAGAACAGCTTTTCATAGGTAATCGGGTCTGATTCCTTGAACTCCAGCTTTTCCAGGCCGTTGTAAAAACCTGTGCTTTTGGTCCGCTCCAGCACCTCGTCGCGATGCTCTTTGAGGGTCTTGCCGTTACCCAGCAAATCAGGCAAACCAAATTCTTTTCTAGACATCATGTTCATGATTGAGCTCCTTGTTTAACTTCTTTAAGGTGGAACAAACGGTGTTTGTCGCAATAGGTTTCGAACCCCAAAGGCACGATGAAGGTGGTGGATGGTGACTCGACAATGGCCGGCCCCACCACGCGGTTACCCGCCTTGAGTGCCTCCATCGACCAGATTTGCGCGTCCTGCCATTTTTTGTGGCGGTAGAACGGCCGGCTGCCGATATGCGCTTCCTTGGGCGGAATCGGACCCGCATCGGCTTCTTCCGGCAGTTCCGGTTTGGATGAAATCACACTGCCGCGCATGATGGCGCCGGTCACGCCAAAACCGAGTTCGGGTGAACTGGCAGAGCTTGCATAGACCCGTGCATAGGTCTGGTCAAAGGCATGCACCATCTTTTCCCAGTCCGCCAGCGTGGAGGCCTGGGTGATGGGGGAGTTGATTTCAAGGTCGTTCAGCTGGCCCATGAACTGCATGCGGTAGCCCGGACGCAGCAACACATCTTCCGGCTTGAAACCGTTGATGACGAATTCCTCGATGACTTTTTCGCTCAGTTCGCCCCATGCTTCGGTCAGGGTTTTGCAGGCCTGCACCTTCTCGGCATCGCTGGCTTTCGGGCCGACGCCGATATCGACGCTCTTGTCATAGCGGTATTCGTACTCGGCGCAGGCACAGCCGAAGGCCGAGAAGCCGGCCGCCCAGGCCGGCACCACCACGTCCTTGAACCCCAGGCCTTCGGTGTAGCCGTAGGTATGGACAGGACCGGCACCGCCGTACGAGAAGCAAACGAAGTCGGCCGGGTTGTAGCCCTTGGCGCTGATGACGGAACGCATGTACTCACGCAGGTTCAAATCGAGCAGCTCGATCACACCGGCGGCCGCATCTTCGACCGTCAATCCGAGTGGATCGGCAATTTGCTCCTTCAGGTATTTGCGGGCCCGGTTGACGTCGAGCTTGATGGCGCCGCCCAGGAAATTGTCGGGGTTGAGGTAGCCCAGCACGACGTGGCAGTCGGACACGGATACGGTGTCGAGTCCGCTGTCGGCCCAGCACATGCCAACGCGATAACCGGCGCTGTCAGGACCGAGTTTGATCGCTTTGCTGTAGGGGTCGATGCGGATGAAACTGCCGGCGCCGGCGCCCACTGAATCCATGGCGACCAGGGGCAGGGACAGCAACAGGCGCGCCATGTCCGGATCGGACTGGATGGCGAAGTTTCCCTTGGTGATGATGGCCATGTCGAAACTGGTGCCGCCGATATCGCTGCAGGCGATATTTTCGTAACCGAGTTTTTCACCCAGGAATTTGGAGCCGATCACGCCACCGATAGGACCGGAGACGATGGTGCGGGCCAGCTCCTTGGCCTTCCAGCCAATGGTGCCGCCGTGGGTTGCCATCACGCGCAAATCGAACTTGGCGCCGTGCTTCTTGAAACGATCGCTGACCTTTTTCAGCGTTTCGCGTGAAGGTTCAGCGGCGTAGGCTTCCAGAATCGTCGTGTTGGTACGGTGGCTTTCCTTGCGTGAAGGGTAGTAGTCAACCGTCGCGAAGACCGGGATGTTCGCGCCAATTTTGATCAATTCCTCACGGCAGATATCGCGGGCACGCTGCTCGCTCTGCTCGTTCTTGTGCGACTGCAACAGACTGATCACGATGGCTTTTGAGCCACGCGCCACCAGCTCGCGTGTGGCGACGCGAACTTCATCTTCGCGCAGCGGAATCACGACCTGGCCCTGAACATCGGTGCGTTCGGTGACGCCGCGTGTGCGCGACAGTGGCACCAGAGGTTCATCGTAACGGTGGCAGTTCAAATGGATCCGTTCTTCCAGTGCATAGCCGAGGTAGCTCTGCGCTGCACGGCCCATCGAATGGATGTCCTCAAAGCCCCGGTTACACATCAGGCCGACGTCAAGCCCTTTGCGCTGCACCACCCGGTTCAGCATGGCGGTGCCAGAATAGACGCAGGTCAGGAGTTCCGGGAAAACATCGTCAACCTTGAGCTTCCATTCGGCGAGTGCGTCGATCGACGACTCGTAGATGGCCTGGGATTCATCCCCAGGATTGCTCTGTGCTTTGCCGACGACGAAGGAGCCGTCCTCTCGCACAAAGAAGGTGTCGGTCATCGTGCCGCCGGCATCGATTCCCATCACCTGTACGGGTGAATGTAGAGATTGCATAAGTATCTGTCTCCTCAAGGGATAGTTGGCTTTTCAGACCCCGCCATCAGCCGTCAATTTGACAGTTGGTGGCCGGTACCAGCGATGAAATTAAATTGAATCGCTGCTCAGGTATCGCAAGGGGCATGCCAATGCTTGGGAAAGATTGAAATCAGCCACTTCCCCCAATGAATGGAAGCAAAAGACGTACTGTTTCGAGACCGGTCGATGCAGCTCTCGGGCGTTTGTTTTTCGAACGGTGGCATGGAAATCGTTCGGAAATCGAACGTCGATGCGCTGGTGACGCCGGGAAGCGAGTCGTAACTGAAAGCGATATCTGTTACAGCCCGTGTCATGCACGCGCAAGCAAGGGTTTTGGAGCGTATCCCGGGCTGACGTGCGCGGGTATATTGCCAGACAAAAACTTTTTTTCAAGATGCCCCCATACGCGACTTGGGACTGATGGCAGCAGCGTGGCACTGCTGGGATACGGCGCACAGCCAGTAGGAGACAACATGATTGCCAATGAGCCCAATCGACGGCTATCCAATCCCGAAAACGACCGGACCATCATGGCCACCTGGGAGCGCTTTCTCGGTGGACAGGCGCCAGCGCCCAACGCCTTGCGTCGCCTGGTCGATGACTCCTGGCGGCGCTGCCTGGACGTGCAGGTGGATCCCGCCCGAAAGCAGGCACCATCGCCCGTCAACGAGGCGGCGCTCATTTCCCTGCAGCACCAGCATCGGGAGTTGTTAAGCGCCGGCAAACAGGTGATGGCGATGGCCAGGGATTTTCTGGCCGAAACTGAAACGATCATGATCCTGACCGATCCTGGCGGGATGATTCTGAGCGTCGAAGGGGATCCTCGCGCCTTGGGCGCGGCGGAAGATATTCATCTCATTGTCGGCAGCAGCTGGAGCGAGCAGATTTGCGGGACCAATGCAATCGGGACCGCCCTGTCCGTCGGCCTGCCGGTGCAGATCCATGCCGCGGAGCATTTTTGTGAAGGCATCAAGCAGTGGACCTGTTCAGCGGCCGTCATCCGTGATCCCTATGACGGCAGGATCGTGGGCGCGGTCGACGTGTCCGGCTTGGGTAAGACATTCGGTCCACATAGTCTTGCTTTGGCCGTCACCACGGCCGGCCGCATTGAAAGCCAACTGGCCAAATTGGAGATGGACTTTCGCTATCAATTGCTGGAGCGTGGCATGGCGAAAATGGCCAGTCCGACCGACGGCATCATTATTTGCGATCGTCGCGGTTATCCGATCAAGGTCAACGAGCGGGCAGCCACGGCGCTGAGCGCGCGAGGGATAAATTTTGATCTCAAAAACACGACCCAGATCCCGTCCTTGCGGATGGGGGCCTTCGCAGGCCAGACCCGCGTTGACGCGCCCGCATGGCTCCGCACGGATTGGGTCGAGCCCATCATGGATGCGGGGGAGCGCATTGGCAGTCTGTTGACCATACCGGGGCTGCCGCAGTCTGGCGTGACGGCGCATTTTTCCCGAAAGGAACAAGCCGCGAAAGTCATGCTGTCCACGGACATCAGGGGCTTCGCGGGTATTGTGGGCAAGAGCCAGGTCTTGACGCAAGCAGTGCAAAAGGCCAAGCTGCTGGCAAAAACCAACGTGCCTGTGCTGCTTCTCGGCGAAACGGGGGTTGGCAAGGAAAACTTTGCGCAAGGGATCCATCAGGCCGGGCCCACGGCCGATCATCCATTTGTTGCGGTCAACTGCGGCGGGCTTTCCAAGGACTTGTTGGCCAGCGAACTCTTCGGCTATTGCGAGGGCGCCTTCACTGGCGCGCGCCGTGGTGGCATGGTTGGCAAGGTCGAGGCCGCGAATGGCGGCACGCTGTTTCTCGACGAGCTCGGCGAAATGCCCCTGGAGTTGCAGCCGCATTTCTTGCGGGTGCTGGAAGAAGGGGAAATTTACCGAATCGGCGAGACCACGCCACGAAAGATCAGCATCAAACTGATCGCAGCGACCAACAAGAATCTCCGCGATGCGGTAGCGGAGGGCCGCTTCCGCATGGACCTCTTTTACCGGGTTTCGGTGACCAGCATTCATATTCCACCGCTCAGAGAGCGGAAAGAAGATATTCGAACCCTGGTTGAGCATTTCCTGCGGAAGTTTGCCGAGCAGTACGGCGCTGCTGTCAAGCAGGTCCAGCCCGAGGTCATCAGTGCGTTGGAAAGCTATGCCTGGCCAGGAAACGTGCGCGAGTTGCGCAATGTCGTCGAGAGCATGTTTCTGCTCAATGACGGGCTGTCATTGGGTTGCGATGACCTGCCCGCTGAAATTGGCTTGCCGATCACTGCTGACGGCATGAAAGCAGGTGAACGATCGTCCGCGACCAAAGGCAGCCTGGAAGATTCGGGACTTGAATTCATCCGCGAGACGATTGAAACCTACCGAGGTAACCTGACCCTGGTGGCCAAGCACCTTGGCATTGCCAAGAGCACCCTGTATATCAAGCTCAAAAAATATGGTCTTGACCAGGTTGTAGACAGCGTCAGGGGTCCGGGTCGCTAGGGCTGCGCGGGAGCCAGCAACAACATCGCCGCCACGCTCATGCGTCAGGCCAGAGCGGCCGATGTCTTGGTTTTCATGATTAAGAAATCGGCCGATAGCCCCCGTGAAATAAGCGTAATAAGCTATCAAAAATATAGCAAATTCAAATCAGCTTTTGTGGCACTTCCCGCGGCTTGCCATGTTCATCGATCGCCACGTAGGTGAGGGACGCCTCCGTCACCTTGGCGTATTCATTGAGGGACCCGAAACGCTCGGCAAAGACCTCAATCTTGACCGTGATCGAGGTGCGGCCAATGCGGGTCAGCTTGGCGAAAAACGACAGAATATCGCCCACGCGCACCGGCTGCTTGAACACAAATTCATTCACCGCCACGGTGACCATGCGGCCCTCCACGTAGCGGGCCGGCACGACGGCGCCCGCCAGATCCACCTGCGCCATCACCCAGCCGCCAAAAATGTCGCCATTGGCATTGCAGTCGCCGGGCATGGGAATGACCTTGAGCACCAGCTCCTGGTCGGTTGGCAACTGGACGTTGGCGCCACGGCCGGTCGTGGCGGGGCTGGGGCTGGGGTTGGGGTTTGCGGACATGGGCACAATCTAGGTTAGTTAATACTTTGCGGGACAGACCGCAGCTACGCAAAGCGAGCCAGCTCTGTCCACAACATTTTGAGGATTGTCCACCCATGCGCCACGCTGGCGGATCTGCCCATTCTTTCCACGCCGCCCCCTCGGCGCCCACGCCCGCCGCCACCCGGTCTGACTGGGCCACCTTGCGTCGGCTGTTTCCCTATTTGTGGGAATACAAATGGCGCGTGATGGCCGCATTGGCGTTCATGGTGGCCGCCAAAACGGCTAACGTCGGCGTGCCTTTGCTGCTCAAGCAACTGATCGACACCATGAACCCCAAGGGCGGCATTGACGCCACGGCCTTGCTGGTGGTGCCGGCCGCCTTGCTGCTCGCCTACGGTTTGTTGCGCCTGTCCACCACCTTGTTTGCCGAGTTGCGCGAGCTGGTGTTTGCCAAAGCCACCGAAGGCGCGTCGCGAACGATTTCGCTGCAAGTGTTTCGCCACCTGCATGCCCTGAGCTTGCGCTTTCATCTGGAGCGCCAGACCGGTGGCCTGACGCGCGACATCGAGCGCGGCACGCGGGCGGTCAATTCGCTGATCTCGTATTCGCTTTACAGCATCATTCCGACGCTGATCGAAGTGACCATGGTGCTGTCTTACCTGGCCATCAAGTTCGACATCTGGTTTGCCTTGATCACCATCATTGCGCTGGTGTTCTACATCAGCTTCACGGTCAGCGTGACCGAATGGCGAACCAAGTTTCGCCGCCAGATGAACGAGTTGGACTCCAAAGCCCACAGCCGCGCCATCGACTCGCTGTTGAACTTTGAGACCGTCAAGTACTTCAACAACGAAGAGTTCGAGGCCCACCGCTACGATGAAAACTTGAAGAATTACCGCTTGGCCGCCCTCAAGAGCCAGCGCACTTTAAGTCTGCTCAACACCGGCCAGCAACTCATCATCGCCACCGGCCTGGTGGCCATGCTGTGGCGCGCGACGCAGGGCGTGGTGGAAGGCCACATGACCCTGGGCGATCTGGTCATGGTCAACGCCTTCATGATCCAGCTCTACATCCCGCTGGGTTTTTTGGGTGTGCTGTACCGCGAGATCAAGCAGAGCCTGACCGACCTGGACAAGATGTTCACCCTGATGGAGCGCGAGCGCGAAATTGCCGACGTGTCCGGTGCGCAGCCGCTGCGGGTGGACGGCGCCAACGTGACGTTCAGTCACGTCAGCTTTGCGTATGAAGCGGCGCGGCCGATTCTGCATGACATCAGCTTCGAGATTCCGGCCGGTAAAACGGTGGCGGTGGTCGGCCCCTCGGGCTCGGGCAAGTCGACATTGGCGCGGCTGTTGTTCAGGTTTTACGACGTGCAGCAAGGCCAGATTTTGATTGCCGGGCAGGACATCAAACAGGTGACGCAAGCCAGCGTGCGCCAGGCGATCGGCATCGTGCCGCAAGACACCGTGCTGTTCAATGACACGGTGGAATACAACATCGCCTACGGCAAACCCGGCGCCACACGCGCCGAGGTGGAGGAGGCGGCACGCAGCGCGCACATTCATAATTTCATCAGCGCCACGCCCAAGGGCTACGACACCATGGTCGGCGAGCGTGGCCTCAAACTTTCGGGCGGTGAGAAGCAGCGCGTCGCGATTGCCCGCACCCTGCTGAAAAACCCGCCGATCCTGATCTTCGACGAAGCCACCTCGGCGCTGGACTCCGCCAACGAGCGCGCCATTCAGGCCGAGCTGCAAAGCGTGGCACAGAACAAGACCACGCTGGTGATTGCGCATCGCTTGTCCACCGTGGTGGACGCGCATGAGATTCTGGTGATGGACGCCGGGCGCATCATCGAGCGCGGCTCGCATGCGGCGCTGCTGGCGGCGAATGGGCGCTATGCGCAGATGTGGGCGCTGCAGCAGAGTTCGGAGTAGTCTGGCGACGCTTTTTGGGCTTTAGCCCTCGTGGAGCATGCGTCGTATGGCTTTTGGCCCGAACCGTCGCAAAGGCGTGCCCAGCAGGTCAATCACCGAATGTACCGATGATTGACCTTGAATGAGTTCGTCAATCCAACAATCGGCACCAGGGCGAGCAGCTCATCATTGCGTAGCAGGAGTGCGCCATAGGTGGTTTGGCCGTTTAACGCCGGGCGGGTAATGACTACGTACCCGCCGTCGGCGTAATCAATGCGTACGAACATCGTCGTGCCGACAAGAGATTTAGACGTCACGCCGCTACCATTGATATCAAAGGTTGCCACGGCGAAAACCGAGGTTGCAGGATCAACGTCGGTTGTGATATTTTCGCCAGTCAGCAATGTGACGGAGGCCGGCAGGGCTGTCGCGTACTGCACGTTTTCATCGGGTACACCGTAGCTACCGGTCGCGACCACAGCACCGGTGCAGTCCGCGTAGCCGAAGTATTCTTCTTTGCTAGCGACCGAGAAAGTGGTACTGCCCGTTGCGATGAAGGTCTTGGTGAATCGCAAATGGTCAACGCAATTTTCATGCCACGCGCCCTCATACTTTGCGAGCTCAGCGCTTGCGGGCGACACCGCAGGGGTTGATGACCCAGTGGTTGGTGTCCCGGTGGTGGATGACCCGGTGGTTGGTGTCCCGGTGGTGGATGACCCGGTGGTTGATGACCCGGTGGTTGGTGTCCCGGTGGTTGGTGTCCCGGTGGTTGATGACCCGGTGGTTGATGACCCGGTGGTTGGTGTCCCGGTGGTTGATGACCCGGTGGTTGATGACCCG
>Ga0209913_1000742_pt1 | contig 24053 bp, 23 predicted proteins | sample PersoiDNA2013203_FD_185805 | JGI IMG/M metagenome (GOLD analysis project Ga0209913, IMG submission 185805) | Permafrost soil microbial communities from the Arctic, to analyse light accelerated degradation of dissolved organic matter (DOM) -... | ecosystem: Environmental > Terrestrial > Soil >... | reverse complement strand
TGGCCGCCAGCACCGACGTCGCTGCGGTGCGCAACGCAGTCGTCAGGGTCAGCTCGCTCAAGAGGCGCGGATAACCGCTGTCCACATCGGCAAGCACCCCGAACGCCGTTACCGTCAGCAAACCGTGGGAAGTGTTCTTGGGATGGCCGTTGACGTACTTGAATGAATACAGCTTTCCGTCCGAAATCGGCATCAATTCAATCACGCCAAGCGTCGAATGACTCGCCGTCCGCGCAGTTTTGTCGAACTGTTGCCAGCGCAAGTAGTCTGCTTTGATATAGCCCGTCAGCGCATCAATGACGCCTTCCACTGAGCGGGTGGCTACAAAAGACTGCAATTCCCGGGTTCCGATGTACTTGACCATGATGATCAGCGTTGCTGCTCGCCGCCGTTGTTTCAATGAAAGAAATTTTACAGATGAACATTGGAAATTTGCTTTCTTTATCCTATAAATAAAGAGATAGTTATGCAGCTTTATTTCATTACAAGGAGATTCCATGGATAAACTCGACGTCAAGATCCTCGAATTGCTGCAAAACGACGGTCGTATGAGCAATGTCGATATCTCGGAAAACATCCATTTATCCCCCCCGCAATGCTTGCGCCGCGTGCGCGTGCTGGAAGAACAAGGGGTGATTCGCCGGTATGCGGCATTGGTTTCGCCCCCTGCGGTGGGACTGGATGTCACGGCTTTTGTGGCGTTGTCGCTCGACCGCGCCCAGTTCAAGCAGGTGCGCGAGGTGGAAAGCGTGATCCGGGCGTTTCCGGAAATCATCGAGTGCTACACGATTTCCGGCGATTTCGACTATCTGCTCAAGGTGGTATCGCACGACCTCAAGAGCCTGTCGCACTTTTTGACCGACCGCCTGATGCAAGTGCCTGGCGTGGCCGGCCTGCGTTCGATGATTTGTCTGGAAGAAGTCAAACCGCAGTCGGGCTTGCCGATTACGCTGGAGGATCGTTGAGCGCTTCTGCGGGGAGATAAGAAGTTTGCTGCGCCACAAAGCCGTCAAAAGCCTGCAGCAGCGGCAGATATTTGTCTTCGTCGTTTTCCAGTTGCGCCAACGCATGGCAGGCGGCTTCCAGCGTCGACAACTGATCCGCGCGATGTGCCTTGCGGATCCGGTATTGCGACGCCGGCGGATCGATCAGCGGCAGGCGCGGCAGTTGTTGCAACAGAGGATTCAGGTACAGCATCTTGCGACTCTTGCGCCAGGTCGCGTCAAGGATGACCAGTCGCAAGCGCGTCGGCACGGATAACTCTGGCAACGCTTGCGCGGGTGATTCACGTGGTTTGCCCGGCGTATCCGGATACAGGAGCACCGGTCGCACCTGCTCACCTTCCAAATCGGCATACAGCAAACGACGCAAGGTCTCTTGCTCAAATTGCTCACCGTTGACCAGCTCGCTGCCGTCCAGACTGAGATGCAGCAAACGTCCGCTCCCTTTGGCCTGATGGATTTCCAGCGGATGCTGCAAGATCAGCACCTGCGCTAACGGTGCCAGGGCCCTGATCCAAGCACAAATACAACTGCTCTGCGCACGCAGACAACGCAAGCACATCGCTCGTTTCGGATTCAGACCGGTGCTCATGATGCGATGTATTCCTGCAAGCCCTCAACCAGGGCGTCGAAGGTCACGCTCACGCGTGCGCTGTTACGCAGATCCTCGTGCATCGTCACCCAGGTATCAAGCTGCATGGAAAACTGTTTGGGGAGCAAGCGCACCAGATCCTTATTGCGCCTGGCCAGCGGTACCTGGCAAATGCCGATGCCATAGCCTGCACGGATCATCGCCAGTTGCGCCAGATCGCTGTCGGTACGCAATGAAAAATGACTGCGCCGCATGATCGCCACATCCTTGGCGGCATGCCGCACGAAAGCGGTTTCCTTGTCGAAACCGACCAGCGTGTGCTCCGTCAGCTGATCCATGTTCTTCGGCGTGCCATGTTGTGCAAGGTAATCCTTGTGCGCGTGAAAACCAAGCTCGATCATGCCGGCACGGCGCATGACCAGCACCTCCTGCGTCGGCCGCAGCATGCGCACGGCGATGTCGGCTTCACGCCGCAGCAAGTCTTCGACACGATTCGACAAGGCCAGCTCGACCACCAACTCCGGATGCGCCCGTTTCAGCTTGACCAGAATCGGCGGCAGGATTTCCGCGCCCACTACTTCACTTGCCGTAATGCGGACGGTGCCACGTACTGACGCGTCCTTGCCGCCATGGGCCGATGCCGCGCGCATCAGGGCAGCCGTGGTTGAGGCCAGATTTTCCGCGTATGGCTGCAAGCTCAGTGCTGCTTCCGTCGGCATGAAGCCATGTTGCGAACGCGTAAACAAAGCGAAGCCAACAGCCTGCTCCAGCGCATCCACGTGGCGCCCGATCGTCGGTTGCGTCAGTCCGAGCGAACGTGCAGCCGCCGAGAGCGAACCCTCGGTCAGTACCGCGAGAAAGGAACGATAAAGCTCCCAACCGGGATCGGCAGTGATTTGTTTAGTCATACAAATAAGTATAGCAGCTCACTTATTTTCAACAATTCCATTTAGCCCGCATTTGTCCGACACTGGCTTCATCAGATCTCGCGATCAACCTTCAACCACGGAGCAAATGATGAACAATGAAACGACGACGACAAAGACCGCCCTGGTGCTCGGCGCCACCGGCGGCATCGGCGGCGAAATGGCGCGCAAGCTGCAGGTGCGCGGCTGGCAAGTACGCGCTCTGCATCGCAACGCCGCCGAAGTCGCCGCCCGCCCCGGCATGCAAAAGTACAATTGGATCGCAGGCGACGCCATGCAGCGTGCCGACGTGGTTGCGGCGGCACGCGACGTCGACCTGATCGTCCACGCCGTCAATCCGCCGGGATACCAACGCTGGGCCGAGCTGGTGCTGCCCATGATCGACAACAGCATCGCCGCCGCACAGGATTTTGGAGCACGTATTTTGCTGCCTGGCACCGTCTACAACTACGGTCCGGATGCCTTGCCGAACCTGAGCGAAGACTCGGCACAGCGCCCGGTCACCCGCAAAGGTGCGATCCGCGTCGAGCTGGAGCGCCGCTTGCAAGCCGCCGCCGGCGACAACGTTCGCAGCCTGGTCGTACGAGCCGGTGATTTTTTTGGCCCGCGTTCGGGCAACAACTGGTTTTCGCAATGCCTGGTCAAGCCGGGCAAGATGCCGACGTCAATCTCCAATCCCGGGAAGCAAGGACTCGGCCATCAGTGGACTTATCTGCCGGATCTGGCTGAGACCATGATGCGACTGATCGAACGAGAGGAAGCGCTGGAGACCTTTGCGACCTTCCAGATGCACGGGCACTGGGATGCCGACGGCATGCAGATGATCAACGCCATCCGCCGCGCGGTCGGCAACCCCGCGTTGCCATTGCGCAGCTTTCCATGGTGGCTGCTGGCTCCGGCCTCGCCTTTTGTGCCGCTGTTCAAAGAAATGAAAGAGATGCGCTATCTATGGCAACAGCCGGTGCGCATGAGCAATCAACGCCTGCTGCAGGTACTGGGTGAAGAGCCGCATACGCCACTGGATGAGGCGGTGCGCGCGACGCTTGAAGGTCTCGGTTGCCTGCCTGCATCCAGATTGCGTAGCGCAGCGACAATCTGAGCACATAAAAAAACCGCCTTCATTTGAAATTCGAAGGCGGTTTTGATTGAGCAGAACAGTGCCAACCTAACGTCAATGCGCAGTCGGCTCGTTCAATGCCGCAACGATATCGGCGCGCTTGAGTTCCGGCGCGAATTGCAGGATGAAGTCGTAGGTGTAAGCACGCAGATACGCGCCGCGACGCACCGCCAGGCGTGTGATGTTCTGCGCAAATAAATGCGATGCCTCAATCGCTTCCAGACCGTGATGCTTCCCCTGCTCGATCGCCATCGATGCCACGATGCCGACGCCAAGGCCCAGCGCGACGTATTGCTGAATCACGTCCGAATCCATGGCGGTAAGCACGATATCCTTCTCGATGCCGGCCTTGCGGAAGGCATCGTCGATGTGACCGCGGCCGGTGAAGCCGACGTCATAGGTAATCAGCGAATGCGCGGCCAATTCTTCCAGCGTGATCGGATGTTTGAGCGACAGCAGTGGATGTCCCTGCGGAACGACGATGACGTGATTCCAGGTATAGCAAGGGAAAGAGACCAGATCCTTGAATTGGCTCAGACCCTCCGTCGCGATACCGACGTCGGCCTTGCCGGACATGACCCACTCTGCGATATGTTCCGGCGCACTCTGCTGGAGCGCAATCCGCACTTGCGGAAACGCCGCACGGAAAGCCTGCACCACGCGTGGCAGTACATAACGGGCCTGCGTGTGTGTAGTCGCAATGGTCAGCGTACCGCTCTGTTCGCCGGCGTATTCCTGACTAGCCTGGCGCAGATTTTCCGCTTCCAGCAAGAGACGTTCGATGATGTGCAAGATGCCCTTGCCCGGCTCGGTCAGACCGATCAGACGCTTGCCGTTGCGCTCGAAAATTTCGACGCCGAGTTCTTCTTCCAGCTCCCGAATCTGGCGACTTACGCCGGGCTGCGACGTGAACAAAACATTGGCGACTTCAGTCAGGTTGAAGCCGCAACGTGCGGCTTCGCGGATGGAACGCAGTTGCTGGAAATTCATCGTGCATCCTTATTCTGTGTGGCCCCGGTAGAGGCCGCGTTGTCGACGAACACATGCAGGCGGCGCGGTCGCACCACCAGTGTTTCGCCATCTTTCAGATTCAATTGTGCAAAACGCTCGTTGGAAATGACGGCTTCGATCAGTTCCGAATTGTCGTCACGCTCCAGCTCCAGTTGCGCCAGCGGCCCGATGGCGTGCGAGCGCCTGAGCTGAGCGACGATACCCTCAGCGCCGGGCGAATAGCGATCCACCTCCAGGTCATGCGGACGCACGTAGCCAATGCCTTTTTCATCCTGTGCCTGCGCGTGATCCGGCGCATCAAAGGTAACGCCGCCGGCTTCCAGCACACCCTCGTGCACGCGGCCATGGAACAGATTCACGTTGCCGAGGAAGCCATAGACGAACGGCGACGCCGGGTGGTTGTAGACCTCGCTCGGTGAACCGATCTGTTCGACGTTACCCTTGTTCATCAACACGATCTGGTCGGCCACTTCCAGTGCTTCTTCCTGATCGTGGGTGACGAAAATACTGGTGACATGCAGCTCGTCATGCAGACGGCGCAACCAGCGGCGCAGCTCCTTGCGTACCTTGGCGTCGAGCGCGCCGAACGGTTCGTCCAGCAGCAGCACGCGTGGTTCCACCGCCAATGCACGCGCCAGGGCAATACGCTGGCGCTGACCACCGGACAGTTGCGGCGGATAGCGATCGGCCAGCCAATCCAATTGAACCAGTTCGAGCAGGCTGGTGACCTTTTCACGGATCTGCGCTTCCGACGGACGCTGATTGCGCGGTTTGACGCGCAGGCCGAAGGCGATGTTTTCGAACACTGTCATGTGCTTGAACAGGGCATAGTGCTGAAAGACGAAACCGACCTGGCGCTCACGCACGTGGCGGGCCGACGCATCGTCGCCGTCCAGCAGCACCTGACCGGAATCAGGCGACTCCAGACCGGCGATGATGCGCAGCAGCGTGGTCTTGCCACAGCCGGAGGGGCCTAACAAAGCGGTCAGTTCGCCCGCAGGGAAATTCAGCGAAACGTTGTTCAGCGCGACAAAATTCCCAAACCGCTTGTTGATGTCTTTTACTTCGATGCTCATGGTCTGTTCCTAATCTTTTATTCCAGATCTGCGCCGGGATGGGCGACGTGTGCGGTCAACTGCTTGTGCAGACGCCACTCGATAAAGCTCTTGATCGCCAGCGTCACCAGCGCAAGGAAAGCCAACAGCGACGCCACCGCAAACGCACCGACGATATTGAATTCGTTGTAGAGAATTTCCACCTGCAGCGGGATCGTGTTGGTCTCGCCGCGGATATGACCCGACACCACCGACACTGCGCCGAACTCGCCCATCGCACGGGCATTACACAGGATCACGCCGTACAGTAGCCCCCACTTGATGTTCGGCAAGGTGACGTGCCAGAAGGTCTTCCATCCGGAGGCGCCCAGTACCAGCGCAGCCTCTTCTTCTTCGCTGCCCTGCGACTGCATCAGCGGAATCAGCTCACGCGCCACGAAGGGGAAAGTCACAAACACCGTTGCCAGCACAATCCCCGGCACGGCAAACAGAATCTTGATGTCATGCTCGCGCAGCCACGGACCGAAATAGCCCTGCAGGCCGAACAGCAGCACGTAGATCAGGCCGGAGATCACCGGCGACACCGAGAACGGCAGGTCGATCAGCGTCAGCAGGATGTTCTTGCCGCGGAACTCGAACTTGGCGATCGACCATGCCGCCGCCACGCCGAACACCAGATTCAACGGTACGGCGATGGCGGCGGTCAGCAAGGTCAGCTTGATGGCCGACCAGGCGTCCGGTTCGATGATGTTGTCGATGTAGACGTCCCAGCCTTTTTTCAGGCCTTCATAAAAGACGGCCACCAGCGGCACGAACAGGAACAAGGTCAGGAAAGCAAAGGCGATCCCGATCAGCAGGATGCGCACCCACAATGGTTCCAGCGTGGCAGCCGGTGCGTAGGCAGGCTCCCCGCGCGGCGCGACGGAAGCGGCGGTAATGCCAGGGGTAATGACGGCGCTCATGTCAGACTTTCTCGGACTGGCCGCGTTTGCGGACCCAGGCTTGCAGCAGGTTGATGGTCAGCAGCAAGGCAAAGGACACGATCAGCATCACCACGGCAATGGCGGTTGCGCCGGTGTAGTCGTATTGCTCAAGCTTGGTAATGATGAACAGTGGCGTGATCTCGGACACCATCGGCATATTGCCGGCGATGAAGACCACCGAGCCGTATTCGCCGGTGGCGCGGGCAAACGCCAGCGCGAAGCCGGTCAACAAAGCGGGAAAGACGGTAGGAAAAATCACCCGGGCGAAGGTTTGCAAACGCGAAGCGCCGAGGCTGGCGGCCGCTTCTTCGAGTTCGCGTTCCGCATCTTCCAGCACCGGTTGTACGGTGCGGACGACAAAAGGCAATCCAATGAAGGTCAACGCTACCAAGACGCCCAACGGGGTGAAGGCAACCTTGATACCGAGCGGTGCAAGATAGCGGCCGATCCAGCCGTTCTGCGAATACAGCGTCGTCAATGCGATGCCCGCCACAGCAGTCGGCAAGGCAAACGGCAAATCGACCAATGCGTCGATGATGCGCTTGCCCGGGAATTTATAGCGCACCAATACCCATGCCACGATGCCGCCAAAAATCACGTTGAGCAGCGCCGCCAATAACGAGGCGCCAAATGTCAGGCGATACGACGCCATCACGCGCGGCGACGTCACAGCGCTGACGAAGGCATCCCAGGTCATGGTGAAAGTCTTGAGGAACACCGCCGACAAGGGGATCAGGACGATCAGCGTCAGATAGAACAGCGTAAAACCGAGCGACAGGCGAAAGCCCGGCAACACCCGGAACGGCGCTTTATTAATAACTGGTAAGGCGATTGGCACAGTCACGCTTGCACTTCCTTCTTCTTTTGCGCCGGTGTCAGACCGATTTCGGCGTGACACAACGGCATCTCTTATTACAAATACGACTAATGAGGGCCGATATTCGCATCGCATTGTTATAAAGAGAACGAATTTTTTTGCATGTTTATAGAAAGATTACGTATATAGAAAACCGCAAAAACAACTTGAGTTGCGCAAAACTGGCGCCCCCTCTTTCCTCGGAAAGCGGCTTCAGCTATAGTCATCCGACGACTGACCACATACAAAATTAAAAATTGGTCAACCACTTAAGACAGCAAGAAATGCGCTGTCAATTGCCTTACAAGCCGCATCCACAGGCACTTTGGCAAACCACAAAATAAATCGGCCAGACCATATTGCAATATTGGTCAGGCCAACCTAGAATGGCCTGACCAATTTTTCGCGACCTTTAGAAAAGCACGCCATGCTCAAAGTCGTCACTGCTCTCGCCGAACTCAGCGCCCCCGAAACGCGGCTTTACCGCGTGGTCGCCGATCGCATCCAGGCATTCATCCGCGATGAGCAGATTCACGCCGGCGAGCGCCTGCCATCGGAGCGTGATCTGGCCGCGCAGCTCAAGGTCAGCCGCGCATCGGTCCGCGAAGCGCTGATTGCGCTGGAACTGACCGGCGTGATCGAAGTACGCGGCGGCTCCGGAATTTATGTGATCGAGAAGAAAGGCGCAGCGCCGGCCATCCAGGAAATCGGCCCCGGCCCTTTCGAGATCCTGTCGGCACGCTGCATGATCGAAGGCGAAGTTGCCGCGATTGCCGCGCGCATGGCCACCGATGGCGCACTCGATGCAATCCTGCGCGCGCTCAACGACATGGAGCGCTTCTATCACGACCGCCCCAACAACGAAGAAGCCGACCGCACCTTCCACCTGTCGATTGCCCGCGCCACCGGCAACAGCGCCCTGGTCAGCGTGATTGAAAACCTGTGGGACCAGCGCGGCCGCCTGTGGATCAAGATGGAAGAACACTTCCATACCGAAGAGTTGCGCCAGCAAACACTGGTTGACCATCGCCGCATCCTTGAAGCCATCGTCGACCGGGATCCCGAAGGCGCCCGCAAGGCGATGCATGCCCATCTCGAACGCGTGACCACGGAGTTCTCGCGCGGCTGGGGCGGTGGCAAGGCTTATATGCCGCATCACCCGGAGTAAGGATCGAAGCCGCACCGGATACAACATCAACGCAACGACATCCGCCAGAGGCCAGGGTAGCCAACCCGACAGAGCCGAGGATGCCGAAAGCGATAAAGACAGACATTGGAAATCAGGAGACGACATGCCATTGCTGCACCCAGACCGATTATTTCCCGCTGATCCGGACACGCGTACCATTGCGCGCCGTCTATATAAAGAGATCAAGGATGCCCCTATCGTCAGCCCGCACGGTCACACCGACCCGAGCTGGTTTGCCGACAACGCCGCCTTCCCCAATCCTTCCGCCCTGCTGATCCAGCCGGATCACTATGTTTTCCGCATGCTGTTCAGCCAGGGCGTCAAGCTGGAAGACCTCGGCATCCCAACACGTGAAGGCAGCGATGGCGCTGCCGTAGAAACCGATCCGCGCCGCATCTGGCGTCTGGTCGCCCAACATTGGCCGCTGTTCCGCGGTACCCCCTCGGCCATGTGGCTGGATCACGTGTTCCAGGAAGTGTTCGGTCTGGAAGAAGGCCTGAGCGTCGCCAATGCCGATCGTCTCTATGACCATATTGACGCCTGCTTGCAGCGTCCCGAGTTTCGTCCGCGCGCGCTGTTCGAGCGCTTCAACATTGAAGTCATCGCCACCACCGAGTCGCCGCTCGATCCGCTGGCCCATCACGGCAAGCTGAAAAACGATCCCTGGCAAACTGCCAAAGGCCGTCCACGTGTGGTCACCGCCTATCGTCCCGATCCGGTAATCGATCCGGACTTTGAAGGCTTCGCTGCCAACGTTGCCCGCTTCGGCGAGCTGACCGGGGAAAACACCCGCACCTGGGAAGGCTATCTGAACGCGCACCGCAATCGCCGCGCCTTCTTCAAGGAGCATGGCGCGACCTCGACTGATCATGGCCATCCGAGCGCGCGTACCGCCGACTTGCCGCTGGCCGAATGCAAAGCACTGTTCGACAAGGCGCTCTCGGGCAAGGTTAGCCGCGACGAGGCTGAGTTGTTCCGCGCGCAGATGCTGACCGAGATGGCGGCGATGAGTATTGACGACGGTCTCGTGATGCAGATCCATCCCGGCTCCTGGCGCAGCCATAGCCCGACGATGCTGGCACGCTTCGGCCGCGACAAGGGATTCGACATTCCGATGCAGACCGAATATGTCGGTGCGCTCAAGCCGCTGCTCGACCGCTTCGGTCTCGATCCGCGTCTGTCCATCATTCTCTTCACGCTGGACGAAACCAGTTACTCACGCGAACTGGCGCCGCTGGCCGGTGTGTATCCGGCACTCAAGCTTGGCCCGGCATGGTGGTTCTTCGATGCGCCGGAAGGCATGCGCCGTTTCCGCGAGCTGACGACCGAGACCGCCGGTTTCGCCAACACGGTCGGCTTCAACGACGACACCCGCGCCTTCCTGTCGATCCCAGCGCGCCACGACGTCAGCCGCCGTATTGATTGCGGCTATCTGGCGCGACTGGTCGCCGAACATCGCCTGAAGGAAGACGAAGCGCTGGAACTGGCGCATGACCTGACATACCGATTGGCCAAACAGGCTTATCGCTTGTAACCGTTTTTTGAAAGAGAAGCACATCAGCAAAATAGCAATGAGCAATAAATAGTACGGATTGAAGATGCATCAGAACGTTATAAGACGTCCGCGTTATCCCGGTACCTAATATCTATTCCAAGGAGGAGACAGTAATGAAACAGGTTTTGAACACCTTGCACAAAGCGACCCGTCGCACCGTCATGGCAGCCGCCATCGGCTTGGGCCTGGCCGCAATGGTCGGCAGCCCTGCAGCACATGCGCAGGCAGCCGTCACCATCAACGTGGTCGACGTCGCCGGTTCGCTGGCCTTGCTGCAAGACGCCATCGAGTCGTACAAGACCACGCATCCCAACGTCAAATTCACCTTCACCAAAGCGCCCGCGCCTGAGCTGCCAAGCAAGCTCAAGGCGATGCAAAACGCCAAGCGCAGCGACATTGATCTGGTCCTCGGCGGCACCGATATCCTGGCAGCCGGCATCGAGCAGAACCTGTGGGTGACACTGCTGCCGGAAAACAATGCCAAGTTCGCACCGCTGACCGATAACTATCTGCCGGAAGTGAAGAAGATGCAGGAACTGGCGCATAACCAGGGTCTCGCCGTCGCCTTCATGCCTGCCGGTCCTCTGCTGGAATACAACCCGGACAAGGTCAAGCAAGTACCGACCACGCCACAGGAATTGCTGGCATGGTGCAAAGCCAATCCGAACAAGCTGATCTACGCGCGTCCAGCCAACTCCGGCCCCGGCCGTACTTTCCTGATGGGCCTGCCGTACCTGCTCGGCGACAAGGATCCGAAAGATCCGGTCAAGGGCTGGGATAAGACCTGGGCTTATCTGAAAGACCTGAACACCTGCATCGAGTACTACCCGGGCGGCACAGGCGCCGTGATGAAAGAACTCGGCGAAGGTTCGCGCGACATGACCGTCACCGTGACGGGCTGGGACATCAATCCGCGCGCACTGGGCGTGGTGCCGAAAGAATTCAAGGTCGGTGCCTTCAAGAACATGACCTGGGTCAACGACACGCATTACATGATCGTGCCGAAGGGACTCGCTCCCGCCAAGCAAGCCGTGGTGCTGGACGTGATGGCCTATCTGCTGCAACCGAAGCAACAGGCGCAGACCTATGACAAGGGTTACTTCTATCCTGGCCCTGCAATCAAGAACGTGCCGGTAACGATGGCGCCGCAAGCCAGCCAGGACACGCTGAAAGAATTCGGCCGCGCCGAGTACGCCGACTGGATTGCCAAGTTCCCGCACGTTCAACCGCTGGATGCGCAGGTAATGGTGAAAGCATTCCGTATCTGGGATGAGCAAGTCGGCGCTCAAAAATTTAAATAAGCAAACGCAGCAGAAAAAAAGCAGAGACAAGCCGGGTGGCAACAAGATCTTCCACGCCACCCGGCTCATTACGATCAATAAGAGGCAAGCATGAAACCTGACTTCAAGACATTGCGACTGGATCGCGTTACACGTCGCTTTGGCGGCACCGGAAAAACTACCGAAGCGCAGCAAAACACAGCAGTCGCAGCACTTGATGGTTTGCAAATGGATATTGCGCGCGGTGAATTCATCGCCCTGCTCGGCCCTTCGGGCTGCGGCAAATCGACCGCGCTGAACTGCATCGCCGGCCTGTTGCCGCTGTCGGACGGCGGCATCTACCTTGACGATCACCGTATCGATACCTTGCCGCCTGAACAGCGCGGCTTCGGCATGGTGTTCCAAAACTACGCCCTGTTCCCGCACATGACGGTGGCCAAGAATGTCGGCTTCGGCCTGTTGATGCGCGGCGTGCCTGCCGCCGAAATCCAGACCCGCGTCAAACGCGCCCTCGATCTGGTGCAACTGGCACAACACATGAACAAGCTGCCCGGCCAGTTGTCCGGCGGCCAGCAGCAACGCGTGGCGATCGCCCGCGCCATCGTCATTGAACCGCCGCTGATTCTGATGGATGAGCCGCTGTCCAACCTCGACGCCAAACTGCGTCTGGAAATGCGCTCCGAGATCCGCCGCATCCATGGCGAACTAGGCCGCACCACGCTCTACGTCACCCACGATCAGGATGAAGCGCTGTCGCTGGCCGACCGCATCGTCGTCATGAAAGACGGCAAGGTGCAGCAGATCGGCACACCGCCGGAAGTCTACGGCCAGCCGTCGAACCTGGCAGTCGCACGCTTCATGGGATATCGGAATGAGCTGGTGCTCGATGTCGTCGGTCAGGATGCACAGACCGTCACCTTGGCCGGCCCCGGCGTCAATCTGATCGGCATTCCGAAGATGCGCCTGAACGGCCGCGCCGCCGTATCGATCCGTCCGGAAGAATTCAGCATCTGCGCCGATGGCACCACGCCGGGCAACAGCATCAGCGCACGCGTGGAGTCGGTCGAATACTATGGCCGCGAATCGCTGTTCATGCTGCGCACGCAAGACAACACGCGTCTCTATGTCCGCGCCGAAGGCAAGGCCTCGCCGGGCGAAACCATCCGCGTGTCAGTCCCGGCCGACCGTGTGCTGGCTTATCCTTTTGAGCAGGTGGCATGATGCTGATGTCTTCACAAACAGCCGGTTCGCGCTGGCGCGATCCCGCCATGTGGATGGCCGCGCCGGCGGTGATCTTCATGCTGGCGGTATTCGTCTATCCGTTCATTCACGGTTTGATCCTGTCGTTCCAGCCGTTGGAAGGCGGCATGCTGTCGAACTACATCAAGTTCTTCAGCACCGACAATCTGTGGATGACCATCGGCGTGACACTCAAGCTGGCCTTGCCGGCAACGCTGATCAACATCCTGATCGCCGTGCCCGTGGCCTATCGCCTGCGCCACAAGACGCCGTATCAAAAGATCGCAACCACCATCCTCGTGATCCCGATCACGCTGGGTACGGTGCTGATCGCCGAAGGCATGCTGACCTACTTCGGCCCCAAGGGCTGGTTCGCGCAGATCCTGCAGACGCTGCACATCTACGAAGGCGCGATCCGCCTGACGCATAACTATGCAGGTGTGGTGATCTCGCTGGTGATCTCGGGCTTTCCATTCGCCTTTTTGCTGATTCTGTCGTACATCACCGGCATCGATCCTGTGTTGCCACGTGCCGCTGCGACGCTCGGCGCGACACCTTTCAATCAGTTCCGTTACGTGATCTTCCCGCTGATCCTGCCGGGTCTGGCGATGGCGTTCTGTCTGTCGTTCGTGCAGGCGTTCTCGGTGTTTCCTTCGGCGGTGCTGCTGGGTTCGCCGGCTGGTGCAACACGAGTGATTTCGATTGCGGCGTATGAAGCGGCGTTCGAGAACTATGACTATTCCATGGCCTCGGCAGTCGCAATGATCATGGGCGCAGTGCAACTGGGCGTGGTGGTGATCGTGCTCGGCGCACGCAATCTGTTCTATCGCGGTCCGGTCACCGGAGGCAAGGGTTAATTATGAATCAAGCAACGACAACTTCTCCCATGATGACTTCGCAATCGATCTCACGGCAGCCCGCACCGAAGCGCCGCACCCACTGGGCCAGTCGCGCCTGGAGCGGGCTGGTGGTCGGCCTGATGACCTTCTTCCTGATCAACGTCGGCCTGATGATCGCCTCGGTCGCCACCAATTCGGTTGCCAAGCGCTGGCTCGGCACCTGGCTGCCAAGCGGCTGGACGCTGGAATGGTATTCCGCCGCCTGGCAGGAATTCCAGCTTGGCGATGTGCTGCTGGTGACGATACAGGTGGTGCTGTCGGTGGTGGTGCTGTCGATCCTGATCGGCGTGCCGGCTGCATACACATTGGCGCGCCGCAATTTCCGCGGCAAGAAACTGCTGACCGGTTTGTTCCTGCTGCCGCTGATGATTCCACCGATCACTTACGGTATTCCGCTGGCGACCTTGATGTATGAATTGCATCTGGCAGGCACGCTGCCCGGTGTGATTATCGCCAACCTGTTGCCGGCGCTGCCGTTCGTGATTCTGGTGATGACACCCTTCATTGAGCAGATCGATCCGAATCTGGAATCGGCTGCACGCGTGTTTGGCGCACGCACCTTTACGATGTTCCGCCATGTGCTGGTGCCGTTGCTGGCGCCGGGCATTCTGGCAGCCTCGCTGCTGGTGCTGGTGCGCACGATTGCGATGTTCGAGCTGACCTTCCTGACCGCAGGCGCGGATACGCAAACGCTGGTGGTGGCGCTGTATTACTCGGTGTTTGCAGCAGGCGTGCGCGCTTCGCAATCGATCGATGCCATGGCGATGGTCTACATGATCGTCACGCTGATCTGGCTGCTGATCGCGATGCGTTTCGTCAGCCCGACGCAACTGGTGTCGCGCGTCAAAGAACATCCGCAAAACTGACGCAGGAAGACAATGAAGCTGAACAAGCAAACGCTGGCGCAAGCGAGCAAACAGGCGACGCTGCCGACCTACGACAGAACCGCCCTGCTGCCAGGCATCGTGCATCTGGGACTAGGCGCCTTCCACCGCGCACATCAGGCGGTCTATACCGACACGGTGCTGGCGGAAGGCGACCTGCGCTGGGGCATCGTCGGCGTATCGCTGCGCAACCCCGATACGCGCGATGCGCTGGCGCCACAGGACAATCTCTATACGCTGGGGATAAGAGGCGACGGCGAACAGCTGCGCGTCATCGGCTCCATCATCGATACGCTGGTCGCGCCGGAATCGCCTGCCGCCGTGCTGGCGGCCATGAGCCATCCGCATTGCCATATCGTCAGTCTCACTGTGACGGAAAAAGGCTATTGCCACGATCCGGCGACCAACACGCTGCGCTTCGACCATCCCGATATTGCGCACGACCTGGCGCATACCGACGCACCGCGCTCAGCCATCGGCTTCATCGTGCGTGCGCTGGAAAAACGCCGCGATGCCGGGTTGCCGCCATTCACCGTACTTTCCTGCGACAACCTGCCGTCCAACGGCAATACCTCCCGCGCATTGGTGTTGGCGTTTGCCGAGCGTGTCGATACGGAATTGTCGAAATGGATCTCGCAGCATGGCGCTTTCCCCAACTCGATGGTGGATCGCATCGTGCCAAAAACCACCGATGAAGACCGCACCGCCATCGCCGCCCGACTCACAGTCGACGACGCCTGGCCGGTCGTGACCGAACCGTTCTCGCAGTGGGTGATCGAAGACCGTTTCGCAGGCACCCGTCCGGCATGGGAACAGGCTGGAGCCACCATGGTCGACGAAGCAGAACCGTACGAACATGCCAAGCTGCGCATGCTCAACGGCAGCCACTCCAGCCTCGCCTATCTGGGTTCGCTGGCGGGTTATGTCACGGTCGATCAGGCGATCCGCGACGATGGTTTGCGCGGCTTCATCGAACGCATGATGACGGAAGAAATCGCACCGACTTTGCAGCGTCCGGGATTGGATGACTACCGTGACGAACTGGTGGCACGCTTTCGCAACCCGGCGTTGAAGCATCGCCTGCAGCAGATCGCCATGGATGGATCGCAGAAATTGCCGCAGCGTTTGCTCGGCACTATACGCGCACGCCTGGATGCCGGTCTGCCCTGCGAGCGCCTGTGTTTTGCGGTAGCCGGCTGGCTGCGCTATCTGCGCGCGGAAGATGAAGCTGGACGGGCGTATCCGATTTCGGATCCGCTTGCTGACACCTTACAGGCGGCAGCCGGTATCACGGATATCAGTCAGCGCGTCGATGCGTTGCTGGCGATTGAAGCGGTGTTCGGCAACGATCTCGCCATGCGGATTGAGTTTGTCTCCGTGGTGAAAGGCTTCCTGCGCAGGATCGAAGAGGAAGGCGTGTTGCAAGCGCTGAGCAAGATTCGCGGACGCTGATCACGGCAAAGCCGAGGTGCTTGCAGTTAGGCTTACTCCTTAACCGGCAGCACGCACCCGGCTCTTCGCTTCCTCCGTCTCCTTCACCGGCGGCAGGCCGAACATCCTGCCGTATTCCCGCGTGAACTGCGGCACACTTTCATATCCAACCGCGAACGCCGCACTGCTCGCGCTCACGCCCTCCGACAACATCAACCGCCTCGCCTCGATCAGGCGCAACTGTTTTTGAAATTGCAACGGCGACAGCGAGGTCACGCTACGGAAGTGTTGGTGAAACGACGACGGGCTCATCCCCGCCACGGCTGCCAGATGCTCCACCGGCAATGACTGTGCAAATCCGGTTCGCAACACCTCAACCGCACGTGCGACCCGGCGCGCCTGACTGTCCGGCCATCCCAGATTACGAATCGCCGCACCGTGCCTGCCGGCCAAGAGCCAGTAGTGAAACTCCCGCACCAGTTGCGCATGCAACACCGGCAGCGAGGCCGGACGATCAAGCAAGCGCATCAGCCGCAACGCTGCATCAGACACTTCGCTATCGGTTGGATCGACACGCACCGGCCACGCGCCGTCTTCCTTGACGACATCCATCTGCATCGCCAGATCAGCGATGACAGCCGGGTCCAGCTCCATCACCAGAGACAGGTAAGGTGCAGCAAGGCTCGCGCGCGTGATCTGACTAACCGTCGGCACATCCGCCGTGATCAGCAGAGAATCACCTGCGGAAAACGAAAAAGCCTGCGCGCCCATAGCGACATGCTTGCTTCCCTGCAAGACAAGACAAATCAATGGCCGCGAAATCGCATACAGGAGATCGCTGACCTCGGTTGCGCGCACGATCGTCAGCCCCGCAATGGGCGTCTGCGCCAGCCCGGTCCTGTCGGCATGGGACTCGGCATAGCGATGCACGGTAGTGAGTAAAGTGGTCATGCTGCAAGCCTACCTCGTCGCAGCCGAACGCGCATCCCATTTGGAGGATTAGGCAAGGAACGTCGAGTTTCCGGTAACCACGCGTCCTGCCCGGATCCGATACTGCGGCTTCCCATCCACGCAGCATCTCATCAGCAAGGAAGCGCATCATGTCTAAAATCACCCTCGTTACCGGCGCCAGCCGCGGCTTAGGCCGCAACACCGCATTGAGCATCGCACGCCACGGCGGTGACGTTATCGTCACCTACCAACGCCGCAGCGACGACGCCCAAGCCGTCGTCGCCGAGATCCAGTCCATCGGATGCAAGGCAGCCGCCCTCCAGCTCGACACCGGCAACGTCTCCACCTTCGACGCCTTCGCCGACCGCCTGCGCGGCACGCTGCAAGAAACCTGGTCGCGCGATACCGTTGATCACATCGTCAACAACGCCGGCCATGGCGACTACGCCCTGCTCGGCCAAACCACCGAAGCCCAGTTCGACGGCCTGGTCAACGTCCACTTCAAGGGCGTCTACTTCCTGACCCAGACCCTGCTGCCCCTGATTGCAGACGGCGGCCGCATCGTCAACCTGTCGTCGGGCCTGACCCGCACCTCCTTCCCCGGCTACGCCGCCTATGCAGCGGCCAAAGGCGCGGTAGAAGTACTCACCCGTTACATGGCCAAAGAACTCGGCCCACGCGGCATTGCCGTCAACACAGTCGCTCCCGGCGCCATCGAAACCGACTTCGGCGGCGGCGCCGTACGCGACAACCCGGACATCAACAAATTGTTTGCAGGAATGACAGCATTAGGTCGCGTCGGCCTGCCGGACGACATCGGGCCGATGATCGCGAGTTTGCTGTCGGAAGATAATCGCTGGGTGACCGCACAGCGGATTGAAGTGTCGGGTGGTCAGGGGATTTGAGTTGTGCAGAAACTTCCCTCGTTGTTCCGGCTTGCGTTGGAACAAGGGAATAAATAAGACCGGAGAAACCTGAGTCGCCTCAGTACCCGACGGCGAGGCGAAGCGAGCCAGTCTCGAAGTCCGCTTGAGAGTAGCCGGTGACGGCGGGTGCAAATCGGAAAAAGAAGGGAAAAATGTCTGAGCGAAGCGAGTTGTTTTCCCTTCCCGATTTGTGCCTGACGGCGCCGGGAACCCCGAAGGGGCTACGACCCAGCGGCCGCCTTCTTTTGCTTACTTTTCTTGGCGGAGCAAGAAAAGTGAGCGGCTGCCGGGCCGCCCCCGGCAAACCAAGCTTGACCGAAGAGAGAAAAGAATCAGCTACACCAAAGCGTATCGGAAGAACTTAAGCAGAAGCAGAAAAAGGCACGGACCGAGCAACCAAGCTCCCCAATACCCCCTGCCCCTCAACCCAATCCCCCAACCCCGACTCCGAGTTGATATGTCCCACCTCCCCGGCATAAACAAACTCACTCCCCCAGACGCCTGCCCAGTACTGCGCCCGCTCAGCAGTCATCCAGGGATCATCCCCACTCCCCACCACAATCGAAGGAAACGGCAACGCCACCTGAACGGAATCCGCCACAGCAAACTTGACCGGGTCCGCCGGCGCCACCAGCAAAGCGCCCGCAATCAACCCGGCATCAGCAGCAGCCCGATACACCGTAGTAAGACAACCAAAGCTATGTGCAACAATCAGCGTCGGCCGCACATCGCGCTGCAAGACGTCCAGCAAGCGCTGCGACCACACCGGCAAATCCGGTGTGTCCCAGCGGTCTTGCTCGACGCGTTCAAAGGAAGGATAAAGGCGCTGCCAGCGCGACTGCCAATGCTCCGGCCCGCTGCCGTGCAATCCTGGGACGACCAGCACACGAAAATCAGCAAGACGCGGCGAACTGCTCCGATGCGCTTTGCCACTCTCCGATTGCACTGCTGTCGTCTCGCTCATATCAGGCCACCTTGATGTCGGAATGCGTGGTCGCCGAATGATGCCCGGCTGGCAATGCCAGCGTCGATTTCGGTGTATCCCACAGATAGCCCTGAGCATACACCGGCAGCGCAAGAGCTTGCCCGAACGCCTGCAGTTTGGTGAATACATCCGGATTTTCAACACGCTTGAAGACGACCCGGATATCTTGCTCACCGGCGATGCGCAAGAGCTTCTCCGTGCTTTGCTCATCGACAATTTCACGCGCATCGACCTTGATGAGATCGGGCTTGACCTTGTCCAGCAAAGCCAGTGCATCGCGCGCATCAGCAGCACTGATGCCGAGCCTGAATCCATTGCGCCGGTAATTGTCCAGCACATAGTTCAGCAGCCAACTCTGATTCTGCGTGATCACCGGCATTTGCAGAATGATCTGCTCATGCGGCAACTCCAGCATGTTGAGAATACGCCGGAAGGCTATACCGTGATTGCTGTCGACCGCCGCCAACAGCCGCGCATGCACACTCAGATGGAGACTGACATTGTCCTCCACCTGGCGATAAAAATTGATGGAATGCAGCATGCGGCACAAACGATCCAGCTCGACCGATTCGTCATCGCTGGCGGCCTGATCGAGCAGACGCCACAAGTGCAAGCCGCTGTCGTCTTCCGAATAGCTGCGCGCAAATCCTTCGTGCGCCACGATAGCGGCGTCAGCGGTCGTCTTGCTGCCAAACGCACGTATTGGTTGAAAGGCGGACGTCAGCGTCGTATTGAAATACTTGCCTTGCGCCCGCCCGTCCGCATCCAGCCACACCCTGGACTCTTCCCTGACGGAGCCGTTGAGACGAGCAAGATATTTTTCCAGGGCTTGATACTTCATCAATGGCTCCAATGCAATATGAGCGGCTAACAAAACGCCGCTGTCGGCGTTGCTTCTCCTAGCCGTACTTTCTTACTGTCTTCGTCGGCGCGCCTTGCCATCGGCGTTTTGTTAGCCGCTCTGAAGATGCAGCCAGAATCAGAGCTTGGCGATCGATACTTCGGTCGCCTTGACCAGTGCAACGACTTCGCTGCCGATCACCAGGCCCAGGTCTTTGACCGAGCGTGTGGTGATGACGGAGGTAACGATACCGGCTGGTGTCTCGACATCGACTTCGGAGACAACGGATCCCTCGATGATGGCTTTTACTTTGCCTTTGAATTGGTTACGGACGTTGATGGCTTGAATGGTCATGCTTTACTCCTTGAGGGACTGCGGTTAAAAAATGAAAATGCGATAAATCAAATGGCCCACTGCACCTGGCTGACGCTCTTTTGCAATGAGATATCGCCGAGTGTGCTGTCCGGCGCGCTGGCCGGATGTTGCAGCACACGCGACAGAATGGCTTCTTCGATCTGGGCGAACGCGAGGTTGCCGCGTGCACGCGGACGTGGCAGGTCGATGGTCTGATCAAGCGTGATACGACCATCTTCGATCAGCACAACACGGTCCGCCAGCGCGATCGCTTCCTGCACATCGTGGGTCACCAGCACGGCGGTGAAGCCGCGCTTTTGCCACAGCGATTCGATCAGTTGCTGCATCTCGATACGTGTGAGCGCATCCAGCGCGCCCAGGGGTTCATCGAGGAGCAACAGTTCCGGATCGTGCACCAGTGCGCGGGCCAACGCCACGCGTTGACGCTGGCCGCCGGACAACACGGCCGGCCACTCGCCGCCGCGTTCTTCCAGACCGACCTGGCGCAAGGCTTGTGCCGCCGACGCCAGCGCCGATTTCGGCAAGCCGAGCGCGACGTTGTTCAGTACGCGCTTCCACGGCAACAGGCGCGAATCCTGGAACATGATGCGCGTCTCAGGTTGATGCCCGTCCTGAGCGAAGGCGATATCGCCGCTGGTGGCAGTTTCCAGCTTGGCGATCAGGCGCAGCAAGGTGCTCTTGCCGCAACCGCTGCGACCGACGATGGCGACGAACTCGCCCGGCTTGACGTCGAGTTCAACCGACTTCAGCACTTCGCGGCCGCCGTAGGATTTGGACAGCGCCTTGGCCTGGACTCGAACCCCCCGCACCCCACGTACTTGGCGTTCAGCGGTGTTTTTTACTTCTGTCGTTTCCACGTGATTGTTTTGCATCATGTCACCCTCTTTCATTGGTAACCCGGATGCCAACGCAACCAGAATTTTTCCAGGCCGCGCGCCAGTACATCGGCCAGCTTGCCCAGCAAGGCGTAGAGCAGGATGCCGACCAGCACGACATCGGTCTGCAGGAACTCACGTGCATTCATGGTCATGTAACCGATGCCTGCCTGCGCCGAAATCGTTTCTGCCACGATCAGCAGTACCCATACCAGGCCCAGCGCAAAACGCACGCCGACCAGAATCGATGGCAAGGCGCCCGGCAGGATCACATCGCGGTACAGCGGCCAGCCGGACAAGCCATAACTCTTGGCCATCTCGATCAGGCCCTTGTCGACCGAGCGGATACCATGAAAGGTGTTGAGATAAATCGGGAAAAACACGCCGACAGAGACCAGAAACAGCTTCGACATTTCATCAATACCGAACCACAGGATCACCAGCGGAATCAGCGCCAGCGCAGGAATATTACGCACCATCTGCAAGGTGGTATCGAGCAAGGTTTCGGCCTGACGGAAGGTACCGGTCAACAGACCGAGCAACAAACCCAACCCGCCACCGACCGCAAAACCGGATGCAGCACGACCGGTGCTCACACCCAGGTGAACCCACAGTTCACCCGTCACTGCGAGATGCCAGGCTGCACGCAATACGGCGAACGGTTCCGGCAAGATACGGCTGGACAACCAGCCTGCCTGCGCGGCGATTTGCCAGAAGACGATCAGTCCGACCGGCAAAGCCCACGACGCCAGTTGCTTGCCGCCGAAACTGTCACCGCGTTCGGTCTTGCGTACCGATTTAGCTGGTGCGGAGACTGTCGCCGCCACCGCCACTGCATCCTGCACGCCTGAACTTGTGATGCCTGCACTCATGTCGATTCCTTAGCTTTCAGAGACGCGAAGTTCTTGCGACTCTTTATTGGCTGCCGTTTTGACTGCCGTTGCCTTGGGCGCCGACGGCACGTGGGTATTGGCCACAATTTCACCGAAAGGACCGGTGATGTTGAAACCCGGCAGATCTTCTTTCTGCTTGCGCGGCAACAGCGGGAACACCAGTTCGGCAAAACGATAGGACTCTTCCAGGTGCGGGTAGCCCGACAAGATAAAGGTGTCGACGCCCAGATCGGCATATTCCTTCATGCGCGCGGCCACCGTCGGGCCATCGCCGACCAGCGCCGTACCGGCACCGCCGCGCACCAGACCGACGCCGGCCCAGAGGTTCGGGCTGACTTCGAGCTTGTCGCGTCTGCCGCCATGCAGTGCAGCCATGCGGCGCTGGCCCTCAGAGTCCATCTTGGCGAACGACTTCTGCGCCTTTTCGATGGTCTCGTCGTCGAGCTTACTGATCAGTTCATCCGCAGCACGCCAGGCGGCTTCGTTGGTTTCGCGCACGATGACGTGGAAGCGAATGCCGAAACGCAATTTGCGGCCGGCCTTTTCGGCGCGGGCGCGCACCTTGGCGATTTTTTCCGCCACGGCTGCGGGTGGTTCACCCCAGGTCAGATACACGTCAACCTGCTCTGCCGCCAGGTCGATGGCTTCGTCCGACGAGCCGCCAAAATATAGTGGCGGATACGGCGTCTGGATCGGCGGATAGATAGCCTTGGCGCCCTTGACGCTCAGATGCTTGCCTTCAAAATTGGTCTCCTCGCCGGTGTGGGTCTTGGTCAACACTTCACGCCAGATCTTGAGGAATTCGTCAGAGATTTCGTAGCGTTCCTTGTGGGTACCGAAGATACCGTCACTCTCTTGTTCCGCCGGATCGCCACCGGTGACGACGTTGACCAGCAGACGTCCACCGGACAGACGGTCGAAGGTTGCCGCCATGCGTGCGGACAAAGTCGGCGCGCTCAGGCCTGGACGCACTGCGACCAGAAATTTCAGTTGTTTGGTTTCTGCAATCAGGCTCGATGCCGTCACCCAGGCGTCTTCACAGGATCGCCCCGTCGGCAGCAGCACGCCGTCGTAGCCGAGCGTATCGGCGGCAACGGCGACCTGTTTCAGATAGTCGTGGCTGACGCGACGGCCGCCTTCCGAAGTGCCGAGATAACGGCTGTCGCCATGGGTGGGAAGAAACCAGAAAACGTTCATTGCAGACTCCAATCAGTAAATTCGTATTTGCACCACGCTCCGAAGAGCCCGGTGCACGGGTGCTGTTACTTCAGCACCGCTTCCTTGACGTTCAGTTTTTTCGGGATCAGCTTCAGCTCGAAGAAGGCGTCAGCGATGCGTTGCTGCTCTTCCAGTACCTTGGCGTCGACCGGCTTGAAGATGTGCTCGTAGCGCTTCAGGCTAACTTCGATCACGTCGGCGTCCAGACCTTGAATCGGCGCCAGCTGTGCTGCTGCTTCTTTGGTGTTGGCGCGAATCCATTGGCCTTCTTTGGTAATTTCTTCCAACAGGACTTTGAGGATCTCGCCGTTCTTTTCAGCAAATGGACGTGCGCTCAGGAAGAACTGGTGATGACTGACTGCGCCGACACCTGTGGCCAGACGGCGTGCACCGATTTGCTTTTCGGCAGCGGCCTGGAACGGATCCCAGATTGCCCACGCATCAACAGCGCCTTTTTCAAATGCAGCGCGCGCATCGGCGGGCGCCAGGTAGACCGGTTGGATATCGCTGTATGTCAGACCGGCTTTCTTCAGCAACGCGACGACCAGCCAATGCACGTCGGAACCTTTGTTGAAGGCGATCTTCTTACCCTTGAGTTCGGCGACGGTTTTGATCGGGGAATCCTTTTGCACCAGCAAGCCTTCGGCATTCGGTGTCGGGATTTCATAGGCGGTGTAGACAAAGTTGGCGCCCGCTGCCTGTGCAAATACCGGCGGTGCTTCGCCGACATAGCCGAAGTCAACCGAACCGACGTTCAATGCTTCCAGCAATTGCGGGCCTGCGGCGAATTCGGCCCACTTCACTTCCACGCCTTGCGCTTGCAGACGTTTTTCCAATGCGCCGTGCGCCTTGAGCAGCACCAATGTGCTGGCGGCTTTTTGATAGCCGATACGCAAGACGGGCTTGGACTGTGCCGAGGCGACATTGCCGAAGCCAACAGCAGTTACAGCGACGGTCAAGGCCGAAAACAG
>Ga0209913_1000741_pt1 | contig 24059 bp, 18 predicted proteins | sample PersoiDNA2013203_FD_185805 | JGI IMG/M metagenome (GOLD analysis project Ga0209913, IMG submission 185805) | Permafrost soil microbial communities from the Arctic, to analyse light accelerated degradation of dissolved organic matter (DOM) -... | ecosystem: Environmental > Terrestrial > Soil >... | reverse complement strand
AGGGCCGGGCGAAGTGCTCGATGACGTCGAAGCGGGAAATCAGTCCCAGCGGCACGTCCTCGTCCACCACGGGAATGATCAGCAGCTTCGGCTCGCGCAGGAAAATCTCGTAGACCTCGTTGTTCGTCATCGACGGCGGCACGGCCGCGACCCGGTGCAGCAGTTTCAGGATGCTCACGCTGTTGTTCTCCGCCTGGCGCTGCGGGTAGACGGCCACGCCGTTGCGCGACAGCGCCTGCGCCACTTCGGCCGGCAGCGCCCTGGCCGGCGTCGGGTGGGGCCGGCCCAGGTGGTAGCCCTGGGCGAAGCCGATGCCCAGGTCGCGCAGCACCAGCAGCTCGGCCTGCGTCTCGATGCCTTCGGCGATCACCAGGGTGTCCGACTTCTCGGCGATCTGCTGGATCGAGCGGACGAACTGCAGCTTGACGGCGTCGTGGTTGATGCCCTGGATGAAGTGCATGTCGATCTTGACGTATTCCGGCCGCAGCTCGGACCACAGCCGCAGGCTGGAAAAGCCTTCGCCCAGGTCGTCGATGGCGATGCCGAAACCCATATCCCGGTAATGCAGCACGGCGTCGCGCATCAACGCGTAGTCGTAGGTGGGCTGGTTTTCCGTCAGCTCGATGATGACGCGCTCGGGCGCGATGCCGATCTGGCGGATCGTGTCCAGCGTCTCGCCATGGCTGCCCGGCTGCTGGGGCAACAGGCAGTCCGGGCTGACGTTCAGGAACAGCCGGCCCGGCAGCGCCAGTTCGGCGAAGCGCTCCAGCACGACCCGCCGGCACAGCGACTCCACTTCGCGCATCAGGCCGTTGTCGCGGGCCGCCTTGAACAGGCTCATCGGTGCGTGCAGGGGGCTGTCGGACGGGCCCCGGATCAGGCCTTCGTAACCGACGATCTCGCCCGTGCCCATATGGATGATCGGCTGGAACAGAGCCGTCAGCTGCCGCCGCGCGAGGATGTCGCGCAGGTAAGCCGCCGTCAGCCGGTCGCCGTCCGCGTGCAGGTGGGTCAGGTTGGCGGCGGGCAGGATGGGAAACAGCAGGGCGGTCGCGGAGGTCACGGTGGCGTCAGGGAAGCGGGAATACGCCGTATCTTAATCTTGCATTGTGACAAGATGATGAAGCGAAGGGCCAGGCAACAACGGTTTTTTGCCGAATAATCCACGCCGTCACCCGTGACCTTACCTTTTTTATTTTCCGTCGTTCAAGCTATCATCAGCCGGTCCGCCCCAGAGCGGAACCACTACCATAAGGACACAGCACACATGGCATTTCGACGCGCTTCCCTCGTACTTTCGCTGCTGGCCGCGTTCGGCGGACAGGCCCTGGCCCTGCCTTGCGCACCCGGTTCGGCCAACCCGGCCGACGCCGCCAAGATCGCCTATCCGGCCACGCAGAAGGTCGACCAGCGGGACAATTATCATGGCACCACCATCGCCGACCCCTACCGCTGGCTGGAAGACGCCAACAGCGCCGACACGAAGGCCTGGGTCGAACGGCAGAACGCGCTGACCCAGGGCTACCTGGCCCAGATCCCGGAGCGCGCCGCCATCCGCGCGCGCCTGACCAAGCTGTGGAACTTCGAGCGCTTCTCGGTCCCGTTCAAGGAAGGCGGCCGCTACTTCTACAACCGCAACGACGGCCTGCAGAACCAGTCCGTGCTGTACACGATGAAGACCCTGGACGAGGAACCGCGCCTGCTGCTGGACCCGAACAAGCTGGCAGCCGACGGCACCGTGGCGCTGGCCGGCGCCGCCGTCAGCCCGGACGGCAAGTACCTGGCCTACAGCACGGCCGCATCCGGTTCGGACTGGAACGAAATCCGCGTGCGCCATATCGACAGCGGCAAGGACACGCAGGACCATATCAAGTGGGTCAAGTTCTCGAATACGGCCTGGGCCCATGACGGCGCCGGCTTCTACTACAGCCGCTACGACGAGCCGACGGAAGCGACCAAGCTGGCCGGCATCAACTACTTCCAGAAGCTGTACTTCCACAAGATCGGCACCAGCCAGGACAAGGACGTGCTGGTCTACGAGCGCAAGGACCAGAAGGAATGGGGCTTCTCGGCCGAAGTGACGGACGACGGCCGCTACCTGGTGATCAACTCGTCCCAGGGCACCGATCCGAAGAACCGCGTCTTCATCAAGGACCTGACGAAAAAGAACGGCAAGGTCGTGGGCCTGCTGGAAGCCTTCGACGCCTCCTACAGCTTCATCGACAATATCGGTAGCACTTTCTACTTCGTCACCGACAAGAACGCACCGAAGTCGCGCATCGTCGCCATCGACGTCAAGCAGCCTGCCGCCGACAAATGGCAGGAAATCGTCGCCGAAGGCGCCGCCACCCTGACGGGCGCGAACATCGTCAACAACCAGCTGGTGGCCGAGTACCTGACGGACGCCCGCAGCGCTGTCCAGGTGTTCGACCTGAAGGGCAAACCGCTGCACGATGTCAGCCTGCCCGGCATCGGTTCGGCCGGCGGCTTCAACGGCAAGCGCACGGACACGGAGACCTTCTACTCGTACACCAGCTTCACGACGCCGACGACGATCTACCGCTACGATTTGAAGACGGGCCAGAGCACGGTGTACCGCCAGCCGAAGGTGGACTTCGACCCGGGCGCCTACGAGACGCGCCAGGAATTCTTTACCAGCAAGGATGGCACGAAGGTGCCGATGTTCATCGTCGCGAAGAAGGGCATCAAGCTGGACGGCTCGAACCCCACCTACCTGTACGGTTACGGCGGCTTCAACGTGTCCCTGACCCCCAGCTTCTCCGTGGCCAACCTGGCCTGGGTCGAGATGGGCGGCGTCTACGTGATGGCCAACCTGCGCGGCGGCGGCGAATACGGCGAGGCCTGGCACAAGGCCGGCACCAAGCTGCAGAAGCAGAACGTGTTCGACGACTTCATCGGCGCGGCCGAATGGCTGATTGCCAACAAGGTGACGTCGCCGGGAAAACTGTCGATCGGCGGCGGCAGCAACGGCGGCCTGCTGGTGGGCGCGGCCATGACGCAGCGCCCCGACCTGTACGCGGCGGCCCTGCCGGCCGTGGGCGTGATGGACATGCTGCGTTTCCACAAGTTCACCATCGGCTGGGCCTGGACCTCCGACTACGGCTCGTCGGACAACCCGGAAGAATTCAAGGCCCTGGTCAAGTACTCGCCGCTGCATAACCTGAAACCGGGCACCTGCTACCCGGCCACGATGGTGACGACGGCCGACCACGACGACCGCGTCGTGCCGGCGCACAGCTTCAAGTTCGCCGCCACGGCCCAGGCCACGCAGGCCGGCCCGGCGCCGATCCTGATCCGCATCGACACGAAGGCCGGCCACGGCGCCGGCAAGCCGACGTCGAAGCAGATCGAGGAAGTGGCGGACAAGTGGGGCTTCCTGGCGCGGACCCTGAAGATGACCTCCACCTTGGAGCCCACCTCGGCGCCTGCGGCTCCCACGGCCGAGGCACCGGCGGCGGCACCGGCGGGCGGCGCCCAGTAAGATCGCCACGTGAAAAGCGCCGCTTGATGCGGCGCTTTTTTTTCGTCGTCGCCCGCGCGCTCTACCTCGCGAACACCTCCGCCACCGGCGTGATCCGCACCGCCTCCGGCCGCAAGCCCAGCTTCATCGCACCGACGTCCTTGTCCTCGTCCAGCACCGCCTGGGCCTTGTTGCCGTCATATTTGATGGGCGAGAAGGCATCGGACAGCAGCCTTTCCCGCAGTCCCGCTGCATCCTTCGTCACCATCACCACCGACAGGTTCTGCGCCGACAGGTGACGGCGCATGGCGGCGTTCACATCCGCCACCGTCAGTCTGGCAAGGCCGTCCCGCATCGATTGCGTGAATTCGGGCGTGCCGTACCAGCGCGAATCGAGGGCGTAGCCCAGCTGCTGGTCCTGCGTCGACGTCATCAGGAACACATTCTTCATCAGGTAGTTGCGGGTGGTGTCGAAGTCCGCCTGCGAAATACCCCTGGCCACCATCCGGTCCAGCTCCGTCAAGGCCAGGCGCAGCGCGAAGTGGGCATTGTCCGGCACGACGGGGCGCAGCCATATCTCGAACAGCTGGGACTTGCGCGCCACGTTCGGGTCGGGGAAGAACTGGAACATCCCGCGCGGGAAGGCTTCGATATACGCGTAGTCGCCATAGTTCAAGCCACGCAGCTCGCGCATGCGCTGGTACAGCAGGCCGCTCGACGCCCGGTGCTCGCCCAGCCACGTCTTGGCCAGCCACAGGGCGGGAAAGTCCGGATGGGCGCGCGTCACCGTCAATGGCAGGCCGAGGGAGATCGACGTGGCGCGCGTGTCCTTCTGCACGATCTCCACGTCCAGCCCCCGCGGCATGCGCCCGGCCGGCACCGGCGTTGCGGGCAGCCCGGTGCCGGCCGGCAGACGCGCCAGTTCCGCCTTCAGCTGCGCGACCATCGCCTCCGTCACGTCGCCGGCGATGCCCACCTTGACGGCACCGCGCGTGTAGGCCTGCTTGTAGAAGGCCTTGACGTCGTCCAAGGTGATGGCGTCCAGGCCGCGCACCGTGCCCAGGGCCGGCTGGGCGTAGCCGGTGCCCGCGAAAACGTTGGCCTGCAGGCGCTCCTTGGCCAGCTCCTCCTCGTTATTGTTCTTCAGGTCCACCTGCAGCGCGTTCTTCTGCGCGTCCTTCAGGCGCCGGAAGTCTTCCTCGCGAAAGCCGGGCGACAGCAGCAGCGGCATGGCGATTTCCTGGAACTCGCGCCATTTGTCGCGATGCACCGACCCGGTGAAGGTGGTCAGTTCCTTGTCGGCACGGGCGTCGAAGCTGCCCGCCAGCGGGAACAGGGCCTTCGTCACCTCGTCGATCTTGCGCTCGGCCGAACCGCCCGATGCGATCATCGCCGCCGTCAGTGCCGCCAGCCCCTCCTTGCCGGCCGGGTCGTGGGCCGAGCCGGCCTCGAACATCAGCTTGTAGCGCACCTGGGGCAGGGCTGTCTTCTGCACGATCAGGTCGAGTTTCGCCTCGCCGGCCGGCACCGCGAACGAGGCCAGCGCCGGTAGCGTCGCCAGGGCCGGATCGGCCTCTCCGTGGGCCAGGGTCAGCAGCACCAGCCCCTCGTCGCGCAGCCAGGTGCGCGCCGCCGCCTGCAGGTCGGCCGGCGTCAGGCTGTCAACCAGGCGGTAATAGCGGTTCAAGGTATCGTAGGAACGGTCGAAGTGGACGTAGCTGGCCAGGGTCGCGGCGATCTGCTCGGTGTTGTCCAGCGAGCGGATCAGGCCATACTTCAGCGCCGCCTTGCCGTCGGCCAGCTTGGCGGCCGGCAGCGGCTTGTCGCGCAGCCCGGCCATCGTCTCCAGCATGGCGTCGCGCACGGCCAGCGCGTCCTCGGCGCGCTTGACGCGCGCTCCCAGTATCCACAGGGTGGGGTCGACCCGCTCGGGCGTATAAGTCAGCAGCTGGTCGACTTTCTGCTCGTCCTGTACCAGGCGCTTGTACAGGGGCGACGTCTCGCCGTAGGCCAGCGACAGCAGCATCGCCAGCGCGGCCCCCTGCTTGTCGACGACGGAGAACTTCGGTGCGCGCACGCCCAGCGCCACCCACGGCAAGGTCGGCGTGGTCCACGTCACGTGGCGGTAGGCAGGCCCCGTCGGTGGCGGCTCCGCCGGCACACTTGCCTTGTAGCTGCCGCGCTGCCAGCGGCCCCAGTATTTTTCCACCAGCGCGACGGCCCGCGCCGGCGCCACATCGCCGGCGACGATGATGGTGGTGCGCTCGGGCCGGTACCAGCGATCGAAGAACACCTTCGAGTAGGCATACTGGTTCGGCATGTCCTCGATGTCCTTCAGGAAGCCCATCGTCGTGTGCCGGTAGGTATGCGTCGTAAATGCGGCCTCGCGCATCACTTCCAGCATCTTCTGCACCGGATTGGCGCTGTTCTTGTTGTACTCTCCCAGCACGGCGCGCGCTTCCGTCTTGAACACGTCCTCGTCGTAGGCCAGGTTCTGGAAGCGGTCGGCCTCCACCTTCAGCACGTCCTCCAGGTCTTCCTTGGCGAAGGTAATGTGGTAGTTGGTCAGGTCGTCGCTGGTGTAGGCGTTCTGGCGCGCGCCGGCGCGGGCGATCATCTGCTGGTATTTCGCCGGCGGATTGGTGGGCGTGCCGCGAAACATCATGTGCTCGAAGAAGTGGGCGAAGCCGGACTTGCCCGGCTCGATCTCGTTGCGCGAGCCGGTCTGCACGGGAATCTCGACGGTGACGAGGTTGGGAAAACCGGTGGGAACGACAATGACCTTCAGGCCGTTCGGCAAGGTCTTCTCGGTCGCCGTGAAGGGCAGCACGGGGCTGGCCGGCGCGGCCTGGGCGGCGGGCAGGGCCAATGCCATGAGGACGCAGGCAGCGCGCAGCTGGCCGGGCAGGGCGGGAAAGGGTAAGCGCATGGGCAAGGGCGGTCTCCAAGGGTGGCATGATCGAAAGACAAGCGCCCAGAATACGACGAGCCCGGGCCGAAGAACAGCGCCGGGGCGGGGCAGCCGCACCACGTGTTTCGCGGCCGCGACAGGCCCGCACCGGCGTGCTACCATCGGGCGGTTTTCGTCACTTTTCCGTTACGACGCCATGAGTCTCGCCACCGGTAACAACGCCATCGACGCCCTGGTCTACAACAGCTGGACCGGCGTGGCCGGCGCGTCAGTCACCTTGACATACAGTTTCCTGACGCGCTCCCCGTCCGGCGCTTCCGCCGACGACCGCAACGGCTTCCGGGCCATGACCGAGGCCCAGCAGGGCGCCGTGCGCGAAGCGCTGGCGAAATGGGCCGCTGTCGCCAACGTCACGTTCGAACAGACCGCCAGCGGCGGCAACCTGCAGTTCGGCAGTAACGACCAGGGCCGCGAGAGCAGCGCCTATGCCTATCTGCCCGGCCTGGGCGTGACGTCGCTGGCGATGTACACCAATACCCAGAACGCCTACAACAGCGTGTTCACGCCGGGCAGCTACGGTCCGGCCGTGCTGGTGCACGAAATCGGCCACCTGCTGGGGCTGAAGCACCCCGGCGACTACGATTCCACCGGTGGCGGCAGCGCCGGCCCCTTCCTGCCGGCGGCCACGGACAACGGCGACTACACGCAGATGTCCTACGACCAGCCGACCAGCTGGAACGTCAACCGCCACTACGCCACGACGCCGATGCTGTACGACATCCAGGCGATCCAGTATCTGTACGGCGCCAACACCAGCTGGCATGCGGGCGACGACGTGTATGCCTTCGCCGCCGATGCGACGCCCCAGTGCATCTGGGACGCGGGCGGCAACAACACCATCGATTTTTCCGCCTGCACGGGCGCCACCTTGATCAACCTGAACGCGGGCAGCTTCAGCGAGACGGCGCCAGGCCTGAACAACCTGTCGATCGCCTACGGCGTGGCGGTGCATGGCGCCGTCGGCGGCTCGGGCGGCACGACGATCTTTGCCAACGACCTGGGCAACCTGCTGCGGGGCGGGGCCGGCACGGACGTGTTCCATGAAGGCGGCGGCAACGACACCATCGATGGCGGCGCAGGCCAGGACACCGTCGTGTTCGAAGGCAGTTTCGCGCGCTACACGGTGGCTGCAAGCGCCGCCGGTGTCACCGTCGGCGGCGACGGCGACGGCAGCGATACGCTGGTCGGCATCGAGCTGCTGCAGTTCGCCGACCAGGTAGTGCGCGTGGCCGACCTGGCCGGTGCGCCCGGCGCCGCGCCCGTGGGCACGGCCGGCAACGACCGCCTGGCCGCGCCGGACGCCAGCGTTACCATCGACGGCGGCGCCGGGCTCGATACCGTTGTCTTCGGCGGCAAGGTGGCCGACTACCAGCTCGGTCGCGGCGCCATGGGCGTTACGGTCAGCGGCAACGGCATCGAGGATGTATTGATCGGCGTGGAGCGTCTCGCCTTCGCCGACGGCGGCCTCGCCCTGGACCTGACCGACGGCGGCGCCGGCCAGCTGTACCGGCTGTACCAGGCCACCTTCGACCGCGCGCCCGATCCCGGCGGCCTGGCCTACTGGCTGGCGCATCAGGAGGCCGGCCTGGCCCTGGAAAGCATCGCGGCCAGCTTCGTGGGCAGCCCCGAATTCGTCAACGCCAACGGCCGGCTGGACGACGCCGCCTACGTCACGCGCCTGTACCAGAACGTGCTTGGGCGTGAGCCCGACGAAGGCGGCTTCGCCTGGCACCTGAACATGCTGGCGCACGGCGTTTCGCGCGCCCAGGAGCTGCTGCACTTCTCCGAATCGGCCGAACTGATCGCCGAGCTCGCGCCGACCCTGCCGGTGGGCGTTCTCTACACGGTGTAGGCGCTCTGCTCGCCGTCGGCCTCGCGCGTGAGGCTGATGCGGTTGCGGCCCATGTGCTTGGCGCGGTATAGCGCGGCGTCGGCCGTGCCGATCAGCTGGGAGGGTTCCGTATCGGGCGACGGCAGCGCCGTGGCCGCGCCGATGCTGACGGTGACGAAGCGCTTGGCGGCGCCCAGGTTGGGCAGGTTCAGGCTTTCGACCCGGCAGCGGATGCGTTCGGCCACGATGGCCGCGCCCTTGAGCGACTGGTTCGGCAGAATCACGGCGAACTCCTCGCCGCCGTAGCGTGCCACCAGGTCGTTGGCGCGCATTTCGCTCGCCACGGCGGCGGCGATGCGCTGCAAGCATTCGTCGCCACCCACGTGGCCATGGGCGTCGTTGTACTGCTTGAAGCAGTCGACGTCCACCATCAGCAGCGACAGCGGCTGGTGCTGGCGCAGCGCGCGCTGCCATTCGGCGTGCAAGGTGTCGTCGAAACAGCGGCGATTCGCGAGCCCCGTCAGGCCGTCGCGCGTGGCCAGCTGCTCCAACGCGATCTGGGCCTGTTTCTCGTCCGTCATGTCGCGCAGCGTCTCCACGACGGCCGTGATATTGCCTTCGTCATCGACGATGGGGCTGACGTCGACGGCCAGGTAGCGGCGGCGCGGGGCGCGCGGCATGTCGCACCAGCTTTGCGCGGCCAGGTGGGCGCCGTCCTCGCACAGGCGCTGGTGGCTGTCGTACATGGTCGGCACCTCGCCCGTGCGGCGCTGGATCACCAGGTCGGCCAGGGTCGGCCGGGCCTTGCGATAGAAGCAGCGCCACGCGTCGCGCGTGCCCAGCATCTCGCGCGCGGAGACGCCCGTCAGGCGCTCGCAGGCGCGGTTCCACACGATCACCCGGCATTGGGCGTCGAGGACGAAGGTTGGTATTACCAGAAGTTCCAGCAGCCTGTAAGCAGCCCCGTGCGGTGCGACGACCGCAGCTTGTTGCCGGACGATTTGCGTGTTCATGGAGGTCCCGTTCGTGATAACACGTAGTTCTGTTGAGGTGAAAAGTAGGGCCGGGCGGGTCTTCGCCCGGCTTGCGGCGGCGCAGCGGGGGCTTGGCTGGCTAGCCGCAATACTCGGCGTGATTCTTGGCGTGATTCTTGGCGTGATTCTTCGCCTGGTGCTTGATGCGATGCTTGACGTGATTCCCGGCTTGCTCGCTGTCGGCCAGCGCGGCGCGGGCCAGCAGGGGCACGGCGATCGATATGGTGGTGCCGCGGCCCGGACGGCTGTCCAGGTCGAGGCGCCCGCCGGCTGCGGCCACGCGCTCGGCCATGCCGGCCAGGCCCGCGCCCGCGCTCGTGTTCATGCCGGTATCGGCGTTCATGCCGACGCCGTTGTCGCGCACCGTCAGCAACAGGCCGGTGGCGTCGCGGGCCAGCGCCACGCGCACCTCGGTGGCGGCGGCGTGGCGCAGCACGTTCGACAGCGCTTCCTGCAGCATGCGGAACACGGCCGTCTCGGCCGCGGTGCACGGCGCCGTGCCGATGGCCGGGGCGCCATCCATGCCGGCGGCGTCGAAGCGGCAGCGCAGGCCCGTGCGGCGGGCGAAATCCTCCACCTGGCAGCGCACGGCCTGGCGCAGGCCCCCGTCCAGCGCAGCCGGGCGCAGGTCGTTGATGACGGCGCGCAGCGAGGCAATGGTCAGCCCCACGTGGCGTTCGATCCTCTCGGTGTGCTGGCGCAGCCATGGCGGCAGGCGGGCATCGCCATGCAGGCTGCCGATATCGAGCTGCAAGGCCAGCAGGTGCTGGCCCAGGTCGTCGTGGATATCGCGGCCGATGCGGCGGCGTTCGGCGTCGCGGCTGGCAGCGCGGGTCGCCTCGCGATCGGCCTGGCGGGTGGTGGCCAGGCGGCATAAACTGGCCTGGGTGGCGCGCAGGGCCCGTTCGGCATGTTCGCGCAGGCCCTGTTCCTGGGTCAGGCGGGTGCGCAGCAGCGCGCATTCGCGGGCCTTCTGGCGGCGCTGCCAGTTGGCGCCCGCCGCCACCATGGCACAGGCGAACGCGGCAAGGGTTGCCACGACGGCGCTGTCTCCGCCGCCCAGGTCCTGCCATGGCATGGCCGGCGCCGCCGTGGCGTTGCCCGGGGTCAGCACGCTGCTCATCACGGCGGCCAACATGGCGCCGGGCAGCGCACCGATGCGGAAACCGGCGTGGGCCAGCGAGCGGCAGCTTGCGCGGAGATTCATTTGTTGCCCCTGATAAATCTGAATTCCAACGACCTTAACTGAAGAGACCGGCCCGGGTTTTGGCCTGGATCAATTCCGACCGGCCGCGCACGCCGGCGCCGCTTGGCATATAATTGAGGGTTGCCCCTTAATTTGTTGGCTGATGCCTTTCGTCACGATGACGGCGGGCGCGACCGCCATCCAGGAAATTCCAGTGACTTACAGTATCAAAGAGATGTTTTACACGCTGCAGGGCGAAGGTGCCCACGCCGGCCGGCCCGCCGTGTTCTGCCGTTTTTCCGGCTGCAACCTGTGGACGGGACGCGAGAGCGACCGCGCTGATGCCGTTTGCCGCTTCTGCGACACGGATTTCGTCGGCACGGACGGCGAGGGCGGTGGTAAATTCGCCACGCCAGCGCTGCTGGCGGCCGCCATCGACGGCTTGTGGCCCAGCTCCTATACAGCAAGCAAGTACGTCGTCTTCACGGGCGGCGAGCCGCTGCTGCAGCTGGACGTCGCGCTGATCGAGGCGATGCACGCGGCCGGTTTTACGATCGCCATCGAGACCAACGGCACCATCGCCGTGCCGCCCGGCGTCGACTGGATCTGTGTCAGCCCGAAGGTGGGTTCGAAGCTCGTCGTCGGCAAGGGTAATGAACTGAAAGTCGTCATCCCGCAGCAAGGCCAGGACCTGGCGGACTACGAAGGCCTGGACTTCGACAACTTCTTCGTGCAGCCGATGGACGGCCCGCTGGCCGCGTTCAACACCACGCTGGCCATCGATACCTGCAAGGCCAATCCGAAATGGAAGCTGAGCCTGCAGACCCACAAGCTGCTCAATATTCCCTGATTCTTTCCCGACTTTTACCGAGTACCTCCATGCTGACCATTACCCGCAAGCTCGAATTCGATGCCGGCCACCGCATTCCCGACCATAAAAGCCAGTGCCGCAACCTGCACGGCCACCGCTATACGCTGGAAATCACCTTGACGGGCGAGGTCATCACGGCCGAAGGCAACTCCGACAACGGCATGATCATGGACTTCTCCGACGTCAAGGCCATCGCCAAGGAGCACCTGGTCGACGTGTGGGACCACGCCTTCCTCGTGTACGACAAGGATGTCGCCGTCAAGGAATTCCTCGCTTCGCTGCCGAACCACAAGACCGTCGTCATCGACCGCATTCCCACCGTCGAGAACCTGGCGGCCGTCGCCTTCGGCATCCTGAAGGCGGCCTTCAAGGACCGCTACGGCACCGGCCTGCACCTGCACAAGCTGGTGCTGCACGAAACGCCGAACTGCTGGGCCGAGATCCTTGAAGACTGAGTCCGCGAAGACCCTGGCAGTAGCTGCGCCGGAGGACTTCATGCGCATCGCGCTGGTCGAGGCGCAGCGCGCCTGGGACCTGGGCGAAGTGCCGGTGGGCGCCGTCGTCGTCAAGGACGGCGTCGTCATCGCCACGGGCTTCAACCAGCCCATCGGCGGCCACGATCCCACGGCCCACGCCGAAATCGTCGCGCTGCGCGCCGCTGCGCAGGCCCTGGGAAATTACCGGCTGCCCGGCTGCGAGCTGTATGTGACACTGGAGCCGTGCGTGATGTGTTCGGGCGCGATGATGCATGCGCGCCTGGCCCGCGTCGTCTATGGCGCGCGCGACCCGAAGACGGGCGCCGCCGGCTCCGTCGTCAACCTGTATGAATCGGGGCAGCTGAATCACCACACGGAGGCCGTCGGCGGCGTGCTGGCCGACGAGTGCGGCGAACTGCTGCGCGGCTTCTTCGCGGCCCGCCGCGCCGCGGCCCGCGCCGCGCGCCTGCAGGGCGGCACCGCACAGCCTTGATCGACACGTGCGGCGGGCGGTAAGATGGGCCTCCATCACCTTCCGCCGGAATCACGTTGAGCACTGCATCCCCCACCAAGATTGGCATCGCCATCGCCGCCCCGGGCGGCTACGCACTGGACGACGACCTGCTGGCCCGCGGCATCGCCAGGCTGGAACAGCAGGGCTGCACTGTCCATAACTACTACGACAGCGCGCTGAAGCACCAGCGCTTCGCCGGCACCGATGCCGGCCGCCTGGCGCAGCTCGAAGCGGCCGCGCGCGACCCGGACGTGCAGGTGGTGATCGCCCTGCGCGGTCAGTACGGTCTGTCGCGCATCCTGCCCCGCATCGATTTCCGCGCCATGGCCGACAGCGGCAAGCTGTTCGTCGGCTACAGCGATTTCACGGCCTTCAATTTCGGCCTGATGCAGGCCACCGGTCGCAAGAGCTTCGCCGGCCCGATGATGTGCGACGATTTCATCCGCGACGAACCGGTGCAGTACACGCTGGACCAGTTCTGGAACTGCCTGCGCGGCCCGACCCACTTCGTGCGCGGCGAAGCGCCGGGCAATCCGCAAGTCGACGTCACCGGCCCCCTGTGGGGCGGCAACCTGGCGATGGTGGCTCACCTGGCCGGCACGCCGTACTTCCCCCGCATCGAGGGCGGCATCCTGTTCCTGGAAGACATCAACGAACATCCATACCGGGTCGAGCGCATGCTGCTGCAACTGCTGTACGCGGGCGCGCTCGATGGCCAACGCGCCATCGTGCTGGGCGACTTCTCCGGTTACCGGCTGGCGCCGACGGACAACGGCTACGACTTCGACGCGATGCTGGCCTACCTGCGCGCGACATTGCCGATGCCCGTGCTGACCGGGCTGCCGTTCGGCCACGTGCGGCACCGCTGCACCTTGCCCTTCGGCGGCACCGCCCACCTGGTGTCAAGCGCCGCCGGCTTCGACCTGACGGTGACGGACTACCCGACCCTGTCGAACCCCCACCTGTAATGAAGGCCACCACGATGAAGGGCACCGCGCCGGCCAGCTACTACCGGGCCACGGCGGCCGGCGACACTTACGCGCCACTGGTGGATGAAGTCGAGGCGGACGTCTGCATCGTCGGCGCCGGCTTCGCGGGGCTGGGCACGGCGATGTCGCTGTTTGAGCGGGGCGCGAACGATATCGTGGTGCTCGAAGGCGACACCGTCGGCCACGGCGCCTCGGGCCGCAACGGCGGCTTCGTGTTCGGCGGCTTCTCGCTGGCCGAATCGTCCCTGCTGCACGCCGCCGGAGCGGCGCAGGGCCGCGAGCTTTACCGCGCCACCCTGGATGCCGTCGCCCTGATCCGGGCGCGCATCGCACGCCATGCCATCGACTGCGACGCCACCCATGGCGGCGTCTACCTGGCCGACTGGTTCGGCGGCGGCGCCCTGGAAGCGCGGCGCCGCTACATGCTGGACCACCTGGGCGTGGACTGGACGAGCGTCAGCCGCGCCGACTTTGCCGGCATCGCCCGCACGGGCCGGTATCACGGCGCCCTGTTCGAAGCCAATGCCTTTCACTTCCACCCCCTCAAGTATGCGCAGGGGTTGGCGCGCGTGCTGGCCGCGGGCGGCGTGCGCCTGCACGAGGGCAGCCGGGTCGTCGCCATCGATCGCGGAAATGCGGGCAGCGATGCCGGCGGCTGGCGGGTGGCGACGGCCCGCGGCGTCGTGCGGGCCCGCCATGTCGTGCTGTGCGGCGGTGGCTACCTGGGCCGGCTGCACGGCCGCCTGGCGCGCGCCACCTTGCCCGTGGCGACCTACGTGATGGTCACCGAACCGCTGGGCGAGCGCCTGCGCGAAGCGCTGACGACGCCGGCCGCCATCTACGACACCCGCTTCGCTTTCGACTACTACCGCCCGCTGCCGGACACCCGGCTGCTGTGGGGCGGGCGCATTTCCGTGCGCGACCGCGCCAGCAGCGACGTGGCGCGGCTGCTGTACCGCGACATGCTGCGCGTGTATCCGCAGCTGGCCGGCACGCGGGTCGACTACGCGTGGAGCGGCATGATGAGCTACGGCCGCCACCAGATGCCGCAGATGGGTCGCCTGCCGGACGGGCTGTGGTTCGGCAGCGGCTTCGGCGGCCATGGGGTAGCTCCCACCACCTTGTGCGGCGAGCTGCTGGCCGCCGGCGTGCTGGGCGATACGGCCGCGTTGCGGCCCTTTGCCCGCTGGGGCCTGGCGCACGTGGGCGGTCCCGTCGGGCTGGGCGCGGCGCAGTTGTCGTATTGGTACCGGATCGCGCAGGACCTGGTCCGCGAACGGCTGGGCAGCCGCACGGGGCGCAGGCTGTAATGCAGGGCGAAGAATGGTAAAATGCCCGGTTACTTGCATACCTCCGTTTTAAGGGCTCATCAGTGCTATCCACCGCAAACATCACCATGCAGTTCGGCGCCAAGCCGCTGTTCGAGAATATTTCCGTCAAATTCGGCGACGGCAACCGTTACGGCCTGATCGGCGCCAACGGCTGCGGCAAGTCGACGTTCATGAAGATCCTCGGCGGCGACCTGGAACCGTCGGCCGGCAACGTCATGCTCGACGTGAACGAGCGCCTGGGCAAGCTGCGCCAGGACCAGTTCGCGTATGAAGACATGCGCGTGCTCGACGTGGTCATGATGGGCCACACCGAGATGTGGGCCGCGATGGCCGAACGCGACGCCATCTACGCCAATCCGGAAGCGACCGACGACGACTACATGAAGGCCGCCGAGCTCGAAGGCAAGGTCTCCGAATACGACGGCTACACGGCCGAAGCCCGCGCGGGCGAGCTGCTGCTGGGCGCCGGTGTCGACATCGAACTGCACCACGGCCCGATGAGCGCCGTGGCGCCGGGCTGGAAGCTGCGCGTGCTGCTGGCCCAGGCCCTGTTCTCGAACCCGGACATCCTGCTGCTGGACGAGCCGACCAACAACCTGGACATCAACACCATCCGCTGGCTGGAAGACGTGCTCAATCAGCGCAATTCGACGATGATCATTATCTCCCACGATCGTCACTTCCTGAACCAGGTCTGCACCCACGTGGCCGACATGGACTACGGCACCCTGAAGATCTACCCGGGCAATTACGACGACTACATGCTCGCTTCCACGCAGGCGCGCAACCAGCAGCTGTCGAACAATGCCAAGGCCAAGGAAAAGGTCGCCGAGCTGCAGGACTTCGTGCGCCGCTTCTCGGCCAACAAGTCCAAGGCGCGCCAGGCCACGTCGCGCGCCAAGATGATCGACAAGATCAAGGTCGAGGATATCAAGCCTTCGTCGCGCGCCTACCCGTTCGTGCGCTTCGACGGCGAGAAGAAGCTGCACCGCCTGGCGGTGGAAGTGGAAAACATCTCCAAGACCTACGACAAGACGCTGTTCAAGAACTTCTCGATCATGGTCGAGGCTGGCGAGCGCATCGCCATCATCGGTGCCAACGGCGCCGGCAAGACGACGATGCTGCGCTGTATCGCCGGCGAGATCGCCAATCTGCAGCCGGACACGGGCCGCGTCAAGTGGGCCGAGAACGCGAACGTCGGCTACATGCCGCAGGACCCGACCGAGGAATTCGCGTCCGACGCCACCCTGACGGACTGGATGGGCAAATGGACGAAAGAGGGCGATGACGACCAGGCCGTGCGTTCCATCCTGGGCCGCCTGCTGTTCGGCGGCGACGAGGTGAAGAAGTCCGTGCGCGTGCTGTCCGGCGGCGAAAAGGGCCGCATGATGTACGGTAAGCTGATGCTGGGCCGTCACAACGTGCTGCTGCTGGACGAGCCGACCAACCACATGGACATGGAATCGATCGAGTCCCTGAACATCGCGCTCGACAAGTATGCCGGCACCCTGATCTTCGTTTCGCACGACCGCGAGTTCGTCTCGTCGCTGGCGAACCGCGTCATCGAGATCAAGGAAAACGAAGTCGTCGACTTCCGCGGCAACTACGAAGAGTACCTGACCAGCCAAGGCATCGATTAAGGAGAACCTTAGTGTCTGCCATCGCCATTCCCATCAAGACCGTCGAGTATGAAATGCCCGTGCTGGAGGATAACCAGCAAGGCGGCAGCTGTGTCGCCCACGCTTGGGCGCGCACGCCGGCCCCGGTGCCGGCCGATGAAAAAATCCTGCTGAAGGAGCGCATCCGCACCCTGCTGCGTGAGCGCGAGGCCGTGCTGGTGGCCCACTACTACGTCGATGGCGACCTGCAGGACCTGGCCGAGGAAACGGGCGGCTGCGTGTCCGATTCGCTGGAGATGGCCCGATTCGGGCGCGACCATCCGGCCAGGACGCTGGTGGTCGCGGGCGTGAAGTTCATGGGCGAGACGTCGAAGATCCTCAGCCCGGAAAAGACCGTGCTGATGCCGGACCTGGACGCCACCTGTTCGCTCGACCTGGGCTGCCCGCCGGAGGAGTTCGCGGCCTTCTGCGACCAGCATCCGGACCGCACCGTCGTCGTCTACGCCAACACCAGCGCGGCCGTGAAGGCGCGCGCCGACTGGATGGTGACGTCGTCGATCGGGCTGGACATCGTCCAGCACCTGCACGAGCAGGGCAAGAAGATCCTGTGGGCGCCTGACAAGCACCTGGGTTCCTACATCCAGAAGAAGACGGGCGCCGACATGCTGCTGTGGCAGGGCTCCTGCCTGGTGCACGACGAATTCAAGGGCGTGGAACTTGACCTGTTGAAGGCCGAATACCCGCAGGCGAAGGTGCTGGTGCACCCGGAGTCGCCGGCCAACGTCGTGGCCCAGGCCGACGTCGTTGGATCGACCTCGCAGCTGATCGCGGCGGCCGTGTCGATGGAGGCCGACACCTTCATCGTCGCCACCGACAACGGCATCCTGCACAAGATGCGCAACGCGGCGCCGGGCAAGACCTTCATCGAGGCACCCACGGCCGGCAACAGCGCTACCTGCAAGAGCTGCGCGCACTGCCCGTGGATGGCGATGAACGGCCTGCGCAACCTGGTCGACGTGCTGGAAAACATGAGCAACGAGATCCACGTCGACCCGGAAGTGGGCCGCCAGGCCCAGCGTTCCATCAACCGCATGCTCGATTTCGCGGCCGCGAAAAAAGCCAAGGTGGCACCCGGTGCCGACCTGGCCCAGGAAGCCAAGCTGTTCTCGGGCATCGGCCCGGCCTGATAAAAACCAGAAAACAGGAAGAACCATGAGTACCTTGCTGAACCCCTTCGCGCCGTTCGACCCGGCGCTGAAGCAGGCCTACGAATCGAACCTGCTGGCCGCGCTGTTGGAAGACGTCGGCAGCGGCGACCTGACGGGCCAGCTCGTGCCCGAGGCGGGCCGGGCGACGGCCCGCGTCATCGTGCGCGAGGAAGCCGTGCTGTGCGGCGCGCCCTGGTTCGAGGGCATCATGCACGCGCTCGACCCGGCCATCGGCATCGAATGGCATTACGCCGAAGGCGACGTGATGACGGCCGATTCGCCCGTCTGCACGATGGTGGGCCCGGCCCGCGCCATCCTGACGGCCGAGCGTTCTGCGCTGAACTTCATGCAGCTGCTGTCGGGCGTGGCCACGGCCACGCGCCGCTATGTCGATGCCATCGCCGGCACGACCGCCTCGATCCTGGACACACGCAAGACGCTGCCGGGCTTGCGCCTGGCGCAGAAATACGCGGTGCGCGTGGGCGGCGGCAAGAACCAGCGCCTGGCCCTGTATGACGGCATCCTGATCAAGGAAAACCATATCGCCGCCGCCGGCGGCATCACGGCCGCGCTGGCCGCCGCCAAGCGCGTCGGCGCCGCCGCCGGCGCCCAGGTGACGATCCAGGTCGAAGTGGAAACCCTGGAGCAGCTGGACGAGGCATTGGCCGTCGGCGCCACGTCGATCCTGCTGGATAACTTCACCTTGGAGAACATGCGCGCTGCCGTCCAGGTCAACCGGGGCAGGGCGCTGCTGGAAGCGTCCGGGGGCGTCAACTTCGACACCGTCCGCGCCATCGCCGAAACGGGCGTGCACCGCATCTCCATCGGGGCACTGACGAAAGACGTACGCGCCACGGACTTCTCGCTGCGCATCGTCGGGCGCGCGCTGGCATAGGCATCACGTCCACCAGGTTGGCGTCAAATACCTAAATCACCCAATGTTGCCTGTTGCCCAATTTAGTTACTCCCAAACCGGTGTCTGACACCGGTTTTCGAGCAACTATTTTATTCATGAACTGGTTTTTGACCGCTGCGGCCGACCGACCGGTTTTGAAGTAACAAAGGCCACCCGCGAGGGTGGCCTTTTGCGTTGCGGCAGCGGCGCGCGGGGCGCCGCGTCGGGAAATCAATCGCCGGCGTAGATGTCGCGGTCCTTGGTCTCCTTGATGAACAGGCCGCCGATGACGAGCGTGACGAGGGCAATGACGATGGGATACCACAGGCCGAAGTAGATGTCGCCCTTGAAGGCCACCAGCGCGAAGACAGTGGTGGGCAGCAGGCCGCCGAACCAGCCGTTACCGATGTGATACGGCAGTGACATCGACGTGTAACGGATCTTGGTGGGGAACATCTCGACCAGCATGGCCGCGATCGGGCCGTACACCATCGTCACGTACAGCACGAGGATGAACAGCAGCAGCACCATCATCGGCTTGTTGATCTGGTCCGGATCGGCCTTGGCCGGGTAGCCCGCTTCCTTGATGGCGGCGCCTACTTCCTTCTTGAAGGCTGCTTCCTTGTCCTTGCTGGCCTTGTCGAAGTTCAGGTTATCCGGCGTCATGACGGCGTTGAACGACGTGACTTCCTTGCCACCCACCATGATCTTGGCGACCGTGCCGGCCGGTGCGTCCTGGCGGCTGTAGTTGACGGACGACGAGGACAGGGCCGACGTGGCGATGTCGCATGACGACGGGAACTTCTTCTGGCCCGTCAGGTTGAACTGGAAGTTGCACGAAGCGGGATCGGCGACGACGACGACGGGCGAATTCTGCAGGGCCGCTTCCAGCGCCGGGTTGCCGTAGTGGGTCAGGCCCTTGAACAGCGGGAAGTAGGTGGCCGCGGCGATCAGGCAGCCACCCAGGATGATCCACTTGCGGCCGATCCGGTCCGACAGGGCGCCGAAGAAGATGAAGAACGGCGTGGCCAGCAGCAGGGCGATGGCGATCAGGATATTGGCCGTGGCCAGTTCGATCTTCAGGGTCTGCTGCATGAAGAACAGGGCATAGAACTGGCCCGTGTACCACACGACGGCCTGGCCCATCGTCAGGCCGACCAGGGCCAGGATGACGATCTTCAGGTTCTTCCACTGGCCGAAGGCTTCCGACAGCGGCGCCTTCGACGTCTTGCCCTCGGCCTTCATCTTGGCGAAGGCCGGCGACTCCTGCATCGACATGCGGATCCACACCGACACGCCAAGCAGCAGCACGGAGACGAGGAAGGGGATGCGCCAGCCCCAGGCCGCGAATTCTTCCTCGCCGACGGCCAGGCGCGTGCCCAGGATCACCAGCAGTGACATGAACAGGCCCATCGTCGCCGTGGTCTGGATCCACGACGTGAACAGGCCACGCTTGCCGTGCGGCGCGTGCTCGGCCACGTAGGTGGCGGCACCGCCATACTCGCCGCCCAGCGCCAGGCCCTGCAGGATGCGCAGGGTGACGAGGATGATCGGGGCGGCCACGCCGATCGACGCGTGGCTCGGCAGCAGGCCGACGATGAAGGTCGACAGGCCCATGATCAGGATCGTCACGAGGAAGGTGTATTTGCGGCCAATCATGTCGCCCAGGCGGCCGAACACGATGGCGCCGAAGGGGCGCACGATGAAGCCGGCGGCGAAGGCCAGCAGCGCGAAAATGAAGGTGATGGTGGGGTCGCCGATGAAGAACTGCTTGGCGATGATGGACGCCAGCGCCCCGTACAGGTAGAAGTCGTACCACTCGAACACGGTGCCGAGGGAGGAAGCGAAGATGACCTTGCGTTCCTCCTTCGTCATCGGCGTGGCCTTGCCGTTGCCCTTGCCCCCCAGGTTCCGCGGATCCGCGGTGCCAGATGTTATAGCCATGGTTATGTCTCCGTTATGGGAGCACGCCAGCTGTACGTGCTCCGGATCGTTGGATTGCCATCCGGGTGGTCCCGGTTATGAAATTGGCACGATCGACTTTGCGCGCCGAAACTTACGCGATTCTTGCGCGAAACTTACACGAAGCTTACATCCGGATAGCCTCCCAGGAAGAATGTGAACGACCGTGCTTAAACCCGCCGCCTTGTGCTATGCTCGAACGAGAACATCACACCAACAAGGAGGAGACACTCATGCTTGATGCCGTCATCGTTTCGACAGCCCGTACCGCCCTGGCCAAATCGTGGAAGGGCGCCTTCAATATGACCCATGGCGCCACCCTCGGCGGCCACGCCCTGGCCGCCGCCATTACCCGCGCCGGCATCGAGCCGGGCGAAGTGGAGGATGTGCTGATCGGCTGCGCCAATCCGGAAGGCGCCACCGGCGGCAATATCGCCCGCCAGATCGCCATCCGCGCCGGCTGCCCCGTCACCACCGCCGGCATGACGATCAACCGCTTCTGTTCTTCCGGCCTGCAGACCATCGCCACCGCCGCCCAGCGCATCATCGCGGGCGAAGGCGACATCTATGCCGCCGGCGGCGTCGAATCGATCTCCTGCGTGCAGCAGGAAATGAACATGCATATGTACCGCGAGCTGTGGCTGCGCGAGCACAAGCCGGAAATCTACCTGCCGATGCTGCAGACGGCGGAGATCGTCGCGAAGCGCTACAACATCGGCAAGGACCGCCAGGACGAATACGGCGCCCGCAGCCAGCAGCGCGCGGCCGCCGCGCAGGCCGCCGGCCTGTTCGACGCCGAGATCGCGCCGATGACGACCGTGATGGGCGTGGCCGACAAGTCCACCGGAAAGCTGGGCACCCGTGAAGTGACCATCGCCGCCGACGAAGGCATCCGCGCCGACACGACCCTGGAAGCGGTCAGCAAGATCCGCACGGCGCTGCCCGGCGGTGTCGTCAGCGCCGGCAATGCCAGCCAGTTCTCCGATGGCGCCTCGGTCGCCATCGTCATGAGCGCGCAGGCCGCCGCCGCCAAGGGGCTGCAGCCGCTGGGCATCTTCCGCGGCTTCGCCGTGGCGGGCTGCGAGCCGGACGAAATGGGTATTGGCCCCGTCTACGCCGTGCCCAAGCTGTTGAAGAAGGCCGGCCTGACGGTCGACGATATCGGCCTGTGGGAACTGAACGAAGCCTTCGCCGTGCAGGTGCTGTACTGCGCCGATAAGCTGGGCATCCCGATGGACCGCTTGAACGTGAACGGCGGCGCGATCGCCGTGGGCCACCCCTACGGCGTGTCCGGCGCGCGGCTGACGGGCCACGCCCTGCTGGAAGGCAAGCGGCGCGGCGTCAAGTACGTCGTCGTCACCATGTGCATCGGTGGCGGCCAGGGCGCGGCCGGCCTGTTCGAAGTCGTATAAAAAATCCTACAAAAACAGAGAAGGAGACGCAGTGATCAAGCATATCGTGATGTGGAAGTTGAAGGACGAGGCGGAAGGTGCGGACCGCGCCACCAACGCCCGCAAGATGAAGGAACTGCTGGATGCCTGCGCCGGCATCGTGCCGGGCATCCTGAAGCTGGAAGTGGCCCTGGCCAACCCGGCGCTGGAGGCGACCTACGACATCGTGCTGTACTCCGAGTTCGCCGACAAGGCCGCGCTCGACGCCTACCAGGTGCACCCGCAGCACGCCGCGCTCAAGCCCTTCTTCGCCGCCGTGCGCGAAGGCCGCCAATGCATGGACTACGAGGTGCAATGATGGCGACCGTCCGCACCACCCAGCAGTTGTTCGACCTGACCGGCAAGACCGCCCTGATCACGGGCGGCTCGCGCGGCCTGGGCCTGCAGATGGCCCTGGCCCTGGGCGAGCAGGGCGCCACCGTCGTCATCAGCGCGCGCAAGCAGAACGAGCTGGATGAAGCCCTGGCCGCGCTCGCCGCGCAGGGCATCAAGGCGCACGCCGTCGCCGTCGACCTGGCCGCCGATGGCGCACCGGAGCAGCTGGCCCAGGCCGCCATCGACAAGGTCGGCCATATCGATATCCTCGTCAACAACGCCGGCGCCAGCTGGGGCGCGCCGGCCGAGGACCTGCCGGCGGACGCCTGGGACAAGGTGATGAACCTGAACGTGCGCAGCGTCTTCCTGCTGTGCCAGGCCGTGGCGAAGCGTTCGATGATCCCCCGCGGCCAGGGCCGCATCATCAATATCGCCTCCATCGCCGGCCTGGCCGGCAACCCGCCGGGCACGATGAAGACCATCGCCTACAACACGTCGAAAGGCGCCGTGGTGAACTTCACCCGCACGCTGGCCGGCGAATGGGGCGCGCACGGCATCAACGTCAACGCCATCGCGCCGGGCTTCTTCCCGTCGAAGATGAGCGCGGGCGTGCTGCAGGCCATGGGCGACAAGTTGATGGCCGAGGCACCGCTGGGCCGCCTGGGCAGCGACGAGGACCTGAAGGGTGCCGTCGTGCTGTTCGCCTCCGATGCGGGGCGCCATATCACGGGCCAGATCCTGGCCGTCGACGGCGGCGTATCCGCCGTCTGAACGCTTAGAATTGACAAGGAAAACATCGATGACGACTACATTCAAACGCATGGTCCTGGCCTCGCGGCCGCAGGCTGAAGTCACGCCGGACAATTTCCGCCTCGAGACGGTGGAAGCGCCAACCCTGCAGGACGGCCAGGTCCTGGTGCGCAACCACTACCTGTCGCTGGACCCGTACATGCGCGGACGCATGAGCGACGCCAAGAGCTATGCCGCGCCGCAGCCCCTGGACGCGACGATGATCGGCGGTACCGTGGGCCAGGTGGTGGAATCGAAGCACCCGAAATACGCGGCCGGCGATTTCGTCGTCGGCATGGCCGGCTGGACGGAGCTGGCCGTGTCCGACGGCAGCGACATGCGCAAGATCGACACGACCCACATTCCCCTGTCGGCCTACCTGGGCCCCGTCGGCATGCCCGGCATGACGGCCTGGTATGGCTTCACGCAGATCATGCAGGCCAAGGAGGGCGAAACCATCTGCGTGTCGGCCGCCAGCGGCGCCGTCGGCAGCGTGGTGGGCCAGCTGGCCAAGTTGAAGGGCTGCCGCGCCATCGGCATCGCCGGCGGCAAGGACAAGTGCGACTACGTGGTCGACGAACTGGGCTTCGACGCCTGCATCGACTACAAGGCGGGCAACCTGCGCGCCGACCTGAAGGCGGCGGCACCGAAAGGCATCGACGCCATCTTCGAGAACGTGGGCGGCGAAGTGTTCGACGCCGCGCTGGCCCGCACCAACGCCTTCGCCCGCATCGCCCTGTGCGGCATGATCGCCGGCTACAACGGCGAGGATATCCCGCTGCGCAACGTGCGCCAGCTGCTGACCAACCGGATCACGCTGCGCGGCTTCATCGTCAGCGAGCACATGGAACTGTGGCCGCAGGGCCTGCAGGAACTGGGGACCCTGGTCGCCACGGGCAAGCTGAAGTACCGCGAGTCCGTCGCCGAAGGGCTGGAGCACGCTCCGGATGCCTTCATCGGCCTGCTCAAGGGCCGCAACTTCGGCAAGCAGCTGGTCAAGCTGATCTAAGGAACCGCTGATTTATTCATGGCGGCGATCTTCGCCATGAGAAAACGCGCCCAGCTGCGCCACAAATGCCCCGCCATACCCCGGTATGACAGGGCATTTGCGTCTTGCTGGACACGTTTTTCAAGAC
>Ga0209913_1000740_pt1 | contig 24109 bp, 21 predicted proteins | sample PersoiDNA2013203_FD_185805 | JGI IMG/M metagenome (GOLD analysis project Ga0209913, IMG submission 185805) | Permafrost soil microbial communities from the Arctic, to analyse light accelerated degradation of dissolved organic matter (DOM) -... | ecosystem: Environmental > Terrestrial > Soil >... | reverse complement strand
GGTGGACCTGGGTCATGCGCACCTCTTCATCGTCGCGCAGGAAGCGCACACCGCTGGCGTCGATGAACAGGCTGCGCTTGATCCGACGCCCGCCGGACGCCTGCATGCCGCGCCAGTTCTTGAACGACTCGGACATCAGGCGCCAGGTCGGAATCGAGACGATGGTCTTGTCGAAGTTCTGCACCTTGACCGTATGCAGGGTGATGTCCACCACGTCACCGTCGGCGCCGACCTGGGGCATTTCGATCCAGTCGCCAACCCGCAGCATGTCGTTGCTGGTCAACTGCACGCTGGCGACGAACGAGAGCAAGGTGTCCTTGTAGACCAACAAGATCACCGCCGACATCGCACCCAGGCCGGACAGCAGCAACAGCGGCGAGCGGTCGATCAGGGTGGCGACGATGATGATCGCGCCAAACACGAACAGCACCATCTTCGCCAACTGCACATAACCCTTGATCGAGCGGGTACGCGCGTGTTCGGTGCGCGCATAGATGTCGAGCAGGGCGTTGAGCAGCGCGCTCATGGCCAGCACCATGAACAGGAGGGTGAACGCCAACGCCACGTTGCCGATAAACAGGGTCGCGGTCTTGCTCAGGTCCGGCACCAGGTACAGGCCGAACTGGATCACCAGCGACGGCGTCATCTGCGCCAGGCGGTGGAAGACTTTGTTGTGGCGCAGGTCATTGAGCCAGTGCAGGGCCGGTTGCCGCCCGAGCAATTTGACCGCATGCAGGATGAGGTAACGCGCCGCCCGTCCGAGCAACAGGGCCACCACCAGCAGCACCAGCAAGCCCAGGCTGGAATGCAGCAGGGGATGTTCGTCGAGGGCGCTCCAAAGGTCTTTGACGTTGAGCCAGAGCTGTTTGATATCCATGGGTGAAACCGATTCTTCTGTAAGACAAGACCGGGCGATTAGAGCATTTAAGTGCCGCAACATTGGCGTTACGGACAAACGCCTTAACAAAAAAGCAGCTGATTAGCGCTGTTCGCGTAAAGAAACTCGGTTTGGACGCCCGAAACCGTTACCCTATGCAGCTGATATTTTGTATTTCTTCGAGGTAGCACCCGTGTTTTCCCAATTCGCCCTGCACGAACGCCTGCTCAAAGCCGTGGCCGAGCTTAAATTTGTCGAGCCTACGCCTGTGCAGGCAGCGGCCATCCCGCTCGCGCTCGAAGGGCGTGACCTACGGGTGACGGCTCAAACCGGGAGTGGCAAGACTGCCGCTTTCGTCCTGCCGATTCTTAACCGCCTGATCGGCCCGGCTAAAGTCCGCGTCAGCATCAAGACCCTGATCCTGCTGCCGACTCGCGAGCTGGCCCAGCAGACCCTGAAGGAAGTGGAACGTTTCTCGCAGTTCACCTTCATCAAGTCCGGCCTGATCACCGGCGGCGAAGACTTCAAGGTCCAGGCCGCCATGCTGCGCAAAGTGCCGGACATCCTTATCGGCACCCCGGGCCGCATGATCGAGCAACTCAACGCCGGCAACCTCGACCTCAAGGAAGTCGAAGTGCTGGTGCTCGACGAAGCCGACCGCATGCTCGACATGGGCTTTGCCGATGACGTGCAGCGCCTGGTGGCTGAATGTGTGAATCGCCAGCAGACCATGCTGTTCTCCGCCACCACCGGCGGTTCGACCCTGCGCGACATGGTTGCCAAGGTCCTGAACAACCCCGAGCACCTGCAGGTCAACAACGTCAGCGACCTGAACGCGACCACGCGCCAGCAGATCATCACCGCTGACCATAACGTCCACAAAGAGCAGATCCTCAACTGGCTGTTGGCCAACGAGACCTATCAGAAGGCCATCGTGTTCACCAACACCCGGGCTGCGGCCGATCGTATCTACGGTCGCCTAGTGGCGCAGGACTACAAGGCGTTCGTCCTGCACGGCGAGAAAGACCAGAAGGACCGCAAGCTGGCGATCGACCGTCTCAAGCAAGGCGGGGTGAAGATCCTGGTCGCCACCGACGTCGCCGCGCGCGGCCTGGACGTCGACGGCCTGGACATGGTCATCAACTTCGACATGCCCCGCAGCGGCGATGAATACGTACACCGTATTGGCCGCACCGGGCGTGCCGGCAACGATGGCCTGGCGATCTCACTGATCTGCCACGGTGACTGGAACTTGATGTCGAGCATCGAGCGCTACCTCAAGCAGTCGTTCGAGCGCCGCACCATCAAGGAAGTCAAAGGCACCTACACCGGGCCGAAGAAGGTCAAGGCGTCGGGCAAGGCCGTGGGCGTGAAGAAGAAAAAAGTCGACGCCAAGGGCGACAAGAAAAAGGCCGGCGCCAAGTCGCCGACCAAGCGCAAGATCGCCAACCGGCCGAAGACCGACAACCTGTCGTTGGTCAGCAAGGACGGCATGGCGCCACTCAAGCGTCGCAAGCCGGAAGCGCCAGCTGCCGAGTAAGGCTGGGCCGCTATAAAAAAACCGGACGTTGTCCGGTTTTTTTTGCCTTCAGTTTTTTGTTTTGGCCGCCGCTTCTTTCAGTTCTTTGAGGCGGGCGTCGATCAATTGGCATTTATCCGGGAACTCCGCGCTTTGCGTGTCCAGGTCCATCTTCTGCAGCTCGTCGTTCATCTCCTTGGCCTTGCTCGGGTTCTGCTCGGTAAGCTGAGTGACGGCCTTGGCCAGTTCTTCGCGCTTGATGGTGGCTTCTTCGGGGGTGCAGGCCCAAGCGGGCAGGGCAGCGAGTAATGTGGCGGCGATGCTCAGGTTTATCAGGGTTTTCATGATCGGACCTCCTTGGCGGTGATGCTCAGTTGAGGGGGTGAACGTCTGGAAAGTTCAGCGCAATGACGCCTGTCCATTCGGCTGAACGGCCAGTGACGTCGCGTGTCACACCTCTAGACGGGTTACTTTTCTTTGGCCCGCAGGAGGAATCAGGATGACGACTTACAACTGGGATCTGATCGAGCGTCTGCTGCATGAAGTGCAGAATGGCGAGGGCAGCTTTGCCCCGCGCAAATACGCCGAGGAGGAAGCCGCTGATAAGGCCACCGCGGGCGAGTCCACCGGCAATCTGGATGCGCTGAAAAAGACCGCTGCGGATTACGAGGCGCTGTTGTTCAAGCGCGGGTTTATCGAGTCACGTCCAGAGGACGAGGGTGGCAGTGGTGAGAACTTTGTTCTTACGCCGCGAGGTGCCCAATTGCTGGCGTTGATCGACAGCTCAATACCGGGCAACGATCACCCGCGTCAGGTGCTGGATGAGCAGGCGGATGCGCTGGAGCCAGTGACGTTTGATGACGTGGCGTCCAAGGCGGCGATTGCCTGAAGGGCATGTGGGAGCAGTCTTGCTCCCACGTTCTAGTCAGCGGCGGCTTTGAGGCATTTGAGCGCCTTGAAATCGCTGCGCACGCCCTCGATTTTGTGCGACAACTTCTGGCGTTGTTGTACGGTGCTTTGCGCCATCAGATCCACGATCAGGCTGCGCGCTGCTGTTTCTGTCTGGGCATAGGCCTCCCGATATTCCGGGGTCCATAAGCCTTCTCGGTCCACCAACAATTGTTGCATTTTTTGCGCAAAGTCAGCGTCGTGGCGTTGTTGCACTGCGTCGATGAACTGCCCCTGCCAGCGGGCGCGGTTGCCGAGCCACTGCTGGTTCTGTTCACCCAGCTCCGCGGACCAGGCCGTCACGCGTTGCTGCTGGCTGGCGCTGAGCGGCCCGATCCATGCGTCGAGGCGCTTGCTCATACGCTCGGCACGCTCCTGGATCTGTTGCGGCAGGGGCGGTTTCAGGTATTCGTCCTGTCGCTTGCGCAGGTCTTTGGCCAAGGCGTCGTTCATGTCCTTGACCTGCTGGTCGTCCAGCCCGCGCAGTAAGTGGACCGCCGACGGGGTGATCGCGCGCGCGATCTCGTTAACCGCCTGTTTGGCTTCGCCGGTACGGCTCAGCAAGGCGCTGTCGCTGACCTGATGGTTATCGACCATCTGTTGCAGGCGGTCGAGCCAGTCCAGATAACCCGGTAACTGCGTGGTGCAATGCCAGGCCAGGTGCTGCTGGAGTGTGTCGTTGAACCAGCGCTTCTGCCCGGCGTTCATGTCCAGGTAATCACTGAGGGTCCACGGGATGATCACATCGAGATTGCGATAGGCCAAACCCACACGGTTGCAGCCGGCAAGCACCAGGCTCAGGATCACGAATGCCAGCAGAAATTTGAGCCGACGCAGCATGGCAGGTCCTTGCGCAGAGGGGGTTAACGTATGTGAACCCGCGCGGGGTGCGACAGTTCAGCCCATCAATAAAACGTCCGCGCGGCCTTCAGGGTCAACAGCCCATCGCATTGCGAATTGTGTCCGGAGTAGGCCGAGCAGTCGCCGCCGTTGAGGCTGGAGTCGCTGTAGATCAGGTCAAGGTCAATGCCCTTCCACGCCCGTGAGAATTGCACCGACCAGTCGCTGAAGCTGCGAATCGAGCCGCTGTCCACCGAGACCGGGCTACCCAGTTGGTGCGTCGTGTACTTCATGCTGACGCCGATGCCGAAAGGCTGCGTGCCGCCAAGGTCGGCGAATAGGGTGCTGTCCTGGCGGTCGGGGTCATTGCTGAAGGACGCGCCGAAGCGATTGCCCAGCAGGTTCAGGCCGCCGTAGATCTCCTGGCTGTCGAGGGGGCTGAGCGAGGGGTAGCTGTAGTGGATCAGTCCTACTTCGTAGCCCAGCGTCTGGTCGAAGGGGTGCTTGAAACCCATGTATGAGTCGACTTCGAGGTTGCTCGCCGAAGACAGGCCCATATTCGGCGAAAACTGGCCGAAATACAGGCCGCTGTCGTGGCTCAGGTCGAGGCCGCCGTGGAAGGCGTCGCTGCCCGGCGAGGTCGGCTTGACCAGGCCCTGGGCCATGCTGCGGCTGGGCGTGGTGCCCAATTTCAGATCGAAGTCGCCCAATTCGCGCTGGAAAATTTGCGCTTCGGCCAGAGGGCTCGCGGCGAGGGCGCTGAGCAGGAGAATAATGGGTTTGAGCATGCTTCACTCCATGAAAAGCGAGGAGCAGTAACGGAAGAAATCAGGCGGATGCCCGTGCTAGACGCGTGCAAGCATACCGGCGAATGCCAGGCGCTGAGGCCCGTTCGTCGATTTTGTGGAGCTGGGGGTGAGGCAAGAGGGTGTTTCGGACTCTAGTCCTAGCGCCTTGCTGGCAAGACGCTTAGGGACCAGGTGTATTGCGCAGTCAGCTTACTTCTTGCCCAGGCTGATCTGTTTGGACGGGCCGAAAGTCTGGCCGCTCACGCCCTTGGCAATCTGCTGGATTTCGCCGCCGGACTTGAGGAACGCAGCGATCTGGCTGTTGATCGACTCGCTGGTTTCGACGGCGGGAGCTGGCTTTGCTTTGCTATTGGATGCTTTTACGCGCATGGCGGCCACTAACCTGTAGAAAATTAACTTGGCCAGGCATGGTACAGGAAATGCTTGACAATTGCTTGGTAAATATCCTCTGGTATTTACTGTGATGGCTGAAATAAGCAAGGTTTGTCGTCGAAATAAGCCTCTAACTTGCTGTTTTAACTCGAAACTACGCGGCCTGCCGGGTGCCGCAAGCGCTGCGAAATTCAGCCGACTGATCAGACGAGCGGGGCGGTGCCAGTAGAACGCCATGCGAAGCCCGCGATTTTTCAGGCGCGCGCGCGTGCCGGGCGCAACTCGGGTAGAATGCCGCCCACGCAATGAGGGTATTGGAAATGGCTTTAGTCGGGCGCTACAACAGCTTGCAAGTGGTTAAACACACTAACTTTGGTTTGTACCTGGATGGTGCGCAAGACGGTGAAATCCTCTTGCCTAATCGGTATATCCCCAAAGATATTCCCAGTGAAGATGAAGACTGGCTTAACGTATTCATTTACTTGGACAGCGATGACAAACTTATCGCCACCACTGAAAAGCCCAAAGTTCAAGTCGGCGAATTTGCCAGTTTGAAAGTCGTCGAAGTCAACAGCATTGGTGTTTTCCTCGATTGGGGTTTGCCCAAGGATCTGTTGCTGCCGTATTCGGAAGAAAAGCGTCAATTGACCGCTGGCGAATATTGCGTGGTGCATGTCTATCTCGACAAGCACACCAAGCGCATCACCGCCACCGCGCGTCTTGACCGCTACCTGGACAAGACGCCCGCCAACTACCAGGTGGGCCAGGAAGTCGACCTGCTGGTGGCCGAGGCCACGGACATGGGCTTCAAGGCGATCATCAACAACAAGCACTGGGGCCTGATCCACAAGAACGAAGTGTTCAAGTTCCTGCGCCCGGGCAAGGAAGAGAAAGGCTTTATCAAGGAAATCCGCGCCGACGGCAATATCAGCCTGAGCCTGCAACCGGTCGGCCAGGAAGCGGCCTCCAGCCTCAACTCGAAGATCCTCGCCAAGCTGCGTGAAAACAACGGCAGCTTGCCGGTCAGCGATAAAAGCGACCCGGCGGTGATCAGCAACTTGTTCGGCGTTAGCAAAGGCAACTTCAAGAAGGCCATTGGTGCGCTCTATAAGCAGGGCCAGATTGTGATTCACGCGGATCGTATTGAACTAAGCTAAGTGCGGTTTGCTCTTCTGTAGGAGCAAATCGCTCCTACAGAGGCTGTGCCGATGCCCCGCAAATCCTTGTTCGCTTACCTCGGCACCTTGCTCGCCTTTCTGGTGCTCGACGGCCTCTGGCTCGGTGTCCTCATGGGCCCGACCTACAAATCCCTGCTGGTGCTCGCTCGACGCGAACAAACTCGCGTGCCAACGCCGGTGATTGCTGGCTGACCGTCGTAGCGGGGCGCAACAACACCGCGCCCGCCAATAACAGCCCGCAACCGGCAATCACCAGCGCCGGTTGCAGGCCGTCGCTCAGGTGATTGCTCACCGATGCGAGCAACGGGCCGCTCAGTTGACCGATCGCGAAGCAGGCAGTCAGCACCCCGGTGCTGCGCTGATAGCCGTGCGGCGCCACCTCCCGCAAGCGCGCCATCACCAACTGCATACACGCCAGAAAAGGCCCACCGCACAGCAACACGCCCAGCCCCAGGCCCCAGCCGTTGCCGAGCAAGCAGGCAAACACGCCCGCCGCTTGCAGCCATAAGGTTGTCATCAGCCAGCGACGGGTTGTGTTCGCGGCTTTGCGGCGCAGGCTCGCCACGACCACACCGAGCGCAGCCGCCAGGCCAAAGCATGGCCAGAACAGGTCTGCCTGCCAGGCGCCCTTGAACTGCGCGCTGGACATCTGTGACAGAAAGGTCGCCGGAATGATGTAGCCAAGGCCGAACAGAAAATAAATCCAGCCCAGGTGCGCGATGCTCGCATTGCTGTCCGCGCCGCTGATGGGCGCGTCAGTGAGGCTCGGTCGAGGCAGGAAAGGCAGGATCGCCAGCAGCATCAGCAGCGCCACCCCGCCGTAGACCAGCCACAGCGTCGCGGAGCTTTGCCCCAGCAGGTTCGAGCCCAGCGCCAGCAGGCCGGTCAACAGAATCCCCAGGCCCGGCCCGGCAAACACCAGCGCGCCCAAGCGCGGCCGCCCGGCGGCAATCGCCAGCGGTTGGCTGAGGCTGGTGATCATCACCAGTGCCCAGGCGCTGGCCACGCCGGTGCCGAAGCGCAACAGCAGGTGCGGCCAGAACCCGTGGGCCCAGTACGACGCCAGGGTCAGCAGCACGCACAACCACAACCCGCCGTACAAACGAGCGCGTACATGCTGATGGCTGCGGGCAAAAATCGAATCCACCGCACCGACGAAGTAGCCCAGGTAGTTGGCGGCAGCGATCAGCCCGGCACCTGTCAGATCGATCTGTCCTTCGCTCAGTAAATGCGGCATTTGCGGGGTAAGGGCGAAGCGGCCAATGCCCATAGCCATCATCAAGGCGATAAAGCTGGCAAGGAGACGAATCAAGGGGGACATGTTCAAGGTTTCCTGCGGGAAAGCGAATGACTTGCAGGCTAAGGTGGATTGATGTTCTGTAAAAATGAATAATAGTGATCAACTTGTTCAGGTTTGGAGAAAGGTATGGAGTTCAGTCAATTGCGCATTTTCCAGGCCGTGGCGGAAGAGGGCTCCATCACCCGCGCTGCCGAGCGCTTGCACCGCGTGCCGTCGAACCTGTCGACCCGGCTCAAGCAGATGGAGGAACAACTGGGCGTCGAGTTATTCGTCCGTGAACGTCAACGCCTGCAGCTTTCCCCTGCGGGCAAAGTGTTGCTGGACTACAGCACTCGTCTGCTGGCGCTGCACGACGAAGCTCACGGCGCCGTGCAAGGCGGGCAACCGGCCGGCGACTTTGTGTTGGGCAGCATGTACAGCACCGCCGCGATTCACTTACCGAAACTGTTGGCGCGCTATCACAAGGCGCATCCGATGGTGAATTTGCAGGTGCAATCGGCGCCCAGCGGGGAGTTGCTGGAAGGCTTGATCACCGGGCGTCTTGACGCTGCGCTGATAGACGGCCCGCTGACCCTCGCGTCGCTGGACGGCGTGCCCTTGTGCGACGAAAAGCTGGTACTGATTTGCGAAGCCGACCACCCACCGGTACATGGTCCCCAGGATGTTGCCGGCCGTGCGGTATTCACCTTCCGACGCAGTTGTTCCTATCGTAGACGTTTGGAAACGTGGTTTTCCCACGAGCGCGTGGCCATGGGCCGCGCCATTGAGATCGAGTCTTATCAGGGCATGCTCGCCTGTGTGATCGCCGGTTCCGGCGTGGCCCTGATGTCCGAATCCATGCTCGACAGCCTGCCAGGCAAGGACAGCGTGTCCGTTCATCCCCTATTTGGGCCTTTTGCCACTGCGACCACCTGGCTGATGTGGCGAAAGGGTATGCTCGGCGCTAACCTCAACGCATGGATCGAACTGCAGCGCGAAGGCCAGGCAGAGTTGCCGCAAGATGCCCGTGCGATTGCCTGAACGATCCGTCGGCATTTGAATCAATTCAGTAATAGTTCGTTGTGGTTTCGTTGAAGCAATGCGTAGGAGTTAGGGCTACTATCTGTAGGAAGAGGCGAACGAATTCCCGCCGACCCGCACTACCCTCAAAGGGGGCAATTATGAAAGAGAAAATCCAAAACTGGCTCCACGACCTTGGCGTTGCGCTGGGTCTGATCGAGCCCCCGCTGCAGCCGGTGCCTATTCGCACGGATGATGAGCAGCGTCGTCCACGTCGGCGGTAAACCGCAGCCGCTGGAATGCCGCAGAATTAATGTAGGCGCGGGCTTGTGTAGGAGCGAGCAAACCCGCTCCCACCATGCCTTGTACGCCACGCAAAAAAAACGGGTGCGACATCCGACGTCGCACCCGCTGAAGAAAACGTAATAGGCCGGGTGTTTGTTCAGGCCGCCCGAGCGGGCACCGTTTCGGGCCGGCGCGACAACAGGCTCACCCCGACAAAACTCACCAACGCCACCGCCAGGCTGTAGTAGATCGGCGTGTTCGCGTCCAAGCCATCCTTGAACATGAACACCAGCGCGGTCACAAAGCCCAGGGTCATGGACGTAATCGCCCCTGAGGTCGTCGCGCGCTTCCAGAAAATCGCCCCGATCAGCGGGATCAGCATGCCCCCCACCAACAGGTTGTAAGCCAGGGTCAGGGCGCTGATCACATCGTTCACCACCAGGGCGATGCCCAGTACCGCGATACCGGTCAGCATCGTGAACAGGCGATTGATGTTCAGGCTCGACTGCTTGCCGCCGCGCAAACGTGGCAGCAGGTCCTCGGTCAATACGGTGGACGCCGCCAGCAAGCCGGCGCTGGCCGTCGACATCATCGCCGCCAACGCCGCCGCAATCACCAATCCACGAATGCCATCGGGCAGCGACATTTTGACGATCGCGGCAAACGCGTTGTTGACGTTATCCAGATCGGGGATCAGCACATGGGCCGCCATCCCGATCAACGCACAGGCCAGGCCGTAGAGAATGCAGTAGAAACCGGCGAAGGTGCCTGCGTACTGGGCGACTTTTTCGTCGCGAGCGGTGAACACCCGTTGCCAGATGTCCTGGCCGATCAGGATGCCGAAAAAGTAGATCATGAAGTAGGTGATGATCGTGTCCCAGCCGATCGCGGTGAAGCTGAAGCTCGACGCCGGCAGCTTGGCCACCAGTTCGTCCCAGCCGCCGACACGGTACAGGCAGATCGGCAGCAGGATAAACATCAGGCCGACGGTCTTGATCACGAACTGCACGATGTCGGTCAGGGTCAGCGACCACATGCCGCCGATGGTCGAGTACACCACCACCACGCCACCGCCGAGCAGCACCGAAATCCAGAAGGGCAGGCCGAACAGCACCTGCAGCACGGTGCCGATGGCCAGGATCGAGGTCACGCCGATCATCAGCGCGTAGGCCAGCATGATCACCGCACTCGCCTGGCGGGCCATGGGGTTGTAGCGTTTTTCCAGGACCTGGGTGACGGTGAAGATTTTCAGCTTCAGCAACGGCTTGGCCAGGAACAGGTTCAGCGCAATGATCCCCATGCCCAGCGCTGCGCACAGCCAGAAGCCGGAGATGCCGTGCACATATCCCAGGCGCACGGTGCCGACGGTGGACGCGCCGCCCAATACCGTGGCGGCCATGGTGCCCATATATAGCGTCGGGCCGAGATTGCGCCCGGCGACCAGGTAGTCTTCGTGGGTCTTGGCGCGGCGCATGCCGTAATAGCCGAGCACGAGCATGCCGGCGGCGTAGATGAGTACGACGAATAAATCCAAAGCCATGACGGCGAGTCTCCGATTATCTTTTTTATGCTATTGGGGAGCTTGTTGTGGCGAGGGAGCTTGCTCCCGTCCGACAGCGAAGCTGGCGCCGGCTTTTTTGGGGCCGCTCCGCAGCCCAGCGGGAGCAAGCCCCCTCGCCACAACGGTCGGCCCGTACACGCAAGCCGGTTCCGGGAACACGCGAAGCAAGGTCAGGTACACCACCGAGGCCAGCCCCAATGTCACCGGCAGGCTGATATCGATGCCCTGGGCGAGGTTGCCCAGTGGCCCGACAAACTGCCCCGGCAGGTTGACGAAGCACAGCCCCACCAGTGCGCTCGGAATCCAGGCGCCCAGACCGCGCCAGTTCCAGCCGTGGCTGAACCAGTAGCGCCCGCCGCGTTCGCCGCGGGTAAACACCTGCAGATCGTCCGGGCAGTAGAAGCCGCGGCGCACGATCAGGCCGATGATCATCATCACCATCCATGGGGTGGTACAGGTGATGATCAGCACCGCGAAGGTCGACACGCTTTGCACCAGGTTGGCGGCGAAACGTCCGATGAAGATGAAGGCAATCGACATCACCCCGATCAGCAACGTGGCCTTGACCCGCGACAGCAGGCGCGGGAACACGCTGGACATGTCCAACCCCGTGCCATACAGCGACGTGGTGCCGGTGGACATGCCGCCGATCACCGCGATCAGGCACACCGGCAGGAAAAACCAGCTCGGCGCCACCGCCAGCAAACCGCCGACGTAGTTGTTGGCCGCGATGTAGTCCGGCGCCTTGACCGCGACGATGGTCGCGGTGGCCAGGCCAAACAAGAACGGGATCAAGGTGGCGATCTGTGCCGCGACCACCGCCAGCATGATGCGCATTTTCGGCGTTTCACGCGGGATGTAGCGCGACCAGTCACCGAGGAACGCGCCGAAGGAGATCGGGTTGCTCATGGCCACCAGCGCCGCGCCGATAAACGCGGCCCAGAAGCCGCTCTGGCCGAGGGCTACGGTGCCGGCGAAGTGGCTGTCGAAGGTCGGCGCGAACGCGAAGATCCCCAACAGAAACAGCAGGCTCGCCGCCCATACCGCAATACGGTTGACCCACAGCATGAAGCGAAAGCCATAGATGCACACCGTCAACACCAGAATGGCAAACACGCCGTAGGCCAGGCCCAGGGTCAGGTCGGTTTCCGGCAGGCCGATCAGGCGTTTCGCACCGCCTACCAGCGCATCCCCTGAACTCCACACCGACAGTGAGAAGAAGGCAATCGCCGTCAGCAATGACAGAAACGAGCCGATAATCCGCCCGTGTACACCGAAGTGCGCCCCGGACGACACGGCATTGTTGGTGCCATTGATCGGCCCGAACAGGCCCATGGGCGCCAGGATCAGCGCACCCACCAGCACGCCCAGCACAATCGCCCAGACACCGGCCTGGAACGACAGGCCGAAGAGCACCGGAAAGGCGCCCAGCACAGCCGTGGCAAAGGTGTTGGCACCGCCGAAGATCAGGCGAAACAGATCCTTGGGCCCGGCGGTACGTTCGTGGTCCGGGATCTGTTCGACCCCGTTGGTTTCTATCTTACGAATACTGTTTTCGTTGTTTTTATTATTCATGATCAGCTCCGATCACATTGGCTAAGGGGGCGGCAGCCCTTCCGGCATAGCGGACAAATGTTCGTGACAGGCCAGCCACAGGCCTTGTTTTTGTTGTACGTCTAACCCTTGTCGTGTGAAGACAATGGTCTCGCGTTCCTGGCTATTGAATTGCTCCCCGTTCATGCGCAGCTCGGTGGCCACGTCATGCATAAAAATCGCCACATCACCCTGCAGGCTGACAACGGCGTTGCTCGAGATGCAGGACAGCACCTCGAACCCCTCGTCCTGGCGCCAGCTGTCCCACAACGCCTGGTAGGCATCGCGACTGAGCAGCGGCTGGGGCAGGGTGTAGAACACAAAGCTGGCGTCGGCGGTGAATGCGCCGAAGTAGGCCGCGCGATCATTGCGCGCAAAGGCCGAGACCAAATCGGCGGCGGCCTGCAATACCTCGCGCGCGCTCATCAGCGGTGCACCACGCCGGGCAGTACACAGAGCATCTCGTACAGCAGGTTGGCGCCCAGCAGCGAGGTGTTGCCGCTGGTGTCGTAAGGCGGCGAAACTTCTACCAGGTCGCAACCAATCAGGTCGAGGCCTTGGCAGCCACGGATGATTTCGATCGCCTGGATGGTGGTCAGCCCGCCGATTTCCGGGGTGCCGGTGCCGGGCGCCCAGGCTGGGTCGATACCGTCGATATCAAAACTCAGGTACACCGGGCCACCCCCGACTTTTTCGCGCACTTCGGCCATCAACGGCGCGAGGGAGTGGTGCCAGCATTCTTCGGCCTGCACCACGCGAAAGCCCTGCTTGCGGCTCCAGTTGAAGTCTTCGGCGGTATAGCCCTGGGCGCGCAGGCCGATCTGTACCACGCGGTCGCAATCGAGCAAGCCTTCTTCCACCGCGCGGCGGAAGGTGGTGCCGTGGGCGATCTTCTCGCCGAACATATGGTCGTTGACGTCGGCATGGGCATCGATGTGTACCAGCCCGACCTTGCCGTGTTTCTTGTGGATCGCCCGCAGGATCGGCAGGGTGATGGTGTGGTCGCCGCCCAGGGTCATGGGGATCACGTTGTGCTCGAGGATCTCGTCGTAGGCTTCTTCAATGATGCGCACGGCGTCGAGCAGGTTGAAGGTGTTGATCGCCACGTCGCCGATGTCGGCCACCGACAGCGAGTCGAACGGTGCGGCACCGGTGGCCATGTTGTACGGGCGGATCATCACCGATTCGGCGCGGATTTCCCGCGGCCCGAAGCGGGTGCCGGCGCGCAGCGAGGTGCCGATGTCCAGTGGCACGCCGATAAAGGCCGCGTCCAGGCCCTTGGCCGATTGCAAATGGGGAAGACGCATCATGGTGGCGATGCCGGCGAAGCGCGGCATTTCGTTGCCGCCCAGTGGTTGGTGGAAAATTTTGTCCACGGGATTGCCTCATCGTTGTTGTGTTTATAGGGGGCCGATTCTGCGAAAAGCCTGGGGCGGGAAGAATCGGCAGGGGTAAATACTTAGTTCAGATTTTTCTAAACTAATGCCGGCAGGTAGACTGCTGCTATCACCTCTCCGGAGCCGACCATGGCCAACGCCTTGCCCGACCTGAAACTCCTGCGCATCTTTGTCAGCATCGTGCGCCACCAGGGGTTCGCCAATGCGCAGCACGAACTCAACTTGTCCACCTCGGCCATCAGCACCTACATGAGCCAGTTGGAGTCGGCGTTGGGCCTGGTGCTGTGCCATCGCGGCCGGGGCGGGTTCAGCCTGACCAGCAAGGGCGAGCTGTTCCATCAGGAAACCCTGCGGCTACTGGGCGAGCTGGAAGGCTTCGAGCAATACGCCGCTGCGCTCAAAGGCGAGCTGCGTGGCACGCTCAAACTCGGCGTGCTCGATTCCACCGTCAGCGACAAGGCCCTGCCGTTCGCCGAAGTGATCGGCGCCTACAGCCTGGAACACCCGGCGGTGCATTTGCATTTGTCGGTGATGAGCCCTTACGAACTGCAATTGGGCGTGCAGGACAACCGCTTGGACCTGGCCATCGGCGCGTTTTCCAATCGCATGAGCGGGCTGATCTATATGCCGCTGTACCGCGAACAGCACTGGTTGTATTGCAGCACCCGGCATCCGCTGTTCAATGAGCGGCGCATTCCCGAACAGGTGATCACCCAGCAGCGCATGGTCGGGCGCGGCTACTGGAGCCAGGCGGAGCTGGCACGCCATGGCTTCAAGCACAGCGCCGCCACCGTGGAAAGTATGGAGGCACAACTGATTCTGGTGCTGTCCGGTGCCTACATCGGCTACCTCCCCGAGCACTACGCCCAGGCGTGGGCCGACAAGGGCGACCTGCGGGTGCTGCTGCCGGCGACCTTCGGCTACCAGGCGCCGTTCTCGATGATCATGCGCCGTGGCCGTAGCCGTGAACCGCTGATCCAGACCTTTCGCGACTTGCTCAAAACCCAGCTCAACCAGGCCTGAAAAACCATGTCCAGACCCCAATGCTCCCGTTGCCTGCGGCCCGCCAGCCATTGCCTGTGCGCGCTGATCCCCAGCCTCGACAGCCGCACCCGCGTGTTACTGCTGCAGCACCCGAGCGAGGTCAACCATGCGCTCAATACCGCGCGGCTGGCGGCGTTGGGCTTGAAGAATGCGCAGTTGGTGGTGGGCGAGGTATTCGATGATCTGCCGAGCTTGTTGAACCCGCCTGGTTATCAGGCGCGCCTGTTGTTTCCCGCTGACGATGCCCGGCCGCTGCAGGCTTATGGGCAGAGTGACGAGCCGTTGTTGCTGGTGGTCCCCGACGGCACCTGGCGCAAGGCGCGCAAGTTGTTGCACCTCAACCCGCTGCTGGCGGCACTGCCCAGGGTGACGCTGGTCGAGGGCGCCGTCTCGCGCTACCGGCTGCGCAAGGCGCCGGGCCCCGGTGCGTTGTCGACGGTAGAGGCGATTGTGCAGGCGTTGCAGGTGTTGGAGGCGCCGACATCGTTTGCCGCGCTGCTCAAGCCGTTTGAGGCGCTGATTGACGGGCAGATCGCGGCGATGGGGGAAGAGGTTTTCCAGAGAAATCATGGCGACGGGCATTTGGGCTAGTCCATTTTTTGAGGCGCGGTCATCGGGGGCAAGCCCCCTCCCACAGGGGGTTGGGGCGTACACGCTATTTTTGGTGAGCACAGGGCAAATGTGGGAGGGGGCTTGCCCCCGATGGCCGCGCCACTTCACTCGCTTATTCCTATAAGCCATAAGCACCGCACTTTGCGTGATATGGCGCGCCAGGCTTTCCCGGTATGATGTTCGCCCCCGCAGTCTGGATTGCGAATACGCCATGACCTTGCAGTACCCTACAATCGCCGATTGCGTCGGCAACACGCCCCTGGTCCGCTTGCAACGCATGGCGGGTGAAACCAGCAATACCCTGTTGCTCAAGCTCGAAGGGAACAACCCGGCCGGTTCCGTCAAGGACCGTCCGGCGCTGTCGATGATCACTCGCGCCGAGCTGCGCGGGCAGATCAAGCCCGGCGACACCCTGATCGAAGCCACCTCCGGTAACACCGGGATCGCCCTGGCCATGGCTGCGGCGATCAAGGGTTACAAGATGGTGCTGATCATGCCCGACAACGGCAGCGCCGAGCGCAAGGCTGCGATGACCGCCTACGGTGCCGAATTGGTCCTGGTCACCCAGGAAGAAGGCATGGAAGGCGCCCGCGACCTCGCCGAGCGCATGGCCGCCGAAGGCCGTGGCCAGGTGCTGGACCAGTTCGCCAACGGCGACAACCCCGAGGCGCACTACACCACCACCGGCCCGGAAATCTGGCGCCAGACCCAGGGCACGATTACCCATTTCGTCAGCTCCATGGGCACCACCGGCACCATCATGGGCAACTCGCGCTACCTGAAGGAGCAGAACCCCGCGATCCAGATCGTCGGCCTGCAACCGATGGAAGGTTCGGCGATCCCTGGCATTCGTCGCTGGCCCGAAGAGTATTTGCCGAAGATCTACAACGCCTCGCGCGTGGATCGCATCATCGACATGGCCCAGCGTGAAGCCGAAGACACCACGCGCCGCCTGGCCCGTGAAGAAGGCATCTTCTGCGGCGTGTCCTCCGGCGGTGCCGTGGCCGGCATGTTGCGTTTGTCGAAGGAGGTGGAAAACGCGGTGATCGTCGCGATCATCTGTGACCGTGGCGACCGTTACTTGTCGACCGGCATTTTCGACGAACCCAACTGATGGCCAAGCACGAGAGAGGCCTGCGCTTCCAACCGACGGGCGGCAACCGGACCCCACAGATCCCCGTGGGCAAGAAGCAACGCCTGACCATCGAGCGCCTGGCCAATGATGGCCGTGGCATCGTGTTCTTTGAAGGCCGCACGTGGTTTGTCAACGGTGCGCTGGCCGGCGAAGAGGTGGAAGCGCGGGTGTTGGGCGCCCACGGCAAAGTGGTCGAGGCGCGCACCGAGCGGGTGTTCAAGGCCAGCGAGCTGCGCCGTCCGGCGCCGTGCGCGCACTTCGGCCGTTGCGGCGGTTGCAGCGTGCAGCACCTGCCCCATGCCGAACAACTCGCCCTGAAACAGCGCATGCTCGCCGAGCAGCTGTCGCGTGTGGCGGGGGTCGAACCGCAAGAGTGGGCTGCGCCGTTGAGCGGGCCGGAGTTTGGCTATCGGCGTCGCGCCCGTGTGGCCGTGCGCTGGGATGCCAAGGCCAAGAAACTGGAAGTCGGTTTCCGCGCCGTGGCCAGCCAGGACATCGTCGCCATCGACGATTGCCCGGTGCTGGTACAGGCTTTGCAACCGATCATGCAGCGTTTGCCCGGCATGCTGCGCCGTCTGAGCAAACCTCAGGCACTGGGGCATGTGGAGTTGTTCAGCGGGTCGTCCATCGCCGTATTGTTGCGGCATATGGCGCCGTTGTCGGACGCCGACCTGCTGATCCTCAAAGAATTTTGCGCTTTCCATGAGGCCCAGTTGTGGCTGCATGGCGAGGGCCAGCCCGAACCGGTCGAGCCTGACCAGGCCCTCGGCTATCGGTTGGAACAATGGGATCTGGAACTGGCGTATCGGCCGGGCGATTTTGTCCAGGTCAACGCCGGGGTCAATGCGGCGATGGTCGCCCAGGCCCTCGAATGGCTGGCGCTGCAAGCCGATGAGCGGGTGCTGGACCTGTTTTGCGGCCTGGGCAACTTCGCGCTGCCACTCGCTCGCCAGGTGCGCGAAGTGGTGGCGGTGGAAGGTGTACAGACCATGGTCGAGCGCGCGGCGCTCAATGCCATCAGCAATAATTTGCATAATGTGCAGTTTTTTCAGGCCGATTTAACCCAGTCGTTGACTGACGCGGAATGGGCCAAACAGGGCTTTTCTGCGGTACTCTTGGACCCACCCCGCGATGGTGCCCTGGAGGCTGTGCGCAAGCTCGCCACTCTGGGAGCCAAGCGCCTGGTGTACGTGTCCTGCAACCCGGCAACGCTGGCACGGGACACGGTTGAGCTGGTCAAGCAGGGCTACCGGCTAAAACGTGCCGGGATTCTCGACATGTTTCCGCAAACCGCGCATGTCGAGGCGATGGCGTTATTTGAAGCGGGCTAGGATGCCCGTTTAATCCGACTGGCCTGCATTCTCCTGGGCCGTGATCTGCCTGGGAGTGTGTGAGCTTTAGTGATAAAGCAGGTCAGCGATGATTTTTGGCGCATCAAAGGTGCGTCGTAGGGAAGGTAAGCAAGATGGTACAGGTGAGAGCACACCAGCCGATCAACACCGACGGCAGTATCAATCTCGAGGCATGGCTGGATCATGCCGTCAGTGTCGACCCGGCACTGGACCGTGAAGCCTTGAAAGCAGCCTGCGAGTTCGCTCGTGAGTCTGAACAGCAAGACAATGCGGCCAAGAACCTGTGGGCGGAGGGCACTTCAAGCTTTCGTACCGGGTTGGAAATCGCTGAGATCCTCGCGGATCTCAAGCTGGACCAGGATTCGCTGATCGCCGCCGTGCTCTATCGCGGCGTGCGGGAAGGGCATATTGCCTTGCCGCTGGTCAGCCAGCGTTTTGGTACGGTGGTGGCCAAGTTGATCGACGGCGTGCTGCGCATGGCCGCCATCAGCGCCAGCCTCAGCCCGCGCCAGTCCATGGTGCTGGGCACCCAGGGCCAGGTCGAGAACCTGCGCAAGATGCTGGTGGCGATGGTCGACGACGTGCGCGTCGCCTTGATCAAGCTGGCCGAACGCACCTGCGCGATTCGTGCGGTGAAGACCGCCGACGACGAAAAGCGCAACCGCGTCGCCCGCGAAGTCTTCGACATCTACGCGCCCCTGGCGCACCGCCTGGGTATCGGCCATATCAAGTGGGAACTGGAGGACTTGTCCTTCCGCTACCTCGAACCCGACCAATACAAACAGATTGCCACGCTGCTGCATGAGCGCCGGCTCGACCGTGAGCGTTTCATCACCGACGTGATGGGCCAGTTGCGTGCCGAGCTGCAGGCTACCGGCGTTGACGCCGACATCAGCGGCCGCGCCAAGCACATCTATTCGATCTGGCGCAAAATGCAGCGCAAAGGCCTGGAGTTCAGCCAGATCTACGACGTGCGCGCCGTGCGGGTGCTGGTGCCGGAAGTGCGCGACTGCTACACCGCGCTCGGTATCGTCCACACCCTGTGGCGGCACATCCCCAAGGAATTCGACGACTACATCGCCAACCCCAAGGAAAACGGCTATCGCTCGCTGCACACCGCGGTGATCGGCCCCGAGGGCAAGGTGTTGGAAGTGCAGATCCGCACCCACTCCATGCACGAAGAGGCGGAGTTGGGGGTGTGCGCGCACTGGCGCTACAAGGGCACCGACGTCAAGGCCGGGTCCAACCAGTACGAAGAGAAAATCTCCTGGCTGCGCCAAGTGCTGGAATGGCACGAAGAACTCGGCGACATCGGCGGCCTGGCCGAACAACTGCGGGTGGATATCGAGCCGGACCGGGTCTACATCTTCACCCCCGACGGCCACGCTATCGACTTGCCGAAGGGCGCCACGCCGCTGGACTTTGCCTACCGCGTCCACACCGAAATCGGCCACAACTGCCGGGGCGCCAAGATCAACGGGCGCATCGTGCCGCTCAACTACAGCCTGCAGACCGGTGAACAGGTCGAGATCATCACCAGCAAGCACGGCACGCCGAGCCGCGACTGGCTGAACCCGAACCTGGGCTACATCACCACGTCGCGGGCGCGGGCGAAGATCGTCCATTGGTTCAAGTTGCAGGCGCGCGATCAGAACGTCGCCGCCGGCAAAACCCTGCTCGAACGCGAACTGGCGCGCCTGGGCCTGCCCCAGGTGGATTTCGACAAGCTGGCCGAAAAAGCCAACATGAAGATCGCCGAAGACATGTTCGCCGCCCTCGGTGCCGGCGACCTGCGTCTGGCGCAACTGGTCAACCTGGCCCAGCAATTGGTGGAGCCGGAGCGGGGCAACGAACAGCTGGAGCTGATCCCGCGCAAAGCCACCGGCTACAAGCCTGGCAAGCGTGGCGATATCCAGATCCAGGGCGTCGGCAACCTGATGACGCAAATTGCCGGTTGCTGCCAGCCGCTGCCTGGCGACGCCATCGTCGGCTACATCACCCAGGGCCGGGGCGTGAGCATTCACCGCCAGGACTGCGCCTCGGTGCTGCAGTTGGGCGGGCGCGAGCCGGAGCGGATCATCCAGGTCAGCTGGGGTCCGGTGCCGGTGCTCACCTATCCGGTGGACATCATCATCCGTGCCTACGACCGTTCCGGTCTGCTGCGTGACGTGTCACAAGTGCTGCTCAATGAGCGGATCAACGTGCTGGCCGTCAATACCCGCTCGAACAAGGAGGACAACACCGCGTTGATGTCCCTGACCATCGAGATTCCGGGGCTGGACGCGCTGGGGCGGTTGCTGGGGCGGATTTCCCAGTTGCCGAACATCATCGAAACCCGGCGCAACCGTACCCCATGAACATCTGGATGAACGCAGTCTGAAAGCTGGGAGGGGGCTTGCCCCCGAAAGCGGAGTGTCAGGTACCAGATTCTTGGTTGACCCACCGCAATCGGGGGCAAGCCTCCTCCCACATTTGATCGGCGGTGTTCATACCTGATCGGAAATAGAATGATGTATTCACTTGAAGACCTGCTGCACCTGATGAGCCGCCTGCGCGATCCGAAGTACGGGTGCCCGTGGGACATCAAGCAAACCTATGCGAGCATCGTCCCGCACACCCTGGAAGAGGCCTACGAAGTCGCCGACGCCATCGAGCGCGGCGACTTCGATCACCTGCAAGGCGAGCTGGGCGACCTGCTGTTCCAAGTGGTGTATTACAGCCAACTGGCGCGGGAAGAAGGGCGCTTCGAGTTCGCCGGAGTGATCGACAGCATCACCCGCAAGCTGATTCGACGTCATCCCCATGTATTCCCCACCGGCGATCTGTACGCGCCGCTGGATGTCGCGCAACTGAGCGAGGAGCAGGTCAGGGCGCGCTGGGAGCAGATCAAGGCCGAGGAGCGCGCGGAAAAGTCTGACGCCCCCGAACAACTTTCTCTACTCGATGATGTGCCCACCGCTTTACCGTCCCTGTCCCGTGCCGCCAAATTGCAAAAGCGCGCCAGTCAGGTCGGTTTCGACTGGCCCGCTGCTTTGCCGGTGGTGGATAACGTCCGCGAAGAGCTGGATGAAGTGCTCGAAGCCATGGCCGATAACGATGCAGTGGCCATCGCCGATGAAGTCGGTGACCTGCTGTTTGCCGCGGTCAACTTGGCCCGGCACCTCAAGGTCGACCCGGAAACTGCCTTGCGCGGTGCCAATGCCAAGTTCGAGCGACGTTTCCGATTTATCGAACAGGCATTGCGCGATACGCGCCAATCCATGGAAGATTGCACCCTCGAAGAGTTGGACGCCCTGTGGGGCGAAGCCAAACGCCAGGAAAAGAATGTGTCCAGCTGCGGTTGAGCAGTTGCCTAAGTGAGTAAGCACCATGAGCCTTTCCCTTCGCGACCAGTTGCTCAAAGCAGGTCTGGTCAACCAAAAGCAGGCCAAGCAGGTCGGCAAAGACAAACAGAAACAGCAACGTCTGGTCCACAAGGGCCAGGCCGAGGCCGATGACACCCAGGCACGCCTGGCCCAGGAAGCGATGGCCGAGAAGGTCAAGCGCGACCAGGAGCTGAACCGCCAGCAGCAGGAAAAAGCCGAGGCCAAGGCCCGCACGGCCCAGGTCAAGCAACTGATCGAGACCTCGCGCCTGCCCAAGCTGACCACCGAGGACTACTACAACTTCGTGGATGACAAGAAGGTCAAGCGCCTGTCGGTCAACACGCTGATGCGTAACAAGCTGAGCAACGGCTCCCTGGCGATCGTGCATCACGCTGGCAGTTACGAGGTGATCCCGCGCGAAGCGGCGCTGAAGATTCAGGAGCGCGCGCCGGAGCGTATCGTCCAGCTCAATATCCTGACGGAAAGCCAGGTGCCGGATGAGGATGATCCATACGCCGCCTACCAGATCCCGGATGACCTGATGTGGTGAGGCTGTAAAACAACAAACCCCGCTCAACAGGCGGGGTTTGTGTTTTAGCCGGCAGTGTCAGGTTGTTACCAATCCACGGCGTAACTCATGCTGAAGGTGCGACCCTCGGCATTCGGGTAGGGCGCGCGGGCGTTGGCCTGGGCAAACATGTTCTGGTAGTTGCGGTTGCTGAGGTTGTAGACCGCGCCTTCCAGGCGACCCACCGGCAGCTTGACTGAACCCAACAGGTCGACCAGCGTGTAACCCTGGATATCGCGGCCGTTGTTGTCTTTGAACGCAGCGTCGTAGTCGGCCAGGCGCATGCCTTGCAAGCGCAGGCTGTAGTCGCCACGGTCATAGCCGACAAAGGCGGTCGTCTTGGCGGGGGAGATACGGGTCGCCGGCAAGTCGATCCATTGGCCGTTCTGGCGGGTTTCGCCTTTGGCGTAAGCATAAGTACCGCCCACCGACCATTGCTCGGTGACGTTGTACGTCAGGCTGGTTTCGATGCCGCGCACGCGCTCTTTCTGGTTCACCAGGCGTAACACGCGATCATTGGCATCGTAGAACTGAGTGACATCCGAAGTGTTTTCATACGCGGTGACGTTAGCCCGCCACTTGTCCCAATTGCCCCGCCAGCCCAGCTCGTAGCTGTCGACCTTCAGGGCCTGGGCATTGAGTTTTTGAATGTCGTAGGTGCTGTTGACGTCACGCAGGAAGCGCTGGATGTCCGGCAGGGAAAAGCCCTGGCTGAAGTTGACGAATACATCCTGGTGTTCGCTCAGGTGATACACGGCCCCGAGGTTGTAGAGGGTGTCATCGTATTTGAGCGTGCCGCCCGGCAGTGTCGCGCGATTACCGGTCTGGACGATTTCGCCGTAAGCGATGCTGTCGGCAATGTCGCTTTCGATCCACTCGCGGCGCACGCCGCCACGCAAGGTCCAGTCATCGATGTCGTAGGACAGCTGGCCAAAGATGGCTTTGGTGGTGGTCTGGATGTCCGGCCCCATTTCGAACGTGGTACCGGTCTTGGTGTAGGTGAGGCCGTTGACCCGGTATTGGTCGCCACGTTGACGTGAGGTTTCATGATCATAGTCGGCACCCCAGACCAGGTTGCCGGTCGCTGCGCCGATGTCCGGCATTTGCGTGTCGATGGCCGCTCGCAGGCCGTATACGTCCTGCACGCTGTTGTTGTCGGACACGCCTGCGCGGCCCCGGGACAGGTCGGGGAAGAACAACGCGTCGGCACGCCGCCAGTAACTTTCGACTTGCAAGCCCTGGCCGTAGAAATCCTGATCGACGTAGTTGAGGTTCACTGCCTGGTTGTGGGTGTACGGTTGATCGTCCAGGTCCAGGCCTTTTACGGCGACTGCGGTGTTGGTGATGCGTGGATTCTTGGTGTAACGGGTGTCTTGTTCGTCCTTGTAGTCTTGCAGCGACAGGCTGATTTTCTTGTCGTCATCCAGCTCGTAGCCGAAGCGACCCTGCAGGTCGTAAGTGTTGGTGTCCATGTTGCTGCCCTGGGACGTGTCCTGGGGAATGCGCTTGCCGTTACCGTCGAACTGGTCGTTGCGTTGCACGGTGTTGGCCGACAGATACCAATCCACCGGGCCGTTGCGGCCCGTGGCGCTTTGGAACGCTTCGTAGGAGAAACCTTCATGGCTGAAGTTGTTTCCGGCGGTCATGCCGATCTTGCTGCTCAACGCCAGGTCTTCACCTTTGTTACGCTTTGTGATGATGTTGATGATGCCGCCTGACGCGCCCGCCCCGTAGACACTGCTGGCGCCGGAAATGACTTCGATACGCTCGATACTTTCTGGCGCGACGCTGTTGAGCTGGCGGAAGTTGTCGCGCGTCGCGTTCTGGGACACTCCGTCGATCAGGATCAGGGTATTGCGCCCGCGAAGTGTCTGGCCGAAGTTGCTCATGCCGCCGCTGGAGGGGGAGATGCCCGGCACCAGTTGCCCGAGGATGTCTGCGACCCGGCGGCCGGCACCCGCTTGCTGGCGGATCTGCTCTTCGCTGATCACCTGCACCGAGCCTGGGATCGCCGCGATGCTGGTTTCACTGCGCGTGGCCGACACTACCGTTGACTGTAGTTGCAAGCTGGTGGGCGCGGCTTGAGTACCTTCAATCTCATCGGCCCAGGCAGGTGCGCTTATCGACCCTAGAAGCGGCAGCAGAACTGCCAGTTGAGATTTTTTCATGACCTTGCCTTTCAGTTATTAGAAGTATTGACAGAAAAACCGAATGTCTCAGGTGTTCGGGTGAACGAACGGATGGCGCGGATGCCCGGGGCGTCCTCGTCATCCTTGCCTTGGCTCAGTCGTACCCATTGGCGCAGCAGCGGCTGCCCGTGCTGGTCGACGGCGAACAGGCGGCCTACCGGCACGG
>Ga0209913_1000739_pt1 | contig 24130 bp, 34 predicted proteins | sample PersoiDNA2013203_FD_185805 | JGI IMG/M metagenome (GOLD analysis project Ga0209913, IMG submission 185805) | Permafrost soil microbial communities from the Arctic, to analyse light accelerated degradation of dissolved organic matter (DOM) -... | ecosystem: Environmental > Terrestrial > Soil >... | reverse complement strand
ACTCGTCATCGGCGACTAGTTTAGCGACGAGGTTGCCGATGAACATGGCTTACACCCCGGTTTCGACGGCCACAGCGACCGGCGCAGGAGCAACGGCCACGGGCGCCGCAGCCTGCACATTCATCGCTGACCAGGTCGCGTGCGTCGCAGCCACGCCGGCGCCGACGTTCGCGAACAGCGCAGCCAGCTGGTCGTCGGTCATGGCGCCCACGCCGTGCAACTGGGTGGCGGTCTGCATCAGCTGCAGCATGATCGGCGCCATCTGGGCAACCGAGGCTGCTTGCGGATTGGCGACGACTGCCGCAGCAATCAGGGCCGGGGCCATGGCTTCGGCGGTGGCCAGCGCGGTATCGGTGACGGTGTTCATTTGGCGCTCACTTTCTTGATGGTTTCGATCATGGTCAGGGTCGTGACGGCAGCCGTCACCTGGGCGGTCGCGGCAGTCGGGTCGGCTGGCAGCGGGCCGGTGCAGATCGGCGTCACCTGCGCATCGAGCATCGTGATCTGGTCGATCTCCGCCGGGGTCAGCTTGCCCGCTTGGCGCAGCTGCAGGGCGGCATTGAACGCCAGGCCATAGCCGGCACAGGTTTGCACGTAAGCGGCTTTGGTCGACTGCGACGTAGCGCAGCCGGTCATCGCCAGCGCGAGGATCAGGGGTAGGAATCGTTTCATTGGGGGGAACTCCGGTCGAGGTGGTAAGCGCCCAGGCCAAGGAGCGCAAGTTTGATGGCCGTAATGATGTCGTCGACGTGCGGCACCTGGAAGACGACGAGAGAAATCCAGGTGGCGAACAGCGTCATGCCGATGAAAAGCTTGATGTAGGCGTCTTGCATTTGGGGCTCCTATGCCGGCAAGGTGTCGAAGCGGGTCATGTTCCGGCCGTCCATGACAGCAATGAGAGAATCGGCGTAATGCGGATCCGTGGCGTAGCCGGCCGCAGCTACCGCGCGAGCCCAGCCGTGCCCCGTCGTCTCCTTGAAGCAGGCCGCGTACCTGGGATTGCGCCGGAAGAACTCAGCACGGTCGGCCAGGCATTCACCCCACGTGCGGTAGGCGCGGAACTTGCACACCATCGGGAAGGAAACGCCCCTGATGACTTCGTGCGTGTTGAACGCGGTGACGGGCCCGGTCCAGCTGGCGTCGGCCTTGATGCCGAAAAGGTTGTTGCCGGGCGCCTTCGCGCCCCAGCTCGACTCGAGCGCGGCCTGCGCAAGCGTGAAACTGGCCGGGATGCCACTGGCGCGCTGGCAGGCTTGCGCCGCCGGCACGAGCTGGTCGAGGAAGTCTTGAGGGGTCATTTGGCGCTCCAAAAAGATCCTTTGGCGCCAGTCGCGCCGGTATTGCCCTTCTCACCATCCCTCCCGCGCTGGCCGGTATCGCCCGCCCTACCCTTCGCGCCGTCGGCACCAACTTGTCCACTCGCCCCCTGAGCACCGGTTGCGCCCGTTTCGCCACGATGGACCGTTGTTGGATACTTGATCCCGACGAAGACCGCAGCGATGGCCACCACAAGCAACACGCGCACCATCACGTAAAACGACATCGACCATTTGTGCGGAGTCATTGGATATGCCCCCCAATTACCTTGTTGCCGATCCAGATGACCAAGCTGACCACCGCGGAGCCAAGGGTCAGCACGCCCCATCTCAACGCCTTATTGCGCTCATCTTCTAGGGCAGCGATCCTCGCGTTCTGTGCGGCTCGTGCCAAAATATCCGCCTCCTTCACTTCTTCGAGTTCGCGCAAGAGCGCTTTCTGGCCCTCGATCAGCAGGGCAATTTGGGTTTGGGCGGAGATTGCGGTCATGGTTTCTTTCAGGTTGGCCGCTTAACGGCTCGGGCAAGAAAAAGCCGCCTCGTGGGCGGCTGCGGGTGGTGCGGGTACTGGCGGGAAAATCTAGTCAACCCATGCGATTGCGGCGACTGACGCGGCATCAGCAGCCGCATTTACTGCATCTTCGTATTTCTGGCGCTTCCCGATCAGACCGCCGCTCATGGTCGCCCAGGCAGAAGCATTGGCCAGCACGCGCGAAGCCAGGTCGGCTACAGTGATGCCGCGCGCCGCCGCCATGTGCGATAGCAGGGGCACATTTGCCGAAGCGTCAGCGGTGAACGCTGTTGCCTCGACCTTCTGCTCCGGCCAGCTCGTGATCTCGTCATCGGGGTAGCCGGCGCGGATGACGGAAATGCGCTGCGTGAAAGCGACAGCCAGTTCACTAAGCTTGACCGCCTTGACCTGGTCGAGCGTTAAAGGATGCGGCGCGGTGATGACCAAGTGGCCGTCCACAAAATCAAAGGTGTGCCCGGTTGGGCGAGCCATGGCAGCTCCGAAATCTTCTAGAGAAACTTCGATAACATCGGCTGGAAGGTTGCTTCCATAGTCGAGATCCAGTGGATAGAAAGTGCCCGTGGATTTGGAGTAGCGAGTGTTCATCTTTAATATCCGATCACGATTAGTCCGCACGTACCCGATCCGGCGGTACCTGCACCGTTTTTTACCGGATACGATAATCCCGCGTTAGACAGACTATAGGCTGCAGCCAACATGCAATTTTGTGCGTACGGGATATCCCGAAGCATGCCATTAGGGAAAGCGATGGGGAAATTGAACGTGACGTTTCCACTGCCGTCAGTATTGGCCGTGCACCATTGAAGGATTAGGCCTCCCGGTAACGGCACCCAGTCGTTGCTTGTGAATACGTGCCCAACTCTGCCATTGCCGTACAGTGCCTTGAGCGCCGCCAGGATTTGCCCGTAATTGGTCTTTGACGGTGTCAGGCCACCCGCCACCACAAGGGCACGCAATTCCTCCTGAATCATATTGAACCAAGAAGCACGCTCAAGCGTCGCCGGCACCCCAGTTGCCGGGTTGCCCTCGGTCCAAAATCCTTCCGCGCCTGCGGCCTCGGGTGTCGGCAACGATGCCGCCGCCGACGGGTCATCAATTCGAAACATGTTGTTCCTTTACGAGTAGGTGAAAAACAGCAAGGTGTGAGATGGTGCAATCGCACGTAATTCACATTCCAGAACGGCGTTGCCCCAAGTAGCAAGTGGCTCGCCTACAGCCGCAGCCCCGACCCTAGAGCGAACGACTGTATTAAGCGATGTCCCGATGCTCCATGCATGTGCCCAGGTCGTGCCGCAAAGCGGCTGGCCGACACGCGACTGCCCCGCGCGTGCCGGCATGTATTGCTTAACCGTGATGGTGTAACCAAGGTTCTTCGCGAACGCGATCATGTACCCGGCCGACTGCCCGCCGATGCTTGCGAAGCGCGCCACCACCTGCGCGCGCCGCCCCTGTACCGTAGCGCTGGCGCCCGCACATGGGTCGGGCAGACCCATCGTTGCCTCCCATTCAGGGAGAAGCTGAAAAGTCGTTGTAGGCAAGGCCTCGTCGATTACATCGTTCGCACGGGAATTGTTTCTAGCGTAAATCGCGACTAGTCCGGAGAGTACTTTTGACTGGATTGCGTCAACCTCTCGAGGCCACACACGACCACTTGGCAAAAGAGCCTGCACCGCAGCTAGGTAATCAGCTTGCGAATATAAGGGGGCTGTCATCGTCAGGAATAAGTGATAGTGCCGACCGTAGGCAATTGACCGGCACTGTTGCCGATATCCGCTGTCGGTGACGTGATGATGAAATCATTGACCCCAGATACCGCCGATATTGCTGACCATACGTGTGCGATAGGGATCGATCCTCCTGGCGCGCCGTCAAGCGCAAAAACGCCAGCGATAGCCCCAGCCACCCCTGTGCGCGCTGCACTGGGAATGCCGCTGATAGAGAACGCAATCGGATTAGCAACTGGCGCGACAACATAGACCAAGGCGGTAACGGGTTGCAGTGGGACGAGGTAATTTGCGACAAGTAGCTGGTCTCCCGCGGCGACGGCTCCTCTCGGCTCGATAGCCGCGACACCGTTCACGCCCTGCGGGAATCCACTCTGCGCCGAACGAGAAACGTCGAACATTGGGTAAATAGTTACCGTACCGGCGCCAAAACCATTGGGCACGCACCATGCCCGGGTAACTCCAGGAACCTGCAGCGCCCAACGTACATAGTCTGCTTTCGCCCCGCCCTGAGGTTGGTTTTGATAGGCGAACAGCATTCGCGTACGTAGTGCCGCATTACCTTCGAGGTCCGCCCCGCCCACGAGCGCTGTGGTCACGACGCAATTTGACTGAACGCCGGAGACGGGTGACCCCAACGTCAACACAGAATTCAAGGCGGCGTTGCCAAATGCACCGAATCGTCCAGTTGGGTCTGGATCGGCCGCGACGCTTGTGCTTGCGGTTCCGCCGCCTCCAATCGTGGCAGAAGCCTGTGTGGTAAAGGTCGCGCCGTCGCCCCTGATTAACTTGGACAAGGAGGGAATCCTTGCGCCTGGAGTGCCAGTAAAAGTCACCATGCCACTGGCAGAAGTCGCTGCGATTCTGGTAATTCCAATAAGACCGGCCCACCCCTCGAGGAACTCATCGGTCGCAGTGAACGGCACCGCTTGCTTTGCGATCCAGTCGAGATAGCCATAGTGCAAATTGGCGAGGCCAGCCTGAGCGGTGCCCATGATATTGAGGTTTGAATTGCGCAGCAGTGCATCAGCGCCCGGTAGCGCAGATGCGATATCCTGCGCGACCTGACTCCGAAGATCTGATAGGGTCGGTCGAGAAAATGGCATATTAGGACCCGAAGAAAGTAACGTTTAAGCCCTGTGGAGTTGCGGCGCCAGGTGATTCGATCGCGGCCCACACGGAAGAGGAATTGAGTGCAATCACAGCGCCGCTTGCCTCGTAGGCAATGACCCGCGCGCCTAGTTGGCCTGGCCTTGTCCACTCGGTAGTGATATCGAACCGCGCCACAACGCCATCATCGATCAGCCATTTCAGCGCCTCAGAGATATAATTCTTGGCCCTGGACAGCGTCTCAGTCGTCTGTTTGGAGCGATTCAGCAACCAAAGGCGCGAACCGACGGGACTTTTCGGATCGTCGCCCCACCAGCCCCGTGGATTATTCGTTCCATCCGGGATGATGTCGTCCGGGTTAGCGACACGGTCGGTGAATAGGCTCAGCAGCACGGCAGTCGCCAAATCGTTACCAGTTGCAAGTTGGCTGCCCAGCAGGGCCCAGTCGCCACGGCTGACCGCTGGCGACCAAGTTATCGAAATGTCGCTCATTGGATTTGGCTAGAAATGTCAGTGGTCACACTGGACGATCCTGTTGAGATATTGCGAACAGGGTGGGTGTGCGTATCGTAAATGGCGCGCATCTGTGCGACCGTATGAGCGTTTGACCCAACGTTGTCGATGATGTCGCCGGTAACCTCGAGAAGTGGCGTTACCATGCGCACCTTTGTCGCCGCGTTGATCGTGACGCTTGTCGCGTTATTTACGGTGATGGGCTCACCATTTGCTTCGACGATGACACCGCCGGCTGCGCTCAAATAGATCGACTTCCCGTCCTGGCTGTAGATCATGACCTCGCCGGACTTCAGGTTTTTCGGGCGCGACTGCTGGTGGCCAGTAGCGATGATCGCTGCGTTCGACCGATCGCCACCGATGAACAGGATGACAGCATCAGCTCCAACTGGTGGCATTGAGGTAAATCCGAACTCGGCGAGACGCGGGATGCCGTCCTTGATTTCATCCATGCCTAGCTGAACCTGCTGCACTTGGACGTTGCCTGAATCGTTGCCGGTCGTGATGCGCCCCCGGCCGACGACGTGCAGCAGTCTTTGATAAAGCCGTTCGATAGATTCGATCATGTGGCTCCCCGGGGTTGAACATCCGCGAAGCCGGGCAGCAGTACAACCGGCTGAGGCAAGAACGCATCAGGAGGCATGAGAACTAGATCCGCCGTCGTGCCGCCGGACATGTTTCGGCTGTATGTCACTTCACTGATCAACCACTTCTCGGATGCGAGTTTCAGCGCCGACAGCGAGATCGGCACCAGGGTGTTCGGGGTCCAAAGGGTGCCAGCGGAATCGCGCCAATTATCCACGGTCACATGCAGGGCGTTCGACCTACCAAGTCGACGTGCGACCTCCCAATTGACGCGCTTATGAAGTACGTCGAAACCCAGACTATCTCCCGCTTCTGCGATGACAGCGCGACGCCTGTGGCGAATGACGTTTGGGTCGTTCGCAGTCGCCTGCAGGTTGCCGCCGTCGCCGACATCTAGAAAGGTATCAAAAGATTGAATGAAGCCGTAGACCTCTGAAAAACGCTGATCCATCGAGTATTCGATCCGCGCGCGCTGCACATTCTTGCCCTGCTCGAGGCCGCTGGCAGCTTCCTCGGTGCCGACACGGGTAAGCAAGAGATTGCCGTCCGCTTCCTCGTACGCCAAAAGGGCCGCGAACCGGCAGAGTCGCTCGATGATGCTAAACGGCGTCTCGCCAAGAATCAGGTTCTGGACGGGAATGGTCGGGCTCTTTTCCGTCACATTCGAGCTAACCGTGATCTTATCGTCAGGCCGGCCATCGGAAAATACGCCGTAGGGCTCGGCAAGCTTAGATGCGATGTCGAGTACCGAGGAGCCGGATATCTGACCACCCGGCCACTCTGCAGAACAATCGACCAAGTCGGCACATTTCCCGCGGCCGCAGACCATAATCGAATGCTGGTTTCTATCAATCATTGGCGAAACGCGGTCGACATATCCCGTTAAGACGACGTCATCGCCCAGCTTCACGACACAGGAATCGCCCGAATTGACAACGAATGCATCGATCTCATCGGGATAAAGCTCGGTCATCTCAATTTCAAAATCGCCGGGAACTCGCTCAATTCCTCGAGTTACGCGCACGCTCGACCAACCAGAGAGCTGGTAGCCGCCAACAATCAGGGTGAGGTCTTCGGTCATTTTGACAGGGCCTTGAATCTTGTCGGCATAAACGCCGGGTGAATAGCTGCAGCCTGGGCCAGCAGCCCATCGCTTTTCGATGCATCCCGGTATATTCTTTGGGCCAGTGCGAGCGCTGGCATTGCGGTGGCGCTAGAAACAACTGCAACGGTAGGTAGCCCAGCGCCCCTCCTTGTCAGGTCGGCCGACACCGCTGCACGCAAAGCACGCATAGCGGAATATGTCGCATCGTCGTGCTGGTCGCCGGCGAGTAATATCTCGGCATCAAGTGCAGCACATACTGTGGCGCGGATCGCTGCGGCATCAATCACCGAAGATGGCTGGTAAATCGCGGAAGCGCGCGCTATCGCCACCACCGCAGCCCGGCGCATGACGTCGATTGCAGCCGTCTGCATCGATGCCATGGCCAAGCCAGTCGCCGATGACGGTGTTGCATTCGTAATCGGGGTCGCGGAGAGTGCCATTAAGACTCGGATGGCGTCGGCGGGGTTTGTGGCGCTGGCAGCCACTGCAGCCGCCAGCGCTTGGACTGCCACGGCAACATCGTTCGGCGTGCTCATAGGCCCAGCCCCGACACAGCCGAGCTGAGCGACGACACGGCGCTTGACACATTCGTTCTCGACACGGACCCCAGGGCGATCAGGCCGGTGACCGTCGCAGCGCCGCGGCTTGATGCTGCGCGCGTCAGGCCGCCGACATTGCTACCGCCGACGATCCGACCAAAATTGCCGCCGAGGGATCCCACCATGTTCGTGAGATTGGTTGCGTCATTAGCCAAGCGCTGAGCGCTCCTTGTCCACGTTTGTGTGGTCGAAACAGCCTGATTTACTACTGCGGAACCGCTTTTGAGAGCCGCTACCGCGCGCGCAGTGAAGTCGCCGGCTGCTGCGAGATCGGCGCCATCAGCCGCAGCATTGACGGCGTCAGTCGTCGATGAGTCTGCATTTGGGAACTCACGCTGCCCGGATTCGATGAAGACGAACCCAATTTCAAACATGCGCCCTTTATCCCACCGCTCAGTCACTGTCAACGAGCCGAGCAGGCTAACTGTCATCTCACCATAGGTTGGGTGAATCAAAATTGCATCCCCGTCCTGCTCGCACACGGAAATCATCCGATCTCGCTGAGCGATGCAATCGTCGCCGACGAGAAAGCCCGTCACATTGATCCGCCTGGCTGCACGGCCGAGATCCTCGACCCAGACCGTATCGCGGAAAGGATACTCATGAACGACATTACGGCGCCCAAACTGCCCTTCCCCGCCGAGCATGCCGAATGGAACGCCGCGATAAGACGCTGAGCGCAGTTGGTCCATCCACATCGCACCCGAGCCACCGACGCCACCAAGGCCAAGGTCAGCGCCGATACGCGTGACAGTGCCGAGCCTGTTTTGAATCTCGTTGGTGAGCGAGCCCAGGCCGCCCAGCGCGCTATCGAGGCTCATGGGGCGCCCATCGCAGGCATAGCACTGGCGATTCTAACGGGGGCTGCGGCACCGCTTGACGTGCGAGTTGTCGCAGTCATGCCGGGAGGTGCGTTTTTGAACTCGACCACCACGCGCTGAATTGTATCGTCCATTTTTGCTTTGTCGAATGTTCCGGTGCCGTTTTCCTGCACCGCCATTGCCGATATTAGTTTTGCAATGACCTTTGGGTCGTTACCGTCCAGATGACCTGGTCCCACCGCCTTTGTGACGGCGCTGATGTAATTCGCATTTTTTGCCGAGCTGTTGCCAGGGGCGTTGGGTGGTGACCATGTGTTCACGATTCCAGCGACGGTGTCGTTGCCGCCGCCGAAGTACTTTTTCCCTTGCAGGTTCTGTATTGCCGCAATGATCCCTGCATCGACGCTCGGATACACAGCCTCACGGCCGCCAGGCATCAGGTTAAGCGGATTGTTGCTGCGAATTCCCAGAGGCGGTAGCTGTGGCGCTACCGGCTTTGACTTATCGACTGGCGCTTGCGGCACAGCCAGCCCGATTGGCTTGATCTTACTGTCACCTGTCTGCGGAGCAGGCGGCTCGGGTGACTTAATTTTGCTCGCTACCGGCTGAGGCGGCGAAGCGCCCCCAACTGGTTTAATTATTCCACTTACCTCATGCTGCGGCTTCTTATCGGCAGGTCCGCCGATAAAGTCCGCCGTAATGCCGGCGACGACGTTTGCGATCCGATCTTTATTTTTCGATAAATATTCGGTCACGCCGTCGATAATGGGCTGCAGCGACGGGATCAGCTTATCGCCTATGGCATTCTTGACGCCACTCGCCGCGTCGCTCAATTTATTGAGCGAGCCGGTAAATTTAGCCGCCCTTTCGATCTGTTCTGGGCTCATCACCCCGCCAAGATCCTCGATGCTTTTCTGATATTCCTCAATTCCCTTTTTTCCCTTGATCAGCAAGGGGAGCAATGCCTCAAGGCCGAACGCCTGCGCAATGGTGTGCTGCGCGCCTACGTCCTTGGTCCTGGCGATCGCATCGGCGACATCCTTCAAGCTTTCAATCGCATCGATCGACCCATCTTTGGTCGTGCGGAACGAGATTCCAATCTTGCTCATCAACGTTAGAAGGGCTGGATTTCTACCCCACTTCGCATCCTGCATGGACTGGCGGATCGATTCGAGGCCGCCGGTCATTTGCTCACCCGACAGGCCGACCATCTTGGCGGCCCCACGCATGGTCTGCAGACCGCTCGTAGTCGACCCGAGCGAGCCTGCGGTGTTCTTAATTTCAAGTCCAAGCCGCGCCCATTGGGTTGTAGCGTTAGCTAGGCCTGCAATGACGCCAATCCCAGTAATACCGAGCATCGGCGCCGCAACTTTTGCCAAACTCGAAACGACGCCAGAAACCGCTTTCCCGATTACCTTCACGCCTTTGGCAACTGGATTTTTCGCGATTTCCGCACCAATTTTTTTGACGTTTTCAACGGGGCGAGCAAGACCCTCCATGGACTTGTTGATTCTCTTGATCGACGCTGTAGCCTTGTCGGTTGCCGAGATTACAATCTTGAAGTCTTTTGCCATTACGCGCCTTTGCTCATCTGCTCATTGATCCGCACCGCCTGATCATTCCACCAAGATAAGCCGCCTTCGCCGCCCCATGGAAGCCCCCATGCTTCACGGGGCCCCCATCGGTAAAAGAAAGTCAGCTCTGCGACGACATCTCGCCAGTTGTCTGGCCATCCGGATCGTAATCGGCCAAAAAATTGTTGGCCTCCGTAAAGTCGCGCCGTCCGAGTTTGCTGACAACGACGAGTGGAATCTCGGCAATTTGCGAGATCAGCGAAATCCCCTCGGCGATAGTGTTGCCTGCGCCGTAAGCAGACGCTTTCGACAACTCCCCAGCAGTCGGCTCGCGCAGTACCAGTTCTGCATAGGTGCGATCACCCAACACCACCGGCGTGCGCAGCACGATGATTTTTTCAACTTCGCTCATCACGCCTCCTCCACCGAAAAGCCTTCGAACTTGACGTCGAAAGTTGCCTCGCCCGATTTGACCTCTTGCGAGTCGACGGTCCACATGTTGCGGCCAACGATGGTTTTCCCGTTTGCCAACTCGACTGTCACGCTGACGTTGGTCATGGCGTTGAATTTCGCCACCGTCAGCCCGCCGGCATCACGAAACTGACCGGAAATCGATCCAGGGATCGGCATTTCCGAATACCCCTGGACACCGCTTGGGCCCGAGAGAGATTCGCGCTTGACGCGCGAGACGCTGTACGAGACCTCGCCAGCCAGCATATAGCTTTGCCCATCGACGGAGAGGTAAGCAACCCCGGCAAGGCGATTGGTTGTATCTGCCATTTCGGCTCCTTAAAATTGAAAATCCGCCCGAAGGCGGCCTTGATTTGATCGATCGGAATTACTGCAGGCGGAACTGGGCCAGCAGCGCGAATACGCGTAGCTGGTTAATCAGCGTGCTCGGGTAGAGCACGTCGATCCGGTTTGGGTTGGTCGCGTTCTGCTGCACGACCAGGGCCGCCTTGAAGGCGTCGCCGTTTTGCACTAGGCCTTGCGATTCCAGTTGACGGTACTGCGCGATCAGATCGGCTCGGATGACGTTTGGCGTGACCACATTCGAGCCTGCCGCGAAGCGCGTGCCGTTGGCGGCCAACTTCACGCGCGCATATTTGCTCGTGACGACTGCCTTCAGCGCGCGCAGGACGTACGCCAGCGTGAACATTGTTTCGATCTCGAGGTAGCTGCTGTCCGGCGCTCCGAATGCGTTTTTCTGGTAGGTAGTGATCAGATTTTCGATGAACACGGTGCCGTCGTCGCCGACGAAGAAGGTGCTCATGCCGTCGTACAGCATCGTGTTCCGATCGGTCAGCAGGAAGCGCGATTGCAATGGAGGCGCCAACACGCCCTGAATGGCAACTGTTTGCAGGGGGGTGGCCGGATCTGCGCGCAGGCTTGTCGCGGCAGCCCCGGCCAGGGCGGCGGCCCACAGCCAATTGGGCGTCGGGGAGTCATTGAAGCCCATGATCGAGCCATGTTGGTCGTTTCGGGTGACTCCGAAGGTGGTCTGGGCGCCAAGCGTGCCACGATAGGCTGCAAAATAGTGTCCGTAAAGCTGCGTCGTCCAGGACCAGCGGCCCGTCGAATCGTTCAGCAGCGCCTTGAGCGCGTCGAGGCTGGTCGCATCGGTGTATGGGCTGACGATGAAGTCGAAAGGAAGGCTCGACAGGTTGCCTAGCGCGGTCGTCAACGAAGGCGCCGTGGCGCCCGATGCCATTGGCGTGACGGTCACCGCCATGCCCGCTGGCATCACTTCGCCGCCGCGGGTGCCCTGGTAGTTCAGGCGTAAATCGATGTCGTTGCCGGCCGGACCCTTGTTAAGCGCAGTCAGCGTTACAGTGTTGGTCGTCGCCGAAGCGGTGACAGGCAAATTCGGTGTTGCGGCGATCGTGGCTGCGAGCGCTGCGGCGATTTGCGCGGTCGTCTGGGTAGCCAGCACGGGCTGGGCGATGCGCACTCCGCCGATATATAGATACAGGGTACCATTCGCCGACGGCACGGCGGTGACAGCGACAGTGCCAGCGGCTGCCGTGGCGCCAGGATCGTCGGCCAATGGCAGGTACCAGACCTCGCCAAAGGTATCATTGTTGCGGTACGTCTGCGTCATCAGGTGCAGCATGGACCCCGCCCCGCCGACTGCGACGGCGTCGCTCACGCCTTGCGAAATGACTGGCACGTTCGGCACGGTTCCGGCGGTGATCGCGGCAGCGGTCACCTGGCCAATAATTAGGGCGCGCTGGCTCAGTGTTGCGCTGTTCGCCTGGGAATTATCGACCTCGGCGTAGAACAACGGAACCCGGATATTGCCGGGGATTTGTTTAAACGGGATCATGCTTCGCTCCGGTCAGTTTGTGGTTGGGATTGGACAGGCACTACGTCGCCATCGCGCAGTCGCCGGATCCAGTAGTCGCTATCCGGGACATCGCGCCCATCCTGCGGAAGATAGTCGAGCAAATCCGGATCACGGATCGTGAGTCCCGGCGCTGGTTTTACGTTCATGGTGTAGTCCTTATTGAGGCAAAGTGATATCGAGCGCGCCCTCGTCACGCCCGTCGGGACCAGCGGTCCGAGGCGCTGGTGCGATTGAATCTGGGAATGGCAAGTTGGAATAAGTCCCGGTCGGATCGAAGGTGCCAATCATGTCGTTGTGCAGCTTTAAATTCTGCAAATCCGAGGCGACAGGCTGGATCGGCGACTGTTCGACCGGGTCAAATACTTCGACGACCTCAAAAATGAAGGTCATTTGTGCGCCACCAAGGTGACGGCGCCCATCCGCTGTGATGTCCGTCAGGGTGTCGACCGACATGACCCGCTGAACGATGCCAATGACGTCGTAATTCGTCAGTACCGCACATTCGATCGAGTAGCAGAGCGCTTCCAATGCATCCTGTGCCGCCATGGCTGTACTTGCCTCGACTCGCGCCTCCAGTTCGATAGAGACGGCAGTGGTAAAGCTGATCTGGCCTGGTGCGAGACCCTCTTTGCGGTCGCTCGGCGCGCGCATCAGGATGGCCGGCAGCTTCGTCGACGGCGTCTCCCAGTCGCCCGGCGAGTCGATCATCGCGCCGATTCGAGCGCCTTGCAGTGCCTTTAGCACAGCCAGTCGCACTTGCCTCCGCGCGGTTATCGCTTGATCGGCCATCAGCAGTCCAGGTTGAGCATGAGTTTGGCGGCGCCATGGCCATCAGGGCGCACCTCTTTGACAATAAACGTCTCTTTGGTGCGCGCGATCGTCAGTCGATCTCCCTGTTCAGGTAATTCCGGAAATTGCGAAAGCTGAACGCCTAGGACGGGCTGTGTGGTCGACACTCCCATTCCCCCGGCAAGATCGATGTCGCGGTAAGCTTCATCAAAAATGCCGGTGATTGGAAGTGGCCTGGTCGTGGCCGGCATGTACCATGCCGACTCCCCGAACACGCCATTGAGAGGCCCGAGCACAGCCGCATCCCAGTCGATCACGGTCAGCTGCCTGCGCGACCGCTCAACAGCACCTCAGGGCGGGTGCAGACGAACAGCGGGTAGGCGTAGGCCTCCATCTTCCACCACATACGGCGTGCGGTATCGAAGATCGGCAGCACGTATACCGGCTTGCCAGGGGTATTGACCCAGTCGACCGTTTCGCCAGGTGCATTTGCCTCACGGAAAATACCGGGGGCACCCATCGGGAAGAACTTGACCTTGTCGTCGGCGATCTTCACGGTGGAATTGTCATCCGAGCCGCGGTAGTTGACCCAAACGATACCCCCGAACTCGAACGAGCTGAACGCGGCGCCTTGGGAATTATCGCGCAGCGCGGTCGCGTCGGACCAGTTGACAAACGTGCGGATCACGTCCGGATGATTCGTGAACAGATCGTAGAAGCTGTCGCCGCACAGCGCGACAACTTTGGTGGTTGGCGTGAAGGCGCCTTGCGCTTTGCGCGCCATGGACCGAGTCAGCGCGTTGCACAACGGACGCAGCGTATTCGGAGTGCCAGCTGCGAGATTGAATGCGATCTCGGCCGCCTGGGTGATGCCGAACTCGTCGAACCAGTTGTACATCACGGAGCCGTCTTTCGGATCGAGCACCATCCCCTGCACGGCGGCGAGGCGCAAGTATTCCTTCGTGTACTCGACGCTGGCCAGCAAGCCTGTCGGTCCACTCAGGCGGCGAGCCACTTCGGTTTCCACCTGCATCAGCACCGATTCCTGGCCAAATTCACGGATGCCCTGCACCTCTTCCGCATAGACGGTGTCGTCGTGCATCAGCCGAGGCACTTCGAAGTAGCGCATTTTGCGCTTTTCGGTCGTGCGTTGGGTGCCTTCCGCGCCGCGCTGCGAGTAAGGAATCAAGGTCAACTGACCGGTGCGCTCCTCGACCGCAAGGGCCTTGGTACGGATCGGGTTCGGGTCGAAAATGTTCATCTGGCCCAGACCGACAGGCTGGAACGGGTTGCGCTGTACGGCGTCGGTCAGCGCGATCGCCGAGAACGGGTCTTGCGCGAAGATATTGAGAATGTCAGCCATTTCTATTCCTTTGGACGTAAAAAAACCGCCCGTGGGCGGCCTTATTGGTGTGGGTGGCGTTTAGCGCAGGATGATGGTTTGCGCGGCGAGCTGAGTGGTTGCTGCGATTGTCTGCGGGCCGGTGATGCCTGCCGGCCAAATCAACTCGGAGGCATTGACCTCGCACATGCGCGCCATGACGACGCCCTGCTTGTCGGCGGTAGTTACATCGCGCGCACCCCAGAGAATCGCTGCGGCGAGTTGCGAGCCATCGGATGCACCGGGGGCCAGGATGACGTATTTGCCCGAGGCGGTGATCTTGCCCAGGACGGTTCCGGCCAGCAGCTTGACGGCGCCAGTCAGTGTGACGGTATCGCGCGAAATGTGGCCGTTTGCCTCGCTGACGACGAACCCGCCGTCGTGGAGCTGCTCATACAGGGGAGTGACAGTTGGATTGCCCATGATTGCTAGTTCCTTTTACGTGGGGATTACTTCGATTGGCCGCGACGCGGATTTGCTTGGGCAAAAGCCCGGTCCCAGCTTGACGACGTCGCCTGCGAGGAGCTCATGCTGGTGGTACCGCCGGCGCCGAGGCCTGGGTTACGTGCCTGACGGTCGGGGTAGCCGCTTGATGCAACTGGCGTGCTTTCGAGAACCGCCAATGCTTCCGCACGGCCTAGCGCGGTATTAAACGCCAGATTGGCGGCCAGGGCAGGGTTCTTGGCGGCGAACTTCGACGCGAAAATTGCGGCGCAGCGGGCACGCTCACGGCGGCGGGCGGCGGCGGCCGCACTGTTGCCGCGCATTTCGCTGTCGTCGTCGCTATCGTCGTCAGCTTTCGCCTTTTTCGACTTTTTATCGTCGTCTTTGTCGTCGAGATCGTCGTCTTCAGCTTTGTCTTTGCCGTCGTCGTCCTTGTCATCTTCCTCGGCGCGAGCGCCCTTGGCGTCGCCGTCTTCGTGATCCTGGTCTTTTTTGTCCTCGTCTTCGGCTTTGGCTTTTTTGGCCGTGTCCTTGTCGTCTTTTTTGTCATCCTCCTCGGCACGGGCTTGCGAACCAATGCCCGCCAGGTGGGCGAAGCTCAGGGCGTTCGCCACTTTGCTACGTAAAGTCATATTTTTTCCTTTGGTGAAGTGACTACTAGCCCAACTCTGCGAGCAGGGAACGGAAAGCCTCGTCCGGCGCCATGACGGCGTCAGCGAAGCCAATTTCGACGCCTTGGGCGCCTAAATAGGTGGTGGCCTGCGTGCCGCGCACCGTAGCGGCTTTGATGCCACGGTTTCGCGCGACGGTATCAACGAACAACTCGCCCATGGCGTTGATATCCGCCTGGAAACGGTCGAATGCCTCTTTTGACAGCGGCAATTCGGAATGGCCATCTGCCTTGCGCGCGCCGAAGTGAATCATGGTGACCGCGACGCCGGCGGCGCTGAGGGCCTTCGAAAAATCGACGTGCATACAGATGGTGCCGACGCTGCCGGTGCCACCCGTGCGCGGGACGATGATTTTGTCGGTCGCACTGGCAATCGCATAAGCGGCGGAGTATGCGGACTCGGTCAAGATTGACCACATTGGCTTCGTGCCCCGAGCGCTGTAAATAGCGTCGGTCAGGTCGAAACACCCGGACACCTCGCCGCCAGGGCTGTCGATATCAAACACGATGGCGCGCACCGACTTATCTTCCAGCGCCATGCTGAGATTGGCGCGAATTCCGTCGTAACCTGTCATGCCAGAATACGGACGCATGGTGCCTAGCTTCTGCACCAGCGTGCCTTGCACCGGGAGGATGGCGATGCCCTGGATAACCTCGTAACCGCGGCCGGAGTCCTTCGGACCGCTAAAATCACCATCGAACTCGTGCTCGTCGTAAGCCGTCGGCACCATTTGGCCGTTCGCGCGAAAAATTTGCCCAATGCCGAAGCGGTCGGCCAGTGCTGCCATGACCATTTCCGCCTTGCCAGGCGTGATGGCGAGGGGCGTGTTGAACAGCCGCTGCGCTAGGAATGGTAGATTGTTCATTGTGCTTGCTCTTCTTCCTTGGGTTTTGCGGCTTCGGTGGCGTCATTGCCATACCAGTTAGGCGGCGGAAGCCCCTTTTCCTTGAATAATTCGACCTCGCGCGCTCGCTGCTCGATGATTTCTTCGTAATCAAGGCCCTGCTCGGCGCATTCGCGCTGCAGGGTCGACAGCCCGGCGTCCATGCCCAAGATTGCGCCCTGCTTTTCCTTAACCGGGTCGACCCAGCCGCGAGCGACGCCGAGCCAGTCGCAACGCGAATACGCCGTGCGTGCTTCGATGAAGTCTGGTGCGCCGGCCGGCAGCGGCAAGTCGCCGTTGTCCATCGCTTCGTGAAGCCAGCTGGAATACATTGGTGTCGCGCTACCGATTTTGAACTCGGTATTGCGGCGCGTAAGCGTTTTCCACGACTCGAGCAGCGCGGCGCGCGCGCTGGAATAATTCGTCTTCGACCAGTCTTGCGTGACCTGTTCGGCTGAAATACCGGCCGCCGCGGCGAACGTGCGCAGCATTTCTTGCGCGAAGGCGGAAAAGCCTGCGTGCGGGTGTTCGGCGCCGACGGAGGTGATAGATTCGCCGGGCGCCAGGGTCGGCACGCGGGCGCCGGCAAGCATGGCCGGACGATCCTTCGACCAGTCTGCGCGTAGCTGCTGGTAGTTGTTCAGCTCTGAGTCGCCGTCAAGCGCATCCTGCACGAGCGCCGGATCGTATGGGCTGGTCACGTAGGTGCCGAACGTTGCCGCGATGGTGGCGGCCTGCAGTTCGACGCCGTAGTAGCGAGCCAGCATCTTGAAGCGGGCAAGGACCGGCGTAAAGATACCGACGCCACGATTCTGACCAGCGCGGTCGCGCTCAAAATCATGAATAACACGCATCCAGCCGTCAGGGTCTTCGCGCTCCGTGCGTTCCCATACCATCGACTCCATCGCGTTATACCAGTCGTTTTGTTCGGCCTTCCGGATGTGGTAGGCGACCGGCACGCCGTGGTCGTCGATTTCGACACCGGCACGCAGGTGCTTCGTGTCCATCATCTGATACGGATTCGACAATCGGTCAGGGTCGACCACCAAAAATGAGGTGGCGTACCGCGCGCGGCCACGGCCGACACGCTCAGGCATCCAGTACGCCACCATCAGCGAGTCGCCATCGACCAGCTTGTGACGCAGTGCCAGGCGCATCTGCTGGGAGATAGTCAGCTGGCGCGACACGTCGTTGTACCGGCCGATGTCGTCGGCATACCCGCGCCAGAGCGATTCAGCGGTCCTGCGGAATTCCTCCGCCCAGACCGCATCGAACCCCTTATTGCCAGTCATGGCAGCGAGAGCGCGGTAGTCCGGATTGGCCGACAGGCGCATCGAGGCGCCAACAGTGTTGTCCAGAATTCTGGTGATGCCGCCAGCGGCCCAGCCGTCGTTGCGGACCAGGTCGCGCGAGCGCGCCACCATGCGGTCGCGGAACTGATTGATCTCCGAGTCGGGGGAGCGAATCGACGGGAGCCAGTCTCCCATTTCCTGGGTCTGCCATTGCGCGGCGTCGTATGGAAAAACACTCAACCCGCTTTCACTCAACGAGGCTGAGGCGCCGCGGTTCGCAGTTTGCGGGGTCAGGGGCCTGCCGGACGTATCGACAATCATCAGAACCTCACTCGCATTGGACGGCGGCCGGTACCAAGACCTAGTTGCGCATTCAACTTGGCCAGCCATGCACGCAGGTCGCCCATATTTGCGCGCGTGTAGGTTACTGATTTCGATCCGTCGCCTTGGGTGTATGCATACGCTTCGCCCTGCTGGCCAGAGCTCAGTTTATGGAGGGCGAGTTGCGCCTCCATTTGCCATTGCTGCAACATGGCAACGGGGATCAACGCCAGGTCGCTCGTCGTCGGGTCGTAGTTGGACATCGTCTTATTTCTTCGAAGCGGCCAAGGCGAGGATCTCGTGCGTCTTGAGACCCTCGATGTTCGCGATCATTTGGGCACGCACGCGCTCGGCGACGATCGCCTGCAGGGCCGTCATGGGAACCTTCACCGACATCCCGCCGCGCTCGATGTCGACCTCGCCGCCGAAGTCGTGCGCGTGTTCGAACGTCACTGCGCCCACTTTAAGAATGCCCATGATTTTCCTCATGCCAGCCGTTCGGCCAGCGATTTCTTGATTGATTTCACGACCGCCGGCGAGCCGGGTGTCGCATCGACCTGCTCTACCTCTTCGCCCTCCGGCGGCACATATGGCTCAGCGATGACCTCAGCACGCCGGTTCAGACGTAACCCGAAGTGCAGAAGCCCGCAAAGCGCCGCGTAGGAGTAAACCCTGCAGTCCAGCGCCTCGTTTGCACGCCCCGATGGCAGTTCCCACACCCGGTAGGTCTGACCGCCAGAAACTTTGCGTACGGAGCGCTCCGACGTTAATTGCGCGTAATAGTTGATGTCTCGGTCGGCCGGGAAGTGCATATATCCAGGGCCCGGCTTATCGATATGCAGCCTCGATCGTACCGAGTCCTTCGCCGCATTCACGCCCAGGATGATTGGGCGGAATGTCGACTTTGTACGCCGGCTCGGCTTCTTCGCCGGCCACACTGGCGAGCGCTTGCCACCAATGGCAGACTCGCCCTTGATGGCCCAAATACGCCGCCCAAGCCGCTCTTTGCAAAAATCGTAGACCTTCTGCGTGTGGTGGCCGCCGGAGTCCATGCAGACCGCCATTACTTCGAATCCGCGCCCGTCCGCCCCACGCCAGATGCGCTTCAAGTACGCATCCAGACGATTCCAGGGGTCAGGCGTCTCCATATCGCCCTCGATGGTTTCGTAGTCAATCGACCACGATTCCTCGTTTGCACCCCAACCGGTTACCTCAGCTTCGAAGCGATCGTCCTGAGTATCGACTCCGACCGTCAGCACGGCCACGCCATGAGGTACATCCGCAGCCCAGACCTCGCCTCGCGCCGCGAGCCTGTTTTCACTCAGTGCTTTGTCGCCGCGGTCCTCGTAAGCTTCTCCCAGCACCAAATTGATGAAGGTCTGGCGCAGGAGCGGGTCATCCTTGACGCGCAGCCATTCGGCTACCAGGTTGCGCCAGGAGGCATTTGGGAACAGCGAGTAGCCAGCCCAGATGTGAAAGCTCGCATGCCCCTTGAAGGGCTTCGCGGCAATCCAACTGCCGCCGGAGACCATCTCAGGCTTGTCCTCATCCTTGATAATGCAGCCGGTAACTTTGCAGACGTAATAGACCGACTCCGGAATGCCGGCGCCGTTTTCATCCTTGTCCCACTTCATGCCGTGCGGCGTATCCGGGCCACCCCATTCCAGCACTTGCATCTCGCCGCAGTGTGGGCACGGAACGTGATACTGGCGCTGGTCGCCCTCGTCGAACGATTTCTCGATGCGCGAGTAACCTTTGACCGTCGGCGTGCTGCCGATCACAATTTTTCGGTTCCAGAAGGTTTCCGAGCGCTTCACGCCCAGCGATATCTGGTCCCCCTCAGAACCGGCGCCGCCGGTCGGGTAGCCGTCGACCTCATCGAACAGGATGACGCGGGCGGTTATCCGGCGAAACCCACCCGGGCTGTTCGCCCCCACAAAGGTAATACTCGAGCCGTTCTTGAGAACCTTCTTTAGGATCGTCTGATTGCTGTCCTTGGCCTTGCTGTCGCCTGCGAGCTCGGCCAGTACTGGCGTGTCGCGCAGCATCGGCACGATTTCCGTCTTACTGTAGTCCTCGGCATCCTCGACCCTGGGCTGAACCACCAGGATTGGTGACGGATCCTGGTGCAGATAGAAGCCGACAGCATGGTCAAGAATTTTGGTATAGCCGACCCGGGCCGACTTCATCACCGAGACGACGTCGACCGTCGGGTCTGTGATCGCATCCATGATCCCGTCTTGGTACGGGAACGACCGGAAGCGGCCGGTCTGGGCGCTCGTCTCTTTCGACAGGACCGCATACCGACCCGCCCACTGACTCAGGGTCAACTTCGGCGGCGGCTGCAAGCTCTTGAGCCGAGCAATTCTCAGTTCGCGACGAAAATCAAACAGGCCTTGCGCGTATCGGCTAGATGTCTCCATCTTTGGTCAGTTCCTCGAGTGCTTCCGTGATCAGCTCCTGCAGCACGTCCTGCACCTCGGTTACCGTTTTGAGTCGATGTATCCGTGGCGCATGCTCGGCCGGTATCGACAGCAGCCGCGTGCGCACCTTGGCGTATTCCTCGCCGACGGCCTGAGCCACCGCCGAAGCCAGTACCACCAAGCCGGACTTTTGATCGTATTCCAGCTGGTTCAGCAGCCCGAGATACTTCTCCTTCATCAGCCTGGCTTCGTCGAATGTCATCTCGACTTCACCGGATGCCAGTACCCGGCGCACGGCCTGCTCGACAGATTCGCCAGCGAAAACTGTTACCTTGGTAGAATCGCTACCTCTGTTACCCGTGTTACCCGAACTGTTACCCGCTGTCGTTCCGGTAACAGTTTGAATTCCGCCGGGCCGGTGCTTAATCATCAGCGCGTTCGACGCCTCTATATCGACCTGCTTCCCCTCCAGGACGAGCCATCCGCGAGCTTTCCAACCGGTCACGGTTTTGCGACTGACGCCATGCATTTCCGCGAAGCCTGCCTGGTTGATCAGCGCCATTTGTTACCCGGATTTGAAAAGTTTTTAGCTAGCGGAAGCCCGCGAGTCTTCGTCCCCGCACTACACGACCCTCCAGGAGGGACCCGTTGCGTTTATACGACACCTCTTCGGTCTTCGGCGTCCCAGCCAGCCGTCAGCCCTGCCGCTCCAGCCAGTCGAGCTCATGCGCGAGGATCTCGGGGAACTTCTGCTCGATCTTCCTCATCAGCGCCGCGGTCACAGCGCCGTTGGCCAGTGAGTTCGGTATCGACGGTCCATATAGCTCTTGGATCGGCGTGTTGATTCGCCGCAGTCGACCACCCACATCACGCTTCTGTTTAGTCAGTGCGGCGCCAACGCGTTCGAACACACCCTTGTGGCCATTCTTCATCTTGGCAATGAACGCATGCCGGAACAACGTGCGGCCGCCCTTGACCGTAACCATCACGCCGCGTTTCGTAGGGCGTGCGCCGTAGTTGATCAGCGGGATGGGTCGACCAGTGGCTACCAGTCTCACCTCTAGGTTGCTCGGTGTTGCACGCTTGATCGAGAAGGACTTCTTGATTGCGCTCGACTTGATGTTGTAGCCTGCGTTACGGACTGCCCTACTTCCTTCTGTGCGCGCCTGGGCTGCCGTCTTATTCAGGGCGCGTACAACTGCCTTGCTGCTGGCATCACGGGCGAATCGCCTTACATCGGCGATGACATCGGCGCCGTTGGTCGTGATATCGATATTCACGATCTACCCCGAAATGTACAACTCGCCGAAACTTACCTCCGGGAGTACGATCGTCTGTCCCATGCTCGTCTGTGCCGTGCAGATGGGCGCATACCGAACGCCAGGCACCCCACCACCAATGCGCTGCGCCGAGATGCTGCCGATCAGTTGCTCGCCGCCCTGGATCATCGCATTGGCGGCCGGGTCAACGCCGTCGACAGGCGTCACCGACCACGCTGCCGACACAATGGCCTCGCCTGGCGCCAACTCATCCGAGAAGTCGACGCCGAAGATTTCGATCTCGGCGGCGCGTTTCGGGGTGAAGTTGCCTTGCTGGCCGATGTACAGCCGGATGCGCTGATGTCCGGCATTGAACGTGTAATCGGTCGGGATCGGGCTGATCAGCGAACCTGCCGAAACGGTTGCAATTGAGCCGATGGCTGCCGCATTGCCGACACGGCAGGCGATGATCGTCTGGCCGGTTTGCACAATGGCTGCGCTGGGACAGACTGCCGAAGCATTCCCGGGTTGACAGGAGATTGTTGTCATCGAATTCTGCGAAACACTGGCGCCCTGACATGCTGCCGTGGCATTGCCCACTTGGCAGCTAACAGTCGTGGTGCCTGACTGTGTGACCGTAGCGTTTGGGCCTCCCGCAATAGTGTTGCCCACCAAGCACGATACCGTTACACCGGGCGTCGATTGATTGATCGTCGCGGTCTTGGGCGCTCCCTGGTCGACGCCGTCGGCCTGCAACTGGAACTGGAACGTGTAAATGCCGTCCGGCGCGCCGCTGAATGTGAAGCCGGTGTTTTCACCCGCGTCGAGCACGCCGGCGCTTGGCCAGGTCGTAATGTAGCCGCAAATCTCCTTCGCGGCGTCAGCCGGCAGCGCCAGGCTTGGATATGCGAAGCCTGGGCCGTTGACGCCGGTCGATGGGATCAGCGAGCCGAGGACGCCCGACTGTGGCGTGCCGAGGATGCGACCGCGCGACTTGCGCTGATTAAGATTGCGAAGGCTCACGCAAAAGCCTCGTAGTAGACATCGTCAGCGGTTGCGTCTGCGTTGCGCACGCAAGTGAGCAGCACTCCGGTGGCGCGGGTAATGCCGGGCACTAGACGGCCGTTCGAATCGGTGGTACCCGCGCCTTCGAGTGGCGCGATGCCGACAAACGAGCCGATTCGGCCGCCCGGGAACCACGAATAGCTCACGGCCTGCGCAGCGCGCCGCGTGCCGGTGTTGTTGATGATGTAGTCGGTCATCAGCAGTGTTGCAACAGACGCGGCCGGACATGTGGCCGAAATGTTACCGACCGCGCACGCTACCGTCGTCAGGCCGGAACTGGTGATCGTCGCGTTCGGGCTGCTCGCCGCTGCATTGCCGACCGTAGCGTTAATCGTCGTCACGACCGCTGGCGGGAGCAGCAACCCGAAGGTGTTGTTCGCACCGAGCGATGCGTAGAGATCGGCCTGCTCCGCTTGAGTCAGAACCTTATTGAATTTAACAACATATACGAAGTCGGCGCCCAGCGAGCCCTGCCCCGGATAGCCGCCGAGGTAGTCGAAACTGCCGCCGTCCGATGTGTATCCTGTGTTCTGCGTCGTCTTGAAGACGCCATCAACGGCCAGTTGCATATTGAGGGTATCGCCTGCGGCTTTGCTGATGCCGAGCATGTGCGGACCGTTGTTGAGCACCACGGTGCTGTCGTAGTTGGCACTGTTGGTGTACCCGGTAGAAGGGCCAGCGCCTGCCGGCCCGACATCGATGTTCATCAGATACGTGTTGCCGGTGGTCGAACCAAAAACGTATCCACCCTGTCCCGTCGCAGGGATGTTGTTGAACACCGCAAGGACCGTTACGGCTTGAGAAATGAGCGCTGCGCTGATTGCCGGCGAGATCGACGCACCCTGGGCGGTGTAGCCGCCATAAGTAGTGCGGAGGTGCGCACCAAGCGCGCCAGTTCCGAACGATGCTGCGGCATTGACCGCGAAAGTTCGTGAAGGGTTTTTCAGGTCTTTCAGCGCCCCGCCATCGACCGCGATGAAGTCGGTGATGTTCGTGTAAAGCGCGTGACTGGTATTGAGTGCGAGCGTCATTTACGGGCTTTCAAGAGAGCGGCAGAACGAACGGTCTTTCATCCAGGCGATTAACGCCCACGGCAAAATCGTATTTGGAAGAGATGGCGAAGCGGCCGTAGACGCCGTTGGGGACGCTGGCCGATGGCGTTACGGCGGTACTGTCGGTTGTCAGGTCAGATAGCACCCATGCATTCGTATCAGGGCCGCTGGCTGGCGGCGTCAAAACCTTGACCGCTGCGCCGCCTCTCCAAATCAGGTAGCGGTCGCGCAGTTCGTCGTAGGCCACGCCGTCCTGTGACCAGTTCGTGGCCGTGCCGCCTGTGATAGTGATGCTCTTGAATCCTGCAGTTGGTGCTGTAGGGT